>ERZ773146.17-NODE-17-length-93021-cov-10.566401_pt1 | contig 93021 bp, 88 predicted proteins | sample MGYA00580847_ERZ773146 | MGnify/ENA primary metagenome ERZ773146 (study PRJEB29015, sample SAMEA2737830) | human gut metagenome | biome: human gut; feature: human-associated habitat; material: faeces | place: China | collected 2012 ...
AAGGTACAGGCTCTCTTACAGCGTGATACCCGTACTTCCCCGAAAGGCCGTGAGGTACATTTATTCAGCGGCTTTCTGAAATGTGCCGATTGCGGGCGGGCCATTACCCGATGCGTTGGCAAGAACAACAATGTATATTATTCTTGCTCAACCTACAAGAACCGTTCCCGGACAGCCTGCACCATGCACTCAATCAAGCATGAACGGCTGGAGGCTGCTGTTTTGTTCGCTGTACAGCATCAGGTACATTTGGCTGTTTCCTACTCGGAAATCGTCACGCAGATCAATTCCGCTCCAATCAAAAAAAGCCAGTCTTACCGACTGGACGATCTGATAGCTGCAAAAGAGCGGGAACTGACAAAGATAACACGCTACAAGCAATCTCTTTATCAGGACTGGAAAGACGGTGAAATCACCCAGCAGGAATACCGGGATATGAAGGCTGACTATGAACGGCAGACTTCTGATATTTCCGCGGTGCTTACCCGGCTGAACGCTGAACGCGCAGAACTGGCAAACGGTGTGGACAACGAGCATCCTGCACTGGTAGCCTTTATGAAGTATCAGAACATTGAAGCCCTCAACCGTGAAATCTTGGTTGAACTTGTGGACTATATCAAGGTCTATGAAAACGGCAATATCAGCGTGAAATTCAAATTTGCTGACGAGCTCCGCAAGATTGCCGAGTACATTGAAATCAACACTACGGAAGATACCGCAGTAGCGGGCTAACCCCCGCTACAAACCCCTTTGACAGTGTGTTTTCCTAATAGGCGCTAATCATATATAATTGATCCCATAAATTTATTTTTGCATTCTGTTTTATAAGCCCGGTCTCGCTGTCTTTAACCATGCCCACCCACTCTTCCGACATCAGCGACATGTATATTCGTTGCCTGAACTTTTATGTACAGAGTCAGTAACAACGCATAACAATGTTCTTTGTTGATTCCATCTTTAAACCCAACAAAGCGTTTTCTGTGCATCCAGCTTGAATTTAATGGCCTCGCATTTTTGCTTAAGTTCGTCTCTCGTTTGTGTAAGAACAAAACAGCCTTGCTGAGATTTCTGTATTTGCATCACACTTTTTACTGTTAATGCAAAATAAGTATCTTCATAACATATTCTTGGTTTGCTCTCTGCTACAAGAATAGAACAATTATACTTTGTTGCATATAACATCAACCTGTGTAAGATGGGTGCCATTTTCAAGGGATCATAAAGATCCTTCTGCTTTTCCATGCACTGGTTTATATTTCTCAGAACAACGAGACTTGGTTGAAATTCTTCAATCCCCTTTTCAAGTTCTTGAATACATTCCATTGCTTTTTTACAATTAAAGTTCACATACGCAATATTTGAGCAGTCTGCCTTCTGTCGTTCCAGGCTTGCTTTAACTGCGCCTATTTGTCCATCCTTAAAATCCTGATAAACAACTCTACCAACCTGCCTGCTCATATTGTCTACTGCCAATGCTCTTCCCATAGAAACGCTAGCTATGATTTCCGCAATCAGTGCTTCAACCGCATCTTCTGAGCTTCCATACAAAAAAGCAACATTTTTATGCGGTAGTCTATATTTCCATAGCCACTCTTTCTTGGATTCAACATCACTATATGGTATAATAATTGTATTGTCCATCGCAAATTTCTTCTCCTGCAGCACAGCAACGCACACGCTTATTTTCATTTAGCAGCACAATCTTCGCCCGCTCCAAATCAACCATTTTCTCCCAGCTTATGGCCAAGCAGCCTTTCCAGATCCAGCTCACCATCTTCCGTCCGAAATGCCTTATCGATGTTGCCAGTGGTGTTGAATCTTTCATCCTGAGCCAGAACAGATATGACCGTCATAAGAAGTTCACCTGTCGCATCCAGTGTATCAATATTTTCTTTCTTAAAGTACACACCTACCGGTGGATTAAGTTGTCGAAATTCTCGAACGCAGTTCAATGTTTCTTTCAGATTCATGGCGAATCGAAAAGCAGATTTTGATACAATATAATCTATTTTTCCGCTCCTGGCGTCCTCCATCATGCGCCCAAATTCCTCATAAGATGCCCTGATACCGGAGTCACCTTTATTCATATAGATTTCTGTAATCTTCCAGTGCGGATGGTTTTTGATAACACTATTATGAAGTTCCTTATGATTTTCTTCATAGTCTGCCGCGGTGCAATAGTACACCGCAACTCGAATATCGCTTGGGTCTCGCACTTGTTTCCCACTATGTAACGAACCACTCGATTTTCGAACATCATCCACATCAGGTTTTCGTTGCTCACCCATAGCTCTACTTTTCCCCATTCACACACAAAAATGAATTATGCTGTTCCACTTTAAAGTACCTGCGCAGTCGGATAAGTGCACACTCTAGAATTTTTATGATCCGAGCGACATCACAACCCCAATCCTCAGCAATTTCATCTAAATCCATTTTCTTGTAGAAATGCAGCATTACCACTTCTTTTTGTCTACGTAACAAGCGTTTGATTGCAATATATAGACATTTCCATTCCTCATCCGCCAAAAAGCGAAGGATATGTTCATCGTCAAAGTCCACCATAATAGCTGAGCACCAATCCGTACCATCATTACGCAGGGAAAATGCCTCATGCCTTAAAGCACAATTTTTACGGTTATGTTCAATTCTGGATTCGCCCTCCATAAGAAAGCGAAGCTCCCAACGCAAGTTTTCAAACTCCTTTTCAGGGATGCACACATGGATTCCATCCCGGAAATAGTAGTGGTAATCTCCATACCGATGAACCGGCATAACCGTTCTTCGCGTTCCATCTTCATAAACAACATAACCGTTCTGATATACTGTAATTTTTGCGTTTCCAACGCTCGTTTGCTGCTATGATGGTCTGCTTTTCCTGCAGCAGTTTCTTATAAGTTGGGACTCGTCCATTTTCTGCAATGGGAATGGATCGCTTCAAATCCAGAAAGGACATACTCCGTTCTGGTGTTGTTTCTTTCTGCTCTGCCCTTTCTTCAAATTCATTCTGATATTTAAGAATTCAAACACCATCGCAGAACGATATTACTCCCTGAATGGTCTCGGCTTGCAAGTCTATTTTCTTCATGCAGGGCAACCTCACTTTTCTGTAGATTGCCCTCAGTATAATTTCACATCATTCCAAAGTCACGAAATTACGATGCTTGGTTGCATTAACTTACTTTGTCTTTCGAACAGCAGATCTCCTACAAAAGAACTCAATTTCTCTATTGTCCGAAATGGTTTTATTTTCTTTTCCAAAAATTCAATCAGCGATTGAGCCGTACAATTGCAAAGTTTGTACAGCCACATTATTGTACGATTTCTTGTACTATCTTCACAGGAATAGCTTTCCTCATTCATTACTATTTCGCAGAGTTCATCACGACTATATCTTTTATATCCAACTATAAAATCCGGCAGTTCCCGATGTGTTTTTTTACAGTTTTTGCAAAAAAGGGCTCTTAGCACATAGCATCTCGTTTTCTCTTGCGCCCTTACTTTTCGCTTACAAGTGCCATGAAAAAAGAGCTTTCTCCCACAGTCCGGACAATACACCGCACTTTCTGAATGCACACGAGCGATTCCACTTTTTACTTTGATTATACAGTCTCGAACATATACCATCATTCAATATTTCCGGTGCTTCGCAGTTATATTTCGGATATTCGATCAAAGTCCACTCAAATCCACTTCGTAAGTCAATCCTTTGGAGAGTTGCTCCTGCTTAAAGAAAATCGCCATATACCAGGGAAGATATAAGATTCCATCTTCCACCTGCACATTATCTTTGCAGAAAACAATTGCCTGCTTTGCTTTCCATTCTTCTACTGCCAAAACTTTATCCAGTGCAGCATGCTTCTTGTAGTCATTGCCAGACTTGATTTCCACCAAATCGATGGCAGTGCCTTCCTGCATCACAAAATCCAACTCACCATATCTCTTTGTGTCAAAATAGTGCAAGGAGAAACCATTTGCAACAAACATCTGGGACATTACATTTTCCAGAATGCTACCCATATTTACGCTTAAATCTCCTTGTAAAATGCTGAATTGGATATTGTCCATTGAAAGAGCGCAAAGCAGTCCCGTATCTCCCGCATACAACTTGAAAAAACTGCGTTTTTCATTTAACTTCAACGCTGCCTTGGGTTCCTCAATATTGTAACAAGGATTTGCGACCCCCGCATCCACCAACCAGTTAAAGCTATCTCCATATCGATCAAGGCGTGCGCTCACCTTTAGACTACTCACTGTAAAGCGCCGATTCTTTTCGTTCAACTGAGAGGGAATCGAATCGAAAATTGCTCTGATTTTTGGCCTGTCATTTTCTGCTGCATATTTAGAAATATCCTGCCTATACAAATCAAGGATTTCATTTTGATCTCGAAGTACCCGCCCTATATCATGCGTTTGGACATAGGTCTGAACTACTTTCGGCATTCCGCCAACAATGATATAGGAATAAAACAACTTCTTCAGTGTTGTATGAATGACATCAGAAACAGGCGTTCTTGCATCATATGCTTCTCTCATTGTATCAATTGTTGTCCGCTGAACGCCGTTTGCAAGAATAAATTCTTCAAAGTCCATCGGGTACATTGTATACAATTCCTCGAATCCAACCGGTAATGAACGAACCACTTTATTCTTCACACCCAAAAGCGAACCCGTCTCAATATAGTCAAATCGTCCATCCTCAACCAAAAACTTGATTGCAGTTCTGGCATTGGGGCATTCCTGTATCTCATCAAATAAAATCAGCGTATTGCCCGGAATCAATGGTTTCCGCGCCAGTGCCGACAGCCCTTCAATAATGGTATTCGCATCGAGATTTCCATCGAACACTCGCCTTGCATCCGTATCGGAGACGAAGTTGAATTCAAGAAAGCATTTATACTCATTTTTTCCAAATTCACGCACTACTGTGGTCTTTCCAATTTGTCGCGCACCTTGAATACAAAGAGCGGTCCGACTCTTTTGCTGTTTCCACATTTTTAGTTTGTCATAGGCCTTTCGATACAGCATATACGCTCCTCCTCATCCGTGCTTTTACCAGTATCTTACCATATCACAGCCTAATCATCAACGGCTTCGTAACAAAATTCTTGAGTTCATCGATATTGTTTGCGACAATTTTCTCAGCTACCATTAGGTTATCTGCAACAAAATTCTTTCTTCTCCGTCATTGGCGGCGTCCATCATTCATAAAATCAGGCGAAAATCCGTCTAATGTACGGAGCAATGTCCCTTACCTGTCAGCTTTGTTGCGCCGTCTTTGGTCACACTCCACCCACTCTTCCAATGTCAGTGGCGTGTAGTCCGAATACATACAGAAGCAGTTGATCATCTGGCACGGCACTGGCTGCGCTGTTTCCTGATGGGCACTTTTCCGCATCGTGGCTCTAGTCTCTGTGCAGAACCGATCCACCAGCACCTGATCTTCCGTCTTATGGATATGCCCGTGCAGCATATAAGTCATCGGCGTTCCATCTGCCCCACGCCGAAACTGGCCGTTATAGCACAATACCGGATAGTGCATTAACACGATTTTTCGCTTATTGTCATGAATCTCCGCATAGTCCTTGACCCATTCAAACCTGGAAATGTCAAAATCCTTGTCTCTTAAGTACCTCTCATCGTAATTTCCTCGAATCAAGTAGAGCCGCCCCTTTAGCCGACACAGTATTTCGTTGGTTTCCTTTCCATTGCCAAGAGACAGGTCGCCAAGGATCACCACCTCATCCCGAGCATGGACCTTTTTGTTCCACTTTTCTATCATTACTTCGTTCATTTGCTCCACAGATTCAAAGTCACGATTATCCATTTCCGTGAGCAGATTTCTATGATAAAAGTGGCAGTCTGCTATGTAGTATCTCATGCCCGTCTCCAACTATTACAACAGCCCTTGTTTCGCCATAGGCGAAATTTCCGTTTTGCAATTTCGCTTTCATTTCGTTTGAAACGAAATTTTCTAAAAGTCTATTATACGGAGAAGATCGCACCGTCCGCACGCTGCATCTCCTGACTTTTACGCAGCGTTCCCCTGCACTCGTGCGGGTTTCAGGTCTCCGCACCGACCATATGCAGCAGCTCACATGCCGCCAAGAACCTGCTGGAACACACGGTAATTCGTGTCATACTGCGTTCTACAGTATACAGTGAACTCAATTATTTCAAAACGCATCCGGTATTCTTGTACTACCGTTTTCATCGCCTGTGCCACAACCGCCGGCGGGTTGCGGAATGCCCCGCAGCCAAATGCTCCGAGAATTACGACTTCATTCCCTTTTGCCCATGCAATTTCCAGCACTCTGCGCATCCGTTTTTCATGCAAGGCTTGCAGGTCTTCCCTACTGATATGTACGGCGGCATCGCCGTCCCCGGCGTTCATTTCGTTGCTGGGACGCTCCCGCAAGTTAGGTGCAGCGCAGGTCAGGACATTTACCGAATACCACTTTTCTTCCGTCAACAACTGCGGATAATCCATGTCTGATTTAAAGACCATCACGCCCGGCGTATAAATGCAGTCATCGTTATGCAGCGGGTCTCGGGCGCGCCGATGGGGTGCATAGAACTGATTCCACATCCTCTGTTCTTTCAGGTTCGGATAGAGCGTAGAACAACGGCAGATTGCTTCTTCCTGTGCAGACGAGCCCTTGATCACGCCACCACCAGGATTCGTCGCCGATGCAAAATTCAGCACACAAACTTTCTTTCCTGCATATGCGTAGGGTGCCGCCACTTCCAGAGTGCGTTTGGAGCTTACTACTACTTGCGCTGGCTTCTGATAAATCCGATGCTCTGGGCCATACCAGTACCGTCCCGTGCCCGTGAAACACTCTTGCGCAGCACTGGAATTCTTGATTGCAGAGATCAGCCGTTCGTTGCTGCGGTACAATCGCTGCGTATCTTCAAAAATCTCAACATTGTCCTGTCGTCCCATTTTCACACCTTCTTACGTTCAGTTTTATTCTTCAACCACTGCGCCGCAGCTTCCGGATCTCGCATCACCCACAAGTAAAATTGCCGCACCAAATCTTCTACCTTTATTTTATAGCCTTTGCAGATTTCTTCAAGTACTATCTTATCTTTTTCTGGAATAGAAATCACATAGAGCCATTCATTATGTTCTTCATCAAAGGCACAACGCACATCATATGGTTCTGCGTCAGAATTCTCTGACACTAGATTGACGCACTGGGCACCATCTTTAATGGAAATACGAATTTCCGTAATTGGCTGTCCGTTGACAAGAACCGGTGTTTCTTTCCGGTTACTCAGACCACTCGTTGCCTGAATCAGCTGTTCCAATTTCATTGTTTCCATGCCGTTTTCTCCTGCTGCATTTAATCATCATCGTTCATTCTATTAAAAGGACAGTCCAGACAACAATTTACCCATTCACCATTTTCATCTAAATATGAGTTATCATCGTATAAACTGCATTCATAGCACAGTTCATCTTCATCATCGATTTCGCCATCTTTATTTTCAGGAAATTCGTCAAAATCGTTGTACATAAATTGAATTTTATCAATTTTCTTAGCAGTGTGGTAATGCCCGCAATACCATTTGTCATAATATAGTTGCTCCTCGATGCTATCCAGCCACTGTTCTGTTGACTTATCCACGGTGCTCTGGTTGATCATCGGCAAAAATACTTCTGTCGGCTCGTATTTTAATGGTGCTGTATGGGTCAGAACCACATCAACCTCCCAGTCCATCCCCTCCAGCTTTTCTTCCACCTGACGTTTTATTTCATCTGACGGCTGCTCATCCGGCCACCATGCAAGGCCGTGCAGCAGGCGGTAATTCTTGTCCACGCTATATGCACCGCCAACTACAAAAGTGAACAGGCCGTTCAACTCATACAGTTCAGCATCTTTAGCAAACAGGATATGCGGATAGTCGTCTTCCATGTAAACTTTGCCACCATTCCAGTCTGCTTCATGGTAGGTCGGGATCGTCTGCGGCCGCATTTCATGATTGCCATGGATCGCAAAAATCGTAATGGGCAGCGATTCCAGATGCTTTTTCTTCCGCTTGTCCTGTTCGGGGCCATAATAGTTGATGCCTGCATCACCCAGAATGATCAGAACATCGTCTTTGCTGGTCTGCATTTTTTTGCAGAACCGTTCTACATTTCGGAAATCTCCGTGGGTATCTCCTGTGATATAAATCATGTGCTCACCGCCTTGCAATTTTGTATATTTCAGTATATAATAAATACAATAGTACTTCCCACGCCTCTCATAGAAATATGATGCGTACCACGGGAAGTCATTTTTATTTATGGCTAAGTGTTTTTATCTTCCCGTTCCATAACAGCCTGCAAATAGTTTGGTATCGATTCTTCCAGTGTTGCACCATAGCTTTGCAGTCGCTTTTCCAGATCATGCTTTTTCTCCTCAGACATCCGGAAGCTGTAAATGTAATTATTCTGTTCTGGATCATATTGAATATCTATCAGCATATCACTCATTACAGTTTTCTCCCTTACAGAAGTTTGCATTCTATTTCTGGCTGCCAGATGGTTTTGGCTGCAACCTGCTCCGATTTCTCGTCATCGGACAAATGTACGGCATCCGTAATTTCGTATTGCATAATACGATCAACATAGGAAATTGACCTGCCCTGCGGCACAATGCCGATCATATCAGCTTCCTCAAACCGTGCCGCCATCTTCAAACCGTCGTAGATTTTTACCGGCAATCCTGCCTTGCGCATGGCAAGGTAGCTGTGGATCGTATCTTTGCTACGATGAAAAGTGCTGCCGGAGAGTCCGTAGTAAAATCCGTTTGGTGATTTCATGACCTGCAGGTGCATACTATATTCCACAGAACCGGATGGTATGATTTCCCATGGATGATGCCCGTTGAATTCATAGTATAGCCCTTTTTGATTGCGCCATTCGGCAAATGCGGCGGCATCATCCAATGGCACACCGGACAGACCATCATCCCGTCCGTCTGCGAACATATAATACAGTTCTTTTGGCGTTGTTCCGCTATACCGCAGGTGTTCCTCCTTGGAGTCCTTGAAAGGAAAAAGCCCACGCTGCTCCATCCGAACCGCTTTATAGCACACCGCGCAGGCTTCATAGAAATCACGAGCTGTCATATGACGCATGCAGTTTCCCGGTATATAATCCGCCAAAAACTCATTCTTGCAGCGCAAAAATTCTTCAATCTGCCAATCTTTAAATGCGCCGCGGTAATCTGCACGGTCTTCCGGGTAAATATCCCAATAGTCCTTCCGGGAGATTACGCCGTATTTATAGTCATCCGGCAGCTTTTCCTGAATCTCAGTATTATAGGTATCAGCGCGCAGCCTCTCCAGAACACCACTTGCCATTTGAATCAGCCAGTCGATTAGTTCGATTGCATTGAACGAATTTCTATCTTCATTGGGATCATTGATGCTCAGGACAGGTTTTCCATTCAGAAAAACGCCAAAGAGTTCCCCTTTTCGGCAATCCATGTGATGGACAGATACGAATTTGTACCAGTATTCTTCTTTCGGATATTGCTCCTGCATGGCTTCCGCAAGTTCTTGCTCGGTGGCTTCTTCATCATAATAAGGTCGAAAATCTTCGATGCTGCCGCGCATTGCTGTGATCCAGAACTCACGGCGGTTATCCCTACCGACAGGGGCAATCTGGTCGGTCAGGTGGAATAAGTACATCAGGGCATGCCGACTCTTTTCATCCAAAGTTCGCGGTGTCCAACTACATCCACACATGACACCGATCCAGTAGTCCACATCAAATGCGTTCATCCGTCAGCCTTCTTTCCATGCAACGTCATATTCTTTCCGCAAAATGCTGCCGCACATCTTCTGCCGGAATCCAACCATTTTCCTCGCCAGATGTCCGCCCTATTGCCAGATCATCCATAAGAAGCTGCCGGGATTGCTCCTCGATGATATCTCCCAGTTCTTGGATTCGATCTGCCAGATAGCAGCATAGATTTTTCAGAAATTGCGTGTCCTTGTCTGCCAACAGTATGTCGCGCTCTCCCTTCGTCAGATCGGTAAAGCACACAGATTGCCCCACGCCGTCCCGCACAATACGGAAATAGCAGCCATCAAGTTCTCGGTTCACGCTCAATCAACTCCTTTGTTCCCGGAAAGCCACATGGTTCTGCCATTCGATCGTATAATTCGGCGCTCAGCACGATGTACCCTTCCCCTGCTTGCGTACGGATCACCGCAGGGTTTCCGAATCTGCGGAAGAAATCTTCCTTTCCAATGTTCTCTGTAAATTCATCTTCTGTCATTGTTGGCAGGTACATAAACTTATCGGTTTTCATTTTCCTCACCGCCTCCGCAATTCAGCGTCTTCCTTGCCCGCACCGCCCATTGCTGTGCCTGCTCAATGTGCCAGTTAGCAGTTGCCTCGTCCAGATCATACTCTTTTACAATTATTTTGCGCAGTATATCCGCTTGTCCACCGGCTAGTAAAAAGCCTTCTGCGAAATTCATCGCACCAATTTCGTTATAGCCAGACATCCTATATTCTGCCCCTTTCCCTGCACGAGCGGCACTGGAAGCCATTTTTTACATTATTCTTCTCCAAATTCATCCTCGTCCGAGGTCTGTTTTCCGCCATAGAGTGTTTTCAGCGAAAGGCGGAACTTACTTTTCTTATTGTACTCAATGATCATCGCCTCGGAATAACCCAGAGCACCGGGGCGGCGTTCTTTGGCCGCACGGATAATCGCCTTCACCGACACTCGGCCAACATGGTCTTTGAATACATCCTCTTTTAAGGAATCCCCATACGCCACAACGATGCGGGCAATGCCCATCAGGATACTGCCGGAAAGAGAGTTGTTTTCACCTTCCCATGTAGCGATTGCAAGCCGGAGGGTCGTATCCAGAACAGCCTGCCCGTATTTATCATAGATACGCTCCAGTGTAGAAACTGCACTGATACCGTTTTTTGCTTTGGTCGAGGTGATTGCCAGCCCGTAGGACTGCACAATAGCCTCGATCATTTTCTGTTTGGGGTCATCCGCTTCAATATGCGCCTTGAAGGTCTCGAAAGAAGACAGTGCCTTGACATGCTTTTGCTGGTCAGCAAAGATATGGGCTTCTTCCTTATATTTCAGGTCATCGTATATCATGCACCACACCGGAGTATCACGGGAACCGGACTCACTGGCGATGATTTCAATAGTGTGCTGACCGTCAAACACATAGTTGATGCCGTCGCGGCGGCTCACTTTCACCGGATTGATCTGGTAGACGTCAAATTCTTCCAGTGCCTTACGGATATGATTTTCGGACAGCGGGCGCTGGTACTCCTGATTGGAAACCAGATTTCGGATGGGGATCAGCTCAAAGGACACATCCGGGATGCAGCGCCGTTGCGCTTCTGTCAACATATCTCCAGGGATCATTTTTCAATTACCTCCAGCGTCTGCGTAATCTGTTCTTCCAGTCTGCGCAGGATCACGGCAAGCTGCGCCTTGGTCGGTTCGGACACCAAATCGATATCTGTCTTTGCCCGGGTTCGTGCGATGGCATTCATCCACGTAGGAATCGTCAGCGCCAACCCACGGAATTCCATGTCCGGGTCAAACACTGGCATCTCCTTGATGCCCATTTCCAGCGGTGCGGTCTGCTCTTGCTGCGTTTTTCCGGATGAGTCGTCTGTTGATTGCTGTCTTGGCTTTCGCTGACGCATTTTCACGTCTTTTTCCCGCAGCATTTTTCTCCTGATACCAATTAGCTTTGTTTCATCCATTTGTGCAAACTTCCGCAGTTTTTCAAAGGAAATAACGATTTTGTTCTCAACAAGTGCCGTAAAAAAGACTTCATCCTTTTCTGAAATCTCATCCAGAAATTTTGCCAACATACCATACGACTCTACTGAATTATACGACATTGAAATCTGCACTGCTATTACTTTGGATATACGATTAACTGGAATGCTTACCAGCTGTCCTTCCTCTCCTTTTTGCTTGATTGCTAAATCCAGACTTTTTCTTCGTTTTTCTTTTTGTTTTGCGTGAATCCTTGTTTTCTCTGCGTTATACCATTTCCCTACAAGGTACTTATAAATGGTTTTGTTCGCAGAAGATTCCTTAACTCGTTTTTTGCATATCCAGATAATGGCATCCTCTCTGGAGACAAAATTCATTTCTACTGTTTTGTAGTCCATCTCTTCGTAGCTGCAAATTTCATACCGTTTATGCCCATCCAGAATGCAGCCGTGCCACACCGCAATGGGCTTTCTGCAGCCTTCACGGAGCAGGCTATTCTCCAGCCTGTTTTCTTCCTCCGGAGATAGTGGAACGCTCAGCCGTCTGAACTCCGGGTCGATTTGCCAGACCTGTTTCATGTGTTCTCCCTCATTCCGCTTCCGTGATGGTTTCGATATCGTTCATGTCAAAGGCAGCTGCATTCTGTTCCTTCAGCAGCCTTCCGTGCAGCAGGCAGGAGTCCTGTGCTCCAATCTGCGGTGCCACCGTACAGATGCCGTCCAACAGCACCTTACTGTAAATGCAGAACATATTGTCCTCTGTATACCGGACGCGCATGGCCTCCTTGTCACATTCTTCTGCCGCCAGTACCACCAGCTTTTTACTTTTCGGATGGATGCCCAGCGACACGAATTCCGGGTTCCCGATGGCTTTCAGCGTTGTCCGATGGACATAGATGCGGTTATACTTGGCACTGATGCGCAGCCCTAGCTCGTTGTCCTGTTTCATAAGGGATCACCCATACTTTCCTGCTGCGGCGGCTGTGCCTGCGGATGCACCTCGGTTTTCTTTCCGTTCACCGTGATGACCGTGTAGTTATCAAAGGTCTTGACCTCCAGAGAACGGCGGCTCTCGGAATAGGTGGGACCAAACTTGCCGCTCCACTGTTCTGCAAAGATGGACTGGCGGCTGCTGATTTTCTTGCCGTCCCGGTTGACCACCTTGGGGAAACATTCGCTGGACGTGAGGTCAAATGCGATTAGAGACTTTCCATTGGCCTGCACCATTTTGCCTAGCACCTTATACCGATAATCAGGGTTCCAGTCCATGAGTTCACAAATCGTCAGGACAAAAAGTTCCCCTGTCCGCTGGGTTGGGTATCGTTTTCCTTCTTTTGTTTTACCCCAGCGGTATCCGGTGATTTCAATTTCATCGCAGGGCTTGAGCAGGAGTTTCTTCTCTTTTCGGTTGACGAGGATCTGCACATATTCCACATCCGGCATCAGGCGAACACAGGCGGTGTTCACGCCGATTTTGTCCACATTCACCGTCAAGGCCGGTTCCTTGATGTGGGCGAAAAACTCCGGGCGGACGATCTCATATTCACTAAGGTCGATTTCTTCTTCACCTGTCATCGTCATCTGCGCCGCCGCAACTGCATCCGGCAGCAGGCTCATCTGTGCATTCTCTTCCATCATTTCTGTACGTCCTCCTCAAACAGCTCCCCCAGTTCTTCCTGAATGAAGCTGCGCAATTCATCATACGATGTGACCTGAAGCTCCGTTCCGGTGCTGACCATCTGTCCGGCCAGCCGGGTCTGCCACTCCTGTCGGGTCAGGTTCCGAAGCTCGGTCATACTCTTTTCTACATAGTACCCATTGCCGACACCCTGCCCGAAGTCCCCCACTACACCACGGATACGCTTGCCCTGCCGGCTGATGTTCTGGCCGGTGGCATCCTCCACAGTGACCTCGTTATTTTTGATGTACACGCTGGCGTTTGTTCCGGCATAGATGCAGGCGGCATCCTGCCCATCCCGGTAGATGCGGCCATAGAGCTTATAGTTATTATCCTGCTCCCAGCCGAAGATCTGATACAAGGTCTGGCTATAGGCCTTGGCTGCTACTGAACGGGAATGACGATTGCCCCGGACACCGTTTGCCCACTGGATGGCACAGCGGTTATCCTTATTGGTGGGGCGCACGGCGATTTCTTTCCGTAACGGATGCACCAGCAGTTCTACATAATTATCTTTCAGGTCCATCTCCCGGATGCCTGCCACACTGAAAGCAATGCTATCCTTGTGGAGCATGATGGCAGGGACACTCTGGTCACTGAATAGCTTGAAGTCTGCCACCTCATATCCGGTCAGGTCGAAGGAGCCCTCCCGAACCTCTAACCGGCTTTCTTCTGCCGGACTGCTGTCCACACTCTTACAAGCGTCGATGTAATCCTCCTTGGTAAAGCTGCCCCACTTGGGGTGGACAATGACAAAGCCTTTCAACAGCCCGTCCGGGATGACCTGCAGTTCCGGCAGCAAGGACGTACCACCGAACCTGGCATTGTTCATAATGCGCTGGACTGCCAAAAAGTCGTTCCGGTCGATGATGGCTTCATGGTCATCCCGGTAATGGCTTTGGGGCTTTTCTCCCCGGTTTTTGAAAGATTTCTGGTCATGGACATCCGCTGCGAACTTGGTGAACCGCTTGCGGGTCAGCACATCTCCGCAGTAGCGCTCGTTCCGCATACTGGCTGCTACACCGGAGGCCGTCCACTTCAGATTGCCCCGATATGTCCGCTTGCTGAGCTTCGTGAGGGTGTTCGCAATCTGCTGGGTGGAATATCCGTACAGGTACATATAGAACATGAGTTTGGGGATCTTGTAGGTCTCCGGATTAACGACGAGCTTGCCGTCCTCGTTCTTCACAAAACCCAGCAACTCCGGAGTCAGAGGCAGACCGTGATCCAGCCGCATCCGCAGGGAAGTTTCCATACTCCTGCTTCGGGTACGAGATTCCTGCTCTGCAATGGTGGCCTGAAAGGACAGTGCCATGTGAGAATCATCGTTCAAGGAGTAAATTGCTTCCGACTCGAACAGCACGCCGATTTTCTTCTCGGACAGCTTGCGGATGATGCTCAGGCAGTCCACCACATTACGGGCAAAGCGAGAGATATTCTTTACAATGATCAGGTCGATTTTTCCGGCATCCGCATCTGCCAGCATCTCATTAAACCCATCCCGATGCTGCATGGTAGTGCCGGATTTTCCTTCGTCTGCGTAGATCTTCACCAGCACCCACTGAGGATGCTGCGCCACCAGTTCCTCGTAATACTTCTGCTGCAGTTCAAAGGATGTGGTCTGCATGGGATTGTCTGTGGAAACACGGGCATAGATGGCGACACGCTGATACTGGTCGGCCTTCACATGGTCGTTCTGCTCTTTCGCCGGAATGTACTCATACTTATCCGGATCAATGGATGCCTGTGTGATGCGCTGCCGAACCCGATTCTGCTTTTGGGCATTAGTCAGTTCTGTCTTTTCCACTTGCTTCACTCCATTGCATCCGTTTCTTCGACAAGGCTCAACTGCTCTGCCTGTTCCAGCACGGCAGGCTTCGGCAGGGTCGACAGCATCGGCTCATCCAGTTCATCCGCCGGGAGGGTCTGCCAGCCCTCCGGCAACAGCCCCATATCCCGCAGGTCAGGCTGGTAATACGAAGCCAGCGTAAAAATATCTTCGGAAATAAAGTAGATTCCCACGGGATGTTCCTGTGCCGCCAGCATCCGTGCAATGAAAGACATTTCCTTCCAATCACTGGACATATTGCTGACCTTCTGCGTCACAATGAGGTCTACTTTTCCAGTAAAACAATCCTCTAGCAGTCGGCACCATTCTTTGGAGTACTCCATGTGCGGGGCCGTTGAACCTTCGTCCACATAGAAATCTACTAAAGTCCATCTGGGGCACAGAGCGATGTCATCCATGTACTGCTGGATGTGCTTTTCCAGATAGTTCTCATGCCGGGTCTGATTGAAATAGCGGATGTACACCCCAATTTTATACGGCGTATATGGCATGGGATATTCATGCGGGATGCTGTCCAGCCACAGGCGGTGACGGGCAAGAACCGCTTTCTTCGGGTTTTCTTTGATGTGACGGCGCAGCACATTGGAGCCGCTTTGCGCAAGGGCAGGTTCCTGCGGCACTGACTCTGCAAGCTGTGTTTCCATGTTTGTCGCCTGATCCATATGTACTGCCTCCCGCTATGTGACATTCAAGCTTCAAAATCTGCCTTATTTCTTCATTTATAATTGTATCTCCGTACTGTCTTCAGCTCAAGGACTTGGAGGTCTCTTTTAGTTTGATCGTATTGTCCATCTGCCAATTTACCCATTCTCCGAACCTGAGCCATTATGACTGATCAGCTCTGAAATTGTGCTTATCACATCACAGGCCTTCAGCATATCCGTCTTGGTCAGATTTGCGACAAGCGAATATTCAAGTTTCTTGCAAGCATAGCCCACGCACTTTTCTTCCTCTGAGTCGGAGAACAACTGAATTTCCGGATTCAACTTGAGTCTCACAAGTGACATTGGCGGAAGATGGAATGCTTTTTCCAATTGTTCCACTGTCACAATTGATGGGTTGCATTTGTCTCTTTCAATGCGACCTATATGTTCCCTTGTGACCCCTGCTCTCCATGCCAACTCCTCCTGTGTCCAGCCGTTGCGTTGCCGATATTCTTGAACAATCATTCCGAAGCTTTTGTTTTTTCTGGTTCGCACCACCAGCTTTTCCTCTGAATTCATTCTCATTCTCCCCTTCTGGAATTTTATATCTTTCAAGACTGCTCAAGACAGCCCAGAACATCTCATTATTTTTGTTGTTATTCCAACCAGTTAATCTAAAACCCTCTGATCTCTTTTTGACCCATTTTTTCAAATTTCTTTTGATTTCTTTGAGCACACGCCAATCCGAAGAAACACTGGGTAGATATAACTCGCGCCGAAAGTTCCCAGTTCCTTGGGTCCGCCGACAAAGCCCTTCTCTTGTTGAAGCTGTCGAGCACGGTGGAACGCTTTCATCACACTCGCTCTAGTTACGCTTTTCTCTTTTCGATTGAAGAAGATTTCTCCGCCTCTCACGGTGTACTTCATGGATAAACTCTTCTCCGTCAAGAACGAATAGTCGGCATACGCCACGATTGCATCCCACAGGTATTCTTCCGCTTCTGGTGAATCAATCTCTTGCCTGAGTCGCTCACAGACTGAAATCCTCTTTCTGTAAACACGGGAATATTCAGCTTCCAAGGTCGATTCTGGCAAATTGTAGTTGCCTTTTATATACGGCAAATACCCATGGACAGATGATTTTTTAAGCCCCGTTTCGTCCATAATCTGCTGGATTGTCCAGCCTTCTTCATACAGGCTCTGCACCTTACGGCTGAGCTTCGTGCTGTAAACCCCTGCAGTGACCAGCATCTTCCGCACCCTCAGCGGCGTCGTATTCATGGCGTTCGCCACATCCCGGATGCTCGGAGCATCCTCAGATCGTTCGATTCGGTCATCGTAGGGTTCCCCGAAAAGCTCCACCGCCTTGGCTTGAAAGGCATCGATTTCCTTCTCTCTATCGTAGTCGGGCTTTTTCTTCGGTCGGCCGCGCTTCGCTTTTGCGATGTCAGTAGGTGCAGTTTCTACACTTTCCGGCATCGGGCGCTTCGGGCCGAAGTCGTTCATTGGATTTTAGATCATTCTGCTATGCCATTCTTTTATAAGGATGGCTCTTGCCTGAATCTCCTTTCACTTCAAAGATCATGCTTTAGCCGAGACAGGATCTCGTTGCCTGCTGCTCGCCACGAAGAGGCAGCACGTCTGAGCAGCGCGCCATGTGTAAACATATGGCTATTAGCAGTCAATGGGAGTTTCCTTCACTATATTGATTAAGTCGAATCACATGACTGTTAATGTTTTTATATTTTATTACGCTTTTATTGGATATTGACTTTCCCTTTATCAAAAAGTAAAATGTTCCTAGATACTCTTTTTTTGTAATTGCATCGATGCCCGTGCATTCATAGATGCTATAGTCCAGAAGGGAAAGTACGGGATTCATATAGAACATTTTCTTTTTTATGTAGATAATTCCCAACGCTGCCTCAATCAGAAGAAAAATCATCAGATCCCAAAAATCGGGAGTGTCAGAAAGAGAAAGTCCTGTCAGCACTATCAACGAGAAATTGGCAAAGTAGTTTTCACCCGTCAAGTCTTTCACCGTGGTCACTTTAAACTGCTTTCCCGTCGCAATACTATTTGTTTCGGAATCATCCGTTGTAAGGATTTGTGCTGTAAAGAATACACCTATCACTACAAGTAACGCTGCTAAGGCAAGCGTAGTGATCCCGGTCATGTTCTCTTTCGTACACGAATTCGCAAACACAGTTCCCTTGGCTACAATTTTCAGACCATAAATTCCATTAAATAGAATCATGCAGCTCAAATAATAGCCAATTCCTTCTATTAAATCTCTCATTGTTGTTCAGCATTGTTCGTAAAGAAGTTGAATTTAAATCCCTTGGCCAGCATTTTCATCACAGTGTTGAGATTCCTTGTCGTGACAATCAGCTGTTCACCCTGGAAGTCATCCTCTTTAAAGTTTTGAGGGCTGTTGGTCAACAAATTATTCTTCAATTGAGCCGGCGTTGTTCTTTGGATTTGCTCCATGTACTCCTGATCAGCAAAAATCCTGGCCAGATTTCGGTATACATTTTTCTGGGCGCATCTTTCTTTTATTACATTTGCCGACTCAAGAAAGCTCCACTGATCAACAATTGATATCTTTCTCTGGACATCCTCTTTTTGATAGTCGTCATACTTAAACACAGCCTGAAAGGCTTTTTTATCAAAAATCAAGACTTTTTCTTCTACAGGATCAACTACAAATCCGACATAGCTACTCATAAGGAATACTTCATCGGGGTTTGCTTTGACGAGTTCGTCCTGATGGGTCATGAAAACGCACTTTCCTTGTAACAGCCTATCTGAGCTGTTTCCTTGTTTTGCGCACAAATAATATGTCTGGTTGTTATAAACCAATGCGCCTATGTAAAGGTTTGAATGTGCGACCTTCTTCCGATTTTCTGCACCGTGGTAATTAAGTGAATCATCAAGTAAATTCGCAAACACATCCCACTTTTCTCGAACATTCGAAAGCGGTATATATTCATATGTACCATCTTCCAGCCCATTCGACGTTGGATTAAATGCCACTTCTTGTGCATCCTCATATTGGATAATGTTTTCACAGAAATCATGACGAAAATCGAAATTCAGATTTCCTGGAAGAGCCACAGCAACATTGTCAGTCTTATCACGTTGATTGTAGCGAACTGCGTACACATTAATCGTTCCGTTGTTTCGCGCATCTGTAATATGTTCTACAAGTTCAGACATTTCATCCCGCCTTTTTTACCACACTCATATTTTTTCAACCAAAGGGCTTTCCGTTCGCCCTTTGGAATCCTTCGTTCCCGCTTCTTTTCATCTTCCGTATAACTTCATAGTAACACACGCCCCCTGTGTTATGGAAAAGATTCGACAGTTATAATATGCCGAGCCGCAATAACCAAACGGCTCGTACAAAGCAGTCAGGATGTTTGTGAGGATTTTGGCTAATACCTTTATTGCTTCCATTACAAATCACTGAACAGGTCAGCCTTATACACGCCTTTTTCTAACATTTTCTTGAAGCTGCCCTTTACGGCTGCGACATCTTCATGGTAGGTCATACCATACCAGGTGTCGTTGGTTTTCAAAACCTTCACAGACATCTTGCCCTGCTCCAGTAATTCTCCAATGAAGATAGGGATCAGATACTCGGCTTTCTGAGGATTACCCGGTACTTCTTTCTCGAAAAACTCCTTGAAACCATTTTCCAGCACATCCAGAAAATCAGGAGTCAAGCCCCACATATTCATGGATACCAGAGAATTCACATCAACAACCACACCGTCTGCCGCTGCTCCATCTGCAGTCTTTACGATGTTCTTGGTCTCCACAACCTCAGTCAAGTTGTTATCCTCGTCCATCTTGCAGATGCCACGAGTCACACCACCATTATCAGACAGGGTGTTCTTCAGCACAAAGCCCGCCATACAGGATTTTCCGCCATTCACCAGATACTCATGGACAGCCTTGAATCCTTCCTTGCCATAGTAATCGTCTGCGTTAATGACGATGAACGGAGTTTTAATTACGTCCTTCGCTGCAAGCACGGCCTGACCGGTTCCCCAAGGTTTTGTACGGCCTGCTGGAAGTTCTCCCGGAATATCGTTGATATCCTGGAAAGCATAGTCCACAGTTACATTGTGAGAAGAGCAAATAGCGGCAATGCGATTACCGATGGCCTCTTTGAACTCCTTCTCAATATCCTTACGGATAATAAATACCACATGATTGAAACCAGCCTCAATCGCATCGTGAATTGAGTAGTCCATGATAATATGGTTTGCATCATCAACCGGCTCCAACTGTTTTATTCCTGTTCCAAATCGGCTGCCGATTCCGGCTGCCATGATCAGTAATGTTGTTTTCATCTCTTTCTCCTATTATTGCGCTTTTGCTGCTTTTATTGGGCACACCTTAATACACTGATAGCAACGCACACATTTACTCTCATCGACCTGTGGGTACTCAAAGCCTTCTTCATCCTCAACCATAGAAATGGCTTCTTTCGGACAAATTGCATAACAGGCAGTACATCCACAGCATTCTTCCTTTCTTTTATATAATACTGGTACTTCTTTTTCCACCATTCACAACAACCTTCCTATTCATTTCACTATTGCCATAACCACCTAATTCTTTTATTTTTATTTCCAGCCCAGACGAGCAATGCAGACAATAAAAATGCAGACACACCAACAAACATAAATTTATGTATTCCTTCTGGGAAACAAACTGCTAATGTTGGAAAACATTCAAACGCTCTGACAAAAATATAATGGCACAGAAACAGTAACGTGCTCATAGATCGGAACCATTTTCCCAAAGATCCAATATGCAAAGGTAGCATAATAACTGACTCAACTACAAGCACCGACACAACAGGTAGCAACAGTTTTCTCCATTCGTACTGAAAGTACACTCCCACAACATAAAGTGTAAAAGCTGAGATTGTGCAAATGAATACTGTTTTTGTTTGAGGGATTTTCTGGATTAGCGTCCCAAGCATACAATAAAACATCCCCATAAACACACCATTTTTTATTGTCTTTCCCCAAATCATATAATACAATTTCCAAAATCCTGCATATCCATTGACAGATGCCACATCCAACTGTTTTTGAACAAAGATACCAGCAATAAAGAATACAACTCCTATCAACATAATCCAAGTATCGTTAATTTTCGATTTCTTCAATATCAAAATCAGAATCAATCCAATCAGTAATGCGTTCAAATACCATAGCTGCGCATCACCGATAAAAAATACGGTTCTGAACCACTTCAAAAGTACGCCAAGCATACTACTTTTACTCAGTATCAACCTGCTCGGTAAAAGCACAACTGACCAGACAAAATATATTTTCAATGTTTTCAACAGATAACTTATCGCATATTCTTTTTTCTGAGCTTCGTTTTCTAGTTTTTCAATTCTATTAAAAAAGAAATAACCTGCCACTATAAAAAAAAACGGAACCGCTAAGCTATCAAAAGAATTAACAATACTTGCTAAAATCGGATGTACGACCGTACCCCCCCCCCGCATGAATATGAATAACCGCAAAAGCGAAAACAAATTTAGCCAGATCGATACTATCCATTTCCTGCTTGTTTAATGCTTTTCCACTCATAAATACTCCTCTCCTCAAGTTTTACTTATTAAGTGCTGTATTTTTCGTTTTGCTCTTCTCAGAACCTTCTTTATATAATTTGCAGTTCCACTGTCCCCATATGCTCTGGCAATATACGAAAAAGATTTATCATTCACATCGTTCCAAAACTGTTCTCTTCCATCTGGTTTTGGAAATGGGGCTTTCAAAGGTGGTTGCATACTATCTTCAATTCTTGTGCTCTTCCACTTCAATTCAATCTTCACATTTTCAAAGATGCTATCAGCCTTTTCATTATTAACTAGGACCAATGACACTCCTTTATTATCATCGAATTCCGGAGCAGCCTTTTCGATTCCCCAATAATCTGCTATCGTAATATCTCCTGGATGCATGATGGACTTATATGGACATTCATAACAACTCGGTCTAAGAACCATGTGACCATAGAAGAGATTCTTAAAAATCGGGCTACTTACATTTTTTCCATTATCAAACCAAATGGTTTCAACATGATCTTTCCATCCGAAATCCTTCTTATTTCTAAAGTCAACCTTAACAACTTTTCCATGATTCTTATGTTCCTGCCATCTAAGGTACTTATCCCAAACAACAGGACTCGGAACTCCATGACAGACAATATCTATGCATATAAGGTTGTCATAATCTTTACCAAGAAAATACTTTAATCCAGCGACTTGACAAGAAGTTCCAGAGAATAGCACCTCTCTTTTTGCATTCAAATCTTCCTGTACTTTCTTATATGTATCTCCCATTTTACTTTGGATATACTTTGAACCACGCATTTGATTTCGTCCATCTCTGCTATCAGTTCTCACATGAACAGCATGAAAATCATCAGTTAAAACGCATCCATAAACAGTACCACCATCATCCAAAACCAAGTCTGACAATGCCGTGAAAATACCACCAGAACGTGAAGCTGCCCTGATTTCTTCGTCTTTATGCTTTACAGCATATACCTTAGGCTGCGACCAATTCATTATGCCGCCCTCCTTTCGGAGTAGTCAGCATAATAAATCAAATCAGGATTTAGGGTTTGCCCCCCCCCCGATTGATATTAGTTTAACAATCTTGTTTTTGATTTTCGTCTTTAAGGGAGTTGTTCCATATTTTTTCATAACGAAATCCACTCCTTTCCTTTGATAATCATTCCAAAATTCATCTCTCTGCTCCGATCTTTTAGTAGGAGCTTCCAAGTTCGCCTGCCAGCATTGTTTTGTATCGCTTAGTCTATACTCCAACTTCACTTTGACTGTCTCAAAGAGCTGCTCTCCTCGGTCTGTGTGGATCAGGAAGATTGAGTTGCCTTTTTCATCATAGAAGTCCGGAATTGTTTCCTCAATATGCCAGAAATCTCCGATTGTCATATCCGTCTTTCGTTCAGTTGTCGCATACGGACATTCATAGCAGGACGGACGTAATGCACATTGGTTATAAAATACTTTAACATAATCCTTTATCAGATGCTCCTGACCGCCAGCTGTTACATATGCCGTCGGAGCTTTCCAACCATTCCGCTTATCCTTAAATGTCAAATATGTAATCCTCCCATACTTTTTCTCAGCAGACTCAGCATATTCTTTCCAGAGCCTTGGACTCGGCGATCCATGACAGATAATATCAACTATCCATACTTGTTCACGGAATCCCTTCATTTCCGCAAACTTGCGAAAACCATCGGCCTGACATCCCATGCCGACAAAAAGCAATCGTTTTTCCGGATGATTAATCAGCCAGTCCTCTGCGGTCTTATAGATTTTTCCTGGCTTGCTCTGCATATATTTAGAGCCAATAGCCTTGTCACGTTCTTCTCTGTTTTCGATTAGTTGAAACTCAGTGGCGTGATCTTCATAATTGTACACAGCGCAAACCACGGCATCACCGTTATCCAGAAAACAATCCGAAAGAGCCACAAAAGCTCCACCAGATGAACTGCGTAACAGAGAAGCCCTATCTTTCAATCTTCCAGCATAAACTTTCGTTTTCACTTCTGTTATCAAATTGCCACCTTCTTTCAGCGGTCTATTACTGCCGCCATTTTTATCTTGTCAACTATCATCAAAAAAATCAATGTTGTAATGTAAACCACAATTGGCACAATGAACTTACAGCAATTCTAGTCAATGCTGTAAAATATTCTCCAATTACTCCCGGAAACGGTGCATGAATACAAACAATCAGAAAGGCACAAATTGCTTTCAGAATGTCAATATTATCTGCTCTGCTCTCAAGATTGTCCTCCCCAACTCACACTATTTCAAGTCTTATTTTCCAAGACGGCTCTTCACCAGATTTACACCCGATTTCAGCATGTCCACATTAGTTAAAATTGCATAAACTGCAGTAATACAAAGTGCTGCAAACTGGATCATCCTATTTCCGCAATAGTATGTTCCTATGAGCATCCCACCAATAAGGACACTGCCAATAATAATAGGCTTTCTAATTTTCATGTGTACAGTTTTATTTACGTCAATATAACGAACAATAAACATTGAAAGAAAGGCAATCAGCGTTGAAAGGGATGCTGCAAACACTTGTATCTTGTTAATTAAAATCAAATCGACTGCGATGTTAATAATAGCCGCTGAGATTGATGTGTACGCAATCTTTTTTGCGTTTTTTTGTGCCACATAGACACAACTATATAATCCAACCAATACACGGAAAAGCATCGCATACATTAAAATCAAAATCTGATTATATGCAGCGCTGTATTTTAGATTAACCATTATGGGAAAAACAAAAGGCATACAGGCAACAATACCAAAACAAGCTGCTGCAAATAACTTGAACAATGATGTCATTGTTTCTGTCAAAAATTCATCCCTATCTTCATCACCATAGTGCAATGAAACTGTTTCTGTCCAAGATAAATTTAAGATATTATAAAAACTTATAAATACATTTGGAAATTTGTTTGCAACAGAGTAAATTCCATTTGCTGCTGTTGTAAGAAAATGTGCAATAATTGTTCGATCTGAAGCATTTACAACCCACCAAGCCAAATTATTTGGAATTAGCGGAATGGAGTACGTTCCAACACTTTTAAATATACTCAGGTGAATATTTTTTGGAGAAATATATTCCCAGCATTTTGATGCAAATATCAAATAAATTAATGTAACAATCTGTGCAGATAACGTGGAAACAAACAATCCTTGGAGTCCCATTTTCAAAATAACCAAAGCAATAACATTTAATATTGTCGTTGTTGTTGCCGAGATAAAGGATGCTACCGTATATTTGACACTTTCTCCTAATCCCCTTACAAACTGCAAGAACAGTGCTGTAAATACCTGTAAAATCACATAGAGCAAAAGGAAGTATGCATTTTCGATATGTAATTTGGGAGTAATTATTAGATACATACCAAAATAGACAACAGATTGCATCATACTAGAAAACAACAATGTTGACAAAAGTTTGCTTTCTTCTTCTTTGTTCCCACGGTAATCTAACATAAACCTAAATAGTCCTTGATCTAGTTGCCAGTTTACCAAAGGCAATAATAAAGCTGAATATGTGACTAATAAATCAAATGTACCATACTCTTCCGTTGATAAAATTGCCGTATATAAAGGCAGTAGGAAAAAGCTAATACACTGCGTACATAACTTTCCCACTGTCAGTATGGCCGTATTTTTTGCTAATTCTGTTTTACGACTCATTAGTATCTCCTATAACAAGTTCTGCCTTGATATGTGGCTATAAAATACCAAGGCAGAACTGCTTATTTTAATATCCTATCAATGTAATCCAGTGACCTGTGACGTTCGTTATCCAGTAGTAAATTCACTACATTCCATTCAATTTTTGGTATGTTCAATCCATTTGCAGATTTTCCTTTTACAAGTCCACATTTCTCTAACTTGAAAATATTGAGAATATTAAGAACCCTATCTTTTCTTTCAATCTCTGTTTCCACATAAAAAGGTGTGTTCAAGATAATAGAAAAAGCTGTAGCATGAAACGAATTTGTTACTACACATTTTGCACCTGCAATCCACTGCAAAAATTCTGCTGGGCCTGCAGCTCCAATGTGCTTAACATCACGATATTTAAACCACGTTTCCTGATCCCACAACATAAGAAGTTCATAGCCTGTTTCTTCGCTTAATTTTTTAGCAAACTCCAGCGCCGGTTCAGCGGTCTTACTATATCCCATTTTGAAAAAAAGAATGTAATCTTTTTTTACTGGCTTTGCCGCCAAACGCAACCAATTGCTTTTGGTTGTGAGGAAAACCGGATCTAATACAATTTCAATGTTTTTTTCTTTTAATCTTTGATTAAGAGCCTCTTTGGATGCACTTTCTCTTACCGAGATATTCTTAAACCTTTGAAGACACTGAATCATTTCATTCGATTCATCTGTTGAAAAATCAGCACCGCCTGTACTTGCTGCATAAGCTATTTTTTCTACTGAGTCATCGATCTCCGGCAGAAAGTAGTGCATATCATGCTCAGTAAGATTGTAATTCCATACCTGATCCGAACCTACAATAATTTTTTCAAAGGAGTTGCAAGTCTTCTCAAAAGAATCTTCACTTTGGCATTGTCCTGAACAAATTGTATTTTCTTCTCTGAATGACTGAAACTTTGAATTTCGCTTGATCTTATCCGGAATTCTCAGTATGCTTTTAATAATAACTTTCGGATGCTTACTTTTGAATGGGCTAATTGAATAATCCTTATAAATAAACTCTGGCTCATAATTTATAAGTTCACATTCTGTACCACCATGTTCTATAATTGTCTTTTGTAACGATACAGCCTGTAGCAATGCACCAAAATTATTTGCAGAATGAAAAGTTAATATACCAATTCTGCTCATACATTTTCTCCCACGAATTCTTTCTCACATTTCTCTAGTACAGCAACAATAACCTGATCCATATCGTAATACTTGTACTCACCCAAGCGGCCACCAAAAATCACTTTGCTCTCTGTCTCTGCCAACTTCTTGTACTCAGAATACAGCAAGCTATTCTTGGCATCATTGACCGGATAATACGGCTCATCACCCGGCTTCCACTCACTGCTATACTCACGGCTGATAATAGTTTTGGGCAGATCATTGCCGTTCTCGTCCTTACCAAACTCAAACCACTTGTGCTCAATGATGCGGGTCCACGGCGTCTCGCGGTCGGTGTAGTTGACTGCGGCATTGCCCTGGAAGCTGGGCTTGTCAAGCAGCTCATTCTCAAAGCGGACAGAGCGATACTCCAGCGTGCCCAGCTTATAATCAAAGTAGGCGTCAATGGGACCGGTGTAGACCACCTTGTCAGCCAGCGCATCCAGCTCGGACTTGTGCTCCAGATAGTCCGTATTCAGGCGCACCTCGATGCCGTCCAGCAGGTTGGCAATCATCTTGGTGTAGCCGCCGATTGGGATGCCCTGATACAAGGCATTGAAATAGTTGTTGTCAAAGGTCAGGCGCACGGGCAGACGCTTGATGATGAAGGCGGGCAGATCTTTGCAGTCGCGGCCCCACTGCTTCTCGGTGTAGCCCTTGATGAGCTTCTCATAGATGTCACGGCCCACGAGAGAGATTGCCTGTTCTTCTAGGTTTTTCGGCTCGCCGGTGATTTCCTTGCGCTGCTCCTCAATTTTGGCGGCAGCCTCCTCTGGCGTAACCACGCCCCACATCTTATTAAAGGTATACATGTTGAACGGCAGCGAGTAAAGCTCGCCCTTGTAGTTGGCTACAGGCGAGTTCGTAAAGCGGTTGAACTCGGCAAATTGGGTGATATAATTCCAGACCTTTTTGTTGTTGGTATGGAAGATATGTGCGCCGTACTTATGGACGTTAATGCCCTCAATGTTCTCGGTGTAAATATTGCCCGCAATATTGGGGCGTTTATCAACAACTAATACAGATTTGCCATGTACCCTTGCTTCATGTGCAAATATTGCTCCGTAAAGGCCGGAGCCTACTACTAAATAATCATATTTCATATTCTACCTCGCATATTTGATGTAAAAGAGATGTTAATTGCCACTGCGACTGCATAGAAACAAAAAGTCGAATCATATATAGGATTTCCTGTCATTCCATATAACAACACAAAAAATTGAATTGCAAACGAAACCGATAAGGCTAATTTTATACTTGTTAATTCGACATCACGTTCTTGATGACTAAGATAATTAATATTTTTCCATGTTATTACTATACTTGATGCCATTGCCATAATAAACACACAGAAACCAAAAAGTCCTGTTTCGCATAATAATTCAAGGTATATATTATGACACCCAGCAGTGGCACCCGTTAGCGCACTCAAGCCGGATTTATATCGAAATCCATACCATCCGATTCCCAATATTGGATTTTGATTAAAAATAGTGCGCGCCCTATCCCACATAAGAATCCGCAATAAACTTGCATTATCAGATCCGGCTGTTTGAAATCGTTCAAATACTCTTGCAATATCCGGAACATAATCCATAAGAAAATTCAATCCTATCAAAGCAGCCACCGCTGCCATCATGAGCTTGAAGGATTTTAACAACCTTTTTTCAGGATTAACAACATAATAAACGACTATTAAAGTTGCTACGCCGAAAAGCAAATGTGCTCTTTTAGATGTAAGAAGAAGTGCGATAACTGTAGCAATACCAGCTATCATTATATATTTTCGCTTCTTTTCGTGACCATTTAAGGTCAAAAATACAGCCCATACAGTCAATAAAACTATTGTAATATATGTTCCATTTTGAGAGTAATGATCTGCAAGAGCCGCTCGATACCCATACAATCCGTCTTGTGTTCCATCTTGATATTGTTTGTAAGTTGTATTAATAAAAAGCTGATACAATCCATTATTCACAAAAAACAAAAGAGTTGCAATAACATTTGCTATTCCTACGGCTGTTATTATTTGGGGTGCCTTTTTTATCCAATCACAACTTTTAACGCTGGCAAATATGAATAAGTAAGCGCCTATTAATCTTATTGAATTGTAGTAGCCTCCACTCAAAAATTCTTGATTTCTAAAAAGCACAAAGAAAAAACAAAGCATCCAAGGTATAATAATACTTCTTTTCTTATAATACAGCGGTAATAATAACGGTATCGCTCCAGAAAGAACCAAAATATATAGTCTCGCTTTATAAGGCAAAACGAACTGAGCAATCCCCCAATAATTTCCTGCAATCAGCAGCGTAATTAAACTTAGCGTTATAAATAATGTGTGATTAATTTTTACTTTCATTTCTACTCCCGTCCTCTATATCGTATTTTTTTCTTTTCACCAATTTCAAGCAAGAGTAGAAGTATAACGCAATATTCTTATCATACAAAAAAAACTTCAGTCTCTTTTTGAACGGTTGAGTATTACGTCTGTTTAAAACATCGATCCATGGAGCAGTATGTAAAACTTTTGAAAATTCAGACACTTTCTTATTGAATGGGTCAGTATTTTCCTTTGCTAAATATGCTCTAAAACATATATGTTTTAGCTTCATAAGTAACCAATCTGTATATGCGGCATGCACAATGCCTGTTGAAGCGCCATACTTTTTTTCCAGAATATCCACTGGAAGAGTTAATTGTCCCACGATTTTAGGATTATATTTATTCAACACACTATAATCATTTTGAATATAATAATACCATTTTTCATAAAGCATTCCCATTCGGTAATCCTTAGAACTATTTAACATGGTTAATGCCCAAATAGTATCTTCGCCAACTGCAACTCCTGGGATAAATTGATTTTCCAGTGCAATCTCCTTCTTCATGAAATGCGCCCAACATCCTTCTCCATTAAATTCCCATCCATCCTGATCAGGTCTCCACCTCTCACAGCTTTTTGAAAAAATATGACACTCCAATTCTTTTTTCTTATGATCATCCAACAGTTCAAATTTTACGTTCTTTTCTCTACTTGGAAAAATACTTGGCCTTTTATCTGTTGTATTTATCATTCCAACTATAACATCACAATCATAATCCTCAACAGCTTGGATCGCGCTTTCTAGTAACCACGGAGTTAATATATCATCACCATCAACGAATAAGATATACTGTCCTGTTGCTTTATTCACTCCAAAATTACGAGCTACTGAGACCCCTTCATTTTTCTTGTGAAACACACTTATACGAGAATCTAACTGAACCAACTCATCTAGTCTATTACCGTAATAATCTTCACTTCCATCATCAATAATAACCACTTCAAAATTGGGGAAAGTTTGAGCAAGGATACTATCCAAACATTTTAATAAATCTTCATATTTTGTATTAAAAACTGGAATAATTATACTTACTATCATCGGTTAACCCTCCCCATATCTTCTATTTGATGCGATATTCTGCCAAACCAATTCGCTCACAATTTTGTTTTCTACCGTTATACCACATCAGCAGTTTGTTTTTTTGTTTATTTAAAGCAACCGTAGGCTTGTAAACTGCATCTGCATCCCAGGAATTTTTTTCTGGTGAAATAACAGGGTTATCCGTACTTCTAACCCAATTATGTATTCCGTCATTTGACTCTGCCATACAAACTCTAGCTGTATCCACATTTTGATATCCAATGTAGAACATATAGTATCTATCATTTTCCTTCAAAATATCGCATCCGCCTACCTTGCATTGATCATACTTTTCATTCGACTTTTCAAGTATAGGGTTATTTGCATACCTTTCCCAGTTAACGCCGTCTTTACTTTCCGCATAGCAAAGAACATCTGGTTCAAATTGCTCACCAGCTGCATACCACATTTTAAACATTTTTTCATCTTTGTCCCAGAGAACACACGGATTCATAACCGAACCTTTTTCGTATGGCTCACTCGGAACAAGAATTGGTTTTTGTTGCATTCTTGTAAATCGAATGCCATCATCACTTGTGGCGATGCCTATTGCACTATTATTTCTACTTTGTCCAGTGTACCACATCAACCATTTCCCATCTATTTCACAAACAGAAGCGCGATTAACCCGTTCTTCCCAACTTCCCTTATGCCCTGCTTCTAAAGCAACTTTCCATTTTTCCCATTCTGTACCATCCGTAGAATCAGTACATATTATTCCGCTATTTTTTCGTTCCGAGACAAAAAGGCGGTATCTATCTTCTATCATCACTACAAATGGATCAAACACGGAGGCTGTCGTTTCATCGCCAAACACTGGCGAGCCATATTTTTCCCACCCTCCCTGCTGAGGAGCGTAATCATAAGTTGCTTTTTTATTATGGATGTATTCAATTTTTCTTCTTACCTTTGAGAATACGCTGCTCATCAAAATTCTCCTATATTTCATCTAATGCTTGCTGCAATTTCTGAAATAATATTAATATAATTTTTTGCAAATTTTTCAACAGTGAATTCATTATTAAACATTTCAATTATTCCAGCTTTGGCCTCGCACAATTCATCTACTGGCATTTTTTTAATATCCAATATCCTATCTTGTGCTTCTTCCAACGTATCATAAAATTTTAATCCCGGTTGTTTGAACTGTTCAAAATACTTATTCCCGCCTGTGCGACTCATTACAACGGGTACTCCAAGTGAAAGAACCTCTAATAATATCAAATCAAAGTATGTTTCATGATTTGGCAATACAAAAACATCTGAAGCCGCAATAAGTGAATGTGGATCATTTGTCCATCCCACCTCAATCCAGTGATCGTTTTTCAATCCCGTCATCGGTTCTTCTTTTCCAGCTATTAGAAAATATACATTCTTATCCGCAAGGAGCTTTTCTCCAAGTTTTTTTAAGTCAGCGTATCCTTTTATTTCATTGTGCCTTCCGGCATAAGAAATCACAAAAGCGTTGTCTGGAATTCCGTATTTCTTTCTGAAATCTTCTCTATTTACTTTTGCTTTACATCCAACTATTCCAGTTGGCATATAACGATACTTTTTTTCTTCTCGAAGTTGTTCATAACCTTCCCATGTATGATAATATGGTTCCTCCGCTTCCTTACATGGAAAAATAATATAATCTGCGCGCTTAAAAGAATAGGCATCCATTTCTTCAATTCTGTCAACCCATTTTTTCAACATCTTATAATCAAACGGATTCAGCCACGCTAGTTTTTCCTTAAACTTTGCGCACGGAGAATGCGATGTTAGAATTACAGTTCCCTTATAATTTTCCAAAGTTTTTCTACATAAATACATTGCATCAATTGAATGGAAATGAATCATATCATATTGATGTAATTTCTCGTCCAATGGATACGCCTTTTTTTCATAAAAAATGTCATCAACTGCTCTTCTAAATTCTCGCAAACGTTTTGGTATTTTGTCTTTATTTTTGACAGTATCCCTTAAACTTTTAGGTGCCGCTTCATAAAAAGAAACATCTATCGGAAGTTCCTCCTTGTTCAATGTATCTAAGTCCTGTCTCAAATTAAATAGATACCCTGCCGGACCTCCTACTGGTTTAAGCATACTTTCTGGATAGTATATTAAAAGTTTCTTTTTGCTCATATGTTTTCCTCCGTTACCGTTGCCGACTCGCAATTACATCTTACCGTCTTTTACTGTAATCATGAAGGCCTGTGTCCCCCCCCCCACGAACAATATACTTAACGATAGATTTTACTTTTTCTTTCGCCACAATTCCTGGTGCTGTTTTCACCAAGGCTTTTCCAAAGTTATTGTACCTGTTATAGTTTTCAAAGAATTGATCACGCGATTTACTGCATTTTGAAGGTTTATTTAACTGTTCATTATGTGAAATCGCGTTATTGATGTCGACATCTAAAAGGTTTAATCCAGCGCTCTCAATCAGCTCTTTACCTTTTTCACTCTGACAAAGAATTAGTGACACACCATTTTTCACTTCTCCACTTAGTTCGGTTCCCCAAGAATCTCCCAGCGTTATATCAGATACTCTGTCTAAAGTAGCAAACTTACACGAATAGCAATTTTCTGTATAATCATATGAGTGAAGGAATGCGATAAGGTAATTATCCATAGTATGAAACGCTGCAATAGGTTTCCCGTCTCTATTCAACTCATATAAACTTTTTATTCGAAAATTGATATCTGTAAGGGTATTTATATCATGTCCATATTCTTGAAGGCACTTTTTAAGTAAATAAGGTGATGGAGTTCCATGACATATCAAATCAGCGGTAACTAAATTGGTCTTATCTTTAATAAATTGATTCACCGCTGCTACTTGACAGGGCAATCCAATGAAAAGAACTTTCTGATTTGCTTTCAATAGTGATTGAATTTTTCCGTAAATTTTTTCCGGATTACTCTTAACATATTTTGATCCTGCAAATTTTCTTGCAACTGCCATCTCATTTGTTACTTCAAATACAAATTTTCCGCTGTCAAACAAGCAAGATGCTACATATCCACCGTTTTTTATAAATGCGCGAATAATTGCAGATGCAGCACCCCCAGATGAAGCATGTTCTCTTATTTCAGAATCTGCCCATCCTTGATACCACCATTTCGGCTTACTCATGTCATTATCATTTTCTCGTGGACACACTTTCGTGCAAAGTCCACAGTCAACGCATTTTTTAGTATCAACCAGAGCATTATAATACTTCAAATCATCTTTGATTGTAATTGCATTTCTATGGCACTTTTCCACACAAGCCATACAGCCATTACACATATTCAATTCACATACTGTCTTCATTTTTCACACCACTCAAAGCATTGCTAAGCCATAGCAAAGAACGTTTTCTTTCTGCCGCAAGTATCTCATTTACACGGTTGTAATCAATTTTTGATTCAACAATGCTCAAATCTCTTTCATTTTTTGCAACTCGATTTGTTAATCCTAAAATCTCTAAGATGCTTTGCAATCTTGTACTGTATTTTCCCGGATATACAATTACAAATTCTTTGTTGAAATTCAAAGAAAATGCTGTCGCATGGAACGAATCTGTTATAACATAGTCTGCCCCATCAATTAAGGCAAGGAAATCTTCAACCGGTGGATTACAGAACATTTTTCCATTCTTGTAAAACTCATGTAATTGATAACTTAAATACCTAACTTCCAAACCTGTTTTAATCGAAAGTTCTTTTGCATACGCATCAATTCTTGGATTTCTGTTCAAATTGTAAATTAGAATATACCTGTCCTTCGTGAACTTTCTGGAAGAAATTTTTCTCCAATCTTCTCCACTTAATAACAATGTGGGATCTAAAACATTTGTACTATTCTCGATTCCCAATTTATCAACAATCTCTACTCCTGATAGTTCTCTCAAAGAGATACTATCATATCTTTTTAAAAGACGCCTCGTTTCATTTACTTCATCTGATTCTAATTTACTTTTTCCAAAACTTGCAGCATATGATATTTTTCTGGCTGACTCAGGAGCAAATGCCAGATAATACGGATATTCAATTCTTTCATTCCATCCATAATTCCAGACCTGATCGCTTCCTGTACAATAAACATCATAATCAAAATTTTCGCTTTCTAATTCTTTCTCACTTTTATATGTTTTAGGTGTCATATCAATATAATCATTGAGAAACTTAAAAAACATCCGAAATCGTATAATGTAAGATGGAATAATTATTGCTCTTGCAGCATTTCTAATCAAAAAACTCTTTTGGAATTTTTCTCCCTTGTTCTTTATCCTTTTTAGCATCCCGAGCGGAGTAAAACGTTCTGGATAATAATCAATGACTTCACATTCATAGCCCATATCTTTGATTTTTTCTTGTAATGCATAGGTCTGCAAAACCGACCCGTAATTAACCACTCGATGTTGTGTTATTATCCCAACCTTTTTACTCATATATCAATAATCCTTTCAACTATTACTTTGTTTCCACAAATCTATATATCTTTTTTCCATTGATTTTGCAGCAGTTCTTATATCAAACTTTTTCGTAATTAGTTCAATTCTATTTCGTTCCTTGTTTATTCTTTGTTGGCTGATAGCATCTACCCATAAGCCAAGATTTTCATTGCCGATTTTCAAAAATTTTGTGTCAGAGCATATCTTAACTTCCCTCGTCACCTCATCTGAAAAGAAACAAGGAAGTCCTGAATACTGCGCTTCTATTCCTGTTACAGGAAGTCCCTCAAACAAAGATGGTAAAACAAAAGCATCCATTGCCTGATAATAATTCTCTACATCTTTATGAACCCCGGCAAAGATAATTTTATCCTTGATTTCCAAATCCTCTGCTAAATTTTGAATCTTTGAAAACAGCTCTCCTTCTCCCAGAAGTAATAACTTGATATTCGGTGTCTTTTGCTGAACTTCTTTAAAAATCCGCAAAAGATACTCATGATTTTTCTGTAAATTAAATCTTCCAACATGACCAATAACATACTCGTCACGGATACCAAGCATTTTCCGCATTTCAATGCGCTTGTTTTCATCGAACGTGAATCTGTCCACATCTATTCCATTTGGTACAAACTCAAAAGTGTCTTTTCCATAAAGATACTTACCTGCTTCCGTTGAGCACGCCAGACGAACATTAGCATTCCATTTTGTTGTTCTGAATAACAAATATTTTGCCGTCCCTTTCAAGGTATGCAAAAAGCCAGCTCCATGGCTATGAGCTATTCTCCATGGTACATTATATTTCTTTGCTACTCCAAGATAAAAAACAGCAAGACTACTTAGATGACCATGAATGATTTGATACTCTTTATGCTCATCAAAGAACCTGTTCAATTCAGAAATATACTTAACAACATTTTTATCATCCAATACTGTAAAATGGTAAATTTTTCCACCCAGTTCCTGTATTTCATCCTCATAAAGACCAACAGCTGCATGATGAACTACAAAATCAAACTGCACCTTTGATTTATCAACCATTCGGTACAAATTCATTATATAGTTTTCCATTCCTCCAGCATTTAATGATGCTACAACCTGTAAAACTCTTATCGGTTCTGTCATAATTATTTTTATCCCTATATTACTTTCTTAAAAATTTCATGTAAAAGCTTTTTCTCAATGAATTCGGGAGCACACAAACAAATGCTTGTCCCAGCCCACTAATACAAAAGTCCATCGATGACATATATCCTTTCCTATACTGTCCCCATTTAAACTTCAAAACAGTTTTTGCATATTTAATGCCACCACGGCGTTTAAAAAAATCTTCACTAGTTCGTATATAATACAGAGGTTCCGGAATATTATAACTTTTAATGTGATACTCTAGCACCATTCTTGCAAACAGATCATAATCTTCATACAACAAGACCGACTGATAATTGCCGCTTTTTAATACCGCACTTTTTTTATACATAACTGTTGGATGCAATACCGAACATCTACGGTGCATGAATCGTTCAATTTCATCATTCTCAGATGGCACTCTATGAATTGATATAACATTATCTACAGTATCTACAAATTCTGCCTCATAAGATCCAACCATTCCCAATTTTGGATCTTCTCTAAACTTCTCCAACTGCTTTTCGCATCTTGTACTGACCACATAATCATCCGAATCCATTCTGGCAATAAGCTCATTTTTAGAATTTTCTATTCCTTTTGCAAGTGCTGGTCCCAACCCAAGATTAGTTTCATTGACTATAATATTGAACATTTTAGGATACGCCGTCACAAAATTATTTATCACTTCATCGAGTTCAGTCGTGAGAGGACCATCTTTTACGATAATAAATTCATCTGGCTTAACAGTTTGATTCAGCATGCTTTCAATACTCAATGATAGATATTCCGGTTTTTCTTTATAGTATACCGACATTAAAACTGTATATTTTAAATTTTGCATCATTATCTCCCCTCATTTTTCCGTCATCTCGTTTTCATTTCTTTTTTAATCTATTTACACATCCAAATTCAGGATGATATCAGCGTGTTTTATGGTGCTGTTTTCGCCTAAGTGTTTTTCCTTACTGTCATACCCTTTCGGCGCAACAATCATATTTCTACTTTTCTCCGGTTTATTGAGTACACTCGTCTCTATTCCTCTATAACCGAAGTGTTGAATTATACAGTCGAACCCCGTATACTCTGCAATGACATTTTTTCTAAGTGTTGGATTGTTGAATCAAACCCTGTCGGCGCATGAGTTTTGTTAAAACTGTATATATCATCCAGTCCAATTCTCACAATTCATTGTTCGTTATGAACAAATCATTCACTTTAACCACTCAAAACATGTAATTATCATCACCATTCATGCTCTACTCAACAGCTGTTTTATGAAGTAGAAATCATCTGTTTTTCTCTATTTTTCATGACTCAACAAACCGTTATGATGTAGGTGTCATTAGCGGGTCAGATAGTGTACTCAACAGCAGTTTCAGACGTTAATGATAAACTCATGGATTTTTGTTGTTTTCTCCTGTTTTCCGCCATTTCCTCATAACTTCCGAAAAGTTGTGCCAATTTTGTGTCGCAGAGGTCAAAAGTTCAGCGTTTTGTATAAGTTATTGGCATTTTTAGTTCATGCAGCCGTGAAATACAGCCAATTTCAGCAGCTCAATTAGTGTGCAAAACAGATTCTTTTCGACGATGCTACGTCAATACGGTTTGTTGAGTAGACATTGGTCAGGGCGGCTATTACAACAAAATCTGCATCCGAATATGCAGCCTTTGCATCCAAAGTTGCAGTCAGATCCAGATCCTTTTCCGTCAGATACTTTTCTATATACTCATCCTGAATCGGGGACTTCCGGTTATTGATCATGTCCACCTTCTTCGGAATGATGTCCACAGCAGTTACCTGATGGTGCTGAGAAAGCAAAGTAGCAATCGACAAACCAACATAACCCGTTCCAGCAATCGCAATTTTATAGTCCTTTTTCATAATACTGACTCCTCCATCCAATTCCTTCCACAAAAACAAATTCCGCAACAGAGTATGCGCCTTTGCATTCGATGTTGCGGTTAAGTTTAGTCTTTTCTCTGTAAGTTTTTTTCGATACCATCCCTCTGAAGCATGTTCTTATTCTTGTTCCTAAAACCATTTTCCTGTACAGGATGCTTCCGGCCTTATCCGGAAACATCCTCCGCTCCGTTGCGCGTCATGCCCGGTTTATTTCTCTACTTTCAGAATCCGTGACTGTTCTGCCACGTTATTGGAAGAATCCACAGCGGCATAGGTTACGATCACTTTGCCATTTCCGGTTTCTGTAACCTTTTCAATCAGTAAGGAGGCTGTCACATCCCCGTCATGGGAATCGTAAGCGGTTACGCCCTCCAGCAGCTGATGGGTATTTGTGCCGGTTGTATAGGTCTGCTCGGTATCCGGCAGTGTAATGACCGGCGCTGTCCGGTCCATTTGTAAGTAGAAGAATGCGCAAAGCGCAATCAATACTGCGTCTGCAATAAAAAATCCAATGGTCAGACCTTTTGTACTCACTTCGCACTCTCCTTTTCTCCTGTGTTCTGTCCCGGTACAGCAGTTTTTGTCTCAGCAGCTGTCCCGTCGGTTTTGGAACCTGCATCCGGCGTCAGATCCTCCTGTGCTTCCTCTGTGCCATCCTGTCCGTTGCCGTAATAGTTTCCATAGTAATGACCATAATATTTTCCATAATAAGGATTCTTTTTGGTGTTGACCTTGTTCAGGACGCATCCAAGAATCCGGCAGCCTACCTTGTTCAGCTGCTCTTTTACATTCTGGACAAATTTGTAGCTGATGGCGCCGCTTTCCACAACGATTACCGTTCCGTCACAGATTGCACCTACAATCGCAGCATCAATCACGCTGCCCAGCGGAGGGGTATCTACGATGACATAATCGTATTTCATGCGCAGCACCTCCAGCATATTTCGAAAGGCATCGCCTCCCAAAAGCTCACTGGGGTTGGGCGGTACAGGTCCTGCAAAAATAATATCGAAATTGTTGACGTTGGTTCTGCAGCATGCATCATCCAGCTCCACCTGTCCGCTCAGATAATGGGACAGTCCGTATTTTTCACGGTTTGCTTTATAACGGCCCCGCAGTACGGATTTGCGCAGGTCTGCGTCAACCAGGATCGTCTGCTTGCCGCTTTCTGCAAGGGACAGACATAACTGGAAGGAAACACTTGTCTTTCCTTCGTTTGGCGTACAGCTGGTCAGGGAAATCACTTTGACATTTTTTCCTGCAAAGCTCAGATTGGTACGCAATGTTTTATAGGCTTCTTTTGTTCTGAAATCCAGACGCTCGATGGCGCGAATTACTACGTTCTGCATGTTTCCCTGTCACCTCACTTTCCGCTTGTCGCCTGTTTTTTATATTTTTTCTTTTTCTTCCTGCTTTCAGCTTCATTCAGCGGAATCATCGCAAGGGTGGAAATTCCAAGATATTTTTCCACATCCTCTTCCGTCTGAATCGTATCGTTCATCAGGTGAGAAAGGATGACGATAGCTGCTACCATCAGAATGCCAAGCATTCCGCCCAGCATCGTGTTCTTTCCGACAGAGGGGCTCGCCTTATGGGTCGGTACGTTTGCTGTTTCTACAATATTCACTGCTTCGATATCCATAACATTGCATATATGGGTCGAGGCCGTTTCACGGATTGCATTCGCAATTTTCATTGCCATAACCGGATTGCTGTTCGTCACCGCAATGGAGATCACTCGGGTGTCTGCGGGTGTGCTCACGGTAACCTTACGGCTTAACTTCTCATAACTTAGGGGCAGACCCAGCTGCTCGATCACCGCTTCCAGTACAAAACGGCTTTTGATCAGCTCCGAATAGTCCTTAACCAGCTGCGTGCCTGCCTGCAGGTCGCTGTAGGTTACATTTGTGTTGCTGTTGTCCTGTTTGTTCAGGACATAGATCTTTGTGACAGACTGATACGTGGGCGTCATCAAAAATTTGCTTCCCCCAAAGGCCAGAAGCGCTGTAAACAGTCCCACTGCAATCATCAGTGGAAGTTTTCTCCAGAGTACCCAAAAAAGTTCTACCAGATCGATTTCGGTTTCCTCGTTATTTCTCTGGTTTTGATTTTCCATGTCTCGTTCCCCTTTTTTATTCGATGTCTTCCATATCTGTATTATCCAGAATGTGTGTTGCGTTTTTGTAGAGCAGACGAGCCGCATATTCCGGGCTGCAGTGTCTTTGCAGCCACGCGGCTCCTTCCGCCATGGATACAGACCTCTCTCCCTCTGCTCTGTGGGCATCCGTTCCCATAAGATCTGCAAGCTCTTCTTTTACCAGGCTCCGTGCAGTGCGCTTTAGCTGTCCGCCCAGCAGTCCCGGCAGTTCTCCTGCGTTGATCTGGATCCGGCACCCCATATCCTTTAATTCTTCGACCCGGTTGAAATCCTTTACAACGTTCCGATAGCGCTCGGTGTGGGCGACAATCGGGCGGTAGCCCTCGCAAAGCAGTTCATACAGGCAGTTCCGGATGTATGCCCATTCTTCCTCCGGCGAAAATTCTGTCAGAATATAATCCGATCCGGCGAGGGTTCCCGCCTTGCCCTGTTTTAACAGCTCTATGGTGTCCATGCAGCAGAAAATCTCACCGCCGCTGTAAAGTCTGATGTCAATTCCGTTTTCTGTCGCAGCCTGCTGCAGCTTCTGTGTCCGTTCCAATACAGAAGCAGCGGTAATGCTGGGTCTGTTGGGTTTCTGGTGCGGAGTCAGGATAACGGCCTCCATGCCCTGTTTTACCTCCTGGCGCAGCATCGCCAGGCTCTCTTCCAGATTTCTCGCGCCGTCATCCACCTCCGGCAAAATATGACAGTGAATATCTATGTACTGATTTTTCTTTTCCGGCATCTCAGTCCTCGCTTCCGGAGTTTTCTTCGCTGTCCGAACTGCTTTTTACGGTCTCGTATTCTGCCGTTTCCTCCTGTGCTGCCCGAAGCCCGTCGGCAAACAGCCACAGCATCCGCAGGCAGTAATCCTGTACAACCTGAGGCATCCTGTCGAGTCCCCGCATCAACTGTTCTCCCTGACTTACCGGGGATTGTTTCTCTTTCTCACCGTAAATCAGCGTATCCAGACTCACTCCATACAAGCGGGATAGGTTAATCAGTGTTTCCACACTCATGCCGCAGGTTCCCCGCTCGATATCCGCATAATATTTGTTGACGACACCGAGCCGCTCTGCCACCAGCTCTCTGCTCCAGCCGAGCTCAAGCCTCCGACAGCGCAGCCGCTCTCCGGCAGCTATCCGGTCATATGCCGGCTTCTCCTGCTTTCTCTTCATCCTGCCCCCACCTGTTTCTTCTTGTTCATCCTAACGTAGTTCTACTCCTGCAGTTACGTTTTTTGTCGAAATTCCAAACTTCTTGCCGACTAATTCATTATACCATCTAAGGGTTTCTTTGCAAGCAGACAACGTGGCAAATATTTATGGCATTTTGATTCAATTTCTATGAAAAGTGTTAAAATTTGATAGAAAACCTCCTCTCGCATCTCGTACTTCGGATTCTTTCCTTTTCAATTGGCATGTTTTCCCTGGAATCCTGTTCGCCTGAATATTCTCTGTTTTCCCCGCTATTTTTCGGCATTTACCCCCCCCCGATCAAAATTTAACTATTTTTATATTGTTATATCGTTCATTTTTGTTTTTCATTTTTATTGTTCGTTTAGCCGTGCAATTCTGTTTGTTTTATAGTTGGTTTTGCTTTTTCGCATGTTTTTTTCTCTTTTATCATACAAACGTTTTTTCGTATTTTCAGTTCTGTATGTATTGTTTTATTTTCACTTTTTTCTTTCCGACCTGCACCTGTATCGCCCCCACCTCCGCCGTGGAATACCAGCGGATTCCCCGCTCTTCCAGGCGTTGCAGCGTTTCCGGCGCCGGATGCCCGTACCGGTTGTTTTTGCCACAGGAAATCAGAACCACACCCGGCTGTGCCAAATCCAGCAGTGCTTCTCCCGTTGCATTGGAGGCGCCATGGTGCCCGGCATCGAGGATGGTGCAGCGGAGGGGATTTTGCGTAGCGGGTCGCGCCTGTTCCACCAGCCAGTCTTCGCCGCTCTTTTCCAGATCTCCGGTCAGCAGCATCTGAAAATCGCCCTGTGACAGGCGCAGCACCAGCGACGAATCGTTGCGATCCTCCGGCACTTTTTTCGCATAGGGGTGCAGGCAGGAGATCTGCAGCGCGCCATCGGTCATGTGCTCTCCCGCAGAAAGGTATTCCACGGAGACCTCCGCCTCTTCGATCTGCTGCAGCAGCGTTTCCAGCACTTCATCCTTCAGCGCCACATCCGGCAGAAAAATGCGCCGGATTTTGACCCGGCTGCTTTCCGACCACTCCAACAGCTCCCCTACCGCGCTGATGTGGTCTTCGTCCCAGTGCGTGATGAAAATACCTTCCACGCTCCGCGTCCCGATATATTTCAGCCATGGAATAATCTGGTACTGTCCGGTCTTTTTCTTCGACGTACTTCCGGCATCCACCAGATATACATGATGCTCCCGGGTTTCGATTCCAACGCACTCTCCCTGCCCGACGTCCAGCATCGTGACGTTCAGTTCGCCCGGCAGGCGAATCAGGAAAATCCCCATCAGGCACACAGCTGCTGCAAGCCGGAGGTGCGGACGGAGTTTTTTGCCTGACACAGCCAAAGCAATCAGTCCGATTGTATACACGGCCAGTGCCTGCCAGGTCGGATATCCGGTGTGCAGGATACTGCCCGGAAGCGCCGTTGTGAACCGGCACAGCTGCTCATAGCAGGAAAAAATCGCTTCGATGGCGGTGCAAAGAAGGTGCTGGGGAAGCTCCAGGCAGTGGGCAAGCGCAGTCAGACGGGCGACCAGCTGCAGTCCCATCAGGCACGGCAGCAAGATTCCCATCAACGGAATGACTGCCAGATTCAGCAGCACCGACCACGGACTCCATTCATAAAAATGAATCAGCAGAAACGGCAGCATCGTCATGGTAATGCCCAGACCGGCAAGGATATTTTTGCAGAGGAGACGGCAGATCCGGGCGATGGCAGCCCGGGCAATATTCCACCCGGCAACTCCATCGGTGACTCGATTGGCGACTCGCAGTGAGGGTGCTGCTTCCTCCCAACCATCCTGCAAAACCGGAATCATCACCGCAATCCCGATCACTGCCGAAAACGAAAGCTGGAAGCCTGCATCCAGAATCCGCTGTGGCTTGGGCACAAGCAGAAGCAACGCCGCCACCGCAAGGGAGGTTGGCAGATCGGGCGTGCGCTTGAGCAGTCCCGCCGCCAAAAACAGCAAAAACATGACAAGGGCGCGCCGGGTAGAAATGCCCATTCCGGTCAGCTGCGCGTATACAATCAGAATCCATGTGGAAATTCCGGCGCTCAAAGCAACCGGAAGCCGTACTTTTTTCAAAAGTCCGAACAGTCCTGCACCGATCAGGGACAGGTGCAGTCCGGAGATTGCCAGCAGATGGCTGATTCCTGCGCCCTGGTATAACGCTTTTACTTCACTGTCCATTCCTTTTTTCCGTCCGAGCACCATGGCGGATGCGGTCGCACCGTTCTTTTCCCCCAGCAGCTTCCGGAACAATACCTCCGATTCATAGCGCAGCTGTGAAAGAAATTCTTCCAGCCGTCCATAGGTTTTCGTCTGAGCGGTAATTTTTGTTTTTCTCAGCGCAAACAGGCAGTCTTTTCTCCGATAATAGGCTGCTGCGTCGAATTCTCCAGGATTCGTTGCCTGCAAAAATGGCGACACTTCACCGAAAACCCGAACATAGCTGCCTGCTCTTGGCAGCGCTTCGTCTTCCTGCAAATAGCACAACGCACTCGCGTTTTTCCCGAATATTTCCTGCATTTCATTGATTTGTGAGGTTATTTTCTGAGAAGAAATAAGAATTGACATCTGGTCCGCATCTGCCGAACCGGATATTTGTGACAGGTTATCGGTCGTTTCCGCCGAATCCCCTGAAAAAACAAAAGATGAGGCATCTGCCTCGATAGAAAGGTCTTTTAAAAGAAAGCTGGCGTTTTCCTGCGCTCCATCTACAGTCTGCCAGCAGTCTGTGACTTTGCCCGTCAGGCACAGGGTTTCGCCATCCATGGCTTCCAGCCAGGTGTCAAGCTGTGTAAGCGAGGTGCGTCCGCCAATGGGCGCTTTCTCTGACGTGTCTGTGCCAGCGTCCGTTCCCACCCACTCCGGCAGCAGACGCGCTGCCAGATAGAGGGTCAGGAAAATCAGGATTGCCGCGCACAGCGGTCTTCTGCAGTTTTTTATGATTGTAATTCCTCCGTTTCGTAAACCAGATCAAGGTTCCGGTCAAACACGTTAGACAGTGAAATTTTTTCCCGGAAAATCATATCTGTATTCCCGTTTACCGCAATCTGCACCTTGTTGATGTTCGACAGTTCTACCAGAGAGTTGACGATGGAATAGATCTGAACCTCTGCGGAAACATTGTAGGTCTGTGTCAGGAAACCATTATCCAGGTTTACATAACATGTCCCATCCTTTACCGTCACGCCCAGCACCTTTGTCGCAGGATTGATGACCGGGTAAAGCTCTTCGTTTTCTGCATCCGGTCCGGCAATCAGCCGTTCTACCACCAGCTTTTCCATGGAAATGTTGCTGCTGTATACAACCGGTTTTGTCTGGACACCGATCAGTCGCTCGCCGTCTTCATTGGTAAAATAAAGAAGCAGACGTGTTTTTTCGTATGCATTGATTTCATTTCCGGCGTTGTCGATAAACAGATCTGCCGTCATAGGACCGACCACATTGCCGAGGCTGTCCGTCAGTGCTTCTCCGCCGACCGTCACCGAAACATAGGAAATTCCTTCCAGCTGCGTCATCGTGCGCACGATTGCAGCCCGAACCAGCACTTCTGAGGACGGAGACAGCTTTTTATATTCCACACTCATGTCCAGCACCAGCTGATCGTCTTTGACATTCCAGCTGTTGATCGTAAAACCACTGATCGGTGAGCGCAAAGACAGCTCTACCGGATTTTCCTTCAGCTGGGAAATGCCCCATTCCGCCTGTTTGGAAAGGGTGTCGCCCTCCGGCTCTTTTTCCACTGCCGTGATTTTCGTTTCTTCTTTATTAATATAATAAACGCTGACCGTATTTGCAGGCGTCTCTTCTTTCTTCCCGCACCCGGCAAACATTCCGGTCAACAGCAGACAGCCCAAAAGCAGCGTAACCGCCCGCATTTTTCTGATCTCTGACATAGTCTTCTCCAAATTTTCTGAAATCACTTGATGTAGGACAAGGGGATTTTCACCGTAAAGGTCGTGCCCTGTCCTTCCACGCTGCTCACTTTGATCGAACCGCGGTGCAGCAGAATCGCATTTCTGGTGATGGCAAGTCCAAGACCGGTGCCTCCGATTTCACGGGAATGCGATTTATCTACTCTGTAAAAACGTTCATAAATATGCTCGTAATCCTGCTCCGGGATACCAATGCCGGAGTCGGAAACCTCTACTGTAAAAAACTGATGATCCGCGTCCAGAAGCACCTTGACCCAGCCGTGTTCTTTATTGTATTTAATTGCATTTTCCACAAGGTTCGTGAAAATCTGAGACATTTTGACCTCGTCCACCTCTGCCGTAACCGGGCGCAGGCTTTCCAGAACCACCTCGATGTCCCGTTTGCGGGCGATGGGACGCAGGCGCTTTAGCGTCGTTTCCAACAGCTCGTTGATATCCACTGCGGAAATGTCCATTGAGCCTTCAGTTTTGTCCATTTTTACAAGGGAAAGCAGGTCGTTGATGATTTTATTTTCCCGTTCGATTTCCTCCGTAATGTCCTGCATAAACTCCTGATACAGCTCCACCGGCACGTCCGGCTGCTGATTCAGGGAATCCGCCAGCACCTTGATCGAGGTCATGGGCGTTTTCAGCTCGTGAGAGACATTCGATACGAATTCCTGCCTGGAATCGTTGATGACCTTCATTCTGCCCAGCAGCTGGTTGAAGGCATCCACGATATGCTCGGTTTCCAGATAATCCGGTACGGAAATCGGCTCGTCCGTGAAACCGTCCTTGACCTCACTGATCGCCTGGGTTACGCGCTTAAAAGGCATAATCAGGATGTGCGAGAAGAAAAAGACGATGCCGATAATGATAATTCCCATCACGATTTCCAGAATCAGGGCTTTCCGGCTCAGGATGTCCAGCGTCGTCGCAATGCTGTCTGTCGATGCACTGGCCAGAATCACGCCGTGCACGATGCTCGTCTGCCCGTTTTCCCCGTCTACCGTCTCCGTAATCGGAACCGTCATCTCGATATAGCCGTTCGTCTTGTCGTAGCGGGTCGTACTTTCCCCGCGGAAGCACTTGATCACTTCCTCGGAAATCATCGTTTTCCCCTCGCTCATGGCGTAGGTGTCTTTCACAATGCGGAAATTGCTGTTGATAATCAGCACACGGCCGTCATACAGGTTGGACATCTGCTCCAGCTCGGCATTGACGACATCGGAGGTTGGATTTTGCAGGTAGTTATAATTGACCAGGTGGTTTGCGATAATCCGGTACTGGGACGCGACGTCCGAGCCACGCAGATTCACCGCACGTTCTTCGTAATTATTCAGAATGCCCAGCCGCATGATGTCGCTGGGCACGATTCCGATGATCAGCATCAGGAGGAAAATGTAGGCCTTCAGGCTGCGGAAGATCGGAATTTTATAAGTGAGCCGCCGGAATAATCCGGGGGTTTTGCTGCTTGTGTTCATTGATGCCTCCGGGGGAAGGGGTGTAAAAGGATGGGGCTGGCGTTCGGGACGCTGCCGACGGGAAACCGGGCCTTTTGCTTCGCAAAAGCCCGGTTCGCGTTGCTCACCGGGTTACCGTCTGAAAACCGGCGAACTTTTCTGCAAGCAGAAAGTTCGCCATTTTTCATCCGTAGTCCGGTTCTGCTTATACGCGAAAAAAATATCCAACCCCCCATTTGGTGTGGACGTAGCGGGGTTCGCTGGGGTTGGTTTCAATTTTTTCGCGGAGGCGGCGGATGTGGACATCTACGGTGCGGACATCCCCGGGATAGTCTGCGCCCCAGACGAGGTTCAGAAGTTTTTCACGGCTGTAGACTTTACTCGGATTGCGGATCAAAAGCTCCAGCAGGTCGAATTCTTTTGCAGTGAGATTGACCTCTCTGCCGGAAATGCTGACGCGGCGGCTTTCGCAGTCTACGCGCATATCTCCGCTTTCCAGAATGCTTTCCGGCTTTGCGATCTGTCCTCTCGCAGAGGTACGGCGCATGATCGCCTTGATGCGCGCCTTTACCTCAAGGATGTTAAAGGGCTTGGTGATATAGTCATCTGCACCGTATTCCAGTCCCATGATTTTGTCCATGTCATCGTTTTTGGCTGTGAGCATTACGATCGGAACATCCGAAAACTCCCGAATCTGCTGGCATACTTCGGTTCCGCTCAGTTTTGGCAGCATAATGTCGAGCAGAATCATATCAAATTTCTGCTCTTTCGCACACAGCAACGCCTCTTCTCCGTCATATGCGCAGGTCACTTCCATTCCGTCCTGCTCCAGGCTGAACCGGATTCCTTTTACAATCAGCTTTTCATCGTCCACAACCAAAACTTTCTTTGCCATGTTTCTCCCTTTTCCCGACCGGACAATCCGTTTCTCGCTGTTTGTCCGGATTCTTTCTGTCTATGATTAAACTGTAATTTTATCTTTGATTTTTGAAAATGCAGCCTGCTTGATTCCGCTGATTTTCATGATATCCTCAATCTTTGCAAACGCTCCATGCTGTTCCCGATAGCTTATGATCGCCTTTGCCCGGCTTTCCCCGATTCCAGGCAGCGTCATGAGTGCAGCGATATCCGCTGTGTTGAGGTTGACCAGACCGTTCTCCAAGGCCGGAGCGCTGTTGCTTCGCACATTTCTGTCTGTCGTTTGCATATCGCTGTCCGGCGAAGTCTGGATCCCGGCTTTCTTTTCTGTCTGTCCGTCGGCGCAGCTTTCCGATTTTGTCATGATATAAATCTGACAACCGTCCACGATTTCTTCCGCCAGGTTGCAGCATGCTTCCTCCGCTTCCGGTAAAAAACCGCCTCCGGCCTCCACGGCGTCTATAATTCTGCTGCCTGCCGGAAGCTCATAGACCCCCGGAGCGGATACTGCTCCGCAGATGTGCACCACAAGGGTTTTTGTTTCCTCTGAGGAAGCATCGGAGAGCTCTGTCCGGTCTGTGCTTCCGGCACTTGGCTCAGCCTTGCGGTTTTGATCCGTGTCCCCGGCATTTGACTCAACCTCGCGGTTTTGGTCTGTATTCCCGGCATTTGTCTCAGCCTCCCGATTTTGATCCGTGTCTTCGACATCGGATTCTGCTACGTAGCTTCCATCCCCATAGGCTATGCTTTCCTTTTCCGACAAAAAGAGCTCTTCCCGCTGTGCCCCACAGGCCCCTAGCGTCGGGCATAGCATTGCCCACAGGATTCCCCATAAAACCACTCTCCAAAGCCGGTCTGTTCTTTTTTTCTGTTTCCAGGATCTTAACTTTTCTCCTGCGGCTCGGCATGCCGCAGCAACTGTTTGAAATATCGGCATTTTATCCTCCATTCCGCAGGCGCTTTGCGCCGAAGGAACCGCGAGCAGAACTCCCAGTTCTGCTCTGCGATCCTGGCTGCTTTGTGACGCCTGCGGCACAAAGAGCTGTGTGAAAAATAAGCGATCACGCTTATTTTTCACACTATCTCCTTTTCCATGTTCGAAAAGGCCCCATTTCCTGCCGCATATCAGTATTGTATGTCAGAACCGGGTATTTGACAAGCCGGAAAGCTTTCCAAAAATGCTTCCGTCACAGCCCTTATTTCCTGTATTTTGCCAATACGGAAAGCATTTTCCCAACGTCCAGGGGTTTGGGCAGATGCTCATTCATGCCTTCCTTCTTCACCCGTTCTGCATCCTCCAAAAAGGCATTGGCCGTCAAGGCAATGATAGGGATACTTTGAGCATCTGCACGACCGCTGCCGCGGATCTCCCGCACCGCCTCGTAGCCATCCATTACCGGCATCATCAGGTCGGTCAGGATCGCATCAAAGGTACCTGCCGGCTGTTCCAGATAGCGCTCCACCTCTTCTTTTCCATTGTATGCCTTTGTGATCTGTACACCTGCATCTGTCAGAAAGGTTTCCGCGATTTCCATATTCAGTTCATTGTCCTCTGCAAGAAGCACACGCATTCCGGAAAGATCAGCACTCTCATCCCCTTCTTCGATTTTCTTACCTTCCTGTTCTTTGGGTTCTTCAAACAGGAGCGTCACCGTAAATGTGGTTCCAACTCCCTTCTTGCTCTCCACCGTAATGGTTCCGCCCATCTCGTCCACCAGATGCTTGACGATGGACATTCCCAGTCCGGTTCCCTGGGTTACACTTTTTTCATCGGTATTTTCCCGGGAAAAGGATTCGAACAGGTGGGGAAGAAATGCTGTGCTCATACCGATTCCGTTATCCGAAATCACGGCCCGGCAAGATATCCGGCTTTCCCCGATCGCCTTTATCGTCACCTGACACAGGACATGTCCGCCGGCATCCGTATATTTGATCGCATTCCCCAAAATATTGATAAAGATCTGTCTGACATGCAGAGGGCTTCCAAGGACACAGCCGGCTGCTGTACCTTCTGTCTGTTCTTCATACGTTAAAAGAACTCCTCTATCCGCTGCCCGGGGTTCCACGATCGTGATAATTTCCTGCCAGAGCTCTTTTAAGCAAAAGGGCTCTTTTGTAAGCTGAAGGTTTTCTTCATCCAGCTTGTTAAATTCCAGTACATCGTTGATCAGCTCCAGCAGATGCTTTGCCGCAACCTTTTCCTTCGCACGGTTTGCATCCACCAGCGCTCTGTCCTCCCTGTGTCGGTCGCTGATTTCGATCATTCCGATAATGCCGTTTAACGGTGTCCGGATATCATGTGACATCCGGGACAAAAATCCGGTTTTTGCTGCATTTGCACGCTCTGCCGCCTCCTTTGCCTGCTTTAACTCCTCTTCATTTTTTTCAATCGCAGCGATCGAGCGCTCCGTGATATAAAAAACGACCAAAAAAGAAAGCACCAGTACCAGAAACATGGTCGCAGCAACATAGACCAGATTTTGGTTCGCCTCAAAAATCCCGTAGGAAACTGCAAGATCATATTCCCCATATTTTTCATAGACCAGATACTGCTGTCTGCCACTGATTTTCGCACTGGACCGATACCGCTTTCCTTCCTGCAGTTTTCCTTCTCCCATTCGGTCGGAATCCTGCAGCTCATAGAGCAATACATCCTGCCGCGTGGTTGCAAGCATTTTCCCTGTGGTGGCATTTAGCAGAAAGATATTCATTCCGGAGGTAATCGGCATCTGCCGAACCAGATTTTCCACGCTGGCACTGTTCATTTTTGCAAGCAGTCGGCTGGGGGTAATGCCAATCTGGATCATGGCCGTACCGGAAGAATTCCAGACGATGGCATACATCATCATTTTTCCTTCTGCAGTATTCGGCACCATATCCTGACACATGGAAAGCTTTTTATCTGCCAGCATGGGCTTAAAATATCCCATTTGCTCGCCGAAAGAAAAGCTGTAGCCAAAATACTCCGGATTTGTTCCTGCAACGATACAGCCGCCCGTATTGATAATGTGGATTTCGTCCACACGCAGCTGTTTTGCGATCTTCCGGTACTCCTCTGTGGTCTGGTATAGTCTTCCTTCCATTTCAAGGAGATTTGCCACAATCTCTGCCCGCAGCGTATAATCTTCCTTCAGGGTTTCCAGAAGGGTCTGATAGCTTTCTTTATTTTCTTCGATCACATCCTCCAGCTGCTGCAGGATCATCTCGCTGGCGATCCAGGCACTATGCCGATTGTTCAGCATCTGAAAAAAAGGCTTCCTATCCATATGATAACAAACGATATCAGAATGATTCCGTAAATCCGTCTGGTCCGATTTCCATGCTTGCTCATTTCCACCCCTTCTCAGCTTCTGCTGATGCTTGCTTTTTACAGGTTTCCTTCTGCTTCCATACCCCGATATCTAAGTATAGCATTTTTTCGATGTTTTACATAGTGTCTTGTGTTTCTTTGCAGACAAGTCTATACTGACCTTGTGTAGTATTAAAAACGGAGGATTATTTTACTTTATGAGTAAGCAGGCAGCACAAAACACAACCAATCAGATCACTGAAGGTGTCATCTGGAAGCAGCTTCTGATTTTCTTTTTCCCTATTTTATTTGGAACATTTTTTCAGCAGCTCTATAACACTGCGGATGCCATCATCGTCGGCAACTTTGTCGGCAAGGAAGCCCTTGCCTCCGTCGGCGGCTCTGCTTCCACGATTATCAACCTGCTCGTCGGATTTTTCGTCGGTCTTTCTTCCGGTGCAACCGTTATTATTTCCCAGTATTACGGCGCAGACAACAGGCGCAGGGTCAGTGATTCCGTCCATACCGCTATTGCTCTGGCGATTGCAGGCGGCGTTGTAATTATGCTGATCGGTCTTGTTTCCGCACGCTTTGCCCTGACCGCGATGGGAACGCCGGACGACATCCTTTCCCTTTCCCTGACCTATATGAAAATTTATTATCTCGGCACGATTCCGTCCATGATCTACAACATGGGCTCCGGTATCCTGCGCGCTGTCGGCGATTCCAAACGACCGCTCTATTTTCTGATCGCTTCCTGTCTGGTCAACATTGTGCTCGACCTTTTATTTGTCGCCGTGCTCGGCATGGGCGTTTCCGGAGCTGCAATTGCGACGATTGCGTCCCAGTTTTTCTCCGCGATCCTGACACTGATCGCCCTGCTGCGCACACAGGATTCCTATCGCCTGATCGTTTCCAAAATCCGGTTTCACCGCGATCTTTTATTTGATATCATCAAAATCGGTCTGCCTGCCGGTCTGCAGTCCGCAATGTATTCGATTTCCAACCTGTTGATCCAGTCCTCCATCAACTCCTTCGGAACCGACACGATCGCCGCCTGGACCGCTTACGGAAAAGTGGACAGTATTTTCTGGATGATTATGGGTGCTTACGGTGTTTCCATCACGACCTTCGCCGGGCAGAATTTCGGCGCCGGAAAATACGACCGTATCAAAAAAAGTGTCCGCATCTGTCTCGGTCTTGCTGCTGTGACCAGCCTTTTTCTCAGCTTTATCGTTTTGAATTTCGGCGGAACGATCCTGCTTTTATTTACACGCGATGCCAATGTCATCAACATCTGCATCGGCATGATGCGTGTAGTTTCTCCCGCCTACATCACTTACATCTGTATCGAAATCCTTTCCGGTACCTGCCGCGGCTGCGGGGATTCCTTTTTCCCGATGCTGCTGACCTGCTTTGGGGTCTGTGTCCTGAGGATCCTCTGGATCACCATTGCCGTCCCCCTCAGACACGAGGTCGCAACAGTGGCATTTTCCTATCCACTGACCTGGACCATTACATCGATCTTGTTTATCCTCTATTATAAGCGTGGAAAATGGATGCAGAAGGATACCCTGCGCAATGCGCCGCAGGGGCAGGGAAAGGAAGTGTAAGCGCTTCTGTAAAGTGAAATAGAATCGGACGTAAAAAACTCCCGGCAGAGCCTTTTTCAGGGGCTTTGCCGGGAGTTTCTGTTATAGAACTTTTAGCAATTGAATCAGTTTTTGCGATTTCTTCGCTCTATGATTCGTTTCTTTTACTGCAAATCTTTTAAATCCATTTTCCACTTCATAAAACTGCATCAGATGCTCTTCATTTTCTGCCTCCAGAAAAAATACCATGCCTCCGGTCATATACTGTAATTTCAGAATGGTATCAACAGCTGCCTGAAGCAACTGCTTTCCTGTAATTTTCCGATTTGCCCCATTTCTAAAATTTTTTCCCAGCTGAGCAATCAGATACGCAGAAAGTGTATATGTAAGTTCATTTTCCCGTTGCTCACTGACTCTGGCTATTTTACGTTTCGTCGTGTTACTGAACTTTTCCGCACTGACGCAAATCGGTTTAATCGCCAGCGTAAAGTAGCCTACCAGCGAAGCATCCTGACTGTGGAATACCAAATACGTTACTGACTGATTCTTCTTTGTAAATTCTATCGCCTGTTTCTTTAAAAATCGCTCAACATCGGAGTTTTTACTGCAGGAAAATTCGGAGAGAAGTTCTTTCAATTCCTCCTCTCCAAATTTTCCATTTTCTGTTGCAGCCAAATACTCACGAATGTTTAACACTGTAACCTCGTTAAGCATTTACCTCTTTTCTCTTCGCCATAAACTTTCTGATGTCTTCTGCTCCGCGCAGATGGGTAATTCTCAACTCATTTTCCGTCTTTCTGCAGAGAGATTCCATATAGGAACTTTCAATCGCATCCGCAAACAATTCTGCCTGTTTTTCTCCAGAAACCAAAAAGTTCTTTTTAATACTCGAAGTTGCTATATTTAACACCTCCCCTTATAGTATGCCGCATCCAATTATCATATCTCTATTATATGCGTTTAAAACATTTTTTCAATACAATCCCAGCCGTTTACTCTGCGATTTCCGCCGATGCTTCTGCAGCAGTTTCCTGCTTCAACACTTCCGCTGCCTGCTTTGCTCCGTCTGCGTTGATCGTGATATTGCGGTTCACTTTTGCATCATAGGTTCCCGCTTTTACAACCTCCGCAAGGTCGATGCCCACGGTTTCTTTCATCGTTTCAAACAGCTTTGTCATCACTGCCGGTACGTTTCCTGCTACCTGGTCCACGCCGTTTGATCCGTCCGAACCGCCGATGATCGTGATCTTGTCGATCTGGGTCAGAGGCTCTGCGATCTTGCCTGCGATATCGGGCAGCACCTTGATCAGCATCTCTGCCATCGCTGCGTTGTTATATTTCTGGTAAGCCTGCGCACGCTTTTCCATCGCTTCCGCCTCTGCAACACCCTTTGCGCGGATCGCTTCTGCTTCGGCTTCGCCGACCATCCGGATACCTTTGGCTTCCTGTTCTTTGGAGAACAGATCCGCTTCCGCCTTTGCACGCTGTGCCTCTGCAGCCTTTTCTGTTTCGAATTTCTTTGCTTCCGCTTCTTTCTGACGTTCAAACAGTTCTGCTTCTGCCTTCTGCTGACGTTCGAATTTCTCCGCTTCCGCTTTTTTCTTCACCTGTGCATCCAGCGATTTTTCCATCGTCTCTGCTTCACGCTGTTTTAAGAGCACCAGACGTTCCTCTTTTGCAATGTTGGCATTTGCCGCAGTTACTTCAATGGTCTTTCGCTGTTCCTCTTTCTGGATCTCATATGCCGCATCCGCTTCCGCGCGCTTGGTGTCCGCGTTTTTCTGAAGCTCTGCCTTCTGCATATCCAGCTCGTTGTTCTTGATGGCGATTTCCCGTTCGGAATTGATCCGCGCGTCGTTGGACTGACGATCCGCTTCCGCCTTTGCTACCGCGATTTCTTTTTCTGCCTCAGCCTTTGCAATCGCTGCCTTTTTCTTGATCTGGGAAATGTTGTCGATACCAAGGTCATCAATGACACCATTGGAATCCGTAAAGTTCTGCACATTGAAGCTGACAACGTCCAGACCCATGGCAGCCAGGTCAGGCTCGGCATTTTCTTTTACCAGGTCCGCGAATTTCTGACGGTCGCTGACCATTTCCTCCAGACGCATGCGGCCTACGATCTCACGCATATTGCCTTCCAGAACTTCTCTCGCTACCTGCGCAATGTACTGGGTGTTCTGATTCAGGAAGTTTTCTGCTGCCTGCTTTAATTTTTCGGGCTCGCTGGAAACCTTGACGTTAACTGCTGCGTCCACCTGAATGTTGATGTAATCCGCCGTCGGCACCGCTGCTTCTGTCTTCACATCGATCGGGATCAGCTTTAAGCTCAGCTTGTCAAGACGTTCCAGAAACGGGATCTTGATACTCGATTTCCCGATAATGATCTTTTTGCGCAGGCCGGAAATAATATACGCCGTGTCCGGAGGTGCTTTCACATACCCGGAAGCGATAATTCCAAGCAGCGCGATCACTGCGATTATGGCAACAACAACTCCTAAACTAATTCCTGTAAACATACTCATTCTCCTTTTCTCCACCGGTCTGGTGGACTCGTAAAGTAAATAGCTTCGGTCGCTGTCAGGCGACTTTTCCGGAAAAGTGCTTTTCCCCCGGAGGGTTTTGTTTCCTATGGACACCCTTTCCAACGAAACAAAAAACGAGGCCTCTATTACAGCCTGACAGCTGCAATAAAAGTCTCGCGCGTTTCATTTAATACGGACATCTGCAGCAAATCGATTATCACCTGGCTGCTTGTCGGGGTGACGGTTTCAAACCACCTCTCGGTGCTGGCTACTCCCTTTTATTGTTGAAATAAATTATAGCACTTTTTTATATTTTGTCAACACCCTGTCGATATATCGTTTTGTCAAAGAAATGTTTGCGTCAGACCGAATACATGTTTTGCGGCACCGCATTTGGAGAATATCTGGGAATGATTTATGATTTCTATTGACATAAAAATCTGCTCTGCCTATAATAATAGTAGTAGGAAAAGCGTGCTTTTCCAGTGGGCTAACACTAAAATCTGATATGCTTGTCAATCCTGTGATTGACCGTTGGCGGACAACACTAAAATCCGATATTTTTACCGGTATTTTACCGGTCGTTGGCAGACAACATTAAAATTAGCTACAAAGAGGGAGTATATAGCACAATGGTGCTATTGCTCTCTCTTTCCATATCTGTTATTTATGATTTTTCAGGAAAATCTATGTAGTCCAACTGTTATTCTTTATGGAGGATTTCCGAACCATTTATGAAATTTACAAAAGAAGATGCCCGCAAAAGAGTTCTGAATTGTGCGAAACAATATCAACAAAACCTTTTGCATAAGAAATTGCTTATCATTTTCAGAGAAAAACAGGATAATTCCATTCGTTTTATAGAAGTCGTATTTCATGAGAGAAATTACCAACACCTGACCGGATTAGAACTGATAAATACAGAGGGGAAAATACTGCAGCATCAATCCATGAACTTTTACAGAAAATGTATTGAAAACAAGCTCGGCTTAAATGAATTTCAGTTCAAGTCCGACGGAACTTCCCATCTGAAACTCGCTGCGCTTCCTGTATTGATGGATGTTACAAAAATAACCAAAATCACCGGTGATTATAATAACCTCCGTCCTTATCTCTTCGTCGATAAAGTAATGGGCGGCATAAATTTCTGCCTTGGTCTAAGCAGGGAAAATGATGTATTCGTTCCCTCTTCCGCACTTTTAGAAGATATCAAAAAGCTTACCGCTTCTCCTTCTCAGGTTCTGGCAATTTTCGAAAAAGATATCGACTCTGAACTCTATTCCACCGTCAAACACATTGCCAAAGGTCTTAATCTCCATCATTTAATTTTACCTCCGGAAATCAATTCTAAAATTTTGTTGCCAAAATAAAACTCCCGCTGCAAAGCTGCAATCCATCTGAAAACGTCAGCGTCAGGACTCCGTTCTCATACGTCTGCGTGCAGGCAGCCGCACCACCAACCGTCACCACTGCTTTTTCCATTTCGGTGCGGAGCGCAAGTTGTTTCAGGTTCAAACAACCGCCCAGGCACTCGATCCTGATTTTCTTTTCCGCAATGCTCAGTTTGCCATATGCGCCCGGCACAAACCACGGCGCGGTGAGTTCAGGCAGGGCGGGCGAAAAGCTGAGCTTTTCTCTGGGCATATCTGCCTTTAGACCAGTCAAAGACTGTAACACTGCCCAGGATGCCAGCGCACGATAGTAGTGTTCCCCACATTCCTCGTGGTTGAAGCGTCTGCCATTCTGCGTGTGCCTTCTTTCAACCGTTTCCACGATCTGCGCGGCTTCCTCATATCTGCCGTTTTCGAGCAGGAACGATGCGAAGGAATATTCGATGCCGGACCAGTTGCTCTCCATCTGCACATTTTTCCAGGTATACAGTGTCGGGGTTGCCTGCGCCGGATAAGAGGCGTTGACCAGACCGGATTCCGGATGGAAGTTTTCTGCAAGGATACAGTCTGTCGCTGTGTCGATCTTATCCTGCGGCAGGAAATTGCCAAGCCCTAACAGACGCGCATACCACTGGCCGTCGATCTGGTCCGTCATGCAGCAGTCGTCCCGCCTGTCGCCGTCCGCCCAGAGGCTGAAATATCTGCCGTTCCAGAGCTTTTTCACAAAAGCTATGCTGCCTTTTTCCAGCAGCTCTTTCCACGCGTCTGCGCGTTCGTTTTCTCCAAGATCCTGTGCCATCCGCACTGCAGCCTTTAACGCTGCCAGCCAGAGGCTTGCGATATAAGCGGGCGTTCCCTGCATTGCCCACGCGTCGTAAGTGTTGGCTCTCGTATCGTGATCCGGCAGACCATCTTTATCGCCGTCCAGAAGCTGCGTGTTGTCCATCGCCTTTTCGATATGCGGCCACATCCGTGTAAGGTATTCCCGGTCGCCTGTCCAGAGATAATCTCTGCACACAAGCAGCACGAACTGCGGGTTCATGTCCACGCGGTCGTAGCCGTCGTCCACAGCGGATAAGTCCGGTGTAAAGAAATGGTGCACGCGTCCGTCCTCACGCTGGAATTTTGCGCCCATTTCCATCTGTTTTTTCTGAAGGTTCGGGAACAATGCCAGAATACCAAACGAACCCTGGTAAGTGATATCTGTCGTGTGGAAGCCGCAGCTGCCGTAGCCCTCCCACATGCCGAACTCGCCCCGTTTCGTCCACCAAGAGCATTTGATCAGTGTGCTCAAATGATCCGACCACACATCCGCAAGCTCGTGCGGTACGCTCGTATTTTTTAATAAAACGGAAAAATCTTCTGCCGCAGGAAGAATCGTCTCCCGCTCCTGATTCAGATACGCAACGACTTCTCCTGCATCTGCAAAACGCTTTGCATACCAGTGTCCCTCAAAGCGTCCGGAATCTCCGAAATGGTTCGGGAAATGCCAGCCGATCACAAAACGGATCTGTTTTCTTTCGCCGGGTGCAAGCTTACAGCTGCCGCAAAGTGTGGAATCGCCCCAGTTTTCCTGTCCGTTTTCATCCGGAAAAATTCGTTTTATCTGACGAATGCTCGCAATGATAAACTCCCGTTTCATTTCCGGCTGCGTCAGCAGCTTTTCGTCAAAGTGGTGCACTCTTTCATACGGATGTCTGACGCATGCGATCTGCAAAAGCTTTTCAAAAATCGCATCCAGCTCCTGCTCATCCATCAGGGAAATTTCTTCTTCCGTCAGCTCTGTGCCAAACTCCGGCAGTGTCTCTGTCCCGAGGTTTGTCAGCTTTCCGGTATCCTGAAAATCAAACAGATAGGATTCCTCCGTCACGCCGAACATGCTGTGCATGACATAATTGGTAAAATACGGTGCAAATTCCCCTAAAATCCAGCTGACCTCATCCGCGGAAACGCTCCATGCAAGACTTCCATTGGATGCGTTCGACTTTTTGGAATCGCTCTTCATCACGATCTGCGCACAGCCTTTTTCAGCCGTCAGCTGATTTCTCAAACATCTCTGTTCCGTCCCGCGGTTGACCGGATTTTTCAATTTACCAAGAATCGAAACCTCCGCTTCCTGATCGGAAGGATTGGTGATTGTAAAAGTCACATAAAAACCCGGTGTGCCTGCGAGTGCTTCCTGTCCCGGCACAAACGGGGACGCAAACTCTGCTTCAATTTTTATAGGAAGCCCGCTGTCCTCATACTGCAGCCTGCAGACCGGGAAATTCGGATTCCAGCGGATTTTTTCGATTTCTTTGTACCACGAATACATCAGTGACCGAAATTCGCCGTTGTCCCGGTCATGACAAAGTCTGCGTACAACCGGCTCCTTTCCTGCAAGCTTGGCACGAACCGTAAACGGCAGCACATGGGCGTCGTAATCATATAGCTTTTTCTGTTTCCGCACATCCGGGCTTCCCCATTTGCCCATGTTGCAGATGTCCCATTCCCGCAGCTCTCCGTTCTGGCAGATTTCCACGCTTCCCGCGCCGATTCCCCCCAGCGCCATACCGTTTTTCTGCCATCTGTAATCTAAAGTCCCCTCCATGATATTCCTCCTTTTGCATACAGCGTCCTGTCTGCTGTCTGACATAAGTCAATTCTGAAAGATCCCACGAATTGCTCCGCCGCAAAGCCTGACAGCGAAAAGGGATGCCGCCCGACAAAACAGCAGCTTCAAATCCCTGTTTGCCGGTTCGGCATCCCTTTTCTTTTTTTATCCAATTTCATGCGGTCAGTGGGACTCGAACCCACACGGTTGCCCATTGGCACCTAAAACCAACGCGTCTGCCAATTCCGCCATGACCGCTCACCGCTCCGGCAGCCGGTTGTTTCGGCTGCCGAACGCTTCTCTTTCGTATAACTTAATTATTATATCGAACTTTTGAAACTTCTGTCAAGCATTTTACGGCATCAGCTCATAGATTCCACGATTCTTGTTGTCGCGCACGGACAGCCAAAGGTAATTGTTATCATCGTCCACATCCTGGCAGACCGGTACCTCCTTACGGTTCGAACCGGCTCCGTAGGGGCTCCAGATTCCCGCGTCCGCAAAGCCGTTCCACTCTTCCTGATTGCCGTCCCAATTTAACGTCGTCAGGTACATTTCTCCGCTGTAGAAGCCGCTGCGGAACGTTCCGATCACATTCTGGATGTAACGCTCCTTTTTGGCAGCCTTGCTCATATCCAGCTCGTAATGCTCCTGTCCTTCACCGTCCGGCAGGTCGTTTTTCCATTCTCCGGCATACATATGCTCGCGGTACGCGCGGTCCGACGTGGTGTCATCGTCATAATAAACGTAAAAGCGCACCCACTTGCCGTTGCCTTCGCGTTTGCCATTCGACCACTCGCCGTAGTAATAGGCGTTATCCGCATAGCAGGCGATTCCGGTTCCGTCCGGCTGTCCTGCGCTGCTGCGCTCGCCATAATAATAAAAGCTGTTTGCATCCGAAATATCCGACGACATCCTCATATACCAGGGCAGCATCGCCAGATCCTCCACCGCATCCATATTATCCTGTTCCCAGTAACCGGACATCTCCAGAAGCATCTCTTCGTTTGTCTTGTTCGCACTCTCCGCGCCGGATAACGGATCGTTTCCGCTCACCGTCCGGAGGTTGCCCTCCTGCTTGGCACCCTGACTTTCCTTCCCTTTGCCTGCGGGAAGTTTGCTGTCCGGATGCTCTGTCAGCGTCTCATCCTCCTGCTGTCCCCTTTCCGCCGTCTGCTTTTTCCCCGCTGTTGTTTCTTCCGTCTGATCCGCTGCGTCCTTCGTCTCTGATTCTGCAGACTCTGCCTGTTCCTCGCTGTACCATATCTGCGTGCTTTCCGTTTCTGCGATCTCTGCCCGTGTCTCCCTGCGCTGATGCAGCCGTACTGCGCACAGCGCGATGATAATTACCAGAAAAAGAGCAATCGCCGCCACCGGGATCAGGTCCCTTTTTTTATCGTCCATGTCCGCATTTCCTCCAGTTGGTTTATTGTAACATAGGCTTTCTTTTTTTCCTATTTAAACTTTATTAAGAAAAACGAAAGCTTTTTCTGTTTCTTATATATATGCGTTTTCCTCCCTTGACATCCCTCAAAGTCCTGACTATTATGGAACAGAAAACGAATTTACCTTACACGAAAAGAGGAGTTTTATGAAAAAATGGATTGTCTGGCTGAAAAAAAACAGTCCCTGGATTTTTCTACTGATCGGCCCTGTTCTGAATTTTTATCTGCTGGAATGGTACACGCATAATCCGTTCCAGACCATGAAACCGTATATACAGGGGATGAATCTGGCGCTGTTTGAATTTGCAGCACTGTTTTTATTTGCACTGACTGGCAGGATCAGCCGCGCACTTGGCATCGAAACCGCCTTCTGCGCCATTTACGGTCTTGCAAACTATTTCGTCCTGGAATTTCGCGGCGCGCCCATCCAGCCGTGGGACGTTCTTTCGATCTCGACCGCTGCCAGCGTAGCGGACAACTACGAATACAAATTGAACCGCACCGCAGTAATCGTGCTGATCTGTTTTGTCCTGCTTCTGGTTCTGGAATTTTTCCAGAAAAAAGGCTTTCCGAAAAAAAATAAAAAAGCCCGGATTGCCCGCGTCTGCCTCGCGCTTTCCTGCGGTCTTTTATGCTTTGGCTACACGAAAATGCTGCACAGTGAGGACATCGTCGAGCAGAAGCTTCACCTTTACAACAAGCTTTTCACTCCGACGACGATTCAATTTAAAAATGGTACTGTAACTGCGTTTTTAATGGAGCTTCAGTACATTTCTGTTGATAAGCCCTCCGGTTACAGCGCAGAAAACGCCAAGGAGCTGCTGGCATCCTATGATACCGGCTCTCAGGAAGCCGCTGGAACATCCTCGGACAATGCACAAAAGCCGAACATTATCGTCATCATGAACGAGGCGTTTTCCGATCCGTCCGTGCTCGGCGATTTTACAACGAACGAGGATTATATGCCCTTCGTGCACAGCCTGCTCGACGGCGCGGATAACACGATTTCCGGTCACTTAAATGTCTCCGTCAAGGGCGGCAACACTGCCAACACAGAATTTGAATACCTGACCGGCGCTTCAATGGCGTTTCTTCCTTATGGAAGTATCCCGTATCAGCAGTATGTGAAAAAAGAGACGCCTTCGATGGCCTCCTATCTTTCCTCCCTCGGCTACTATACAATTGCGATGCACCCGTACCGCGCCGCCGGCTGGGACAGAAATCTCGTTTATCCCAGGCTCGGCTTCGACGAGATGCACTTTCAGGAGTTTTTCACAGATTCTCCCCTTGTGCGCAAATATGTCAGTGACGAGGGCAACTATGAAAAGATCATAAAGCTCTACGAGGAAAAAGATGAGGACACGCCGCTGTTTTTATTCAACGTGACGATGCAGAACCATTCCTCCTACAGTGACTGGGCGGATTACGACAACTTTTCCCCCGATATCACGGTAGAAGGCTCGGATTCCAAGCTGCTTCCGGCGTACCTGTCCTTGATCAGGCTGTCTGACAGCGCCATCCAGAACCTGGTTTCTTACTTTGAAGCACAGGAGGAACCTACCATGATCGTCTTTTTCGGAGATCATCAGCCTGCCGATTCCGTCGTACGTCCGGTCTGGAAATTAAACGGCAAAGATGACGCGGACTTAACCGACGAGGAAGAGGCGCTGCGCTACAAGGTTCCGTTCTTTATCTGGGCAAACTTCGATATCGAAGCGGAAAGCGACCTGGAAATCAGCGCAAACTATCTTGCGGCAAAGACGCTGGACGCCGCCGGGCTTCCAAAATCCGCTTACGATAACTTCCTGTCGCAGCTGCGCACGGAAGTACCCGTCATTTCAGCCAACCATGTAACGCTGTCCGACGGAACCTTTACCACTGCATCCAAGCAAAAAGATCTGCTTTATGATTATCAGACCCTGCAGTATTACCTGCTTTTTGACTAAACCGCGGAGGATTTCCTTTTTTATGAAAAAAAAGATCTGTTTCTTTTCCTTCCTGCTGCCGTTTCTTTCCATGATGGCGATTTTTATCGGCAACGGCATTTATCCCTTCGGAGATCAGAGCTTCATGCACTCCGACATGTACCATCAGTACGTCCCCTTTCTGGAAGAATTTGTCCGGAAAGTGCGCGACGGCGAACCGCTCTACTACTCCTGGCGCATCGGTATGGGCTCCAATTACCTGTCTCTTTACGGCTACTACAGCGCAAGCCCGTTCAACTGGCTGATGCTCCTTTTGCCCGAAAAATATTTAATCGAATTTATGAGCTACATGGTCGTTTTCAAAATCGGTCTGTGCGGCTTCACCTTTTCCTGGCTTTTGACAGAAAAATTCCACACAAACGACCTTTCTGTCCTGTTCTTTTCCACATTTTATGCGATGTCCGGCTTCGTTGCCGCATATAACTGGAACGTCATGTGGATGGATACCCTCGTCCTCGCTCCGCTGATCGTTCTCGGTCTGGAAAAGCTGGTCTTCGAAAAAAAATACAGCCTCTACTGCATCACCCTCGGGCTGTGCATTTTATCGAACTATTACCTTTCCATCATGGTCTGCATCTTCCTGTGCCTGTACTTTCTCGTGCTCGTGCCGAACCTGTTTGGCTCTGATGGCTGGAAAGCGTTCCGCGCAAGGCTGCTTGGCGCAATCGGACGTTTTGCTTTATTTTCCCTGTTGGCTGGCGGTCTCGCCGCCGTGCTGCTGATCCCGGAAATCGCTGCCCTGCATGCGACTGAATTTTCCGAATTCAACTTTCCGGAAAAGATCAACTGGTACTTTTCCTTCTTCGACGTAATTGCGCGGCATGCGACCGGTGTATCCAGGGAAACCGGTCTGGATCACTGGCCGAATATTTTCTGCTCCAGCGCAGTCTTTTTCCTGATTCCGCTCTATATCGTCAACCGAAAAATCCCTCTGAAGGAAAAGCTCGGCAGACTGGTATTATGCACCTTTTTCATCGTCAGCTTCTCGGTCAATACCCTGAATTTCATCTGGCACGGTTTCAACTACCCGGATTCGCTTCCGGCACGTCAGTCCTTTTTGTACATCCTGCTCGTGCTGCTGATGTGCTATGAGGCGTTTTCAAAGCTCGACGGCTTTACCATGCGCGAGCTGTTTGTCTCCCTCGCCTGCGGGCTCGGTTATCTTTTGCTGGCAGGAAAGCTCGTGGAGGACGACGCCTTTACCCAGGGCACCTTTGTGCTGAGCGCCTGCCTGCTTGCTGCCTACGCGCTGCTGCTCTATGCCTGGAAAAAAGGGAAAGAAAAACAGCCTGCAGACAGCCTCCCGTATCAGCGCGCGATTGCAATCGCCGTGCTGGCACTGGTCGCTTTTGAATCCACCTACAACATGGCGCTGACGAGCGTTTCCACCACCAGCCGCAGCAGCTATCTGGAAAGCATTCCCGCCTACCGGGAGTTAGTTGCTCGTAATGAAGAAAAAGATTCCGATTTTTACCGCTACGAAAAGCTCAGCCGCGTCACCAAAAATGACGGTGCGCTGGCAGGCTATCCGACGGCGTCGCTGTTTTCTTCCACCTCCAACGCGGCGGTTCAGGACTGGTACGACCGCATGGGCATGAGCGAAAGCAAGGTATTTTACTGCTTTGACGGTCAGACGCCGCTTTCCGCAGCGCTTTTAAATGTCCGCTACCTGTTTTCCCGCTCCGATGCAGAGGATTCCAGCCTCTACACGCTGATCGACGAGCAGGACGGCGTTTACCTGTACCAAAACAACTATACGCTGCCTGCGGGATTTATCCTGCAGGATGGACAGGATCTTTCTTCCTCTGATTTTTCTGAAGAGACCTCCGACCCGTTCGAGGTACAGAATCAGATGGCGGCTTCTGTTTCAACCTCCGATCCGCTCTTTATTCCCATCGAATCAGAGGAATCCGGCAATCAGGCTTTCTTTGATGTATACACGGAGGGGCATTACTACGCTTACTGTAAAAGCTCCAAAATCGATACCGTTTCGATCTCTTCCGCCAGCGTCAACAAAACGTATAAAAAAGTCAAATATGACTATATTCTCGATCTCGGCCGTCACGAAACCGGCGACCATGTAACGCTGACCAACGACGGAGATAGCGTGCTGAATGCCGTTGTCGTGCGCCTGGATGAAGCGGTTTTGTCCCGCACACTGCAGACGCTCTCTGAGCAGCCCTTTACGGTAGATTCTTATGATTCCAGCCATGTGACCGGACATGTCGACGTCACCAAAGCCGGTCGGCTGATTTTATCCATCGCGGACGAACCCGGCTGGACGATGAAGGTGGACGGAGAAGCCGCAGACTACGACGTGTATGATGGTGTATTTCTATCCGTTCCGCTGACGGAGGGCAGCCACACGATTGAGCTTTCCTACCGCCCTGCAGGTCTGACCACCGGTCTGATCGTCAGCCTGATCTGCCTGCTTGTGTTTATCGGAATCGGAGTTGCTCAGAAGCGTTTGGGAAAAAAATCCTGACACCTGGCTGATTTTATGCTATAATTTTTAACTGGTGCAGCGTTTCGTACCTGCACCATAAGACGTTTGATTCCTGATTCCCTGAACTTCTGTCAGAAGCCAACGTCCGCTACACTTTTTACAGCTTCCTAAGATTATTGAAATATGCCGCCCTGCGGCAGAAAAGAGGTAATATGGAACACTTAATCATCCCGGAGAATTATTCCTCCGCCCTGAACCTGCACGATACCCAGATCGGTATTAAGACGGTGAAAGACTTTTTCCAGAGTCTTCTGGTCCGTCATTTAAACCTTCTGCGTGTCTCTGCTCCGTTATTCGTCGATCCCGCTTCCGGCATGAACGATAACTTAAACGGTTATGAGCGCCCGGTTTCCTTCGGCATTCTCGAGCAGAACGATTACCGCGCAGAGGTTGTACAGTCCCTTGCAAAATGGAAACGCTACGCCCTCAAGGAATACGGATTTTCTCTCGGCGAAGGTCTTTACACGGATATGAACGCCATCCGCCGCGACGAAACGACTGACAACATCCATTCCATTTTCGTCGATCAGTGGGACTGGGAAAAGGTCATCGACAAAAAGGACCGCAACCTGGAAACCTTAAAGGCAACCGTCTGCGACGTTTACAAGGCGCTGCGCAAAACGGAAATGTACATGGCGATCCAGTATGATTACATCGAAGAGATTCTGCCCCGTGAGATTTTCTTCATCACCACCCAGGAGCTTGCAGACATGTTCCCGGACAACACGCCCAAGGAGCGTGAATATTTCATCACCAAAGCAAAGGGCGCTGTCTGCATCATGCAGATCGGCGATAAGCTCGAAAACGGCGAGCCCCACGACGGCCGTGCACCAGACTACGATGACTGGGCATTAAACGCCGACATCCTTGTTTACTATCCTGTTCTGGACATCGCCCTGGAGCTGTCCTCTATGGGTATCCGCGTGGACAAAGAGGCACTGCTGTCCCAGCTGGAAAAAGCCGGCTGCCCCGAGCGCGCAGAGCTTCCGTTCCAGAAAGCAGTCCTCAAGGAAGAGCTGCCTTACACCATCGGCGGCGGTATCGGTCAGTCCCGTATCTGTATGTTCTTCCTGCGCAAGGCGCACATCGGAGAAGTGCAGTGCTCCATCTGGCCAGAGGAAATCCGCAAAGAAGCGGAAGCCCACGGAATCCAGCTGCTGTAAACAATAGAATGCACGCTTTGCGAGCATTCTATTGTCATGAACAATAGAATGTACGCTCTGCGAGCATTCTATTGTCATGAATAAGGATAAGCGGCTGCGCGTTGTCCTGTTATAGAATGCACGCTCCGTGAACCTTCCATTGTCATAAAAGAGCGAGGAAGCTGTATCGTATAGCTTCCTCGCTCTTTTTGGTCAGCACATCACACAAAGGATCTTCTTCTCGTCGCAATGCAGGCGCTGTCACCAGCTAATCTTAACTTCTTCTCTGCTCATCCTTTTTGCCGCGATGCCGCCTTTCCCTGCAGCATCCACAATAAAAACAGGCTTCCTGCTGACAGCACCAAAAACAGCACACAGGACGGAACGCTTAAAAATACGCCGCCAAAGGGCAACAGCTCTAACATCACATACACAAACAGGTTCGCAACGCTGTGGAACAGCATCGGCGCTGCAATCGTTCCATACCATTCATACACCAGCGCCAGCAAGCAGCCGATTACGGTCGCATAGACCGCCTGAACAAGATTTCCATGGAACAGACCGAACGCCAGTCCGGAAAGCACCACCGCATACGGCACCTTCAACACCTTGCGCAGCTGTCCATAGACCACGCCGCGGAAAACGATCTCTTCGCCCAGCGGCGCAAGAATGCCGTAGGAAATGATTCCCAGCCACACCGGCGTATCGAACTGCATCTCCGAAACCCTCTGAAAGGTCGGAGAGAACCGATACAATTCTGTCAATGTCAGAACACCGTTCATGCCGATTGCAATTGCCGCCGCCAAAATCACCATCGGAACGATGGACAGTTTATCGATTTCTTTTGTCGAATGGAACCGGATCTTTTTGTGCCAGATTCCGTAACAGATTATAAATGCACCGAACGTCGAGAGTGCGCTAGCCACATTCAGCCAGAAATTGTAGGAAGAACCCTCCAGCTCCTGCAGCCCGATCGCATACACTACCGATACCGCCGTCAAAATTGCGCTGCTGATTAGGAGACTGATTACATAATAGGCAAACATCGCCAGTGCGCTGGTTCCAACTGCGCTCCAGAACTGCCCGGATTTGGTCTTCGTTTTGGCAGCGCTGCCGCGGTAGCGCTCTGAAAGGGAATTCGAACCAGTCGCCGCGCTGTTTCCTGCCTGCGTGTCTCTTCCTGCCTGCGCTCTGTTTCCTGCCTGCGTGCTGTTTTCTGCCTGCGTGCCAGTTCCTGCCTGCGCGCCACTTCCTGCCTGTGTGCCGCCCAGCAGTACGCTTCGCAGTCCTTCCACATCCCGGACAATGATCTCCGCACCGGCATTTTCCAGCTCTCCCGGCTGTGCATACCCATACGACACCGCGATGCAGTGTGCACCGATCGCTTTCGCACCCTCCACATCGAAGCTGCGGTCGCCGATCATCACCATCTTATCCGGATCGCTTTCGCCCCGCGCTGCAAGCTGGGACAGCACCTCTGCAACCACTTCTTCTTTGTGCACTCTTCTTCCGTCCAGCTCGCTTCCGACCACGATGTCGAAATATTCCCGGATTCCGAAATGCACCAGAATATCCTCCACATAAACGGTCGGTTTGCTCGATGCAATCGCCAGCGTCGCACCGGATGCCTTCAGATCATGCAAAAGCGCTCCCATTCCGGGATACAGCACATTTTCGTATTTGCCGGTTACAGAAAACCGCTCCCGGTACTTCTCAACTGCCTCCTGCGCCTGCTCCGCCGTAAAGTTATAATATTTCATAAAGCTCTCTGCAAGCGGCGGTCCGATAAACGGCTCCAGCCGATCCAGCTCCGGTTCTTCAATTCCAAAGCTTCTGAGCGCATACTGCACACAGCCGCAAATTCCCTGTTTCGGATCGCTGATCGTTCCGTCCAGGTCAAATAAAATACAGGAAAACATAACAGTCTCCTTTCATTTCTCTTCTGTTCTGCAGCCAAACGCCTGCAGCCTGTCTTTATAGTGTACCAGAAAGCACACGAAAAGGTTATGAAATTTTTGTGAAATAGAGATTTTCCGTTTCCTGCGTTCATAAGTTGTAACAAAAATCCGGCAGGAGCCTTCATGATCCGAGATTTCGTTCATCTGATTCAAAATAAACTGCGCCACTATGCCGTTTTTCCCTCCCTGCACAGCCTCTCCCGCTCGTCTGCATTCCAGGCCGCCCTGTTTTTGCTCGGCGTCCTCGCCTTTGCCCGCGCGTGCATTTTTCTCGCCCCTCCGTCTGTAACAACACTGGCGTCCGCCTCTGTAAACGGCACGTTTATGCCCATCTGCCGTGTCGAAACCGACCAGAAAAAAGTCGCGCTGACCTTCAACTGCACCTACAGTGCCCAAGACATGCAGCAGCTTTTGGAAATTCTGAAAGAAAAAAATGTGCACGCCACCTTTTTCGTTTCCGACGCCTGGGCAAAAAACTATCCGGAGCTGCTCTGTACGATTCACAACGCCGGACACGATATCGGCGGTCTGTGGACAACACAGGCATCCCTTTCCATCCGGGAACAGACGCTCACACTGGAAAATCTCACACAGCGAATTGATCGCCTTACCGATTCTGAAACGACGTTGTTTCGTTTTGAAGACGGAAACTATGACAACTCTGCTATCCGGCTCATCCAGGAAGCCGGCGGTTATCCGGTGCAGTGGAACATCAATTCCATGGACTGGAAAGACTATGGGGCACAGGACATCCTCCATCGGATTTTAAACAGTCGCCAACTCCAAAACGGCTCTATCCTCCTGTTCCATGCCGGAACCGTTTATACCGCACAGGCGCTTCCCGACCTGATCGACAATCTGGAGGATCAGGGCTATCAGCCAGTTCCCATCTCCGAGCTGATCTGGAAGCACTCCTATTATATGGATGCAGACGGCGTACAGATTCCGAAGACGGAACCGTAAACAATAGAATGCACGCTCTGCGTGCATTCTATTGTTTCTTTTCTTCTTTTTTATCTTCTTTTTTTACTTCCAGCATAGACGTACAGTACGGACAGCGGGTTGCCTCTGCCGCAACCTTGCTTCTGCAATAAGGGCACATTTTCACAGCAGGTTTTTCCGGCTCCTTCTTTTTGCCAAGACCAGCCAGCGCGTTCATCCCTTTTACCATCAGGAAAATAATCACTGCCATAATAATGAAATTGATCACTGCGGTCAAAAATGCACCATAGCGGATTTCCACATCCCCGACCATCACAGACAAATACGTCAGATCCGTATTGGCAAACAGGCCGATCAGCGGTGAAATCACATCGTTTACCAGCGAATTGATGATCGCCTGAAACGCAGCACCAATGATAACGCCGACTGCCAGATCCATGACATTTCCTCTCAGCGCAAATTCCTTAAATTCCTGCAACAGTTTTTTCATAGTGGTATCCTTTCTTTTCTTATGTTATACTTTGGGACATGAAACGAAGAAATTTATCCCATTTAAAACTTACAATCTTTTTGATCCTGCTCGCTGTCCTGATTTTTGCAGCGGCAGCCCTGATCCTGAAAATCGTAAAAAACGCTTCCACTCAGGTGCTCTCCTGGTCGGAAGCTGTTGAAGCCGTTTCCTCAGAACCTGTCAAAAATGTGCAGCCATCCTTAAGTGTCCCCACGCAGATTACCAAAATCGGTGACGATTATTTTCTGGTGGACTGCTATCACAATCAGATTCTGACCTCGAAAACACCGGATGCTCTACTTACCGACTGGTATGTAATGACCGATCAGATCAACCGCGGGCACACTATTGCAGGAGACGGCACCGTTTATCTTGCAGATGACACTGAAAACAACCGCGTCCTCATCTTTGAAAAACAGGACGGACAGTTTTGCCTTACCCAGCTTTTCAACGAAATCGGCACTCGCCCGCATTACGTCGTCTATGATGAAACGGAAAAACGTTTTTATGTGCTCAGCTCCATGACCGGACAATTGTACGTCTTTTACCGTCCCGATCCGGACAGTCCCTCTGTTGCCCTCGAAAAAATTCTCTCTGTGCCAGAGCTGGATCAGATTTATGTCCGCTCCTTTACCATCGACGGCGACGACCTGTATTTTGTTTCCGGCAATCAGTCGATTCTGCGCACCCGCAAAAGAGACCTGAAGATCCTGGAACGGTTCCCGGTTCCTGCCGAAATCTCCGGCATGATCCAGCTGACACACATTCAGGACTGGTTTTACATCACCGTTTCCACCGACCTTACCGGCAATCAGGATTATGCGACGATCCTGCGTGTGCAGGATTTAAACGATCTTTCTTCCGGCAGCTGGGAGGATATTTATGACAACTTTGTCGGAGGCGGAACGCCTTATTATATCTCTTCCTTTGACGGACATTATTATCTGACGGAGCACAGGATTTCCGGACACAGCGTCTGGCAGTTCGATGTCATCGACAACGCACTGACAGACATCCGCGCCCTGTTTTAGGACTCATCGACCGTTTCTGATCGTCTTGCGTTTCAAAATCCCATGTCTCGTACTTTGCTTTTTAGTATGCCTGTTTCAGCTTTCCTGCACAATCCTTTTATCGCGTTCCCGCTTTGAAAAAACGCAGCCGCAATAATCCTGACGATACAGGTCGTACTGGCGGCTTAACTCGATGGACCTTAAATAGCCGCCCTTTTTCTTAAAATCCGACGGCAGGCACGCCACATGATATTCCTCCGCCAGTCGGCTGCCGATTTCGTTGAGCTTCTGCGCATTTTTCAGCGGACTGATCGTCAGCGTTGTTGTAAAAAAATCATAGCCGCCCTCTGCCGCCAGCCTCGCCGCTTCCCGCAGCCGCAGCTCGTAGCAGATAAAGCAGCGCTCTCCGCCCTCCGGACAGTCCTCCAGCCCTTTCGTCGCCTCGAAAAATTTTTCCGGCTCGTAAGTGCCCTCCAAAAGTGCGATCTGGTTCAGCATTTCAGACCCTTTCGCCTCTTCATTCAGCGTGCTCACCAAACGTTTTAATTCCTCCACCCGATGCCGGTATTCCTCCAAAAAGCTGATGTTTGGATTGTAATAAAATACCGTCACGTCGAAATACTGCCGCAAATATTCCAGACAGTAGCTGGAACACGGCGCACAGCAGCTGTGCAAAAACAGCCGCCGGTGATGATCCGGAAGCTTATCGATTAGGTGTTCCAGTTCTTTTTGATAGTTAATTTTGTTCATTTCTCCTCTTATTCACATGCAAAAAAATTTTATATTTTAACCATTTTCTTCTGATTTACTTTTTCTGCCGAACTTTTTTACATACTCCTGCGCTTCTGCCAGAGAAATGTTCAGCTTTTTCTGTAATCTTGCAAGAATCTCTTCTTCTGAAATCCCAAATTCATATCCAGTCTCAATAATTCCTTTTGCTTCTCCTTCTGCTATCCCCTCACGCCTCGTCTCTTCAAACACGGTGCACATATCAGCATCTCCTTTCCTGGCAATTTTATTATAATCTATTTTACAGTTTGCCGCGCCCGCAGCAGTCATAATCACTGTCTTTTCCACTCGATGCTCTCTGGCGTAGTTTATCGCCCGATCTCTTGTTTCCTGAAGCTTTCCATTCCGATCCAACAGAATACCGAGCAGATTAAACAGATCCCGGTTGTTGATATTATGCAGCTTCAGATCATTTTTTCTCGCTTCCACGAGGTGCATCCGGTAATCATTGACAAATGGCTTCATTTCCTCTGAAATATGCAGCATCCCATGCAGAGACACCGCACCGTCCCACGGCTTTTCCCCATAATAAACAACAACTGTTATAACAGGAACCAGCCGATCATCCTTTTTCATTTTTGACAGATATTCCTCTTCTGTCAAGCTCTTTGCTGTTTTATACTTTGCCGCATTGTCCACATATTGCTTCTGATAAGCTGCATAATCATACCCCATTACCCGCATGGGCATCGCATAATGAATATGCTCCTGTCCTTCCATTCCCAGTATAACAAATTCCACGCCATATACGGTAGACTTTTTTCGAATTTTGACCGTATCTCTCGACGCTCCGATGCTTTCCGCATATTCTTTATGCTCCAAAACGGAGGATTCTTCCGTATCCAAATCCTCCAGTTCTTTCGGTTTGATGACCTGCTTTCCATCAAACAGCACTGCGTTGAAAAAATCAGCAAACTGTTCCTTATTGCGCCAATAATTCTTTACGATAATATCCGGTTTTAATGCCGGCTTTTCTTTTCCCATACAGTGTCCCCTTTATCAACAATAGAATGCACGCTCTGCGAGCATTCTATTGTCATGAATAAAATTCTCCCACAAAATCGTATTGTTCCATAATAGTCCTATCTTCGTACTACCTTAAAAGGTACTACCCCATAACCACGAAGACCCCACAGAAGAGATTTCTCCCTTCTGTGAGGTCTTCGGAATTATTGTTTACAGCCTTTTACTTAAAGTATGCCACACCGGACTCGAAGATCTTCAGATCCTGTTCGCCGTAGATATTCTGTGCAACGCTTCTGTCGCGGCGCTCGGAGTGCGCCATTTTGCCCAGGATACGTCCATCCGGAGAGGTGATGCCTTCGATCGCACTGTAGGAGCCATTGATATTCCATTCTTCATCCATGGAAATCCTTCCTTCCGGATCGGAATACTGGGTTGCTACCTGTCCGTTTGCAAACAGCTTGTCAATCCACTCCTTCGGAGCTACGAAACGTCCCTCACCGTGGGATGCCGGATTGACATATACTTTTCCAAGCTCAGCGCCCTGCAGCCAGGGAGACTTGTTGGAAACCACCTTGGTGTATACCATCTTGGAAATGTGACGGTTGATCGTATTAAAGGTCAGGGTCGGAGAATCGTCCTTCTGTCCGACGATTTCGCCGTAAGGAACCAGACCGAGCTTAATTAACGCCTGGAATCCATTACAGATACCAAGGCATAAGCCATCTCTTTCCTTCAGAAGCTTCATAACCTCTTCTTTGATCTTCTCGTTCTGGAATGCAGTTGCGAAGAACTTTGCGGAGCCATCCGGCTCGTCGCCTGCGGAGAAGCCGCCGGGGAACATGATGATCTGAGCCTGGCTGATCTCTTTTGCAAACGCATCGACGGAAGAACGGATGTCCTCTGCGCTCAGGTTTCTGAATACATGGGTTACAACCTGTGCACCTGCGCGTTCAAATGCTTTTGTGCTGTCGTATTCACAGTTCGTTCCGGGGAATACCGGGATGAATACGGTAGGCTTCGCTACTTTATTCTTGCATACATAAATGTGATTCGTCTCATACAGACCGGTTTCCACTGCGTCCGTGTCCTTGACTGCCTTTGTAGGGAACACCTTTTCCAGAGGCTTCTTCCACGCATCCAGCGCCTCTTTTTCGGAAAGGGTCATATTTCCATAGGTAAATACCGGCTCTGCCGTTACCGTGCCGAGCAGCGTATAAGCAACATCCATATCCGCCAGACGGTCTGCCGGAACTTCTGCCACCAGATCGCCAAGGCCGTTTGTAAACAGCTCCTCTGCAGAAACCGTTTCCTCAATTGCAACGCCAAGTCCGTTACCGAATGCCATGCGGGACAGGGCTGCTGCCACACCATAGCTGTCCAGTGCATATGCGGAAACGATCACGCCCTTGCCCATCAGCTCGGTAATCTTTGCATACAGTGCCATTACCTGCTCATAATCCGGCAGATCGTAAGCATCCTTCTGAATGGAGAAACGAACCAGACGGTTTCCAGCCTGTTTTAATTCCGGGCTGATAACATCTTTTTCCTTTGCAACATCCACAGCGAAAGAAACCAGCGTCGGAGGTACGTCGATATCGTTAAAGGTTCCGGACATGGAATCCTTACCGCCGATGGACGGAAGTCCGAATCCCATCTGCGCGTCATAAGCGCCCAGCAGCGCCGCAAAAGGCTGGCTCCAACGTTCGGGATCCTGGGTCATGCGGCGGAAATATTCCTGGAAGGTAAAGCGGATTCCGGAGAAATCGCCGCCTGCCGCTACGATTCTTGCCATGGATTCCACAACCGCGTAAATTGCGCCGTGGTAAGGGCTCCAGGAGGACAGATACGGATCAAAGCCGTATGCCATCATCGTTACCGTATCGGTCTTTCCTTTCAGGACCGGAAGCTTGGCAACCATCGCCTGGGTCTCGGTCAGCTGATACTTACCGCCGTAAGGCATCAGCACGCTGCCTGCGCCGATGGAGGAGTCGAACATTTCCACAAGACCCTTCTGGGAGCAGACATTTAAATCCGACAGCAGCGCTTTCCATGCCTTTTTCAGATCGCCGGCTTTTACGGCTTCCTTTACAGCAGGAACTGCATACTGCTCAAAATAGTTATCTTCTTTCGACGGAACATCTACAAAAACATCGGTTTCCTGATGTGCTCCGTTGGTATCCAGAAATGCTCTGGACAGGTTTACAATGCTCTTGCCGCGCCAGTTTAAAACCAGACGGGGTTCTTTGGTTACAACGGCAACCGGAACTGCCTCCAGGTTCTCTTCTGCCGCATAGCCTAAGAAAGTATCAACGTCTTTCGGAGAAACAACGACTGCCATTCTCTCCTGAGATTCGGAGATTGCAAGCTCTGTGCCATCCAGACCGGCATACTTCTTGGGAACCTTATCCAGATCAACGGTCAGGCCATCTGCCAGCTCGCCGATGGCAACAGAAACGCCGCCTGCGCCGAAGTCGTTACACTTTTTAATCAGACGGGAAACTTCTTCTCTGCGGAACAGTCTCTGAATCTTTCTTTCGGTCGGGGCGTTACCCTTCTGAACCTCAGCACCGCAGGTTTCGATACTCTTTTCCGTATGCACCTTGGAGGAACCGGTTGCGCCGCCGCAGCCATCGCGTCCGGTACGTCCGCCCAGCAGGATGATGATATCGTCCGGATCGGAGTTTTCACGGATGACGTTGCGTCTCGGAGCCGCACCCATAACCGCGCCGATCTCCATACGCTTTGCAACATAATCGGGATGATAAATTTCTTTTACATAACCGGTGGCAAGGCCGATCTGGTTGCCGTAGGAAGAGTAACCGGATGCTGCACCGCGCACCAACTTTTTCTGGGAAAGCTTTCCCTTTAAGGTGTCCGCAACCGGAACGGTAGGATCCGCTGCACCGGTCACGCGCATTGCCTGATATACATAACCTCTGCCGGAAAGCGGGTCGCGGATTGCGCCGCCCAGACAGGTTGCCGCACCGCCGAAGGGTTCGATTTCGGTCGGGTGGTTGTGGGTTTCATTTTTGAAAAATACGAGCCATTCCTCGGTGACAGGACCATCGCCGTAGTCCATTTCAACGGGAACAATAACGGAACAGGCGTTGATTTCATCGGACTGCTCCATATCCTCCAGCTTGCCCTCTTTTTTGAGCTTACGCATTGCCATCAGTGCAAGATCCATCAGGCAGACAAACTTATCCGGACGGTCTTTAAAGATCTCTGCACGCGCATCCAGATAGCTCTGGTAGGTTTTTTCCATCGGTTCCCGGTAAAAACCATCTCCGAATGCGACATTTTTCAGTTCGGTGGAAAACGTCGTATGACGGCAGTGGTCGGACCAGTAGGTATCCAGCACACGGATCTCCGTCATGGAAGGGTCTCTCTTTTCCTCGCCTGCAAAATACTTCTGGATATGCTTGAAATCCTGCAGGGTCATCGCAAGACCAAGAGAATCGTACAGCTGCTTTAATCCGTCTGCATCCAGCGTAGTAAAGCCGTCTAAAATCCTGACATCTGCAGGCTCTGCAAACTCGGTTACGAGCGTCCTGGGCTTTTCCATACCGGTCTCTCTGGAATCCACCGGGTTAATGCAGTAAGCCTTGATCTTGTCAAATTCTTCGTCTGTCAGATCTCCTGTAATCAAATAAGTAACTGCGGTACGGATAATCGGCTGCTCCTCCGCTTTTAAAAACTGAACGCACTGTACGGCAGAATCTGCACGCTGGTCAAACTGTCCCGGCAGATATTCAACGCTGAATACGCGTCCGTTTGCAGGGATTTCGATCGTCTCGCGATACAGAATATCCACGGGCGGCTCGGAAAAAACAGTACGGCATGCCTGTTCAAAAACCTCATCACTGATATTTTCCACATCATAACGAATGAACATCCGGACATCTTCGATCCCTGACATATTCAGATAACCGATCAGATCCTCCTTCAGTTCCTGTGCCTTAACCGCGTAACCGGTCTTCTTTTCCACATAGATCCGTCTTACGTTTTCCATTTGTCCTCCTTTTGCCGCACAGGCGGCATTTTACGTTTCCAGCTCAGTCTTACCAATTCTATCACAAAATTTCTTTTCATGGTAGCAAAAGTGTCGATTCTGCTCAAGTATCGTCGGCATTACTATTTTCGGACAGATTTTTTGTTTTCGTGTGTGCATCTTTTTCATGCAGCGGCCGCGGCAGATCCCAACAGTAATGTGTCGCGAGCACCCGGATCACAATCACCACCGCAGTTCCTGCTGCCAGCGCCAGATACAGATGAATATGGATCAAAAGCACACACACCAGTGCGCCCGCAAAAGCCGCCATCGCATAGATATGCTTATACAGGATAAACGGCATCGTATCCGCTAAAATATCCCGGATCAGACCGCCTCCGATACCTGTCATCATGCCCAAAAATACTAAAAAGAAGATCCCGTCATAGCCCTCGCCGTGTGCGGTATATACGCCGAGGACAGTAAAAATCCCAAGTCCAACCGCATCACAGTAATTCATAACCTGCTCATAAATCGTCAGATAACGGCTCGTCATGATCTCCTGCTTTCCATAGACAAGTAAAAATAAAAGAGTGGAAGTTCCCAGCGCCACCAGCGCATAAACCGGATCCCGGAATGCTCCCGGCGGCGTCCGCCCCAGGATAATATCCCGGACAATGCCGCCTCCGACTGCAACACACAGTCCCAGCACCAGTACCCCGAACAGATCCAGATTTTTGCGGATACCCAGCATTGCCCCGGACGATGCAAAAGCGATCGTCCCGATGATCTCCGCCGTAAAAATAATCGGATTTTCCATGATCTCCTGTCCCCAGTTCCTTTTTGTTAATACAATAGAATGCACGCTCTGCGAGCATTCTATTGTCATGAATTATGGCAGGCCGTATTCAGCTGAATGGGCGTATTCTGCTGCTTTATGGTATCCTGCGCCGCACTGCAGACGGAGCCACCCCATATTTTTTCTTGAACAGCTTGCTGAAATGATAGGCATCCTCATAGCCGACCTGCGCCGCGATTTCCTGAATGCTCATTTCCAGATTCTGCGTCAGCAGGTTATAGGCCTTGGTCAGACGAATATCAATCAGATAATGAATCGGTGTGTTTCCGGTTTCCGCCTTGAAAATCCTGGACACATAAAAGGTGCTCAGATACATATTGCCGGCGATCCGGTCAAGAGAGATTTTCTCTGCATAATGATCCTCAAAGTAATCCGTGATCTTCTCCACGAGATATTTCCGGTTCGCGGATTCAAAGGAGCATCCACCTGCCTTCTGCGGCTTACCGGTCTCTTCTTCTTCCCGCAGCAGCAAAAGAAGCATTTGCATGGCATACGTCTTCATCATATAATAGCGCCCGATCCGGCAAAGCTCCTGCTCTGCCTCCATTGCCATACAGAGCTTGGAAAGCTTACGCTGCAGCTCTCCCTCCGTACGAAATACCGGGCAATTCCCCGGTAGTGGAAAGTGGTTGCGCCCAAGCCCCGCCAGATTTAAATCTGTCAGCCCCACGTAAAATTCCGCAACCGGTGTTTTATGCTCTCCCGCCAGGCTTTGATGATAGACTCCTTCATTGATGACCAGCAGGTCACCCTCTTTTACTTCATATATAGTATCGCCGATTCTGTGCTTTCCTGTCCCGGATTGGATATAACACAGCTCCAGATGCTCATGGCAGTGATAGTTCGGCTCATCCTCCACACGTGTTCCCTTCCACATAAACAAGAAGGTCGGATTTAACTCATCCTGAAATACCGTGTTTTCCCGTTCCATATCCACCAGCTTCCTTCCCGGATGCCTGAAATTTATCTTTTATTTTCCTGCAACATCCCACAAAAACATTTAACGTAACTGTTCAGTTTCCTCACAGTTATGCGCAGACCTACCGAACAGTTACCATTTAACAACATTTTACATGAAACCTGCAAGATTGTACATTCCAAATAAAATATTTTGCGATACACTTTTTTTATCCATGATCTATCAAAGCCCATGGATACTTTTTTAAGGGAGGAAAAAAGGAAATATGACACCAATGAAATGGTTCTGGGGATTTCTCAGAAAGTACCGCTTCAAGCTTCTGGGCGGCCTGATCCTGACGACTTTCATTTCCGTTCTCGCCATCGTAAACCCTTACGTTTCCGGTATGATCGTAGATGATGTCATTCAGGGCGGTCAGTATGACCTGCTTTGGAAGCTTGTTCTCATCCTGCTTTTCGTTACGCTGATCCGCGGTGCTCTGCGTTTCTTTTATCAGGTTATTTTCGAGGTATGCTCGCAGGGCGTGCTCTACGACATGCGGGACGTTGTTTACCGCCGCCTTCTGACAGAGGACTTCGCCTTTTACAGCAAGAAAAAAACAGGCGACCTGATGAGCCGTCAGACCGGCGACATGGAAGCAATCCGCCACTTCGTTGCTTACATTATCTATCAGGTTTACGAAAATATCCTGCTGTTCTGCTTTGCGCTCTTCATGATCTTTACGGTAAATGTGAAGCTGGCGCTCTGCATGCTGATCGTTCTGCCCTTTACAGCCATCACCACAGCAAAACAGTCCAAAGAGGTTCGCCCGACATTCCAGCGCATCCGCGACTGCTTTTCTTCCCTGAATGCCTTCGTTCAGGAAAATGTCAGCGGCAACCGTGTCGTAAAAGCCTTTGCCAAGGAAGACTTTGAAATTGAAAAATTTAATAAGGAAAACGATGCCTACATGGACGCACAGTTGAACTCCTCAAAGGTCTGGATGAAATACCTTCCGATCTTCGAAGTTCTGGCATATGTCTTAAACGTTGTCCTGATGCTCTACGGCGGCTGGATGGTAATTACCGGAGAAATGACAATCGGTAACCTCGTAACCGTCAACGGCTATCTGTGGATGTTAAACGCTCCGCTGCGTATGGCAGGCTGGTGGGTCAATGATACCCACCGTTTTATCACCTCCGTAGAAAAAATTTATACAACCTATGTGGAAGAGCCTCTTGTAAAAATGCCTCCTGTACCGGTTTCCCGCAAACATATGGAAGGAAATGTTGAATTTAAAGATGTTTCCTATACGGCAGATGATGAGGATATCGTAAAGGATATCAGCTTTTCTGTGAAAAAAGGACAGACAGTCGGCATTCTCGGTTCCACCGGTGCCGGCAAATCCACCATCATGAACCTGCTGTGCCGTTTTGTCGACGCGACCTCCGGCGAGGTTCTGGTAGATGGCGTAAACGTCAAGGACTGGAACCTTTACGATCTGCGTGACAACATCGGCATGGCAATGCAGGATATCTTTCTTTTTTCTGATACAATTGAAGGGAATATTGCATACGGTCGTCCGAACTGTACATTTGAGGAAATTCACGAAGCTGCTGTCATGGCAGATGCCAACCATTTCATCAAGGCTATGCCCGAAGGCTATGATACCATCGTCGGCGAGCGCGGTGTCGGACTCTCCGGCGGTCAGAAGCAGCGTATTTCCCTTGCACGCGCCCTGTTAAAGAAACCGTCCATCCTGATTCTGGACGATACTACTTCCGCCGTTGATATGGAAACAGAAAGCTATATCCAGCAGCAGCTCGGCAAGTTAAACGGCCAGTGCACGATCTTCGTCATCGCCTACCGTATTTCTTCCATTAAAGATGCTGATCAGATCCTGGTTATGGATAACGGCCGGATTATCGAACACGGAACGCATCAGGAGCTGCTTGCAAATGACGGCTACTATGCAAGCGCGTTCCATCATCAGTACGGTGAGCTTCCTTCCAGAGAAGAACAGGAAGAATACCGTCAGGTTACAGCCAACGAAAGGAAGTGAGAACTCATGGCACGAAATAAATATGATGTGGACGAAGTCCTGGAAGATAAATTTGACGTCAATCAGTTAAAACGTCTGCTCGCTTATCTGATTCCTTACCGGAAACGGTTTGTCAGTGTCGGCTTCATGATGCTCTCCGCTTCCGCTTTTACCATGCTGATTCCGCAATTTTTTCAGAAGGTCATGGACGTCTGCATCCCGAACAAGGACATGAAGGGAATCGCATTTTACAGCTTTTTGACACTGCTTGCCGCATTTTACAGTGCCTTCAGCCTTCGCTACAAGATCAAATACACCAACCAGATCGGACAGCAGATCATTCACGACATGCGCTATGACATCTTTGAACATCTGCAGGAGCTTCCGTTCTCCTACTATGATGACCGCCCCCACGGTAAAATTCAGGTGCGTGTTGTAAACTATGTCAACAGCATCAGCGACCTGCTTTCCAACGGTATCTTAAATACCATCACCGACCTGTGCAACCTGGTGTTTATCATCGTTTTCATGCTGATCTTAAATGTCCGGCTGACGCTTGTATGTCTCTGCGGTCTTCCGGTCCTCGCGATCGTTATCGTTGTCATCAAGAAAAAACAGCGTACCGCATGGCAGGTTCAAAGCAATAAGCAGTCCAACTTAAACGCGTACATTGCTGAAAGTATCAACGGGATCCGTGTTACCCAATCCTTCGTCCGGGAAGACGTGAACAGCGGTATTTTCAACAACTTAAGCGGCAGCTACCGGAAATCCTGGATGCGCGCCGTTATGTTCAACTTTACGATGGGTCCCAGCATCGATATCATTTCAATAATTACAACTGCAGCGATCTATGTGCTCGGTGTCAGCTGGATGATCAACGGCGAAACCGGCATTACCGTCGGTGTGCTGGTCGCTTTTACTGCTTATATCGGACGTTTCTGGGCACCGATCAACACGCTGGCTGGTTTTTATAACTCTCTGCTTACCGCTATCTCCTATCTGGAGCGTATTTTTGAAACTATCGACGAGCCGGTTGTGGTCAAAGACCGGGAGGATGCGGTTGAAATGCCTCCGATCCACGGAGATGTTGCCTTCGACCACGTTACCTTCAGCTATGAGCCTGGCGTTCCGATCTTAAAGGATGTTTCCTTCCACGCAAACCAGGGGCAGTCGTTTGCAGTGGTAGGCCCCACCGGTGCCGGCAAAACAACCCTGGTGAATCTGTTGAGCCGCTTCTATAACGTAGATTCCGGGCGGATTTTAATCGATGGCGTCGATATCGCAGGCGTTACCATCCGTTCCCTCCGCAAACAGATGGGTGTCATGATGCAGGACAGTTTCATTTTCTCCGGCACAATCATGGATAACATCCGCTACGGCAACTTCAGCGCTACAGATGAAGAGGTCATCCGGGCTGCAAAAACGGTCTGCGCCCATGACTTCATCATGGAAATGGAAAACGGTTATCAGACACAGGTAAATGAACGGGGAAGCCGTCTGTCCGCCGGACAGCGCCAGCTGATCTCCTTTGCCCGCGCACTTCTGGCTGACCCGAAGATCCTGATCCTGGATGAGGCAACCTCCAGTATCGATACCGAAACAGAGATCATCCTGCAGAAGGGCTTAAATGAACTGCTGAAGGGACGTACCTCCTTCATCATCGCACATCGTCTTTCCACAATTAAAAATTCTTCCTGCATCATGTACGTGGACAAGGGAACGATCCTGGAAAAAGGCACACATGATGAGCTGATGGCCCAAAAAGGAGAATATTACAAGCTCTATATGTCCCAGTATGCATCGCTGATGTGAGTGAAGAGTGCTGGTCGCTAAATTCGACATTGCAGGTGTCTATGCCTGCGCAAGACGGCTAAATGCTTGAATACCTGTTATTGGAAAAATATCCCCCAGCGCGTCGCGGTTTATATGATAATCGCGGTAACGCTGGGGATGTTTTTTGGGGAAACATTATTTTTTTCTATCTATCTTTATCTTTTTCATTTGGGATAAAATTGCTGTTTTTATGCTCTCATTTAAATATACCGGGTTCAGGTTTCGTTTGAAATAAGCCAAATAAGTTCCTTTTGTTTCTTCTATCAAAAGCGCTGTAAAAAAACGCTCCCAGCTAAAATAGTTCCTGCTTTCCACATATTCAGATGGATTCTTCAAAATCTTCTCCATCGCAGCATTTTTTAATACTCCTGCTGATAAAATCAACCATTCGAATGATTCCGGCAAGTATAATACGATATTTTTTCTGCTCTCCACCAATCGCATAACCCGATCCATTTCAGAACCAAACGCAGCACCATCTGCAATGACAAGAATCTTTTCATTCTTATGCACTTTCAAATAACGGAAAATATTGGATTTCCCATTCAGGGTTTCACACGTCAAACCGTTTTCTCTGCACACTGCGTCAAAAAACTGATATCCCGAATTACTGTCTTCTGTAACAACAGCCTCCGGCTCTATTTCACCTTTCGTTTCATCTAAGTTATATATTCTGTAAAACTCGTGATAGATCTGCTTCAGTGTTCCATATTTTCCAGAAGTCCGGATTCCATAAATTTCTTCCACACTATAGGGCAACGCCGGAAGAGACTCTCTCGACACAATAACATAATAATTATCCGTATTTTGAATGACACCTGCAAATTCTTCTGCTTTTACAAAGGTATTTCCTTCATCGATAAAAACAATACTGTCAGTGATTCCAGCCAATTGTTCTTTCCATAAAGCGCCCTCCAGCACATAACACTTTTTATCACTGATCAACTCTACCGGGCTTCCTAACGGATCATTTTCATGATCCTGTATCATCTCAATCAATGTCGTTTTCCCAGTCGCACTGTCTCCACGAAGTATCGTCAAATTACGCCGTAATTCAAATTCATATTTCTGTCGCTTCGTTGAAACGACAATCCTATGCTTTCCCTTCATACCCTAACTCTCCGTTATACAAATTCTCCTGCTATCGGTACCAGCTCTTCCATCGAATGAACGATCTGATCTGTATTTAAAATGCGAATCTTAAATGGTTTCTTTCCAAAATTCATCAAATGACGCAGATTAATCGTTCGATCCTCCTCTTTTGCTATTTCTAACAGCCACTTTGCGCAGTTGTCGCCGCAGGTAGACGCATTGAACACCTTATCTTTTTCGAATTTAACAAGAATCAAAGTCTTTACCCCACCCGATAATCCAACCGGCGGTATCTTTCCAGAAACGGGACTGTCTATTACCCCGCTGTCCATTACGGTCGATTTGTCCACATCTAGAATCATTTTCTTTACAAAAGGATCTACAATCCATTCATCTTCATAATCATATTTAAAATAACCTGCCGTATTGTAAACAGCTTCTTTCATATCTCCATAAAAAATGTTCAGCATTTCTTGTCCTCTCTTTTTACCATACTAGATTTTTGATATCCCGTAGAGCCTTTGATGTAAAATTTTAAAATATTGCTTTTTATTTAAATATGATACCTCAAAATACTGGAGGATTTCAATACATCTCATGTTTCTATTAATCTCGGCAAAGAGAAAACGGAATTTCTGGCAACTGAACCATAAAGTATAATTGCCTCAATATCTCCAGAAAAAATATCCAGCAGCCCTTTGATCAAATCTTCTTTCATAAGATCACGCAACATGAACTCGCCCCTCCCGCAGCAATTTTCCCATTACTGCAGAAGGGGCGGTCTGTTCTGTTTCTTTTTATTCATGACAATAGAATGCTCGCAGAGCGTGCATTCTATTGTTTGATATACGGCATTTCCGTCATGCGCAGGTTCGTGCATCCGTAGGGCTGCAGCAGCACGTCTTTTGCCTCCCCAAGCGCTTTTCTTTCTATCGGGGAAATAGCGCAAATGCCGCCTTTTTCTTCCCACGGAACCGGAACCATCTTCGCTTTGATCCTGATAGGTGGGTTCTCAATAGAAAACGGAGTGTCTGTGACAGGCTCAAATATCACTTCAAACGCTTCGCTGTAAAAGCCATAATTCCACTCAGAATCCGGGAACATCTCATAATCACAGTACGGGAACCTGCGCTCTACGCCGTCCCGCACATACTCGATACGGTTCTCCTTTGCCTTTACGGGCAGGGAGAACAGGAGCGGTCCGCGAACCAGCACCTTTGCGTCGTAAGGACGATCCTGTAAAACAGCCTCAAAGGTCAGTTCTACGGTAACGCACGTTACGCCGTCCACCAGAATGTTCTGTTCGAAATAAGTTCCGGGACATGCTTCTATTCCGTTGACTGTCGCTTTCTTTGCAAAGCCGGGGATACGGATCTGCAGACAGGTTTCGATAGGCTTATCAGCGCTCAGCTCGATCACTGCGCTGTCGCGGAACGGATACTCGGAAACGATATGTACCTGAACAGTTCCGTTGGGTGTTTCCACCTGTGCACAGCAGGGCACAAGGCTCTGTACAACCGGACCGCGTTCATTTTTCATCACTGCGGAAATTGCAAATTTCGGCCATGCCTGATTGAAGTTTGCGGTACAGCAGCCAAAGTGAGGCTCCAGCCCGAACATGTTCGCTTCGTTATTATTGGAATTATACGGATTCTCTGCATCCGGGATTCGCGCTGCCGAGATCTGGTTTGTCATCTGAAGGTACTGATGCGCCCACATATCCGGCGTCGTCGTTGCAGGCATGGAATTGAATGCCTCACGCTCCAGTAAATCCCCCCAGAAGGGATTTCCTCCAATAGAAAGCAGGGTTTCACAGGAATACATCATCTCCGCAACGCTGCAGCACTCGCTGCCCTGGATCGGCGCATCACCGGACAGGCACTCGTCACCGGTAAAATGTCCGGTCGCCATACTGTTGTATTTCATCACCTTTTGATACATGGAAAGAGCGAACTCATCCGGATCTTCCTCTGTCAGACAGGACATCAGTGCGCGGCACTTAAATGCCATGGCGGTATTTACCACATGATTTGTCTGCGTCCAGTATTTCTTCGAAGCAGGCTTTTGAAAATCAAAATAGGTATAAAGCTTTTCGTAATCGATACCATCTGCATCCAGCAGCTCCATCAGCTGCAAAAGCCAGGGCTCCGGTCTGCGCTCATACATCCACAGTATCGGGATCAGACATTCATACCAGCGTGCTGCCGACCAGTTAAACAGCGTATTTCTTGCAATATGAGGAAGAAGCTGCTTTAACGCGCGGTATACCGCTTCCTCAATCCTTTCATCCCCGCTGCAGTCCTGGTACAGCACCAGAACCTTACAGATCAAAAATGCCGCCCAGAGGTCGTAGCGGTCGCGCTCTTCCGGCTCACAGGGGCAGATCCAACCGTCTTCCTTCTGGGCTGCCAGAATCGCATCGATATATCTTTTTGCACGCTTTTTCAGATCTTCATCGTCCAGCAGATATGCCAGCGGGATAAAACCGTCCAGCCAGTACGGTACGCGCTCCCAGCCTTCCTTGTCTCCGCCGATCCATTTACTCTCCCGTATATCCGGCCATACCAGATCCAGATGTCCGCTCAGCCCCTCCGCCTGAATTTCCAGCTGCCGCAAAAGCCAGCCCTCCGGTTTGATCTGCTGCGCAGTAAGCGCACGATATTTTGCACCTCTCATTTTTTCCCTCCCTTTCTGATGCCGTCCTGAAATATTTTCGCGGCAAGTTTTCGCAGTCTCCGGCAAATGACTCCGCCCTCGGCTGCATTTTGTATTCTTTTCTCTTCCGTTATGCTATACTGTCAGTAGAATTCTGAATCCAAACCTACGTGCGCATTTTGCATTCCCGGATTGGCAGGTTGCTTGCACAATCTTTCCCTTCGGAGGACCCCCTTGATGAATACCGATTTTATTTTTCTAAATCCTGCTCCCATGCCCTATCTGACCGACTGCGACTACAAAAGGTTCGAACCGGACGAATATCACAGCTCCCGGATCGTGGACTTCTTCGTCCTGATTTTTATGCTCCGGGGCAGCCTTCACTTCATAGAAGACGGTATTCCGGTCAGCGTACACGAGGGCGAATGGTATATTCAGCGTAAAAATCTGCGGCAGGGTGCGGATCGTCCCAGCCCCGGCGCGGAGTATTACTACTTCCATTTCAACGCAGATTATACTCTGGATCTGCTCAACCGAATCAAACTGCCGCTTCGCGGGACTTTTTCTGCCTCGCTGCTGCTTCCTTCTTTCAAAAAACTCTGCAGCCTGTTTCACCAGGCGCCGCAGAACCCTTTTGAAATCCAGAGTGAATTTCTGAGCCTTTCCAACGCGCTGTATGAACAAGAACACGCTTATACGTCCCTGACATCCTCAGTCATGCATTTTCTGACCGAACATGCAGCGGAATCTATCACCGCGCAGACGCTGACGGAGCAGTTCCATTATTCTGCGGCCTACATCAACCGACGGCTGAAAGCGGAGATCGGAATCACGGCACATACCTATCTGACAATCACCCGGCTGCAAAAAGCCTCCCGCTTGTTGGTGCTTACCGAACGACCGGTTCAGGAAATCGCACAGGACTGCGGCTACAGTGATCCGTCCCTATTTTATAAGGCATTTACCCGGTATAACGGTCAAAATCCGTCTCAATACCGGAAAGAACACCGCTTCCACAACTGAGTTGTCGGAAACTGCCGCAGCCAGATTCCATAACTGCCTTTTGCAAATATTATTGCGATTTTGCACCGTCTGATATGTACAGTTACTGCTGCGCCGCTACAGGGTTTATGTTTTTATTATATAAGATTCCTCTTCATTTCCAAAGTTCAAAATCAGCCTTATACATTGCAAAATTGAAACAGGTATGACAGTATTTTGGAGAAAATAAAACAGGCGGACTGCATCGCTACATCTCTGTAGCTGTAATTCCGCCTGCTTTTATTCATATCAATACTATAAAACGATGGGATGCGGTGCGATCCCGGCATATCTGTCCATTAACTTCTGCGCCGCTGCTGCCGCCACGCTCCGCTTACTCCTGTGCCGCTGCCGCGCTGTCCAGATCCTTCTGTGCAAGCTCCAGATCCCTGCGGATGGAGAGATGCTGAGGACAGACTTTTTCACACTTGCCGCACTTCACGCAGCATTTCGCCTTTTCTTCGTCCTTCAAATCCTTTTCCCATGCCTTTTTTACATGGTCGTAGGTTCCGTAAATGTGGTATTTGTTCCACAGTGCGAAGTTCTGCGGAATATTTACGCCAGCCGGGCACGGCATACAATACCGACAGCCGGTACAGCCATTCTGTACTCTGCTCTGCAGATCTGATACGATTTCAGAAATCATCTTTTCTTCTGCTTCATCCAGCGGCTTAAAGTTCGAGAAGGTCTTCAGGTTATCCTCAACCTGCTCTTCATTCGACATACCGCTCAGGATCACCCTTGCATTGGAATGGCTGCCAACCCAGCGAAATGCCCAGGATGCGATGCTGGCATCTTTATCCATCGCTTTGAACTTTGCATTGATATCATCAGAGAAGTTTGCAAGGCTGCCGCCCTTTACAGGCTCCATGATCACCAGCGGAATTCCAAGCTCTTCTGCCAAAGCGTAGCCTTTATCCCCTGCCTGCTCCTCGGTGTCCATGTAGTTATACTGAATCTGGCAGAAATCCCAGTCACGGCCGCGCAGCACTTCTTCAAATGCCTCGTAGGTATCGTGGAAGGAAAAGCCCAGATAACGGATTTTGCCCTCTGCCTTTAACTGCTCGCAGAACTCCACAATTCCGAGTTCTTTCACTTTATCCCATCTCTCTTTGCTCATTGCGTGCATCAGATAAAAATCGATATGATCTGTGCGCAGACGCTCCAGCTGTTCTGCAAAAATGCGTTTTGCATCGTCTACACTCTCAATTGCCCAGACAGGCAGCTTTGTTGCCAGATAATAGGAATTGCGGTCATATTTCTGCAGCACTTTACCAACAAACGGTTCACTGTCACCATTATGGTACGGATACGCGGTGTCGATGTAATTGACACCTGCTGCGATGGCACGATCCAAAAGCTTCTCTGCTCTCGGCTCATCAATTTTGCCGTCCGGTGTGGCCGGAAAACGCATACAGCCAAAGCCAAGCAGTGATGTTTCGATTCCGAGCTTTCCAAATTTTCTTTTTTCCATGTCTGTTCTCCTTTTCGTTATGAAATGATTGGACTGTCCGTATTCTCCGGCTCTGACATATCTTTTTCCATCTTCTCCGGTTCTTTTAATTTGCCGATCTCATTATGGCTCTCGAAGCTCTTTTCGATCTCCTGCAGCTGGTTTGCGTAGCCTAACAGCTCTGTTGTCAGCTCCTCCTTATCCGCCCGTTCTTTTTTATAAGAAATGCGGTGTTCCATACTTGCCCAGAAATCCATCGATAATGTCCGCAGCTGTACTTCTACCGGGAAATACTCCATCCCATCCATACAATAGACCGGAACGCCGACAATCAGATGATAGCTGCGATATCCATTTGGTTTCGGCGCTTTGATGTAGTCCTGTTCGCGGATCACGATCAGGTCAGCCTGCCGCTTTAAGCTTTTGGCAAGGTTATAAATATCGTCCACAAAGTAACAAATAATACGGACACCGGCGATATCCTGCAGATAGTCCTTAGCGTTGTCTACGGTCGGTTCTTTTCCGCGCCGGATCAACTTTTCTTCCAGACTCTTTTTCTTCTTGATCCGGTTCTGGATGTAATGAATCGGACGGCTGTCTGACTTACCGTAAAGGTTGTGGTTAAGCACATCCAGCCGGGTCAGGAGCATCTGCATCGCATCCGCATAAGGCCTCACAAAATTGTAGTATTCTTCGTCGTTCATAAAACTCCTCATTTCTGAGTGATCTGTTTTTCTGCGTTTCACAATCATCAGTATACAACAATTTTGTCAAAAAATCATGGATTTCAGAAAAGTATTTGTTAAATTTTTATAACGTCAGGCGCATCTGATACCAAACGACATTTCCGTGTACCGATTTTGAAACGCCCTCGTTGACAAAACCAAATTCCCCATAATAATGGAGCAGTTTGTCCTTACAGGTCAGGACAAGCCCTTTGCGCCCTTCTTTTTTTGCCTGCTCAATGGCACAGCGAATCAACTGACCCGCGTAGCCTTTTTTGCGGCATTCGGGAATCGTATTGACGCCAAAAATCATCTGCCACGCACCGTTTTCGTCATGCAGCGCTGCATTTTCATACATTTCATCCGCCAAATCCGGCGTATCCGTTACCATACCGTCCACAAAGGACACCAGCTTGCCATTTTCAAACAGCAGCCAGAAATGATTGCCATATGCCGCGATCCGCTCTGCGAATTCTTTCTTCGAGGCCGCCTCTGCCGCCGGGAAGCATTCCGCCTCCACCGCTGCAACACAGTCCAGATCAGACGACGTGGCCGTCCTGATATTCTGATTTGTTTCCATAAAAATCTCCATTCCGCAGGCGCTTTGCGCCGAAGGAATCGCGTGCAACCACGATTTCTTTACAAAATGTATTTTCTCAACGCGCCGGTGAACTCTGCAATTCTCTGCTCCGCCAGCTCCTTCACCGTCACATTTTTCATGCTTTCGACATAGCCCTGCTCCTGGCGATACAGCCATCTGGCGTCCTCCGGGCGAATTAGGCCGTAGTGGTTTGCCGCAATCCAGTCCTCATAGCTAATCGGCAGCTCATAGCCAAGCTTTTCTTCCAGAAGCTTCGGAAAATTGATCTGGTCTGCGCGTTCCCGGATACCCTCCCAGAATTCCAGCACCTCTTCCACGTGCTCGTGGATCTCATAGCGTCTTGCGCCGCCGTCATAAATGATGCACTTTTCAAACAGCGGGCTGCACATGGACAGCGTCTCCCGGCGAAATTCCGGCGCAACGATGCCGCCCTTCCAGTAAAAGTCCACATCCGGCAGATTGATGCCGGAAACGCCTTTGTCCTGGTAGGTTGCAAAAATTCCTTCATAATATACCGTAATAAAGCCTTCAAATTCCGGCCAGAACTCGCGGATATCGCGGGTCAGGTCTTCTAAAATATCGATCCCCTTTGTACCGCCAATCGTAAAAATGATGATGTTGCGCAGCTTTGCGCCGTGCTCGCGGTAAAAATCTGTCACATAGCGCAGGCAGTGGATCAGCGTCTCGCCGCTTGCGATGATATCACCGATCATCAGCGTACTGTCCGGCACCATCGTCAGCTTGCTGTATTTGATTTCCAATCCGGCGATTTCTTCGTTTTCAAACACGCGCTCACTGGATAAAAAGCTGATGTCATGCACACGGATATGCTCCCGGTAGCAGCTTTCTTCCAACGGATAGTTCAACGCACCCCTAAGGATGGAGAGGATATTTGCCGTCGTCACTTTTTTCTGCTCCTTCAGATAATACAGCATCTGGGAGGTAGAAGAAATCAGGCAGTTATAGACCTCATAGCCTACGATTTCCGGCGTGTTGAGCAGCTTTCTCGTCTCCGCCTCCGAAATAATATAGTATTCATTCAAAAAATCAGCTCCGGTCAGCCGATAACAGGCTACGCCCTGTTCATTAAATTCCGGTGCAATTTTTACATCTTTCCAGTTATTCATCGGTTCTTCCTCTTCTACATGTATTTGAAACAGTCACGGACATTTCTTTCTTTGAATATATTAACGGGATTCCCATATACCGTCAAGGCAATTGGACGGATTCCTTTGAAAAACGACAACACAAAACGGCAGCCAGGATAGGAGGGCTGCCGTTTTGTGTTTATATGAGGGGGGAGATAGTGAGTCATTCATCTATCCGTAAAATAGAATACCGAATAAATGTGTCCTCGTTATGTCCAGTTCCTAAAAATGTCCTAAAATTTATAAAGGAAAAATAAAATCCGGATGATGAAATTCTTAAGGTTGCAAAAAAACTAAATTTCAACCATTTCCCGAATCGTTCCATCCAATTCTTTCCAGACCGCCTGATTTATTTCCAGAATCATATATCCGCGCCAGCTGTCCTGCTTTGGCAACGACACCGATCCCGGATTCATGCAGCGAATCCCGTTTTTTACCTCATTCATCGGCACATGAGTGTGCCCTTGCAAAAACAGATCGCCCTCTCGAAGCGGTGGCAATTGCTCTGCCGATGTCAAATGCCCATGTGTGGCGTACACCAGTTTCGTTCCAAGGTCGAGCATACAGTAATCCGCCAGAATCGGGAATTCCAACACCATTTGATCCACTTCCGCATCGCAGTTTCCGCGGATGCACAAAATATTATTCTTTTTCGCATTGAGCATGGAGATCACCACCTTCGGGGCATATTCCTCCGGCAGATCGTTGCGCGGACCATGATACAAAAGATCTCCCAGCAAAAGCAGCCGATCCGCCTCTTCCCGTTCATATGCGTCAAGCAGCTCCCTGCAATACTTTGCAGAGCCGTGTATATCTGATGCAACCATCCATTTCATCTTTCAGATTCCTCATTTCGTAAAAAATCAAATGCGAGCCGCGCTCAGCCCTCGAACAGCCCGGTCGTATCCAGACTGATATCGCAGGTTTTTTCCACTCCGGCTTTCCAGAAATAGCGCTCTTCCAACGGAATCCAGATCCGTTCAAACATTTCTTCCCGCTCTTCTCCGTTTCTTTTCCGAATCCGTTCCAGCTGTTCCTGTCGGTCAACCGTCAGAAAAATGCGCAGGTCATAGCTTCTGCGCAGTCTCGGATGACAGGCATAGGAACCCTCGATGATCGTCACTTTTTTCGGAGAAACTATTACCTCGGGCAAAAAACAGACTGCGTGCGCGTCATAGGGGCGATAGGAGAATGCCTCTCCTGTGAGCATTGGCTGCAGCACCTCTGTTTCAAACCGCTCATAGTCCACATTTCCACCAGGCTCCCGCAGGCGCTTGGTCGTGCGCTGATGGGGCTGAAGATAAAAATCATCCATGTGGATCACGTTGCAGTCCAGCTGCTTTTGCAGATCTTTTGCCAACGTGCTTTTTCCGGAAGCACAGCGTCCGTCGATCGCCACAAGCAGCGGCTTGTCCTGCCTCACCTGTTGCCGCAGTTTTTCTTCCAGCAGCACCATTACCGCCGTTATAGGGGTAGTTGTTCTGGTTTCCATAGGTCTCCTCGTTTCCGGGTCATCTTTGAAATCACAATTGAAATTACGTTTCCCTTTTGATTGTATCATAAACAGAATCTCTCACGCAATCTGAATCGCGATCTTAATCACGCCGTATCTGCTGCAATCGTGCCCCCATCGTTCTTTATTATGCAAAAAATCGAAACCCGAGGACCACGATCCCCAAAACGACTAAAATCACACCGGTCGCACGGTTTAAGGTCTTCGGCGTCGCCTTGTTGGCAAAAACAGCCGCAATCCGTGCCCACAGCAGCGTAAATACCATACACAGGATCAGCACCGTCCAGTCAGGCGCACCGCCGATGGCGAAATGCGAAATTGATCCGGTAAATGCCGTAAACGCCATGATAAACACACTCGTTCCGACTGCAGTTTTTAATTCATAACCCAGCACGGAGGTCAGAATCAACAGCATCATCATGCCGCCGCCAGCGCCGACAAAGCCGCAGATAAAGCCGATCAGCAGCCCGCAGACGATCGACTGTACCGCACGTTTTTTCGCAGAAACGCCCTGCATTGCCTCCTTGGTTGTCATAACCGGGCGTACAATGAATTTAATGCCGAGCAAAAGCGTCATAAACACAGAAAAGCTGCCCATCGTCCGGGAAGGAACCAGGCTGGAAACATAGCTGCCAACCACGGTAAATGCCAGCACGCTTACCATCATAATCAGTCCGTTTCGGATATCCAGATTTTTATTTTTTCCATAGGTATAAGCGGAAACCGCGCTCGCAAGCACGTCCGACGCCAGCGCGATGCCGACCGCCATATACGGATCCATCCCAAGAAACGTAATCAGAACCGGGCTGATGACCGCCGCTGCGCTCATCCCTGCAAAGCCGGTACCAAGACCTGCGCCCATTCCCGCAAAAAATGTAACCAATATTGTGATCAGTAACTGCATCTTATCTTTCGTCTCCTTTTATAATCTGATCAAGATTTTTTTCCATCTGTGAAAAATATATCGCCAGCTTTTTCTGGTCTTCGTCACTCAAGCCCATCATCAGCCTCTCTGCAAACTCCTGCTGCAGCCCTCTGCCCCGTTTCTGAACCGGCAGCGCCTTTTGCGTACAGATCAGCTCCGTTTTGCGGCGGTCCTTTTCTACTGCCTGCCGCTCAATATAGCCGTCCTGCACCAGCTTTTCCACATTTACCGAAACCAGGTTCGCCTTGATGTTGCGGATTTCCACAATATCGCGTGCCGTTTTATACTCCGGATTATTGTACAAAAACATCAGGATATCAAAGGCGGTCTGCGGCAGCTTCATTTCCTGGCACAGCGGTCTGCATACCGCCGTATAGGCAAGGGCCATTTTTCTGGCAAACTCGATTTTCAGATTCATCCGTCGACTCTCCTTCCTTGATTATTTCATTTTTGAACTATTCACTTTTGAAGTAATTATACTTCTTTTTCCAGAAGCGTCAAGGGGGTTTTGGAAGAAAGGCGGAAAAAAGAGCGCACTTCGCAGGAGTCTCCGATATAAAAAAGAATGTGCCTTGGCACATTCTCGCGCCGAGGCGCGGTTGCCTCGGCAACCA
>ERZ773146.18-NODE-18-length-90521-cov-4.487951_pt1 | contig 90521 bp, 101 predicted proteins | sample MGYA00580847_ERZ773146 | MGnify/ENA primary metagenome ERZ773146 (study PRJEB29015, sample SAMEA2737830) | human gut metagenome | biome: human gut; feature: human-associated habitat; material: faeces | place: China | collected 2012 ...
GGGCATTTTTCTGTGAAAAAAAGCACTAGGCAAGCTGTGAAACTTGTGCTAAGTCTCCTGCTCAGGAAACGTGTACTCGTGTTTCGTCCCTGCGTATGGGTTGCGCAGGGGCGGGATGCAACTCCTTGGGACATTGCTTGGAAGGATACGTTATGTCTGCATACGAGCTGCCTGCATGGCTTGACACCCGGTTCATCGAAAACGCGCTCAGTCGTACGGCTGCACCGGACAAGGCGGAGCTTCGGGATATTCTGGACAAATCTCTGGCTCTGAAGTCACTGACCATTCAGGAAGCGACGGCTCTCATGCGGGTGACGGATCCCGAAGACATCGCCCTGATGATGAAAACGGCGGATGCGGTCAAGCAGAAGGCCTATGGTGACCGTATCGTGCTGACCGCTCCGCTGCATATCTCGAACCATTGCGGCAGTGAATGCCTCTACTGCGCCAACCGCAAGAGCAATACGCTCATCCAGCGCAAGTACATGACCTCGCCCGAGATGCGCGAGGCCGCCGGCAAGCTGATCCGTCAGGGGCACAAGCGCATCGTGCTGGTCTCCGGCCAGCTGCCCAATGCCGATGTGGAGTACCTGGCCGAAGCCATCAGCATCATGTACACCGTGTTCGACGGTCACGGCGAAGTCCGCCGCGTCAACGTCAACGTGGGGCCGCTGAATGCCGACCAGTACAGCGTGCTGCTGGATGCTGACGTGGGCACCGTCCTGATCTATCAGGATACCTACCATCCCGATTACTACAAGGCCGCCCATGTGGCCGGGCCCAAGAGCCATTACGAGAAGCGCCTCAACGCGCCTGAGGTGGCGTTGGGTGCCGGTGTGCGCGATGTGGGCCTCGGCCTGCTGCTGGGCCTTGCGCCCTGGCAGTTCGATGTGCTGGCCACCATGCTGCATGTGGCCCATCTCAACCGCCTGTTCGGCGCCGGCGGCCACACCGTCAGCATGTTCCGTCTGCGCCCTGCGCCGGGCAGCCTGTTCGTGCCCCCGCATCCGCTTTCGGACGACGAGTTCCTGCGCTGCGTGGCCATCATGCGCCTGGCCGTGCCCCATGCGGGCATCGTCGTCACCACGCGCGAACCTTCCGGCCTGTGGCGTGACGCCTGTAGCAGCGGTGTCTCCCAGGTGTTCACGGGCAGCGTGGGCAGCGCTTACGAGACTTGGAGCGACAAGCCCGGTCCCGACGGCATCCCCTTCCCGCTGGGCGAAGACACCCACCTGGACGAAGTGGTGCGCTTCCTCATGGAAGAGGCCGAGCACCTGCCCTCGTTCTGTACCGCCTGTCCCCGCTTGGGCCGCAGCGGTGCGGACTTCATGGGCATGGTGCACGAGTGCGGCATGCGCAGCCAGTGCAGCCCCAACTCCATCGCTTCCTTCGAAGAGTTCCTGCTCAATTACGCGACGCCCTATACCCGTGAGGTGGGCGAACGCCTGATCGCCCGCAAGCTCCCGCAGATGAGCGACGTGGAGCGCGGCGCGGCAGAACGTCTGTTGCAGAAGGTCAAGTCGGGACGTATGGACGAATTCATCTAACAGGCAGCGGCCAGGGCCGTTCTTCAGCGAAACCGCCGCCACCGTCTGCCTCCTGGCAGATGGTGGCGGTTTTTTATTTTTGTTGGCATAGTCCGTTAGCCTGCTTTGCCTGCCCCGGGCAGCAGGCAGAAAGAAAAGGGAGACGCCGTGGCAAGACTCATCGACCGTATTTTTTTTGACAGGCAGGACAGGGACATCCTCGTCCTGGTCAACCGCATCCTCGAAGCGCCCAACGTGCCCTCGCGGGACAATCTCTTCAATCCCGAGCTGCATCCCCACGGCATCAAGGAGCTGGTCACCTTTCCGGCCTCGCGCATGGCCTATGCCGTCATCAACCTGCTGCGCAATCTGGAGGTCGGCGGCTCGCGCGACCGCCTGCTGGCCCTGCAGACCCTGTATGACGAAGTGCTGACCAGCGCCCATTCGGCCCTGCGCCGCAATACCGCCCGTGCGCTCATGCAGATCATGAAGGACATGGTGCGCGCCCACGGCGACGAGACCCGTCAGCTCATGCTGGCCCACGACTTCCGCAACACCGCCCTGGGCACGCCGCGCGTGGTGCGGCGCATGCTGGCGCGCTACCATCTGCCCGAGATGCCCGAAGCCTGGAACCAGCTCGCCTTCGACGACCATGTCTATGACGTGAACACCAAGGGCCGCAAAACGCCCACGCACCTCATCATGGACGCCTGGATCAAGGGCCTGCGCTCCATCACGGTGGTCTACGACAACAGCGTGGATCTGGAGGCCGCCACCGAGGTCATCCATGCTTCGGGCATCGTGGGCATCTCCGTGCGCATCGGCCTGGAATTCAGCGTGCCTTTCTATGACCGCTTCGTGAACCTGGTCTGGATGCCGCGCGGTTTCAGCTCCGGCAAGGGCTTCCTGGATTTTTTGCGCAGCCCGCAGATGCGGGAGATGCTGGAAAAGGGACGCGAAGTGCTGCACTGGCGGCGCGAAGTGGCCCTGCACACCCTGGAGGTCTGGAACGAGGACGAGCGCCCCCGTCTGGAGCAGCTCTGGGGCGTGTCCGTGGCGCCCATGGGGCTGGAGGAGTTCCTCGATTTCGTGGGGCGCGGGCACGCTTCCCTGCTGCGTCTGGCCGAATACCTGCACAAGCACATCCAGCCCAGCCTGCGGGCCCGGGCCGAGATCCTGCGTGCCCGGCATGACGATCCCGAGGCCATGGAAGAGTTGCAGCGTCTGGACAATCTGGGCCCCGACGATGTGCAGGCCCTGTGGCTGAACCCCAGCCATAACCCGCGCATCCCCAATACGGAGCAGCCGGGCGCCTGTGACAACCTGCCGGAACTGATGTGCATGAGCGCCCAGAAGCTTTCCGCCTATCTCAACGGGCTTGCCACGGGCAACCGTCTGATCCTGGGCACCGAGGGCCTGAGCGTGGAGGACGTGGTGGAGCTGCTCTGGGACTGCGAGGGGCGCATCACCCATCTGGAGCTCTTCAACATGAAGAGCTGGGTGGAAGGGCACCTCAACAATATCGCGGCCATCAACGAATTGCAGCGCGTGCTCAACCAGGGCCTTGCCCCGCGCATGAAGCAGATGGTGCGCCAGATGATCCGGCAGATGGAGATGACGGGCGACGACGAACGCCTGGAAAAGTTCCATGCCATCCTGCGCGACATCCCCAAGCTCTGGGCCGCATACCGCCACGAGCCTCTCAAGTCGCGCCTGGGCAGCAATTCGGCCAGCCGTTCGCGTTCGTACGGCATGGGCCTGGCCATCCGGGAGACGCTGCCGCGCCGGGCCCTGCTGGCCATGAAAAAGTCGGGCAGCCAGCAGTCCGCCATCCCCATCTATTCACCGGTGGAAGAGCAGATCCGCTACAACGAGCCGGAGACCCCCTCGCCCGGGCAGCGCCTGCTGGCCCATTTCCGCTTTTTGCCGGGCTGCGACCATCTGGGCATGGAACGCCGCCGCGTATGGCGGGCGGCCAGTGAGGATTGCCGCGTCAGCAACCGGGGCAACATGGTCAACCTCGGCGGCCTGAGCCCCTTCCGGGGTAACGGTCTGACCGATGCGCCGCAGGGGGAGGAGGCCCGGCCCGACCGCCGTTACCTCAACAGTACCTTGAGCAACTGCCTCAAGGTGCTGCTGGGCTTCATCCCGGCGTTCTGTTCCTTCCAGTATACCCAGAGCTGGTGGTTCCTGGCCTGGTTCGGCCCGCTCATCTGGTTCGGCATCACCGGTGTGCGCAACGTGGTCCAGATGGTCATGGCCGCCCGTGGCGCCAAGCGCAGCACCCTGACCCACTGGCGGGAGCATGTCAGCGTCAAACGCATCTGTGACTCGCTCATGTACACGGGCATTTCCGTACTGCTGCTGGAAGTCATCATGCGCGTGCTCGTACTGGAGAAGACCTTTGGCCTCAGTGTGGCGGACCACCCCATAGCGGTCTTTTGTGTGCTCAACCTGGTCAACGGCCTCTATCTCTTCTCGCACAACATGTACCGGGGCTTTCCCCGGCAGGCGGCCATCGGCAACATCTTCCGCAGCATGCTGGCCATCCCTGTATCGGCCCTTTACAACGCGACGCTCTATCACTTCCTTTTGCTGGTGCTCGGCATCCCCGACCCGCTGGTCTATCTGGTGCCCAGTGCCACGGTGATCTCCAAGATGGCCTCGGACACTGTGGCAGCCATCATCGAGGGCTACGCCGACAGCCAGGTGAACCTGCGCATGCGTCGCTGGGACTACGAGAGCACCATCAAGCGCATCTTCGACTGCTACACCCAGCTGGAGCTGCTCTTCCCCCGCGAGGACGCCCTGATCTGCCTGGCCCGCCCCGGCGGCCTGCGCGGACGTGGCGGTGAGGAGGCCCAGCGCCTGGAGCGCATCCTCATCATCTGCGCTCTGGACCTGATGTATTTCTGGTTCTACCAGCCGCGCGCCCAGGAGGCTTTCCGGCACAAGGTGCGCTCCATGGCCGAGGCCGACAGGGCCGTGCTGCTCAGCGCCCAGCTGGTGCTGATGCGCGAACGGGAGGTGAGCCAGTTCCTGGTGGACGGCCTGCTTGGACGTAACTTCTCGAAACCCCTGGCCTTCTTCCTTGACAGGCGCAAGGAATACCTGCGCCTCATGGCGCGCATCTGCATCCTTTCAAAACCCCGCGAAGCCCCGGCCTGCCCGGTTCTTTTCGGGGAGGACAAAAAAAGTTGAATCTATTTTATAAAATCTTATTGCCATGGCGGGGCTGGTCGCGTATGTTGATTCCAGTACATCCATAAACGTTTCCAAACCGGGCTCGGACGGGGATCCAGACCGTTCAGACGCCCAAACCAAGGAGTTGCACAATGAGCACGGATGTCAAGAGCATGCATATGGGCCAAATCACGTCCTTCTTCATTCCCACCGTGACTCTGGTCGGCCAGAACTGCTCCACCCAGATCCCCGATCGCCTGAAGAGCCTCGGCGGCAAGAAGCCGCTGATCGTCACCGACCAGGGCATCGTGGCCGTGGGCATCCTGAAGCAGATCACCGATATCCTTGACGCCGCCGGCATGCAGTATGCCGTGTACGACAAGACCGTGCCCAACCCCACGGATAACAACGTTGCGGAAGCCACCGAAGCTTACAAGAGCAACGGTTGCGACAGCCTGATCACCCTGGGCGGCGGTTCTTCGCATGACTGCGGCAAGGGCGTCGGCTTCGTGGTCGGCAACGGCGGCAAGATCCACGACTACGAAGGCGTGGACAAATCCAGCAAGCCCTTCCCGCCCTATGTGGCCGTGAACACCACCGCTGGTACCGCCTCTGAAATGACCCGTTTCTGCATCATCACCGACACCTCCCGCAAGGTGAAGATGGCCATCGTTGACTGGCGCTGCACCCCCAGCGTCGCCATCGACGACCCGGTCCTGATGATGGGCATGCCTCCGTCCCTGACCGCCGCTACCGGTATGGACGCCCTGACCCACGCCGTGGAAGCCTACGTTTCCACCGCTGCCACTCCCATGACCGACGCCTGTGCTGAAAAGGCCATGGAATACATCAACCGCTACCTGCGCCGCGCCGTTGCCAACGGCAAGGATATGGAAGCCCGCGAAGGCATGTGCTACGCCCAGTACCTGGCCGGTATGGCGTTCAACAACGCCAGCCTGGGTCACGTGCACGCCATGGCTCACCAGCTGGGCGGCTTCTATGACCTGCCGCACGGCGAATGCAACGCCATCCTGCTGCCCCATGTGTGCGAGTACAACCTGATCTCCAGCCGCCGCCGCTTTGGCCGCATCGCCAAACTGCTGGGCGAACGCGTGGACGGCCTGAGCCCGACCGACGCTTCGCAGGCTGCCATCAAGGCCATCCGCATCCTGTCCAAGGACGTGGGTATCCCGGAAGGCCTGATCGCCCTGGGCAAGAAATACGGCAAGGAAGTGAAGGAAGAAGACATCCCCACCATGACCGCCAACGCCCAGAAGGACGCCTGCGGTCTGACCAACCCGCGCATGATGAGCGACGCCGCTGTGGCCGCCATCTACAAGGCCGCCCTGTAGTCCTCGCTGCATAGCTGCATAATGGAGGCCCCCGGAAAACCGGGGGCCTTTTTGTGTCTTGGGCTTTGGCCTGCTGCGGGGCCACGGCGCGAAACGAAAAGCCACCCGCATGGCAGGTGGTTTTGAGACGATGGCCGGAGTGTTCTCGGCTGTTGGAGATGGCACGGACACGGCAGGGCGATATGCCCCGCTGCGGGGGCCGCTGCTTCTCCCGCCGCAGTTTTTCAGAGGCGCATGCCGGAAAAAGACGAGAGCAGGGAAGGGGGGCTCTTTGTCCGGCAGGGCTCCCCCTGTGATGCGGCATCACGCGAACATCCCCGGCCGGGCGGCACGGCAGACGGCTCCGGCCACGGCGTCAGCGGCCAGGGCCCCCAGCAGGAGTTCATTCCAGGGGCCGTGCCCTTCGGGCAGGGGCTGCTTGCTGGCCAGCGTGAACACGATATCCCCGTCGAAGAGCATGTGCGCGGGGATGATATGCCGGGCCAGACCGGTGGCGGCCATGCGGGCCAGACGGCTGCACTGGGTCTTGTCCAGGGGGACGTTGGTCGCCACTACGGTGAGCACGGTATTGCCGGCAGGGACCTGTCCGGCCAGAGCGTCCAAAGCCTGCGCATGGGGCACAGGCGTGCCGTCAGGGAAGCGCCCGCCGGCCAGGAAGTTCCCCTGGGCATCGTAGACATTGCCCAGCGCATTGAGGACCACCAGGGCCGCCACCCGTATGCCCTCCCGTTCCAGGCACAGGCTGCCCAGACCGCTCTTGTCCGAAAGATCCAGCGGTTTGCCCGCGGCATCCTGGCAAAGGCAGAACAGGCGGCCGCAGCGGGCCCCGCAGGCTGCCCCCACAGCGCCTTCGGCCAGCGGTGCCGCCGAGGCCGCCCGGGCCGCGGCATAGCCCATGTCCGCATCGGGCAGCACGCCGGGCCGGGCATTCATGTCCAGATCGTAGATGACGGCCCCCGGGACGATGGGGATGACACCGTGCGGCATGGCGAATCCGTGTCCCTGTTCGCGTAAAAAGCGCATGACGCCGTCAGCAGCGGCCAGTCCGAAGGCGCTGCCTCCGGCCAGCAGCAGGCCGTGCACGGTATCCACCTGTGATTCGGGCCGCATGAGTTCGGTCTCGCGGCAGCCCGGGGCGAATCCGGGCACGGCGATGCCCGGCGTGAAGCCCTGCGGGCAAAGGATGGCGGTGCAGCCGGTATGGTTCCGGTCGTCCGTGGCGTGGCCTGCCAGCAGGCCGTCGATGGCGGTCAGGGTGGTATTGGTCATGTAAACTCCTCAGGCGGAGGTTGGCGGCTGCGTCCGTGCAACCATACGGCTGCTGGTCGGGAGTGAGAGCGTGGAACAAATCTTTCATGTTCGGGTAAAAAAGGGAAGTGTTCCCTTGCGGGGATGCGGGCACGCAGCCGGGCCGTACCGGGAGGGGAGGAGGACGGCAGGCCTTGTGCGGGCCGGTAGCCAGGTACCGGTCAGGAGTGGGGACGTTCTCGGAGGAAAGGGGCGGACATTTGGCAGAAGAAGCCACAGATGTTCCTGGGCGTATCCCGGTGCCAGAGAACGACAGAGCCCCGCGCGAACGCAACGTTCGGCGCGGGGCTCGTTGTTTTTCGGCAGATGCCGCGGATCAGGCCAGCATGTCCAGGAAATACTGGTGCAGGCGCAGGTCCGGGGTCAGTTCGGGGTGGAAGGAGGTGGCCAGCACATTGCCCTGACGCACGGCCACGATGCGTTCGCCGCGGTCGGCATCCAGACGGGCCAGCACCCGCACGCCCTCGCCCACGCGGCTGATGAGCGGCGCGCGGATGAACACGGCCCGCAGGGGCTCACCGGCCAGGCCGTCGATGTGCAGGTCGGTCTCGAAGCTGTCCACCTGACGGCCGAAGGCATTGCGGCGCACGGTGGCGTCCAGCACGCCCAGACGGGGCTGGTCAGAGCCTTCGATCTCCTTGCAGAGCAGGATCAGGCCCGCGCAGCTGCCGTAGACGGGCATGCCGTCCAGGATGCGCCGGCGCAGCGGTTCCAGCATGTCCCATTCCACCAGCAGCTTGCCGATGGTGGTGCTTTCGCCGCCGGGGATGACCATGCCCTCAAGGCCTTCCATGTCCTTGAGCTGGCGCACTTCGCAGACATCGGCGCCCAGACGGCGCAGCGCTGCGGCATGTTCGCGGAAGGCCCCCTGCAGGGCCAGGACTCCGATGCGGGCCATGCTACCAGCCCCGCTCCTGCATGCGTTCGGCCGGCGGGATGGTGGAGATGTCGATGCCCACCATGGGTTCGCCCAGGTCGCGGGAGATCTCGGCCAGCAGGGCGTAGTCCTTGTAGTTGGTCACGGCCTGCACGATGGCGCGGGCACGCTTGGCCGGGTCGCCGGATTTGAAGATGCCGGAGCCCACGAACACGCCGTCGCAGCCCAGGTGCATCATCATGGCGGCGTCAGCGGGGGTGGCGATACCGCCGGCGGCAAAGTTCACCACAGGCAGGCGGCCTTCCTTGCGCACGGCCATGCAGACTTCCAGGGGAGCGCCGTTTTCCTTGGCGAAGTTGGCCACTTCGGCCTCGGGCAGGGAGCAGAGCACACGGATCTCGTCCATGACCTGGCGGCAATGGCGCACGGCTTCCACCACGTTGCCGGTGCCGGGTTCGCCCTTGGTGCGGATCATGGCCGCGCCTTCGGCGATGCGGCGCAGGGCTTCGCCCAGGTTGCGGCAGCCGCAGACGAAGGGCACGGTGAAGTCGCGCTTGTCGATATGATAACGGTCATCGGCGGGGGTCAGCACTTCGCTCTCGTCGATGTAGTCCACGCCCAGGGCCTCGAGGATGCGGGCTTCCACGAAATGGCCGATGCGGGCCTTGGCCATGACGGGGATGCTCACCACTTCCATGATGCGCTTGACGATGGTGGGGTCAGCCATGCGGGCGATGCCGCCGGCGGCGCGGATGTCGGCCGGGACGCGTTCAAGAGCCATGACGGCGCAGGCGCCGGCTTCTTCGGCGATCTTCGCCTGTTCGGGGGTGGTCACGTCCATGATGACGCCACCCTTGAGCATTTCTGCAAGACCGGTCTTCAGGCGAATGGTGCCCTGTTCCATATCTTCTACTCCTTCGGCACCGCCGTGCGGTGCGCTAAGTTGCGTGGGGCCGTTAACGGCCAGAAGCGCGTTATATGCCATATCGTCGTCAGTGACAATAATCCGGGCCCGTCCTGCGGTTTACGGCAGACAGGCCGTGCCCGTCCCGGGGAAGGCCCGGAGCCTGTTCTGACAGGATGGACGGCGTTTTTCCATGTCCGCACGCACAGTCTGCGGTCTGCATCGCCGTTGCGGCAGGTCGGGGTAACGGCAGGCACCGGAAAAGATCGGGGCCTCCCCTGAGGAAAAGCTTTTCCATAAGTCATGGCGGGGCAGGGGAGCGCCGGAGATGTCAGGGTATGACGGCTTTGGCCTTGCAATCGTGTCCCCCTGTGGCGTATGCTAAAAACTCCAGCTTAACCAAGGATGATACATGTCTGCACTCTGTATCCGTGTCCCCGCCCTGCGTGGTCCCCTGCCCGGAGAAGCACTGCTTTTGCCCGCGGAAGGGTCCTGTCCTGTCTTGCGTCTGTGGCCCGGTCTGCCGGAAGAATTTTCCCGTCCTGCCGCCGGAGGGCTGACGGCGTCCGGCCGTCGTGCCGTGACCGTCGCGGCCCCGGCTCCCGAGGGGCCGTGGCATATGCCGGAGGATCTGCCTTTTTCGCCGCGTGAAGCCGCGGCCTGTCTGGACGACCTCCAGCGCATGGGGGATGCCGCCCTTTCCGGACAGCCGGTGGGGACTTTGGGCGCCGACGTGGGCCGTGCCCGCCGCAACAGCGCGGAAAGCGCCCTGCGTGCCGGCCTGATGGCCGACGGCACCCTGGAGACGGCCCAGGCCCTGGAAGCCGCCCGCGAAGAGCGGGAAAAGGCCTGTGCGGCCCAGCGCATGCTGCTCTGGAGCTGGCTGCAGGAAGAGCGCCTGGCCGAACTCCAGGCCCTGAGCTCCAGCCTGAGCAGCAGCAATGCCCGTCTGCAGGCCGCGCTGGACATGGATCCCGCCGATCTTGACGAGACGGCCCTGCTGGCGGGCGATGCCCGCGACACGGAGGCCGCCCTGGCCACGCTGGCCACCCTCAACAGCCCCGTGCATGTGGACGATTCCCTGCTGCCCGCCTGGCCCCGTCTGCTGGACGCCGTGGTGCGCTTTGCCCCGGCGGACTGCCTGCTGCTGGCCGAGGGCCGCATGCGCCGCGACCTGCTGGACGGTCAGGGCGAGCTGGAGTTCCGGCCCCTGCCCGACGACAGCCCCCTGCGCCTGTGCGATGCGGAAGGCAACGCCGTATCCCTGTTGCAGGCGCGTGCCCCCCTGTGGCGCATCCTCGGGCGTCCGCGTGCGCCCCGCTGCTGCCCCGGCTGGCAGGAAGAACGCACTGTAGTGCTGCGCGGGGACGACTGATGGGCAAACTTTTCCCGCACGGCCTTACCGGCATCATCTTCGACTGTGACGGGGTCATGATCGATTCCCGCGCCGCCAACGCCATCTTTTACAACAAAGTGCTGGCGGCCCTGGGACTGCCGCCCCTGACCCCGGAGCAAGATGCCTATACGTTCATGGCCACGGCTCGGCAGGCGCTGGAATACATCGTGCCTCCCGAGATGCATCAGCGCATGTATGAAGTGGTGCGGACGGAGGTCATCTATTCGCGCGACATCGTTCCCCTGCTGCAGATCTATCCCGGTTACCGGGAATTCCTTGAGCTCGCGCACGGTCACGGCATGCGTCTGGCCGTGCATACCAACAGAACTGCGGAAGGGATGCAAAGGGTTCTGGACTTTTTGGCGTTGCCCTCCTATTTTAATCCTGTAGTCACGGCGACGGAAGCAGCCCCCAAGCCCGCCCCCGATGGGGTGCGGCTGATCCTTGAACAGTGGGGGGCCGATCCTGAGCAGGTGCTTTTTGTGGGCGACAGTCCCAACGACCAGAAAGCCGCCACCGCCGCAGGCGTCGTGTTCGCGGCCTTCGGCGGGGAATTGCAAGGCCCGCTCGCGGCAGCCGGTTATGACGAACTGGCCGGGCTGCTGCAAAATGAATGGGAGTAGGCATGTTTTTTGTACAGAATGTCATCCTGGCCGTGGTCGATCTGCTGGCCATAGTCCTCAATCTGTATTTCTGGGTTGTCATCGTGGCGGCCGTGCTTTCGTGGGTGCGTCCCGATCCCTACAACCCTGTGGTGCGCGCGTTGCGCACCCTGACGGAACCCGTATTCTACCGGGTGCGGAAATGGTTGCCCTTCACCTATACCAACGGCATCGATTTCTCGCCTGTGGTGGTGCTGCTGGTCATCCAGCTCATCAACCGCATCGTCATCGCATCACTGGCCCAGTTTGCCGCTACTCTGGTGTAGCAGCGGTTTGTCGTAACGGGCGCCATGCCGGGCGCCGAACATCTAACGCTGGAGATTTCTTATGGATCAGCATGAAATTGAACTCATCGAACAGCTACTGCCCACTGATCCGGAGCTGAAATCCCTATGGGAAGACCACGTCATTTACAGCAAGCAGGTAGAAAAGCTGGAAGCCAAGTCTTTCCGTACCCCCACCGAGGAACAGACCCTGAAGCAGCTTAAGAAACAAAAACTTGAAGGCAAAACCAAGCTCATGGAGCTCTTGGATAGCCATCGCGCCGGAGCATAACTGCTGGCGCAGGAGTTGACCCTATGGAACTCACAGGTGCGCAGATTCTCCTTGAATCCCTTAAAAAAGAAGGTGTTGATGTACTGTTCGGTTACCCGGGCGGTGCTGTGATTGATATTTATGACGAGTTGCCGCGGCATCCGGAACTGAAGCATGTTCTGGTGCGGCATGAACAAGGGGCTGTGCACGCGGCTGATGGCTATGCCCGTGCCTCCGGCAAGGTTGGGTGCTGTCTGGTCACTTCCGGACCCGGCGCCACCAATACCGTTACGGGCATAGCCACAGCCTACTGTGATTCCATTCCGCTGGTCGTCTTCACGGGACAGGTCCCCACGCAGCTCATCGGTAACGACGCCTTCCAGGAAGTCGATATCGTGGGCATCACCCGTCCCTGTACCAAACACAATTTTCTGGTGAAGGACGTGCGCAACCTGGCCAAGACCATCCGCCAGGCCTTCTATCTTGCGCGCTCCGGTCGCCCCGGGCCTGTCCTCGTGGACCTGCCCAAGGATATCATGCAGGCCCGTACGGAATTCGTCTGGCCTGAAGATATCTTCATGCGCAGTTACAATCCCACCTACAAGCCCAACCTGAACCAGCTGCGCCGTACGGCCGAAGAGCTGGCCAAGGCTCGCAAGCCCATCATCCTGGCGGGCGGCGGCGTCATCATGGCCAATGCCTCCGAGGTGCTCTGCGAGCTGGCCCACGAACTGAACATCCCCGTGGCCACCACGCTCATGGGCCTGGGCGCCTTCCCCGCCAACGGCGACCTGTGGCTGGGCATGGTGGGCATGCATGGTACCTACGCTGCCAACATGAGCATCAACCATGCGGACCTGCTGGTCTGTGTGGGCGCGCGCTTCGACGACCGTGTGACCGGCCGTCTGCAGGACTTCGCCTCCCATGCGCGCATCGTGCATATCGATATCGACCCCACCTCCATCCGCAAGAACGTGGAAGTGGACGTGCCCGTGGTGGGCGACTGCCGCCAGGCCCTGGAAGGCATCCTGGAGATCTGCCGCGCCAAGATGGCCGATACCGACTGGTCGGGCATGCATGCCGACTGGCTGCAGACCGTGCATGAATGGAAGGCCAACCATCCGCTGGCCTACAACAAGAACGGCCACATCAAGCCGCAGCAGGTCATCGAGACCATGTACTCCATCACCAAGGGCGATGCCATCATCGCCACCGAGGTGGGGCAGAACCAGATGTGGGCCGCGCAGTTCTATACCTTCACCAAACCGCGCACCCTGCTGACCAGCGGTGGTCTGGGCACCATGGGCTACGGCTTCCCCGCGGCCATCGGCGCGCAGTTCGCCTTCCCGGACAAGCTGGTCATCAACGTGGCCGGTGACGGCTCCATCCAGATGAACATCCAGGAACTGGCCACCGTGGTGCAGAACAAGATCCCGGTCAAGGTGGTCATCCTCAACAACGGTCATCTGGGCATGGTCCGCCAGTGGCAGGAACTCTTCTACAATCGCAACTACAGCCATACCAATATGGAGGCCCAGCCCGACTTCGTGAAGCTGGCTGAGGCCTACGGCGCCGAAGGCTACCGCATCAGCAAGCCCGAAGAGCTGGAAGACGTGCTGCGCAAGGCCCTGACCTCGCCCAACCCGGCCTTCATCGACGTCATGGTTGAGCGCGAGGAAAACGTCTATCCCATGGTGCCCGCCGGGGCCGCCCTGGATGAGATGCTCTTGGTGTAGAGGAGGGACGCCATGCAAAGACATGTTCTTTCCGTGCTGGTGGAGAACGAGCCCGGTGTGCTTAGCCGCGTGGCCGGCCTGTTCAGCGGCCGCGGCTTCAATATCGATTCGCTCAATGTGGCGCCTACCCTGGAAGAGGGCGTTTCGCACATGACCATCACCACCTACGGTGACAGCCAGATCCTGGAGCAGATCATGAAACAGCTCCACAAGATCGTGACCGTCATCAAGGTGATGGATTTTGCCGACATGCCCGCCATCGAGCGCGAGATGATGTTCGTCAAGGTGCAGGCCGAAGGCCCCGCCCGCAGCGAGATCCTGCGTACCGTGGAGATCTTCCGCTGCAAGGTGGTGGACGTCAGCTCCAGCGAGATGACCATCGAGGCCACCGGCGACCACGACAAGCTGGACGCCATCCTGAGCCTGCTGCACCGCTTCGGCATCAAGGAAGTGGCCCGCACCGGTTCCGTGGCCATGCGCCGCTCCAAAAAGTGTGAATAGCATCCCCGGCGGCGGGATCGCGGACGGTTCCCCACCGGAAGATGACGGCAAATTTGCCTGAGGGATGCCGTGACGCTTGACATTTGCGCCACGGCATCCCAAATAGAAGTTTCCCCCTCGGGAATACCGAGTATTTTTCCATTGAAAAGGACAAGAGCCATGAAAGTTTACTATGATCAGGATGCCGATCTTTCCGTCTTGAAAAACAAGACTGTGGCCATCATCGGTTACGGCAGCCAGGGCCATGCCCATGCCCAGAACCTGCGCGACTCCGGCGTGAAGGTCGTCGTGGGCCAGCGCCCCGGCGGCGCCAACTACGAGCTGGCCAAGCAGCACGGCTTTACCCCCGTGTCCGCTGCCGAAGCTGCCGCTCAGGGCGACCTGATCATGATCCTGCTGCCTGACGAAGTGCAGGCCGCCGTGTACGAAAAGGACATCAAGCCCAACCTGACTCCCGGCAAGGCTCTGCTGTTCGCCCACGGCTTCAACATCCACTTCAACCAGATCGTGCCTCCCAAGGACGTGGACGTGTTCCTGATCGCCCCCAAGGGTCCCGGCCATCTGGTGCGCCGTACCTTCACCGAAGGCGGCGGCGTGCCCTGCCTGGTGGGCATCCAGCAGGACGCCACCGGTGAAGCCCTGAAGGTGGCCCTGGCCTACGCCAAGGGCATCGGCGGCACCCGCTCCGGCGTTATCGAGACCAGCTTCCGTGAAGAGACCGAAACCGACCTCTTCGGCGAGCAGGCCGTGCTGTGCGGCGGTATCTCCGCCCTCATCAAGGCCGGTTTCGAAACCCTGGTGGAAGCCGGTTACCAGCCCGAAATGGCTTACTTCGAGTGCATGCACGAAATGAAGCTGATCGTTGACCTGATGTACGAAGGCGGCCTGTCCCGCATGCGTTACTCCATCAGCAACACGGCTGAATACGGCGACTATGTGACCGGCCCCCGCCTGATCACCGACGCCGTGAAGAAGGAAATGAAGGCCGTGCTGAAGGACATCCAGAGCGGCAAGTTCGCCCGTGACTTCATCCTCGAAGCCCGCGCCAACTATCCCATGTTCATGGCCACCCGCCGCAACGAAGCCAACCACCAGCTGGAGCAGGTGGGCAAGGAACTGCGCGGCATGATGACCTGGCTGAAGAAGGACAAGAAGGACTAGTTCCGCTGTCCGTCATGACGCTCACAAAGGGGGACTTCGGTCCCCCTTTTTTGTTTCGGAGGCCGGGCAGGGGCGTTGAAAAGAAGGCCTGTGATGTGGCCGTGCGGGCAGCGACCAGCCTCCGGGACTTCCCGCGGCAAGACAGCGGGAAGGACAGGCTCCGTCCCTGTTCCGGGAGGGAGCGGCCCCGTCCGGCCGATGACCAGTGCATCCCGGCACGATGAGACAAAGGGAGGAAAACTGTGGCACCGGATACGGCATTCTATGACCAGCGCGCGGCCAGCTACGCTGCGGCATCCCATGATATGGACCTGCGGCCTCTGTATGCCCGTTTTCTGCCGCATGTGCGCCCCGGCGGGCTCATCCTCGATGCCGGTTGCGGCTCGGGGCGGGACGCGCTGGCTTTCCGGCAGGCGGGCTTCCGGGTGGAGGCCTTCGATGCTTCGCCGCAGATGGCCCGGCAGGCAGCGCTCCTGCTGGGGCAGGAGGTGCCCGTGCTCTGCTTCGAAGACGTGGCATGGCAGGAGCGTTTCGATGGTATCTGGGCCTGTGCCAGCCTGCTGCATGTGGCCCCGGCGGATCTGCCCGATGTCTTGCGGCGTTTGCAGCGTGCCCTGCGTCCCGGCGGCGTGATGTTCTTCAATTTCAAGTACGGTCAGGGGCAGCGCCACAGCCCGGACGGTCGTCGCTTCACGGATATGGACGAGGCCGGTGTCCGGGCCCTGCTGGATGCGCTGCCGGAGCTTTCCTGTCTGGATATGCGGACAGGGGAGGACGACCGTGCGGCGGAGCTGCGGGAACGCTGGATCCAGGTCCTTGGCCGGCGCATCCCCTCTTCCGATTGAGGTGGCCTGCTCAACAGGTTGACCGGAGGGGAGCGGCGTCCGTCATACCGGCATCTCTATCGCAGCTTCCCCAACAGTCGCCCCTGTGACTTGCAGACGGAAAAAACACCCGCTCCGGCGGGTGTTTTTCGTTTAGGGCAGGGGTTGTCTTATTGCTGCCCGCCGTAACGGCTGCAGCCTGTCACTGCCTGGCCTGTCCCCATCCCGATGCTTTGTGATCGTCCCTGAGCGACCCGGGCCGCTGCAAAACAAAAAAGTCCATCCGCAAGGCAGATGGACATACTGGTGCTTGGGGAGAGGAAGGGCGTTCGAGGGGAGAGGCCCCTTTTTGCCGCAAGATGCGACCGAATGGCGGCCGCAAGGCCGTGCCCGTTGCGACGCAGGAAGTTACGGGCATCGACAGCAGGGATGTGACCGGATGGCGGCCGGAAGGCCGTGCCCGTTGCGACGCAGGAAGTTACGGGCATCGACAGCAGAGATGCGACCGGATGACGGCCGCAAGGCCGTAGCAGAGCGAAAGAGGATCTCCTTCTCAGCCAAAAAGCAACGGCGGCCTACACCGCCCAGCAGGCAACGCTGTGGCCGTTCTCGCAACGGGCCACAGGGGCGCTTTCAAAGCAGCGCGGCAAGGCTTCGTCGCAGCGCGGGGCAAAGGGGCAGCCTTCGGGCATGTTGTCCAGGCTGGGGACGCTGCCGGTGATGGCGGGCAGGCGCTGCATGCCCATGGCCGCACGTCCCGGTGCGGAACGCATGAGCCCGCGCGTATACGGATGCAGAGGATTGCGGAACAGCTCGGCCGTGGGAGCGTGTTCCACCAGATGTCCCGCGTACATGACGCCCACGTTGTCGGCGATGCGGGCCACCACGCCCAGGTCGTGGGTGATGAAGAGCACGGCCATGCCGCGCTTGCGGCTCTGTTCCGTGATGAGGCTGAGTATCTGCCCCTGGATGGTGGCGTCGAGGGCCGTGGTGGGCTCGTCCGCCAGCAGCAGATCGGGCTTGCAGGCCAGGGCCATGGCGATCATCACGCGCTGGCGCATGCCGCCGGAAAGCTGATGGGGATAATCGTCATAGCGGCTCTCCGCCGCCGGGATGCCCACCTCGGAGAACAGGCGGATGACCTCCTGCCGCGCCTCGCTGCGGGACAGGCCCAGATGCAGGCGCAGGGGCTCCGCGGTCTGCATGCCTACCTTCAGCACCGGATTGAGCGAGGTCATGGGCTCCTGGAAGATCATGGCGATATGGCGGCCCCGCAGGGCGCGCATCTCTTCCGGGGGCATGGTGCGCAGGTCACGGCCGCGGAACAGGATACGGCCGCTGATATGGGCATTTTCGGGCAGCAGATGCAGGATGGCGCGGGCCGTGAGGCTTTTGCCGCAACCGGATTCGCCCACCAGGCAGGTGATGCCCGCCGGGGGCAGGCTGAGGCTGACGGCGTGGACGGCGGGCAGGATGCCGTCGTCCGTGCTGAAACTGACGGAAAGCTGTTCCAGAGTGAGGGTATCGTCCAGGTTCATGGGCGGAGTGTTCCCCGGCTGTTGGGTTGGGCGGCCGGTCCCCGGCAGGGCCCCGGCACGGCGGGTTTGAAAAAGGGAAGGAGTCTTTCCTTGCGGAAACGGCTCCTTCCCCCGGATGTCGTCGAGGTGACGGCGGATCAGCGTTTGACGCGCGCCTCGCGGTACTGGATGTAGGCCTCGCGCACGGCGATGTACGGGTCCACGGCGATGCCGCTCAGGCTCTCGTAGGTGGGCAGCAGGTCGTCCAGGGCATTGAAGCGCAGGTAGAGCTCGGAAGCGGTGGCCAGCTCCCAGGGATGGACGAAGAAGAAGACATCGGTGGCGCAGTCGCCCACAAAGCCGATGCTTTCACGCACGGAGCTGGGGCCCAGGAAGGGCCAGACGATGTAGAAACCGTGCCCGATGCCCCAGCGGCCCAGGGTCTGTCCGAAATCCTCGCCGCCGGGATCGATGTCCACCAGGATCTTCTTGGTGCTGGCCACATCGGCAAAGCCGCCCAGGCCCACGGTGGTGTTCATGCAGAAGCGCCCGAATTCCACAAAGGCTTCCTTGACGCGGAACTGCAGCAGGCTGTTGATCATGCGCTTGGGCATGAGGATGTTGGCATAGAAGTTTTTGACGCCGCCCCGGATGGGCTGGGGGACGACGGTCTCGTAGAAGTTGTAGACCGGCTTGGCGACATGCAGGAAGAAGATGTCGTTGAAGGCGAACCAGAAGCGGTTCCAGGGCTCCAGCGGGTCGGCGATGCTGGTCAGGGGCTCGCTGTCGTAATCATCCAGGGAATCCCCGTCAGCCAGCTGCTCATGGGCATAGGGATGCACGGAGATGGCCCCGGCCGGCATGGTGGGGCTGCTGCTGTCGTACAGGCTCGACGGCGCGTGCTCCGTGGCCGGGGCGGCCGGAGCGGCACCGGCGGGCGCGGCGCACAGGAGCGTCAGCAGCAGGAGCGGGACAAGGATATGGGGACGCATGCTGTCTCCGTCTGGCGGCTATTTGCCGACCGGCTGCTTGCGCACTTCTTCGGCCTTGGCCTTGACGCGGGCGATGAGCTCGTCAGGGGTGCCGCTGGTCAGGATGTCCTGGAACTGGGTACGGTAGTTTTTGACCAGGCTCAGGTTCTCCACGATGATGTCATAGACGCGCCAGCTGTTGTCCTTGGCCATCATGCGGTAGGCCACGGGCACGCGGGTGCCGTCCTTCATGGTGATCTCGGTGCGGACTTCCACACGGGTCTTGGCGGCATTGACGATCTCGCCGGTATAGGCCACCTGCTCGCCGTTATAGCCGTCCACCTTGTTCAGGTAGGTGGTCAGCAGCAGGTCGGCAAAGGCGTTGCTGAAGCTCTTTTTCTGGGCGGCGGAAAATTCCTTCCAGCGGGGGCCCACCGTACGGGACGAGAACTCGCCGAAATCGAAGATATGGTAGACCTCGTCCTCGATCTGGCGGCGCAGGGGCGGCCGGGTGGCGGGGTTCACGTAGTCGGGGTTCTTGATGCAGTCCAGTACGCGGCTGATGGAGACCTCCAGGGCTTTGCGGGCCGGAGAAGCTTCGGCCGCGTCGGCGGCGGGGGCAAAGCCGGGCAGGGACAGGCAGAGGGTGAGGGCGGCAGCGGCCAGCAGGCCGAGCACCGTGCGACGGTTGTTCATATTACACACCTCCCAGGGCGTATTTGCTGATAAGGGATTCGATGTCCACGGCGGATTCCGTTTCTTCCAGGGTGTCCCCGGAAGCCAGGATGTCTTCGGAGCCGCCGGCAGTCAGGTTGACGTACTTGTCACCGATAAGACCGCTGGTCTTGACCGAGGCGATGGTATCGGCGGGCAGCTGCAGGTCCTTGTCCAGGATCAGGACCACGCGGGCCTGACGCCGGGAAAGGTCGTCATCCAGCTTGATGGAGGCCACACGGCCCACGGGCACACCGGCCATCTCCACGTCGGCGCCCACGCGCAGACCGGAAACGGAGTTGAAGTTGGCCACAAGCTCAAAGCCCTTGCTGTCGAAGACCTCCATCTTGCCGAGCTTGATGGTCAGGTAGGCCACACAGACAAGGCCCAGCAGGACGAAGATGCCGACAGCGGTCTGGCGGAAAGAATTCATGGCAATTTCCTTGTGCGGCAATGCCGCGCTATGGTTATACGCCCGGCAGGGGCAATCTTCAAGGTGCGTCCGCAACGATATGCGGCAACATTCGTTGGCGGCTCGCCGGGTATCAGACGATGGATGCGGCGGCACGGCCCCGCAGCGCAGCACAGGGCAGAGGGCCGCCGGCCCCGCCTAGGTCCTGAACCATTTGTCCAGGGCGGCGCTCACGCGCGGGTCGGCAGGGGCGTCGGCCAGGCTTTCCTCGTCGCCGCCTTCACGGCGCAGGAACTGGAGCAGGTACGGGTCCCGGCTGGCCTCCAGCTCCGGCAACGTACCGGAAAAGATGGCCCGGCCCTCGCGCAGCACCAGCACATGGTCGGCGATGCAGCGCAGGCTGGCCAGGTCGTGGCTGACCACCACGATGGTCATTTCCGGGTACTGGCGGTGCATGGCCTGCAACAGGGCATCCATGCGCGCGGCCGTGATGGGGTCCAGGCCGGAGGTCGGCTCGTCACACAGCAGGATGCGCGGCTCGGCGATGAGGGCCCGGGCAAGGCCCGCCCGTTTGCGCATGCCGCCCGAAAGCTGGTTGGGGAAATAGTCGGCAAAGTCTTCCAGCCCCACCATGCGCAGGACGCGCAGCCCGGCTTCGCGCAGGACGTCCTTGGGCAGGCGCAGATGCTCGCTGAGGGGCAGGCAGACGTTCTGCACCAGGGTCAGGGCGCCCAGCAGGGCACCGTCCTGGAAAAGCACGCCCATGCGGCGGCGGATGCGCCGGGCCTCGGCATGGGGCAGGCTGAACAGGTCCTGGCCGCCGATGCGCAGGTTGCCGCTGATGGGCCGCGAAAGGCCGATGATGTGGCGCAGCAGGGTGGACTTGCCGCAGCCGGAGCCCCCCAGGATGACGGAGACCTTGCCGCCGGGCAGGGTGGCGTTGATGTCATGCAGCACGGCGTGGTCGCCGTAGCCTACGGAAAGGGAAGAAAAAGAGATGTCCCAGGCGTTCATGGTCACCTACAGCAGGAAGGAGGTCAGCACATAGTCGGCCACCAGGATGAGCACGCAGGAGATGACCACGGCCGAGGTGGTGGCGTTGCCCACGGCTTCGGGGCCCACACTGTCACGCCGCATGTGGGTGGTGTAGCCCTGATGGCAGCAGACCGTGGCCACCAGCAGGCCGAAGACCAGGGATTTGATGAAGCCCCCGGCCACGTCGTTCATGGTCACGGAGCTGGCGATGCGGTACAGATAGGCGCCTTCGTTGATGTGCAGCATGAGCACGCCGGTGAGGTAACCGCCGATGATGCCGATGGCGTCGAAGATGGCCGTGAGCAGGGGGAAGGCCAGCAGCGAGGCCACCAGGCGGGGGCTGACCAGATAGGCCATGGAGTTGATGTCCATGACGTCCAGGGCGTCGATCTGGTCGGAGATGCGCATGACGCCGATCTCGGCCGCCATGGAGGAACCGGCGCGTCCGGCCAGCATGATGGCCGTGAGCACGGGGCCCAGTTCGCGGATGAGGCTCAGCGAGACGGCCGAGCCCAGCATGCCCACGGAACCGAACTGGACGAGGGTATAGTAGCCCTGCAGGCCCAGCACCATGCCGCAGAAGATGCCGATGAGCAGGATGACGAACAGGGATTTGTAACCGATGACGTACAGCTGCTGGATGGTGCGGGGAACGATGCGGGGACTGGTGAAGATATGGCGCAGGCCGTCGAGCATGAAAAGGGTCACGGCGCCCAGACTGTCCAGCATGCGCAGCACAGCGGCGCCCAGCCGGTTGCAGAACGTCAGGATGCTGCTCATAAAGGGTAACACGCCTCACTAGCGGGGGCGGGGTTTGCCGCCTACCCGTTTTTTGGATTTTTGCAGGGGAGAGCCGAGCCGCATGCGTTGCAGCTCTTCTTTGAGGTTGGCGGCATCCAGATCCGTGCCGCGCATATGGACCATGACCAGGGTCAGCTTGCCGCTTTTCTGGCCGCGTGTGCGCAGGCCCTGGCCTTCCAGGCGCTGGCGCAGGCGGTCGGCGTCGTCCACATTGCGGAAGGCCGCCACCTGGAACACGAAATCATACAGGGGCGCGCCGTTCGTCGCCGCCTGGGGCTTGGCCGGGGCCGCCGTTTTTTCGGAAGCGGGCTGGGCCGCGCCCTTGGGGGCATTGCCCCAGGCCGCCAGTCCGTTGTCCGAAGGCTTGTTGAAAGGATACGGGCTCTTGGCGGCAGGGGCCGCGGCCGGTGCGGCGGATGCGTTGGCTGCGGCAGCGGGGGCCGCAGCGGCATCCCCGTCGGGAGCGGCAGGGGCGCCGCCCACGGGCTGCCGGCTCAGGTCGGCCAGTTTGTCGCGCAGGCCCGCGTCTTCGGAACCGGCCATGGCCTTGTCCATCTCGGCCAGGGTCTCCCTGTCGGGACGGCCGATGCCGGTCAGCTCCCGCATCTCTTCGCCGGGGTTCTGGCCGTGGCCCACCATATAGCCCATGAAGAAGGCCCAGCCTATGCAGGCCAGCATGACGATGCAGACGGCCCCCGCGGCCAGGGGCGGCAGCGTGAAGCTGAAACCGCCCTTGGGCACAGCGGGAGCGATACGCTGGCGGATCTTTCGCAAAGGCTGGGCCATAGGATCTACATGGCCTCGGGAGCGCTGACGCCCAGCAGGTCAAGGCCGTTGCGAAGCACCTGGCTCACGGCGCGCAGCAGGGCCAGACGCGAGAGGGTGCGGGCCGTATCGTCGGCCAGCAGCACCTGATGCTTGGCGTAGTAGCTGTGCAGCATACCGGCCAGATCCATCAGATAGTGGCTGACGTGATGCACGGCCAGGGCCTGGGCAGCGGTGGCCACCATGTCCTCGAAACCGGCCATCTTGCGCAGCAGGGCCATGTCTTCGGGGGTGTCCAGGGCCGCCAGCAGTTCGTCCGTGGCAGCGGCGGGCAGGGTGATGCCGCGTTCCTCGGCACGGCGCAGCACGGCGCAGATGCGGGCGTGGGCGTACTGCACATAGTACACCGGGTTGTCCAGGCTGCGCTGCTTGGCCAGCTCAAGGTCGAAGTCCAGGCTGGTGTCGCTCTTGCGCGAAAGGAACATGAAGCGGGCCGCGTCGGCGCCCACTTCCTTGACCACGTCGGCCAGGGTCTCGAAGGTGCCGGCGCGGGTGGACATGCTCACGGGCTTGCCGCCCTGGAGCAGGTTCACCAGCTGGATGAGCACCACGTCGAAGCTTTCGCGGGGCTTGCCCATGGCGGTGATGGCCGCGCGCATGCGGGGCACGTAACCGTGGTGGTCGGCGCCCCAGATGTCGATGAGCCAGTCATAGCCGCGCTGGAACTTGTTGTGGTGGTAGGCGATGTCCGAGGCGAAATAGGTCAGGCTGCCGTCGGACTTGCGCAGCACGCGGTCCTTGTCGTCGCCCAGGGCCTGGGTGGCGAACCAGAAGGCGCCGTCCTTGTCGAAGGTGTGCCCGGCTTCGGTCAGGGCGTCGAAGGCGGCCTTGACGGCGCCGCTCTCCACCAGGGTCTTTTCCGAGAACCAGTGCTGGTGCTCCACGCGGAAGTCGGCCAGGTCGGCCTTGATGCCGTCCAGGATCTCGTTCATGGCGCGTTCGTAGCAGCGGTCCTGACCGGCCTGGTCTTCCATGTCGGGCAGGCTGGGATCTTCGGCCAGCATCTCGCGGGCGATGTCGATGATGTAGCTGCCGCGGTAGTAGTCTTCAGGCCATTCCACGGGACGACCGGCCAGTTCCTTCACGCGCAGCCACACGGAAAGGCCCAGGATGCGCATCTGGCGACCGGCATCGTTGATGTAGTACTCGGTCTCCACGTCGAAACCGGCCTTGCGCAGCAGGCGGGCCAGGCTGTCGCCCACGGCGGCGCCGCGGCCGTGGCCCACATGCAGGGGACCGGTGGGGTTGGCGGAAACGTATTCCACCAGGGTCTTGCGGCCCTGGCCCACGCTGCTCTGGCCGTAGGCGGCACCGGCGGCTTCCACTTCACACACGGTCTTGCGCCAGAAGTGCTGGCTGAAGGTCACGTTGCAGAAACCGGGGCCGGCCACTTCCACCTTTTCGATGTCGGCGCAGCGCTGGGGCAGCTTTTCCACGAAGATCTGAGCCAGTTCGCGGGGATTCTTGTGGGCCTCGCGGGCCAGCAGCATGGCGATGTTGGCGGCCAGGTCGCCGTGTTTGGGGTCGCGGGGCGGTTCGATGACCGCTTTGGCGGGCCAGTTGAGGCCCATCTCTTCCACAATGCCCATGAGGGCAGAGCGCAAAACGTCAGTAGCGCGCATGTATTTTATCTCCTGAGGCGGGGCTCGCGCCTACGCCGAAAAATTTTCCACGCTTTCGAGGCTGTTGACCAGTTCCACCCGCAGTTCCTGGCGGGCGGCTTCGTCCAGATGATTGAGACAGGCGGGCACCATCTTGCCCAGCACGGCCTTGGGACCCACCTCGACCCAGCGGCGCACGCCGTCGGCGTACTGGTTGCGCACGGTCTCGATCCAGAGCACGGACGAGGTCATCTGCTTGAGCAGGCTTTCCTTGGCGCTTTCGCCGTCGGTGACGGCGCGGCCGTGCAGGTTGCAGTAGACCGGGAACTGCGGCTTGCGCCACACGGCCTTGCGCAGCAGGGGCTCCAGCTCGCGGGAGGCCTTTTCCATCATGGGGCTGTGGAAGGCGCCGCTCACCTTGAGCTCGATGGCGCGGCCGCGGTGCTCCTTGGCCTTTTGACAGGCCAGGGCCACGGCATCGCGGTGACCGCTGACCACGAACTGGGCCGGGGTGTTGTAATTGGCCACGATGAGCAGGGCGTCGGCTTCCACGGCGGCCTCGCGGGCCAGGGCCTCCACGTCTTCCTGCTTCATCTTGAGGATGGCGGCCATGCTGCCGGTGCCGTCGGGATCGGCCTCGGCCATGAGGCGGCCGCGCAGGGACACGATCTGCAGCACGGTCTCGGGATCCAGCACCTCGGCGGCGGCCAGGGCGCTGAATTCGCCCAGGCTGTGACCGGCGGCGGCACAGGGGCGCACCTTGCCCGCCAGCTCACGCCAGAGGTTGATGTTGACCACGGTCAGCGCGGGCTGCAGGGCGCGGGTGTCGCTCATGGCGGCAGCATCGCCTTCCCAGTAGATCTCGCGCAGCGGCAGGCCGCTGATGGCTTCGGCGCGCTTCCAGAGCGTCATGGCTTCGGGACGGGCTTCGGCCAGCTCCCGGCCCATGCCCGCTTCCTGCGAGCCCTGGCCGGGAAAAAGCAATGCACACGATGTCATTTTCATAGCTCCAAAAATGGATTGGCAAGCGGTATAAAGTCGTCTTTTTTACGACAGAGCGCCAGAGCTTGCAAGTCCCGCCGCCAGAGGCTACACAAGGCCCATGAAGCCCAACGCGAAACACGACGACATCTCCCTGTCCGCCCTGGCGCGATGCGCCCGGGAGGCGGGCGTGACGGTGCCCGAGGCGGCCCTGCCCGGGCTGGCGGAATATCTGCAGCTGCTCTGCCGCTGGAACAAGGCCATGAACCTGGTGGGCGCGCATCACTGGCGCGACGCCATGCAGCGCCTGGTGGCCGACAGCTTCCATCTGGCGACCTTCCTCGACGGCCTGCCCCTGCCCGAAGATCCCCTGTGCTGGGATCTGGGCTCCGGTGCGGGCCTGCCCGCCATCCCCCTGCGCATGGCCTGGCAGCGCGGCACCTGCTGGCTGGTGGAGGCCCGGGAGAAACGGGCGCTGTTCCTTTCCACGGTGCTGGCCCGCGTGCCCCTGCCGGGGACCCATGTTTTCCGGGGCAGGGTGGAGCACTTTTTCCCCAAGCAGGCCCGCAAGGCCGACTGCATCACCAGCCGGGCCTTCATGCCTTGGCCGCAGCTGCTGGAGCTGGTGGCCCCGCATCTGGCCGATGACGGCATCGTGGTGATCCTGGCCCGCGAGGAGCCGCCCGCCGCCGGGGACATCGACGGCTGGGAGCTGGTGGGGTCCTTCGCCTACACGGCCGACAACGTGCACCGCTGGTTCTGGGCCCTGCGCCGGAGAGCCGAAGGATAGTTTTTGAGGGGAGGGGCTGCCCACGCGGGAGGGCCCCAGGCTTTTCGCCTTTTCCCCGCACGTTTCTTCGTATCCCCGGGATGCGTCCCTTCTTCTGCCTGAAAACTCTCTGCCACAAAGGAGAGCACGCATGACGGACAAACCGGTCTCCGTCTATTTTACCGCTGAGAACCGCACCTTCTGGCTGCACGGCCTGTTCTGGGGCCTGGTGACCCTGGGCCTGGCCTTTGCCCTGCGCATGCTGGAATGGCCCTGCTGGCAGAACCCGGAGTACCGTCTGGGCTCGGAATGGCTGCTGGCCACGCACGATGCCTACCACTGGGTGGCCGGTGCCGAAGGTTTCGGCCATGCGGTGGGGCACCCCATGGCCGTCATGCTGCGCGGCATGGCCGATCTGCTGGGGACCTATCCCGCGGCGGTGGCCTTCTGGTTCCCGGCGCTGCTCTCCTGCTTCGTGGCCGTCATCGTCTACGCCTGGGTCTGGGCTCTGGGCAGCATGGAAGCCGGTGTGGCGGCGGGCCTGCTGACCAGCCTTGCGCCGGGTTTCCTGGCCCGCACGCTGCTGGGCTACTATGACACGGACCTGGTGACCCTGTTCTTCCCCCTGCTCATGACCCTGGCGCCTGCTTGCTGGGCCATGCGCTACATGCTCCTGCCCCAGCTGATCCTGAAAAAGCTCATCGTCGGTTCCGGCCTGGCCGCGGCCAGACGCCTTTGGGGCAGCTCGCTGGCCGAGCAGGACCTGCGCCTGGGCAACCCCCTGCGCTGGCAGTGGGTGGTGCTGCTGGGCGTTTCCGGCGTCATCTCCTGGTGGACGCAGGAATGGCACTCGGTTTTCCCCTATCTGACCCGCTACAATGTCTGTCTGCTGGCCTTCATGAGCCTGGTCATGGCGCCGCGCGGCCGCCGCAACCTCCTGCTGCTGGGCTCGCTGGCCTACGCCCTGCCCACGCTGGGCGGCCCCCTGTTCTTCGGCTTCAGCGCCCTGCTCATGACCGCGGGCTGGACGCGCGCCCGTCAGATGTACCGTCTGCGCCAGTGGCTGTGCCGCCCCTGGGTCCTCATCCTCCTCTGGCTGGGGGTGGGCTCCCTTTTCCTGTCGGGCGAACTGTTGCAGACCATCACCCACCAGCTTTCCCTGTACATGAAGAAGGCCGAGGTCTCGGGCGGCAGCGGGGCGCTGGCCCTCATCTATCCGCCTGCGGGGCAGGCCCTTACCGAAGTGCAGGACCTTGGCCTGCTGGCCGTGCTGGCCTATTTCCATCCCTGGCACGAGGCCGCGGCCCTGGGCCTGCTGGGCTTCGTGTGGGTGATCTTCCGCCGTCCCGGCGCGCTCTTCCTGCTGCCGCTGGCGGCGCTGGGCCTGCTCAGCACCAAGATGGGCGGCCGCATGGTCATGTTCGGCGCGCCCATCGTGGCCGTGGGCCTGACCCTGCCCCTGTACTGGATGCTCCAGCGTCTGCTGCGCAAGTTGCGCCCCAACGTGACGGGCATCCTGACCTCCGCGCTGCTGCTGGCGCTGCTGGTGGCCCCCTTCGTGAACATCATCCCGGCCATGTCGCAGGGCCCCATGATCAACCGCCGTCATGCCGAGATGCTCAGCCGGGCCCAGACCGTGGTGCCCAAGGATGCCACGCTCTGGCTGTGGTGGGACTGGGGCTACGCGGCCCACCATTTTGCCCACCGCCTCACCATCGCGGACGGTGCCCGCAATGCCGGAGCGCCGCTCTATCTTTCGGCGGCGGTGCTGGGTACGGACAATCCCCGTTTCGCCCGTCAGCTCATCCGCTATACCAGCCAGTTCGCCAAGGGGCGCGACCCCTTCGACGAGGAGGTGGCCAGCGAGGTCTTTGCCGGACTGGATGCCCAGCAGGCCCAGGACCTCATGGACAAGCTGCGCTCGCCGGAAACGGCGCTGGTGGAAGGCGAAGGGCGGCAGTTCGTGACGGTCAGCTTCGAGATGCTGCGTCTCGGTTTCTGGATCAGCAATTTCGGCAACTGGGATTTCGTGACCCGGCAGGGAGAGGGCGCGGCCCTGTCCATCCTGCCGCAGGCCGTGGCCTACAATCTGGACAAGGGCGAGGTCCTGCTGGACGACAGCGCCACGCCCATCCGTCCGGCGTCCATCAGCGTGTTCGAGGAGACGGGCGTCACCCGCCGGGACTACATCCAGCAGTGGTTCGACAGCCATCCGCGGGCCACGGCGGCCCAGCGGCAGGAATTCCTTTCCGGACGCCGCAACGTGCACTTCTTCTTCAACCGCATCACGGACGAGAAGCTGGCCATGGATGCCAACCTCTACAATTCGCTCATGGTGCGCCTGCTGGTGGGCAATCCGCAGGATCCGGCCATCTCGCCCTATTTCAAGCTGGTCTACGACAACGTGTTCTGCCGTATCTACGAAGTGCTGTAGGGAAAGGCGGACGTTGAGGGATTCTTGAGGAGAGGGCAGACCTCTCCTCAAATCTCTTGGCCTTCCCCAGCGTGTTTTGTCTGGAAAAGAGGAAGCGGATGCCGGGGGAGCCCCGGTCGCGGGGATGCTTTTTGCCGGACGAAGCCGTCCCTTTTGGCATGGGCGTGTGACCAAAGACGGTCTGCAGGGCCGTGTCCGTCGCGATGGAGAGCGCCGGGGCATAGACGGCAGAGGGGCGAGCGGAGGCGGCTCGCGGCAAGGCTCCTCTGGAGATGAAGCGCATGGTGGGGAGGGGCGCTCCTCCCCGGCGGATTTTTCAGACAAGCGCCCGCAGGCCGCATCAATGATGGTAGGGTACCTTGCGGATGATGCACTCCGCGCGGTAGAGCTGCTCCAGCAGGAGCACGCGGGCCAGCTCATGGGGGAAGGTCATGCTGCTGAGGCTGACGAGCTTCCAGGCGCGCTGGCGCACGGCCTCATCCAGACCGTAGGCGCCGCCGATGATGAAGCAGGCGCGGCCCATGGCGTTGTTGTCGATCTTTTGCAGCAGCTGGGCCAGCTGGGGCGAGGTCATGGTGATGCCGCGCTCGTCCAGCACCAGGGGCACGTCCTGCGGGCCCAGGGCCTCCAGCAGACGGCGGCCTTCCAGCTCGTTGCGCTGGGCCTGGGGCAGGGCGGGGTCCCCGTCCCGGACTTCCACACATTCCAGACGCCGCCAGCGGTTGATGCGCTGGCTGTAGTGGGCGGCGGCGTCTTTCCAGAACGGTACTTTCAGTTTGCCCACACTGAGCAGGCGCAAGGGTTTCCCTGTCATGATTCCTCGATCGTTGTGTCAGATATCCACGGCGGAAGACGCCGCCCGCAGACTGCGTGATGGCGGCGTGCTGGCCTTTCCCACAGAGACGTTCTACGGCCTGGGCTGCTGTGCCGACCAGGCCGTGGCCGTGGCGCGAGTGTATCAGGCCAAGCGCAGGCCCGTCCATATGCCTCTGCCCCTGCTGGCGGGCAGCCTTGACCTGCTGCGCCCCTATGTGACGCTGGAGCAGGCCCCCGAAGCGCTGCTGACGGCCTTTTGGCCCGGCCCGTTGACCGTGGTGCTGACCGCCCGGCTGACGCCGCTGGAAGGACGTCGGCCCCTGGCGCCGCAGCTGGTGAACCCCAAGGGCAAGGCTGCCGTGCGCCTGACGCCCCATCCGCTGGCGGCGCAGCTTTCCCGTCTGGCCGGGGCGCCCCTGACGGCCAGCAGCGCCAACATCAGCGGCCAGGCGGCCGCCCGTGTGCCTGAGGAGCTGGACGAACGCCTGCTGACGGCCCTGACCGGGCCCGACGACGGCGTGGTGATCAGCGGCCCGGCCCCGGCAGGCGGCGTGCCGTCCACCATCGTGGAGCCGCTGGCCGGTACGGACCTGCGCGTGCTGCGTCTGGGGGCCGTCAGCCTGGAGGCTTTGAAGGCCGCGGGCTTCACGCCGCACCTGGCCTGAGCCCGCTCCGCCGCCAAAGGCGGAAGGCGCATCCCGGAGCATCGGAATCCCTGTCGAACATGGAGCTTGCGGCCAACATGCTGCTGGCGTACCATGCGCCACTGGAGGCACCCATGCAGAAAGAACTCACCTGTCCCGCTTGCGGTCACAGCGTCATCCGGTATCTGAACCCCGCGCCCACCACGGATGTGGTCATCTATGATCCCGAACGGGGCGTGGTGGTCATCGAACGTGTCAACGAGCCGCACGGCTTTGCCCTGCCGGGAGGCTTCGTGGACGACGGCGAGCAGGTGGAACATGCCGCCGTGCGCGAGATGCGCGAGGAGACCGGCCTCGATGTGGAGCTGCTGGGCGTGCTGGGCGTGTATTCGCGCCCGGATCGTGACCCGCGCCGCCATACCATGAGCGTGGTCTTCGTGGGGCGTCCGCGTGATGCGGCGGCCCTGAAAGCCGGGGACGATGCGGCCCGGGCGGCCTTCTATCCTCTGGACAGGCTGCCGCAGCCCATTTGTTTCGACCATGCCCGCATCCTGGCGGACTTCGGCCGCTGGCTGGCGGGAGAACGTACGCTGGCACCGGTGGAACCGGCAGGGGAGGATGACTGATGGGCTACCGTAACCTTCAGGAATGTGTGGCCGATCTGGAAAAGGTCGGGCAGCTGCGCCGTATCGACGTGCCCGTGGACCCGTATCTGGAGCTGGCGCACATCCAGCGCCGGGCCTTCCGCTCCAAGTCTCCGGCCCTGCTGTTCACGCGGGTCAAGGGCTGCTCCTTCCCCATGCTGGCCAACCTTTTCGGCACCACGGAGCGCCTGCACTACATTTTTCGCGACAGCCTCGCCGGGGTGGAAGCCGTGCTGGCCGCCAAGGCCGATCCGGCCGCGGCCCTGAAGCATCCCCTGCGCAGCCTGCGGGCCCTGCCCGCGCTGCCGCACATGCTGCCCCGCCGCACCTCCAAGGCCCCCGTGCTGGAGAACCGCTGCGCCCTGTCGGCCCTGCCCCGTCTGGTGGGCTGGCCCATGGACGGCGGCCCCTTCATCACCCTGCCGCTGGTCTACAGCGAGGATCCCGCACGCCCCGGCCCGGATGCCTCCAATCTGGGCATGTACCGTGTGCAGCTGGCGGGCAACGACTACGCCGCCGACGAGGTGGGCCTGCATTACCAGATCCATCGCGGCATCGGCGTGCACCATGCCGAGGCCCTCAAGCGGGGCCAGAGCCTGCCGGTGAACATCTTCGTGGGCGGGCCGCCGGCCTTCACCGTGGCGGCGGTCATGCCCCTGCCCGAAGGCCTGTCGGAACTGCGCTTCGCGGGCCTGCTGGGGGGCTGCCGTGCGGCCATGCATTACAGCCGCCGTCTGCCCCTGCCGGTGCTGGCCGAGGCGGATTTCTGCATCAGCGGTCACATCCTGCCGCACCTCAAGCCCGAAGGTCCCTTTGGCGACCATGTGGGCTACTACAGCCTGAAGCATGATTTCCCCGTCCTGCAGATGGAGGCCGTGCATCACCGCCATCTGGCCCTATACGGCCGTGGGACGCCCGCCGCAGGAAGACACGGTCTTCGGCGACTTTATCCACGAGCTCACCGGCGCGCTGGTGCCTCAGGTCTTCCAGGGCGTGCGCGAGGTCCACGCCGTGGACGCCGCCGGGGTGCACCCCCTGCTGCTGGCCCTGGGCAGCGAGCGCTACACGCCGTACGAGGCGCAGCGCCGCCCGCGCGAACTGCTGACCGCCGCCCTGCACATGCTGGGCACCACGCAGACGGCCCTGGCCAAATACGTGCTGGTGGCCGCGCATGAGGATGCGCCGGGACTGCGGGCGCGGGACGTGGTGGCCTTTTTCCGGCATCTGCTGGAGCGTACCGATTTCGAGCGCGACCTGCACTTCATCACCCGCTCCACCACGGATACGCTGGACTACACCGGTTTTGCCCTCAACGAAGGCTCCAAGCTCATCTGGGCCTCGGCGGGCGAGAAGCGCCGGGAACTGGCGCTGGAAGTGCACGACCTGCCGTCGCTGCCCGAAGGCTTCGGCGACGCCCGCTGTGCCGGGCCGGGCATCCTGGTGCTGCGCGGCCCCCGTCATGAGCTGGGCCGCAACGAGACCGACCCGCGCATGGAGGAGCTGGCCGCCTGCCTGGCCCACTGGCCGCAGCGCGATGCCTTCCCGCTGGTGGTCGTGGCGGACGATGCCGCCTTCTGCGCCGCGGATTTCGACAATTTCCTCTGGGTGGCCTTCAGCCGTTCCGATCCCGCTGCCGACGTCTACGGCACCGGGGCCGTGGTCCGCGCGCGGCACTGGTCCTGCGAAGGGCCGCTGCTGCTGGATGCCCGCATCAAGCCCTTCCATGCGCCCGCCCTGGAGGAAGACCCCGTCGTTCAACGCCGTGTGGATGCCCTGGCCGCGCCGGGCGGCCCGCTGCACGGCCTTATCGAATAAGGATCGTCTATGAAGATCGCCCTCTTGCAATGCAATACCGTCACCGGTGACGTGGCCGGCAATGCCGAGCGCATCCTTGCCGCCGTGCGTGAGGCCGCCGCCCAGGGCGCCGACCTGTGCGTCACTCCCGAGCTGGCCCTGTGCGGCGTGGCCCCGGGCAGCTATCTGCGCGCCGAGGACTTCGCCGAGGGCTGCAAGGCCGGGTTGCAGATGCTGGCCGATGCCCTGCAGGACGGGCCGCCCCTGCTGGTGGGCGCGCCGGTGGCCAGCGTGTACGCCTCGGGCCTGCTCTCCAATGCGGCCATCCTGGTGCAGAAAGGGCGCTGGTCGGTGGTCTCGCGCAAGGTCTACCAGACCTACGGGCAGGACAGCGAGGCCCGCTTCTTCGACCGGGGCGTCTCCTGCGGTATCCTGGCCCTGGACGGCTGGCGCCTTGGCGTGGTGCTGTGCCAGGAATCGGCCACCGAGGACGGCGCCTTCTGGAAGACCCAGTACGCCAGCGGCCACAACCCGCTCATGGAGCTGGTGCAGCGCGGTGTGGACGCCATCGTCCACATGGCGGCGGTGCCGTTCAGCAAGGGGGTGCAGCGCCTGAGCGAGCAGATGCTCTCGCATGTGGCGGCGCGGCATCATGTACATCTTTTTTCCGTCAACATGGTGGGCGGCAACGACAGCCGCGTCTATAACGGCCAGAGCCTGGCCTTCGACCCCACGGGGCAGATCCTGGCCCGCGGCAAGGCCTTTGCCGAGGACGTGCTGCTGGTGGACACCGCGGGCAGCGGCGGCATCGTGCATCCGCGTCCCGCCTGCCTGCCCGAAGCCATCTGGGACGCCCTGACCCTGGGCGTGCGGGACTTCGTCCGCAAGTGCGGTCTGGAAAAGGCCATCGTGGCCCTTTCCGGCGGCATGGATTCGGCCCTGGTGCTCTGTGTGGCTGCCGAGGCCCTGGGCGCGGACAACGTGACGGCCGTGCTCATGCCGTCGCCCTACAGCAGCGAAGGTTCGGTGACCGACTCGCTGGAGCTGGCCAAGAATCTGGGAGTGCGGACCCTGACCCTGCCCATCGAGCCGGTCATGGAGAGTTTTTCCGCGGCGCTGGCGCCGGGGCTCGACCTGTTCGAGACCTTCCCCGGTGACACCACCTTCGAGAACCTGCAGGCCCGCATCCGGGGCATCATGGTGTCCTCGCTGGCCAACCGGGCGCGGGCGCTGGTGCTCAACACGGGCAACAAGAGCGAGTGTGCCGTGGGTTACAGCACCCTGTACGGCGATACCGTGGGCGCGCTGGGCGTCATCGCCGACCTGACCAAGACCGAAGTCTACACCCTGGCAGGCTGGTACAACCATCACCGCCAGGCCACCATCATCCCGCAGGCCATCTTCGACAAGTCCCCCTCGGCCGAGCTGCGGCCCGGGCAGAAGGATTCGGATTCCCTGCCGCCCTACGACGTGCTGGATCCGGTGCTGGAGAGCCTGATCTTTGCCGGGCAGACGGCGGCCCAGCCCCAGGAAGCCGACGAGGGCCTGCGCAAGGAAGTGCGCCGCAAGCTGTTCGCCGCGGAATTCAAGCGCCGTCAGGAGCCGTTGGCCCTGCACATCAGCCGCATGCCCTTCGGCACGGGCTGGCAGGTGCCGGTGGCCGGGCGCTACCGCATGCCGTAGGGGCGCGTGCTATCCGGGGAAAAGGGGCCGCGCCGCAAGGCGCACGATATTTGATATCAAGGGAAGGCGGCTGCGGGAACGAGCATGGCCGCCGGAGCGCTCGCAGGAGCGCAGACAGACATCATTCGCATCTGGAGGAGAGACCATGCCTGAAGCACCAGAGAAAAATCTGGCTCTTGACATCGTTCGCATCACGGAAGCCGCCGCGCTTTCTTCGGCCCGCTGGCTGGGCCGCGGCAACAAGGAGGCCGGTGACGGCGCCGCCGTGGACGCCATGCGCAACAGTTTTTCCACCCTGCATGTGGACGGCATCGTGGTCATCGGTGAAGGCGAAAAGGACCACGCCCCCATGCTGTACAACGGTGAAAAGGTCGGCATGGGCGACGGCCCGCAGCTGGACGTGGCCGTGGACCCCGTGGAAGGCACCAGCCTGCTGGCCTATGGCCGTCCCAATGCCATCTCCACGGTGGCCGTGGCGCCGCGCGGCAGCATGTTCAACCCCGGCCCCAGCTATTACATGCAGAAGCTGGTGGTGGCCCGCGAGGCCCGCGATGTGATCGATCTGGACGCCCCGGTGGACGTCAACCTGCACAACGTGGCCCGCGCCCTGGGCAAGAACGTGCAGGACCTGGTGGTCTTCGTGCTGGACAAGCCCCGTCACAAGAAGCTCATCGAAGACATCCGCAGCACGGGCGCCCGCATCCAGCTGCATACCGACGGTGACGTGGCCGGCGCCCTGATGGCCGTGGATCCGCGTTCCGAAGTCGACGTCATGATGGGCACCGGCGGCACCCCCGAAGGCGTGCTGGCGGCCTGCGCCATCAAGGGGATGGGCGGCCAGATCCTGGCCCGTCTGGATCCCCAGTCCTATGTGGAGAAGGAAGCCATCAACGAGGCCGGCATCGACATCCGCGAAGTGCTGACCGTGCACGACCTGGTGCGCAGCGATGATTGCTTCTTTGCCGCCACGGGTATCTCCGGCGGCGATTTCCTGCGTGGCGTGCGCTACAGCGCCCGTCATGCGGTGACCCATTCCCTGGTGCTGCGCGGCAAGACCGGGACCCTGCGCTATGTGGAATCCTACCACAATATGGACAGGCTCTCCAAGATCAGCGCCGTGCAGTACTAAGCGAGGCTTGTTGCTTGATGAGAAAAACAGGATGCCAAGGCTGGCTGGCCAGCGGGCTGCTTTGCGGTCTGCTGCTGTGCGGCCTGACCGTGGTCGCCCCGGTGGACGTGGAAGCGGCCGCCGTGACGACGGTCTATGACGGGCAGAGCCCGGTGGAAGAAAAGGAACTGCTGCGCTTTCTCGATGTGCTGCCCCAGTTCCGCAGCTGGGCCCGTGAGAACAGGATCGAGGCCCATCCCGTGGCCCGCAGGGGCAAGGCGGATTTCCTCTATCCTGAGGATGCCGCCCGCTGGGTGGAAGCCAAGGGCTGGGATGCCCGGCGCTTCTTCTGCGTCATGGGCCGCATGGCCGCAGCGCTTGTCATCGTGGAAGACGGCAATGACCTGCAGGCCCGTCCCAAGGATATGCCCGTCGTGGACAAGAGCGAAGTGGAGCTGGCCCGCAAGCATCTGGGCAGCCTGCTCAAGGTGAGCATGCCTGACGAGGGCATGTCCCACTAGCATCGCAGGCCCTGCCTGCTGTTCTGAAAAAAGGCGTCCGTCCCGTGAGGGATGGGCGCTTTTTTCATGCCGTTTGGCTTTGTTCCGTTTGCATCCTCCCTGCTGGCACGGATGTGGAGCGTGCTCTTCTCGCACGATGAGCCTTCCCGCCTTAGCGGCGGCGACGGACGGAAGCGCCAAACGAAGAAGAGCTGTCGCCCAAACAGAGGGGCCGGGAGTGGTGGCCTCCCTGCTTTACAGTACGATATGGAGACAGGTCCGGTACGTTCGCATTTGTTGGTGTGGTGTCGTGTCGCTTAGGGGAGATCCGCCATCTCGGACGGCATCCTTTCCGTATGTTTGCGGATACGTCGTCCGGCAGGGATAAAGAGATGCTGTCACAGTCCCGCTGTCCGAAATGTGGGGCGGCAGGCAGCCCGGCAGCAGACAGGTGCGGGAGTCTTTGTCGAAGCTGGCGGGGGGAGTTCCCGCTGGGCAAGGAAACAGGAAAAGCAAAAGGGGAGGGCCTTGGCAGGCTCTCCCCTTGTTTTTGGTCTATGGACGGGCGCTTACTGGGCCGGAACGGCTTCCGGCGGGATGGGCGCGCCGTGCTCGGGGCCCGCGGGCAGGGTCTGCACGGCGGGCGCCTCCTGCGCGGGTTCGACAGGCTGCGCGTTTTCCGCAGGCGCGGGCGTGCCTTCCGCGGGAGCAGGGGCCGCAGCCTCCTCGGCCGGGGCAGCCTGCGTTTCCACAGGAGCGGCGGCATCAGTCGCGGGAGCGGTGGCTTCCGGCGTTTCCGGGGCCTGGGCGGCTTCAGCCGGAGCAGCGGCCTCAGGGGCCGGGGCCGCTTTAGGAGTTGCCGCATCAGCAGCGGGTGTTTCCGGTGCGGCCGTTTCGGCAGCAGCTTCGGGGGCCGCAGGAGCCGCGCTTTCCTCAACAGCGGCCGGAGCGGCAGGGGCAGCGGCGTTCAGAGGCTGGGCGGCGGCGAGCTTGAGCTCGGCATGTCCGGCCAGCTGGGGAGCCAGCCACAGGTGGGCAGGCTGGGCCAGGAGGATGGCGAACAGGGTGCAGACCAGCAGGGAGCCGCCGGGCCAGGCGCGGCGGGTGAAGCGGGCCAGCAGCACGGCAAAGACGATGCACAGGCCGCCCAGGACGGGCAGGGCATCCAGACTGGTCAGCAGGGCCTCATACTGCTGGGGGATGGCCAGCGAGGTGGACGTGCGGAGCCATTCCAGCGCCACGGGGAAGTGCAGGGCGGCCAGCAGCATGCCCGCATGCAGGAAGAGCAGGGCGATGACCAGATAGAAGAACTTGCTGCCCAGGCTGCCCATGCGGACCAGGGCGCGGCCCAGCAGGATGGCCAGCAGGCAGAGCACGGGCGTGGCACCGGCAAGGCCGGAACCCAGCAGGGACAGGGGCAGGGAGAAGAACAGGGCGATCCAGAGGAAGGAGCTGCCGCTGTTTTCCTTGCGGCTGGCCCGCAGGGTCTTCCAGCTGGTGGCGAACACGCGGCCCCAGTTGACGCCGGTGACCACGAAGAGCCAGGGCAGGAGGCCGAGCACGGCCAGCGCCGGGGCCAGCCACCAGAAGGCGGGCAGGGGCCAGGGCAGGCTGATGAACTTGCCCGACACGGCCTGGGCGTAGCCTTCGGCCTGCACCCAGAAGATGATGGCGGCGGCCCAGAGGGTACCCAGCAGCAGGAGCAGGAGGAAGCCCGCCAGCGCGTCCAGACGCTGGGCGCGGCGGATGCGCCAGGTCCAGAACAGGTGGACGAGGCTGGTCAGCAGGGGCAGGATCAGGAAGACCAGGCCGCCGGTCAGCGCGGCCAGACCGGAGGTCAGGAAGGCCAGCGGCAGGGAGATCCAGGCGTGTTCCTTTTTCCAGCCCATGCAGAAAAAGGCCATGGAGAGCAGGCACAGACCGCAGGCCAGCCCCTGCGGGCCCATGAAATGCGCCAGCTGCGGGAACAGCAGGCTGGAGAGCAGGATCAGGCCGGAGGCCAGGGCGGCCTGCGGGCCGAAACCGGCGGCACGGCTCAGGGCCCAGGTGCCCCACAGACAGGCCAGCCCGCCCAGAGCGGCGCCCGCCGGCCAGACGAAGGCCGAAAGCTGCGGCACCATGCGGGCCACCAGGTCGAGGGCGGCCAGCATCCAGACGAAGACGGGCAGCTGGGCATCACCGTTATGCAGGGGCGCGAACCACTGTCCACTGGCCAGCGCTTCTCGGACGGTATCCATCAGTTTCATTTCCGGCGGGCAGTACAGGCCGCCGGTCAGGAAGGTGGGCCAGAGCTGGCAGGCCAGGAGCAGGAGCAGGGCCAGGGGGCCCATCTTGGCCAGCACGGCAAAGACCTTCTGGGCAGGCCCGGCTTCCAGCACGGCCACCGGCGCGGCAGCAGGCGCGGCGGGAGCGGCCGGGGCTTCTGCCTGCGGGGCGGGCGCCTGGCCTTCTTCCGGCAGGGGAGCTGCTTCGGCTGCCGGGATCTGGCCATCCATCGCAGTGGGCTGCATGGTGGCCAGACCGCGACGTCCGCTGCGGGGCGCCTCGGCCATGGCGGCAGCCGCGACGGCATCGGCAGCGATGTCCTCCGCAGGGGCTTCGCTGCCGTCGGCCTTTTCTTCGGCGGTGACGGCAGGTTCGGTCGCAGGTACGGACTGGGCAGCCTCGGCCGGGGCCGCAGGCGCTTCCCCGGCTTCCATGCTCAGGGGCGCTTCGGACGTCGGCGAGGGGGCAGCGGCAGGGCTTTCCACCGGCGCGGCAACGGGCGCTTCGGGAGCGGCCGGGGCCTCTTCAGGCTGTACGGCCTCCGTGGCGGGCATGGGGATGGGGGCCTCTGCCTGCGGTGCGGGCGCCGGTTCCGGGGCCACAGACGCTGTGCCGGGGGCCGGGCTCTTCTGGCCGTCGGCGGGGGCGGGGCGGCTTACCCGGGCCCGGGCCTCTTCGTCCAGCTGGGACCAGGGCGTCATGCCCATGGGGATCTCCTCTTCAGGGCAGGCCAGCTTGCTGGCGGCATCGGGAGTTTTTTCTGTCATGATGGCTCCTTGGGCGATGCGGCGGCTCCGACCAGATAATGCCGGGCAGAACGGCCGTTCAGGGTCACGGTCAGACCTCCCCGGACAGCCAGGGACGTCTGTTCAACGATATCTTGCGCTGCCCCGGAAACGGGCAGGGGGATGCGGAGGGTGGCGCTGGCGCTGCCGAAGTTGGCGGCCAGCACCCAGCAGCTGCCGTCAGGCAGACGGGTGACGGTGGCCAGAGTCCCGGCAGGGCCGCTGACCACGCGCAAAAGCCGGCCCCGGGCCACACCGGAGACGGCGCGGGCATGCAGCAGCCGCGCCATGATGCTTGCCGGGCTCCGGGGCAGGCGCAGCTCTTCCGAAAGCGGGCCAAAGGCCAGGGGCGCGGGCTCCACTTCTCCGGCTGCGGTCTCCGGCTCCAGAAGGGGGACGAGACCGGCGCTGGCAGCCGTGCCCGGCGTGGACTTGGGCAGGGGCAGGGCGCCCTGCAATTCCTGCGGGCTCACGAAGACCAGACCGGGCAGGCCCACACGCCAGGCAAGCAGCAGCAGGCTGGCTTCTTCCAGTTCCGTGTCGCGCCGGTCGCGGGCGGGAACGGCATCGGGCTTGCGCCCAAGGGCTTCCCGGGCCAGTCCGGCGGGCGTGGTGGGCCAGAAATACTCGTCGTCATGCAGGCCGGCAAGACGGCAGGCACGCTGGAACAGGGCCTCGCCACCGGGCAGGTCGCGCAGGGGACGCCAGTCCACGCCCTGCCACTGGTGCAGACCGCGGGCCAGACCTTCCTGCCGGACTCCGCTGTCCATGGACTGGCGCAGTAATGAGGCCAGAGGCGCGGCATCGCCGGTGAGCAGGGCATATTCGGCGGCGGGGCTGGTGACGGTATCGCGGGTCAGGTCCACGGGGGCCCGCTGGATAAGGGGCATCAGCGACGGGGGCAGGATGTCGGCCTGCATGGCCCAGCCGCCGTAGCGGTGGATCTCGCGGGCAAGGGCATCCAGGGCCTCCAGACCGGGGGCCAGCTGGTCACGGGGGGAGGGAACTCCGCCGTCGGGCGGCACGTCCAGGCCCATGATGGCTTCAAGGTGCAGCCCGGCCAGGGTCTGCTGCTGCAGGCCGGTATGGCGGATGACGGCGGCGGAGAGCACGCGCCGGGCCTGTCCCGAGGGATCCTGCCAGAGCAGCACGGGGCGCAGCACGTTGCCCGCATAGCGGTAGAGCCAGCGCCGGGGCTTGCCGTCGGCCCCGCGCACTTCGCCGGTGACGGCCCAGCCGCCGGGCGTGGCCCAGGGCAGGCTGTCGCGCAGCAGGGCCGGGGGCAGCAGGCCCTTGTCGGTGAGGGCGCGGCATTGCCGGGCGTTGAGGGGGAGGCATTCCCATTCCTGGGGCGAGGCGGGCAGCGTGCTCCAGAGGGAGGCGGGGGCCTCCATCATGGCGTACAGACCGCTGAAGCGGCTGGCGTGGCGGGCCTGGAGGAAAAAGTCCGGGCCCAGGCCTGTGGCGGCCGGGGGCAGGGAGCCGCCCAGCTGGAAGCCGCTGGTGGCGGCACGGGCGTTGAGCCGGGCGAACTGTTCGTCATCGCCGCTGCGGGCGTCGAAGGCCAGGGACGTGGTGCCCGTGCCGAAATCGGGGCGGAGCTGGTTGTGCCAGAGGGCGCCCTGTTCCTGGGACGGGGACAGGTAGAGGCCGGAAAAGCCCATCCGCCGGAAGGCTTCCAGGGTGCCGGAGCGGGCCAGGGACTGCATGGCCGTGGCCTTGCCCCGCAGGGTGTGGGGATTGACCTCCAGCCAGCAGGGGGCGGCGTCCAGCAGCAGGGGCAGGCGGTCATTGCTGCCGCTGTTGCCCCACAGGCGTTCCGAGCCCGAGACCTCGGCGGCCAGGTCGTCGGCATTGCCCAGCATGGACTGGCGTTCCAGCCACTGGATATAGCCGGGATCGGCGCGCAGCAGGCTGCCGGGGGCCCTGTCGGGGCGTTCCGTCCCGGACAGGAGCATCGGCTTGCGGCCGTGCGGGCCCATGACCTCCTGCGAACAGGCGCAGAGCAGCAGGGTCAGCACGACCGCCAAAAGCCGCCAAAGGGCAAAGGTCGCTAATGGGCGGCCTTTTCTTCTTCCTTGGCCGCGTTCCACAGCTCGTCCTTCTCATCCAGCGACAGGTCGGGGAAGTCCTTCCCCTGCTGCCGGGCCAGTTCTTCCATGCGGGCAAAGCGACGCAGGAAGCGGGCCGTGGCCAGGTCCAGGGCTTCGCTGGCCTTGATGCCCTTGCGGCGGCCCATCTCGGTGATGCTGAAGATCAGGTCGCCCAGTTCGTGCTTCTGGGCTTCGGCGTCGTCACCGGCGGAGGCGTCCAGCCATTCCAGCCATTCGGCTTCCACCTGCTGTTCCACTTCTTCGTCCTCGGGCCAGGTGAAGCCCACGCGGGCGGCCTTGGAGTGGATGCGGTAGGCCTTGGTCAGCGGCGGCAGGCTGGAGGGCAGGGAGTCGAACAGGCCCTGGGGCTTGCCTTCGGCGTCGGTGTGCTCGGCGCGCTTGATTTTTTCCCAGGTCTTGAGCTGCTCGTCCAGATTGCCGAAGGTCACGTCACCGAACACATGGGGATGGCGGCGCACCATCTTGGCCCGGTTGTTGTTCAGGGCGTCGTCCAGGCTGAACTGGCCGCGCTTCTGGTACAGATGGGCCACGAAGAGCAGCAGGAAGGCCACGTCGCCCAGTTCTTCGCACACGTCGGCCGTGTTGCCGGAGCGGATGGCGCTGACCAGCTCGTGGCTTTCCTCGATGAGGTATTCGGTCAGGCTTTCGGGGGTCTGCTCCTTGTCCCAGGGGCAGCCGTTCTCGGCATCGGTCAGCCGTTCGATGACGGCCTGCAATTCTTCCAGAGCGCTTTTCATGAAACTGTTCCTTGTGGAGGGTTAAAGTCCGAAACGGCTGATGAGGTCAGGCGGCAGCCAGCCGCGCACCTGGCTTATCAGGGAATTGAAGTAGGGCAGGGCGCGCGAATGGCGCAGGAACTCGGCATCGCCGAAGAGTTTTTGCAACAGCAGCAGGACCACGGCGCAGAGCAGCACGCCCTTGGCCAGGCCCAGCAGGCCGCCGGTGAGCTTGTCGATCCAGCCCACGAAGGAGAAGGCCAGCAGCTTTTGCAGCAGCCGCGCCAGCAGGCCCACGGCGATGAGCACGCCCAGGAAGAGCAGCACATAGCTGGCGATGTTGCGCCAGGCCGGTTCGGTGATGAAGGTGAGGTGCGGGGCCAGCACTGTGTGGAAATGGTGGGAGACCCAGAAGCCGCCCACGATGGAGATCAGCCCGGCGACCTCGCCCACGAAGCCGGTCCAGAACCCGCGGGCCGCGAAGGCCGTCAGGACCAGCACGATGATGACGTCGAAAATATCCTGTCCCATAAGCTTCCTGTAGGAAAAGATCCTCCTGCGGCCGACGGGGCGGCAGGGTCGCGGGGCGCCGGGATCTCCGGCAGCCTGCGGCGGGCCGCATCCGTGCGTGCAGGTACGGGCGCAGCATAGCAAAAGGGGGGGCAGGACACAATCCGTCCGTCTGTACAGATGGGGGCCGATACGCTATGCTTGCGGGATGGATACGCGATTGGGAAACTTGCTGGAACAGGCCGGACTGGCCTGCAACAGTACGGAAGCTCCGGCGGCGGAGACCGCTCCCGGAGCCGAAGAGGAAAGCCACGGCCTGACGGCCTACACGCCCTTCATCTCCGTGCGGGCCTGCGGCCGTTTGTGGCGCCTGCAGCGCGCCGCCGACCTGGAGACCCTGTGGAACGCCATGCTGGACGATCCGCAGAACTTCGAGGACGAACGCCTGCCTTACTGGACGGAACTGTGGCCGTCCAGCATCGCCCTGTGCCGCTGGCTGGAAGAGCGCCGCGCCGAGATCGCCGGGCGTCCCTGCCTCGACCTGGGCTGCGGCCTGGGCCTCACGGCCATGGTGGGCCAGTGGCTGGGCGCGCAGGTCATCGGCATGGACTATGAGGAAGAGGCCCTGCACTTCGCCAGCCTCAACGCCCGGCACAACGGGGTGACCTCGCCCCTGTGGACCGTCATGGACTGGCGGCAGCCCGCCGTGCGGCCCCGCAGCATCTTCCGCCTGTGGGGCGGCGACATCATGTACGAAAAGCGCTTCGTGGCGCCGGTGATGCACTTTCTTTCCCATGTGCTGGCCGACGACGGCGCGGCCTGGGTGGCCGAGCCCGGGCGCGGCGTGTACGAGGCCTTTTTGCAGGCCCTGCACGGCGGCGGTCTGGAAGGGCGGCGCGTGTTCACCGAGCGTGTGGAACCCCTGTATGCCCAGCCCGTGCCCGTCACGGTGGCCGTATGGGAGATACGCCGCCGCGTCCGGCCCGCGTAGGCCCGGATCGTGGGCCCTGGAGCCCTCCCGCCCCGGTAGCCGGCCCCCGTTGCCTGCGTGAGGGGCTTGTCCCCGCAAGGCATACGGCAACATGCGCAGGCAGGGGCCTTCTGTATCCCTTGCCGCAGCGGCCCGGCATGACGGGCGTGCACCTGTGGCCGACATCCGGCCTGTCCGCCCCTTTTCCGGCACGTTTTTTCGTGAAAGGCGCCGTTCCGGCGGGCAGGGGCGGGGAAAGGCCTCTGGATTTTCAGGAAGATTTTGCTAGATTCACCACCGGGCACCGCCGGACGGTGTCCCGGCCGCATGAGGCGAACAATGGGAAAACTGACACGTTTTGGTGTTTCTCTGGATGAAGAGCTGCTGGAACCTTTCGACGCCCTGTGCGCCGTCAAGGGCTACAGCAACCGCTCCGAAGCCATCCGTGACCTCATCCGCAAGGCCCTTGTGGCCGAGGAGTGGCAACAGGCCGACGGCCAGGGCGCAGGCACGCTGACCCTGGTCTATGACCATCACAAGAACGACCTGGCCCGCCGCCTGACCCAGATGCAGCACGACGAGCATGACATCATCATCGCCACCCTGCATGTGCATCTGGACCATCACAACTGTCTTGAGGTGCTCATCCTCAAAGGCGAGGCCGCCCGCGTGCGGGCGCTGGCCGACAAGCTCATTTCCTGCAAGGGTGTCAAGCACGGCACCTTCAGCGGTACAACTACAGGACAGGATCTCGCATAATGGAAGACGTGCAACGCCATGCCCCCAAGGTTCCCATCAATATCGACCGCGTCGGCATCCGCGGCATCACCGTGCCCCTGCTGGTGCGCGACCGCGCCCAGGGCAGCCGCCAGACCGTGGCCCGGGTGGACCTTGGTGTGGATCTGCCCGCCTCGTTCAAGGGCACGCACATGAGCCGCTTCATCGAAGCGCTGGAAGAATGGAACGACGAAATCAACTACCAGTCGGTGCGCCGCCTGCTGGCCACGGTCAAGGAACGCCTGGAGGCGCGCCGCTCCTATGTGCGCTTCTGCTTTCCTTATTTCGTGCACAAGCCCGCGCCCTCGTCGGGCATCAAGAGCATCATCTCGTATGAATGCCGTTTGACCGGCGAGCTGGACGAGAAGGGCCAGTCCTTCCTGCTGGAAGTGGACGTGCCCGTGATGACCGTGTGTCCCTGCTCCAAGGCCATCAGCCGCGAGGGCGCGCACAGCCAGCGCACCATGATCCATCTGGCCGTGCGCATGTCGGGTTTCAGCTGGATCGAGGAATTCATCGAGATGGCCGAGGCTTCGGGCTCGTCCGCCGTCTACACCCTGCTCAAGCGCGAGGACGAGAAATACGTCACCGAGCACGCCTTCGCCCAGCCCACCTTCGTGGAGGACGTGGTGCGCAACGTGGCCCAGCGCCTGACGGAGCATGAGCATGTGCGCTGGTTCCGCGTGGAAGTGGAGAGCATGGAATCCATCCACAGCCACAACGCCTTTGCCTGCATCGAACGCGACCTGCGAACGCAGGACGAACAGGCCTAGCCCACACCTGAGGAAGCCGGGAGAGCCCCGGCTTCCTTTTTTTTGCACGATACTGCGGTCAAAAAATTTTTCCCAAAAAGTTTTTTACACTTGACAGCAGCCTGTGCTAATACTCTCAAGCCCAAGTTTCGTATGGCCTTGGGGCAGGGCAGGCTGTCCGGCCGTCGTCCTGTCCCCCTCAGGGACTGTCCCTTTGCCGGCGGCATGCGGGGCTTTTCCCTGCCGCCCGGGCCCTTTCCCCCGTTTTTGGTTGCGATTTCTTACCCCGGAGAAAGCATGCGTCTTGTCCCAAGACTGCTGATACCCCTTGCCATGGGCCTGCTGGCCCTGAGCGCCGGTTGCGCCTCCCATTCCGGGTCCGGCTCTTCCGGTTATCCTGAAGAATCCTGGTATGCGCAGCGCCAGCGCGCGGCGCAGGAAGCCCGCTTCCGCCGTTCTTATGAAGCCGTTTTCGATGAAAGCGCCGAGGAGGGCGGTCCCCGGCAGGCCAAGGCCGTGCAGGTGGCCCGTTCCGCCATCGGTACCCCCTATGTGCCCGGCGGGCGCAATCCCGGCGGCTTCGACTGCTCCGGCCTCGTCCAGTGGGCCTACAAGAGCGTGGGCATCAACCTGCCGCGCACGGCCCGGGAACAGTCGGCCGTAGGCAAGCGCATCACCCGCGTGGAAGACATGCGCGCCGGTGACATCGTGGCCTTCCACCATCCCCGCCGCGGCTACCACACCGGCATCTATGTGGGGGACGGGAAATTCGTCCACAGCCCCCGTCGCCGGACGCGCGTGCGCATCAACAGCCTTGACGACCCGTATTTCAGAACTACCTTCATGGGAGCCCGGCGCGTGGAAGGCAGCGACGCCTTCAGTGCCGAGGAACTGCGCATGGCCGCCTATGCCGAAGAGCAGGCCGTGCGCGAGATCTCGCACAGCCGCAGCAAGAGCAAGGCCGGTGTCAGCCAGAAGAGCTCGCGGGACAAGAAGAGCAGCGTCAAGAAGAACAACAGCCGCAACAAGAGCAAGAGCAGCGTCAGCCGGAAGGACAGCAGCAAGAAGAGCAGCGTCAAGAAAAGCAGTCGCAGCAAAAGCAAGAGCAGCGTCAAGAAAAGCAGTCGCAGCAAAAGCAAGAGCAGCGTCCAGAAAAAGAGCAGCAGCAAGAAGAGCTCCGGCAAGCAGGGACGCAATACCAAGAAATAGTCCGTCCTTTCGTCCGCAACGGGAGGGCGGCATGACCCGGGCCCCGGGCCCGGCATAGACGGGAGTCGATCATGCTTCCTCTCATGAGCCCCCAGGATGTCAAAAGGAAACTGGAAGCCGGCGAGATCCGGCTCGTGGACATACGCGAACCTGATGAAGTGGAGTCCCTGCGCATCGAAGGCGCGGAGATCGCCCCCCTGTCGGTCATCCGCTGGCAGGATTTCCGCCCCGTGACGGACAAGCCCGTGGTCTTCACCTGCAACTCGGGCCGCCGCACCAAGAACAACAGCGACCTTCTGGAACAGCTGGCCGCCGGTGAGGCCTGGCAGATGGAAGGCGGGGCCACGGCCTGGGACAAGGCCGGTCTCCCCGTGGTGCGCAGCCGCCGCAGCCTGCCCATGTTCCGCCAGATCCAGATCGGCGCGGGCGGCATGGTGCTGCTGGGCCTGGCCCTGAGCCTCGCCTGGCCCCAGTGGCTCTGGCTGAGCGCTTTCGTGGGCGCGGGCCTGGTCTTTGCCGGGGTGACGGGCTTCTGCGGCTTGGGTCTTTTGCTGGCCCGCATGCCGTGGAACAAGAAATAGTCTCCGCGCAGACAGATTTTCCCAAAGGGGAAGGGCGCTCCTGTCAGGGGGCCCTTCCCCTTTCGTTCATATCCTTCATGATACACAGACGGCCCGTACGGGCGTTTTCGGAGGCGGCATGACCATCCCCTGCGCACTGCCCCGCAGCCTGCAAGCCTATCGTTACCATCCTGCGCCGTCAGCCTCTTCCCGTCCCGTGCGGGGACGGCTGGCCCCCAGCCCCACGGGCTACATGCATCTGGGCAATGCCTGGGCTTTCCTCCTGGCCTGGCTGGCGGTGCGCAGCGCCGGAGGGACGCTGGTCCTGCGCATGGAGGACATCGACCCCCAGCGTTCGCGTCCCGAATATGCCCGGGCTCTGGTGGAGGATCTGCGCTGGCTGGGGCTGGACTGGGACGAAGGCCCGGCCGTGGACGGTATCATCCCGGACGAGGGCGACATGGCGGAGCAGGGCCCGTGCGGACCTTATTTCCAGAGCGCCCGCGCGGCCCTGTATGATGCGACGCTGGATGCCATGGACCGTGCCGGGCTGGTCTATCCCTGTTATTGCACCCGCAAGGAGCTGCGCCAGCTGGCCGGAGCCCCCCATGTGGATGATGCCGGGGCCCCCTATCCCGGTACCTGCCGTCATCTGAGCCCGGAAGAACGGCGCCAGCGCGAGGCACAGGGGCGGCGTGCCTGCCTGCGCCTGCGCTGCCCCGAGGGACGTTTCCATTTTCAGGACGGCCTGCTGGGTGAGCAATCTTTCACTCTGGAGGACTGCGGCGGCGATTTTGCCCTGCGCCGTTCCGACGGCGTGGTGGCCTACCAGCTGGCCGTGGCCCTGGACGATGCCCTGATGGGCATCACCCAGGTGGTGCGGGGCCGCGACATACTGACGTCCACGCCGCGCCAGCTGGCCCTGCTGCGTCTGTGGGGCTTCGAACCGCCCGCCTATGCGCACATCCCGCTGCTGCTGGACGGACAGGGGGAGCGGCTGGCCAAGCGCCATCAGAGCCTGGGGGTGCGCGAGCTGCGCCGCCAGGGCGTCGCGGCGGCGGAGATCGTGGGCGTGCTGGCCCGTCTGGCAGGCCTGCGCCCGGACATGCGACCGCTGGCGGCAGCGGATCTGCTGGCGGATTTCCGGCTGGAGCGCCTGCCCCGGCAGGACGTCTGCCTGCGGGACCTGCCCTGTGTGCCGGACTGGCTGCGGCCCCTGTGCCTGCCTTGCTGACGGGCGGATTTGTCTTTTATGAAAAAAAAAGCTATCTTTAGCTTTTGAAATTTTCTTGCCCGTTGTCGGGCTGGAGGCAATATGAGCAAGGTTCTTGATAAGGCCTTTCTTGAAAGTGTGTTCCCTCCGGAACGCACTGAGGCTTTTTTCGACGCACTGTTCGGCGGCGCTGAGGAAGGCGCTTATGACATCGTTCTGGTCTGCCGCTCCGAAGGAGAAGGGAAGGCGGAACTGGCCTTTGAGCTGCATCAGCGTCCCGGAAAATGTCTTGCCTGCAATCTGACCTACGGACTGCCGCAGGTCTTCCAGCGCCATCCCATCCTCAATGTGGCGGGCGTGGCCCGTGCCGTGGCGGAAAAACTGGGCTGGCCCGGCGACAAGGTCCGCTGGTGGCTGGGCCATACCGAAGAAGTCAGCCGCAGCCTGCACGTCATCCCCCTGTATCTGGAGAGGACTGCGGACTGATCCCGGGGCCGGGCATATTTCCGCTTGACAGTCCGGCCATATTTTGACACAACAAGCCGTCCGCCAGCTTAGCTCAGTTGGTAGAGCAGCTGATTCGTAATCAGCAGGCCAAGAGTTCAAGTCTCTTAGCTGGCTCCAGAAATTCCAAGGGGTTAGATGTAATTCTGACCCCTTTTTTCTGCACCAAACTGCACCAAACCGAAGCCCTGCACCATGCCCGTGGTGCAGGGCTATGTAACGCGTCAGATAATTTTGTGTACAGCGTCATGTAGTTTTGGTATGAGAAAATGGGAGACCCTGCCCGCATATCGAATATAGAAAACGTGCCTCAGCAGCATTGCCGGGCACGTTTTTTCATAGGCTGTTATCCTTCGATGAGCCACCCGGCGAAGTCTCCAAAGCGGAAGACTTCCACGGCGTCCTCCCCTAGCTCTCCAGGGTAAAGAGGGCGCTGTATGCCGGAGAGGGCAAGCTCTTTTTTCACCACTGCCCCGGGTTCCGCCCCCTGATCCAGCTTGGACGCCCAGGTCAGTCTTGCCAGTACCGTAGCCGGATAGCCGCCGGGCGGCACCAGCTTGTCAAAGATGATGATTGCCCCGCCGGGCCGTAGCTGTTGCCGCAGACGAGTCAGCAACTTCCTTCGGGCGGGGACAGCCAGGAACATCAGAGCCAGAAATGCCACCGCCACATCGAAGGGTTTGTAGTCAAACCGGGTTATGTCGGCCCGCAGCGCCCGGCCTGGTGCGTTGTACGCCTCTACCATATCAGGGCATTCATCCAGCGCTGTCAGTCGCGCACAGCGCGCCTCAAGCGTAGGTGCAAGCACACGCCCCACATTGCCCGTGGAAGCTCCCAGATCATAGACCTTGCCACCCTTCGGAATGTACTGCCTGGCAATAAGCCCCATAGCCGCACTGGCCAGCTCATACCAGGGGAGCTGTTCTCTGACATGTCCGTCGAACACTTTGGCGAATCCGTGAAAAGTCCAGTCGGAATGGTGAATCATGCATCCTCCAGAGACAATCCAAGGCGCTTGGAAAATGCATCCAAGGCCAGTCTGACAAGCCCCATGCGTTTCCCATCCGGGTAAGGCAGGTTGAATTCAAAGCGCAGACTTTCAGCTAGATCTCGCGGATGCAGGAAAAGCGGTTTGCGGCAACGTGCCGTCACCATCCCGCCGACCAGACCGGTTTGAACCATACCGAAGTGGCGTTCCCAGAGGGCTTTCCATTCATCTTCTTCAAAGAATTTTTGCAGTTTGGGGCTGACGGCAAGATCTCCCAGCGTCGTTCCCTGCTCCATCTTCATGGGAAAGTAACATGCCCTGGAGCCGCGATAGCTCGCTGCCTCACTCTGTATGCCTGCCCACGCGCTGCTTTTGATACCTCGGGCCGCTGCCGATACCAGAGTATCCGGACCGCACAGGGCTGCCACAATCCGTAGAATGTGATTCCTATCCTCCGGGAATGGTACGCTGTTCAGTACACTGGAAACGAAAATGGTACTAAACGATATGCCGGAGCGTACTGCGGCCAGGAACTCTATAGCCGACGCTCGGCCTTGCTCTCGGCTTACGGTATTATTGGGGGCAGGGTACGGTTCGAACTCGGTCACCGTGATACCAGCGCCACGAAGCATACGGGCTTCGTCTCCGTGTCCGGAGCCAAAGTCCAGCACACAGGTACCGCAGACGGATTTCCATTGTGCCGTGAATGCTTCATCCAGCCGCACATCTGAGAGACGCTTGGGCCGACATACCGGAACGATGAAGGCTGTCCCCAAGCAGGTCCGGTGCAAAAGAGATCGACGAAATGCACCATAGCGCAGGCAATCAGCACTTTCCCCTGTAAAACGGAAGTCCATGCTCAAGAGGTTCAGCATGGTTCGTGCCAATGCTGCCTTCCTTTCATCAAGAGTGACTACGGCTATTTCATGTCTGCCTTTGCGGGCAGCTGCTTCCAGCCTGCCGATACCATTGACCACATCACCGTCCGGCGTGATGACGATAGGAAGGTGAACGCCAAGTCGTGCCAGCATCCGCCCCACATTAGCTGCGTGGCGTACGAAACGGTGAACATTCCGCTGTGCCAGAGTCCTGACCTCCCGTAATTCAGCCGTCATGCACGGATAGAAGTCCGGGCTGTCCGTAGGAATATCTGGCAGTTCGGCAGCCAGGGCTTCCACATCCGCATCATGCAGGGCGGTAATCATATCTTGTTCGGTATCCTGCACAGAGATGTCATTGGTAGCCCGGTTGAACAGGATATTGAGGCCGCGTCGTTTGGCCCCCTGTATATCCGCATGCAACACAGGAACGCGGCTGGCCCCCATTGCTGCTGCCATACGGTGACGCTGGTGGCCAGAGAGGAGTTCTCCGTCTTTTGTGGCCACCAGCGGTAACAAAAAGCCCAGTTTGCGCAGGGATAGTGCGACAAGCTCCAGACGTTCCGTATCGGCCTCGCGGGGATTGTAAGGAGCAGGGTGCAGGGCGGAAACGGGTACAAGCTCAATCGTTGGCATAGCCGAGCCTCCTCAGGATTTCCGCCTTAATTTCCTTATCGGTGAAGCCCGCTTCGCGCATCAGGGCAGCCTCCCATTTTTTGAAGCTGTCACACGTCACGGGGATACGGTAGGGGCCAACGATAATGATGGTTTCCCTGTCAGTTCTTTTTTTCGGGATGAGCACTGGTTGCTCCAATCTGGCCGCCATGCGGCTCGGAGCTGGGGATCGTGTCTCTCACATGGTTGATGGTGCCGCATCGTGGGCATTTGATGCTCAAATCAAGAGCCATTCCCTTGGCCAGCATTCTGTTGCATTGTCCGCAGCGGATTTCCCTGTTTTTTCGTTCTCCCATCATGGTTTCATAGCCTTTGACTTGCGCCCCTGAACCCGTCCTGATACATGTTTACCGCTCGCGGTCTCTGTGAGCCGTAAACAGGCGGATACTCCGCGCGGAGCTGCCTTCTCCGTGTGGGGCCGTGGTCTGGTGCCGTCACACCAGGCCGGTGGGGGCGTTGCCGCGCCCCCGCCACTGTATCACTATTCCAGCCCCAGAGTAGGGGCTGCCTCTACCGCCTTGCGGCGCTGTTTTGCGCTGGTGTGGCGATAAAATCTTACGATCATTTTTTCATTGGCATGGCCCATGATCTCTGCCACGCATTTCAGGTCGGCAGCATTGTCCAGCGCCCGGCTGGCGAATCCGTGTCGCAGGTCATAGGGCCGCATCCTGCGCGCTATCCCAGCTCTGCGCAGGGCGTTATGCCATGCCCGGCTGATACTGCGCAGGGGCTTTCCCCTATAATGGATGACCCACGGACATCCTGCTATGCCGTCTTGCTTCTCCCAGCGGCGCAGCAGGGATAGTATGTCCCGGCGCAGAGGGACCTCTCGTGCCTCTGAGCGCGCGCCTTTGGCCGCCTGGGGCATACGCAGGATGGCCTCCTTTGTATCAACATCCGTCCAGCGGAGCCGAAAAAGTTCGGATGGCCCTATGCGTGCGCCTGTAGCCATGCCCAGCGCAATCACCCGCTGTATATGTGGCGCGGCCGCAGCGTAAATCAACTTGAGTTCCCTGGCCGTTGGCGGATCAGGTGTCTGTGGCATTGTGGAAGGTATGCAAAGTCCGGCCAGGGGGTTCACTGCCAGCAAGCCCCACCGTGTAGCCCAATTGTAGGCTGTCCTGACTATACTCATACGACGACAGGCGGTACTTTGGCTGACGCCGCGTTGTAGCTGGACTTGTAGGAAGGCGGCCATTTCCTCAACACCAAGGCAATGGGCACGGCGCTGGCCGTAAATGGCGATTAACGGTCGCACATGGTACACGCACGTCATACGCGTACCGGGATTGCCCAGGCTGTCCAGATAGCGCCCCAGCACGTCAGCCACAGAAAGGGGGGCCGGTTGTTTTTGGCGTTTACGGCGTCGCACGGTGCGGATGATTTCTTTCTCGCGGGCAAAAACGGCGAGCTGGGCCCTCTCGAAGTCCTGGGCCTCCTGCTCTGTCGCAAAGGCCTTTTGCCGTGGTTTGCCGCTCCACGGCTCCCTGTAGCGGACGATCCACGGTTTACGCTTGTACGATAGACACACGATCATATGACCTCCTTTATCATGTGCCTATCGGGCGGGAACTGTTATATACTTGTCAAATCCTCAAGCCGTTGTGTAAGCATGCGGGCCTGTGATGCGGACATCGGTGCATGATGATTTTCCAGCCGTATCCACCAGCGTGTGGAGTGGCAGTGTTCGGCCCGGACCTGCCCGCCCGCTGTGGCCGCCAGCCCCCGGCAGACGCCGGGCAGCCAGTTGGCGGGGCGTAGCAGACCGCGCAGGCCTTCATCATTCCACGCTTGGCAGATATGAGCCAGCCAGTCCTGCACCATGATCCTCAAGCCACACCAGAAACGGGGCTGGTCAAAAACGCAGTTCACGGCCAAGATACTGCCCCCGTGATGTGCCCATGCCGCAAAGCTGCGTATATCGAAGCGTTCCTGTAAACCCCAGTTACGGATCAGGCACTCCTGAAGAACAACCCGCATGCCGGACTGGACTTCCGGGGCGCGCCGGCCAAAGTTCTCCAAGACGCAATGCTCAAATCTGACGGTCTTGCCGCTTTCTTTGGGCACGGCCTCCACGTCACCGGCGCCGCACAATACCAGTTTTCCTGCGCCACGAAGGATGCAGCGACGAAAAGTAGCACTACTCCCCCAGGTGATGCCTACAGCCTCGTCCATCTGCCCCAGCGGGTACGCGGACAGGTCGATGATGCAATCTTCCACGAGCCAGTCCTGCCCGTTGCTCATATCAAGGCCATGCCCGCCCGCGTCCGGAGCGGTGATGCGCTGGCCAGCGATCCTATACGTCATAGCTCACGTCCACGGCCCGCACGGCCTCCACGCTGTCCGCCGCATCCACAGCGGCAAGCAGCTCGTCACGGCGGGCGGCGTGCCGGAACTGCACAAAGACCAAGCCTTCTGCATCGTCCACGGCAAACAGGGCCGCGCCCACGGCCACGTCCTGTGCGGTGGGTGCTGCGGCAGGCATGGTCAGGGATGCGGCCAGCGCGGCATCGTAGCCGGTTTGGATCTCGGTGTGCTTGGCGGACTTGGCATCAGCCAGCAATTCGGAGAAGGGCCTGGCCGGGCGCTCGGTAACGGCTCCCGCAGGCAGGGGGCCGGGCGTCTCCATATAGCGGGGCGGGCTGGTATGGTCGTCGCCTTCGGCGGGCAGCCAGTACGGTGTTCCGCCGGTTTTGGTCCCTTTGCTGTCCATATGCTGACGGTGGTCTTCCACCGTTTCCCAGGCTGTCCCCGTCCAGCGGGCGACATGTCCTTCAGCGATCGAGGCAGGCGGCGGCGTGGCTGTGGCGTAGGCGCTTTGCGTCAGCGGCTTGCCGTTAAGCACCTGGGCAGGACGGCTGCCCGTATGCACACGGGTATGCGGGTCAAAGGTGTACATCATCGGAATGGAAGGCATATCTCTATCCTTTGGAAAATATTGTTTATTTGTGTTAACCAGCAGTTTTTCCGAAATTGGGCGCCGGGGGAAACATCTCAGGCCGGTATGTGGCACAGAGATGAAATCAGAAATATCACTGGGATGGTGAATACTGGGGCCACAATTTTTAGCGCAGCAGATGCTTTTTCCGTTGTGACAGGCTCTCCAGAGGGAGCCGTGGGAGGACCTAGTGGCGCTTCTGATTTTGATTTTGACGTTTCCCGAGTTGTTCCTACCGGCCCGGAAAACGTCCCGCCCCATGTATGGCAGCCCGCCATCCTATACTTGGGCAGGCCTGCCTAAATACAAAATGGCAGGTTGCCAGATGTGCTCGGGAGAGAATTCCGTTCCAACATGGCCTTTCCACTGTTTCGACAGGTCCATTTTAACGATTGACCGGTCGCCAGAGCTAACAGCAGTCAGCCCCCGTCCATCTGTAAAAAACACGCCGGACGGCAGTATATTGGAGTCGAGAGCCCCGACCACGCCCGTAGCGTTACGCCCAGTATCAGCGCGCCAGGCTCCAGCTGTCGTGTCCCCTCCCGGCCCCCAATTTCGGAAAAACCTTTTGCAGCTCCCTAACCACCGTCCAGAGCTGAGTTTTTGAGGAGGCCCGCAGTCTTTCCGAAATTGGGGGCCAAGTGATGAAACAGCACCGGGGGCTTGGGCGTCTGATAAAGGACGTAATATAACGGGACAGGTTGCCTACCTTATAGGTACAACCAGCGGCAGCATACCTTCTGGCTGTTTCACAGGAACCACACAGAGTCCTCCTGTTGAAGTTGCTGAGGGAGGGACCCACCACAAAATCACGCTTAATTTTGATGCAGCTACAGTATGGGGCGAACATGCTGGCAACGAATTTGCACCTGTTCATGTCTGGCAACCCGCTATTTTGTACCTAGGCAGGCCTACCCAAGTATAGAATGAGAGGAATTGACAGGGACGAATAGGAAAATGAACACGGGAGAAAATAACACATTCCCCACACATCGTTGAGACCAGGATTCTCGGAACCAGCAACACGCAACGTAACTGTATCCCCTTTCGCCACGGGGATTATATCCTGCTCACCGTTTGATGATTCATTGTGCGATGTTTCGTAGTATACGCGCATGCCATTGACAAAGACTTCTGTGTCTTGGTCGTTCACTAACCTGCCAACATTAAATACTACATATCCATTTTCGGGAGCGACATACGGGAATGTGATGCCAGTGATGGCGACGCCTGTGTCAGGGGGGCCCCATTGCGCAAAATTCCCCCCCGCCGTTCCTGCCCCACCCCCATCACCAGGGCCCCAATTTCGGAAAAACTGTCCGCTCAGGGCTGGTGTGTACAATCCCGTAGGGATAGATGAATCGGGCCGCCATTTACCCAAGTTGGCGGCTTGCTCTTCTTCCGTAGCATCCCAGCCCAGAAGCATGCCTTCCAGACCGCCCGCCTCATACACTGCGTGCAGCTCAGGCCAGTTCGAAAAACTGATAAAATCCCCATTTGCCCAGCAGTGATCGTCAGGTAATACCGTGCTGCGCCAGTAGCGGGGGACACCTATCCAGCTTTTGCGCCAGTCTTCAAGCAGGTCACTGGATTTGACGGACAAGGTGCCATCCTCACCGATTTGCAGACCGTCCCCTATCTTGACCAGACCGGCCTCCATTACGCTGGCCAGAGGCACTTCTACTCCGACGATTTTGACTATGGCCTCGTAGAGTTGGGTAAGCGTATCTTCATCAGGGGTAAGCCCCGCTTTCAGGATGACGTGCAGCAGCTCGCGCTGTGGATGTTCGATGGCGGCCGCAGGCACGATACTGCCGGGGATACCTGCGGACGGATTACCATTTTGATACGCGGCGTCGGGATCGACGGAGCCAAGGGGAGGCACATATTTCATGGGGACTACCTCGTTTTTCCGTGATCATGCCGTGTGTCTTGCCATGTGTCTTTGAAAGGGCTTTAGGAAAATCATTCGTAGCCGATGACGATGACGGTATGCGCTGGCGCATAGGCATGTAGCAGGCATTCCAACTCATCGGCGGGAGCGATGGTCAGCAGTCTGTCCCCGCAGGCCGAGGCACCACAGCGAAACCAGGTCAGGCGTTTGCCCTTTACCGTTACATGCCAGACGAAACGCACGTTCGCGGCACCATTGAGACATTCTCCGCAGCGGGAAAGACCGGCAATGAATGGTCGGTATTCTTCAATTGTGATCTCAAGTCCCAGCATGGAGGCGAGCTGTATGTACCAGGCCATGGTCTGGCCACCCATGCGCGTCAGGACGTTTACGACAGCCGCACGGCGTGCTTGAACCGTATTGAGAGTGTCCGGCCGTGCGCATTTTCCTGGGAGGCCGCAGACACGCTCCCAGTCCGACAGCAGCTCGATGGCATCACGCGGGTCAGATTCCCTGACAAGATCGCCGGTGCGGTTTTCCACACGTTCCAGACTGTCGGCAGGCACGGCAAGAAGTCTGGCCCAGATACTTTCCGGTGAGGAGGGGAGAGCACGGCCGGGCGGTTGCAGGGCTAGGAGCTGAGATAGATACGACGTACTCACGCTTCCTCCCAGGAGATGGTTCCAGGCACTACGATATGTCCTGTTTCCGTGGTAATGTTCGCGGTATGCGACAGGATGACATGATCCGTTTCCCCGTTGGCCAGGGACAGCGCCTCATGCAGGCGGGAAAGCAGGATGGTGCCGCCGGGGATGGCATCGCGGCGCACGGCGGCCCATACATTGGCCTCGGCGGACGCTCGCGTGGCCGCCGTATCCGGTGTGATGGCGATTCTCAGATTCAGCGCATCCGCAATGGGCAATACCACAAAAACATCCGCCGTGACCGGGCGTCGTGTCTCGATATGCTCCGCGACCACCTGCCGGTCAGCCTCCTGCGGGATGCCGTTCGGGTATGTATCGTCCATCATGAAGCGGACAGTCACCGTACCTGGTCCCATTTCCTGAGTAACGAAAGCACGCGTCACACCCGGTACTTCCAGAGCCCAGGTTTCGTAGTCGGCTCTGGTGCCACCCATAGGTGCGCGCTGGATGGCGTCAAGGAGTCTGGCCCGCAGGCTCGCATCCGTTTCTTCCGCCGTTCCCCCGGCCAGCCCATCGGTAACTGTACACCGTGCGTCGATGCCTGTGACGGGAGACGTAAGCGTCAGTGACAGCCCTGCGGGGGCGTTGCTCCCCGTACCAGTATCAGTGGCCCGGATCCCGACTGTACCGGTTCCATCGCTTTTGATAATGGCATCATCCGTCGTCACATAGTGCACGGCATCGGAACGCTGTAAGATGGTCCCGCCGGGAAGGACAGCCCCCGCCGTACCGGTAAAGGATATTGTTCCGGCAGCCTGGCCGGCGGGCTTGCGCGTGATGCCCCAGATGGAGGCCCAACGCTCAAGATGTTCGGTTTCGGCCGTATCCGGCATAAGCTGCAAGGCCAGCCAGTCAAGATAGCCGTACAGGCCATGCGCTGTGCCCGCACTCATGCGGGCAATGATGGCCACCAGATTACGCCGCAGCAAAGGATCAGTGCCGGGCAGGCGTCCGCTCATGTCAGCCTGGGCGCGAGCAATGAGTTTCCCCAGGGATGGGCGTTCAAAAGGCATGGCCAAGCTCCATTTTGTAGGTGAAATTCCTGTCCTGGCCGTCTGGGAGGAAAATTTTGACAGCCAGGGCCAGCAAGCCAGGGCGCGGCATGGTGGCGTCCACGTCCACGGCACGCGCAATACCGTCATCAACCAGCCAGATCAGGGCTTCGAACGCGTAATCGTGGGCGCGTCGCAGCACTTCAGGCAGTGTTTTTTCGCGGGAAAGCAGCCAGAGGCGGGAGCCTGTCCGATCTCCATCCGTCATGGGAGAGGCGTCGTCAGCCCACCAGCCGCGACGATCCGTACCTCCATCCGGCAGGGGGTCATCATCCCGTGCGCGGGCGTCCAGAAACAGGCTCAGGATGACGGCTGTCTCCAGGCCGTCAGTCAAAAGTACGTCGCCGGATATGATGGCCAGATCTCCACCCCAGTCATCCCAGATGATTCTGGCATCCACTACACGCCTCCTTGCGGTGTCCCTGTCAGGTCACCGCCGGCTTGCACGCCTGTGTGCACATGTTCCTGAACGGAAACAGTTCCGGCGATCATGTCCCCGGTTGTGCTCAGGCTGCCCGTAAACGTTGAGGTGCAGTCGGCACCTTCCACGCCCCCCAGGGAAAAGGACGGTGTCTGAATACTTGTCCCCTGGCTGGCGGTCAGGCTGATACGCTCCATGTTGCCTTGCATGGTCTTGGCTTCCACCACAAAGGTTTCGGTCACCACATGGATCTTTCGTCCGCGCTCAAGCACGATTTTGTCCCCTTCATCGGTAAACAGAGCCACCTCTCCGCTTTGCAGTCCGCGCAGGCGGTATTGCCGGTTGCCCAGCGCTATAGCCACGCAGGCGGCACGTTGCCCGTTGACATTCAGCACGACGCCTTCCGCTCCGGGGTGCGGCACGCTGGTGAAGCCATACGGCTCCAGATATTCCACGCCGCCCATCTCTTCATCCGCCATGATTTTCACGGTCACGGTCTGGCAGCCCGGACCGGACTGTACGGCGGCGAGGATACAGCGCCCGATCAGCGTGGCCATACGGCGACGTAGGGGTTCCAGCATACGATAGACCGACATCAGGCGGCTCCCGTGTCGGCGTCCGGCCAGCGCATGCTGGTGTCATCGCTTTTTTTGCGCTTGGGGCTGATAGGTTCCACTTCATAGGCTTCCGGCGGCGACAGGGTGAGTTCCGCACGGTAGCCCTGGGCATCCAGCGATAGAGTGACAGCGCCCAGCAGCCAGGTCACGTCAAGGCCGAGAAAGTCATCAACGATACTGACAAGGACATTAGGTGACCAGGGCGTGTTCCCGCACATCCAGCCGTAAACGGTATAGGTGGCTGTGTTCCCCTTGCCGTAACGGGTGTTTATTTCCCACTGGGCCCGTTTATTGGCCCCGGCATGTTCCTGCTCGGCCACCAGTACCAAGGGGCGATGACGCGGTACGGCTCTGTCGCGTACCACGGTCTTTTGGTGCGCGGCTGAAACACCGTTCCAGGTTTCCGTGGCGGCGGTCTGTCCCAGGACGGTGATCTCGCTGTAGCGGTCGCGCATGGAAAACGTCCCTTTGCCCTCACGCACATTGCGGCCCAGCTCCAGACGAACCGGCGCCTTGTCTGTGCTTACACGCGTGATGACGAGCCTCCCTTCGCCGTCCGTAGTCAGGAAAACACCGCTGGCACGGGAGAGCTGTTCCAATATCTCAAAGCAGGTATCGCCCGGATTAGGCTTGAAGCCGGGCACAGCCGTTGTCCCCGCCTTATCGACCACGTCAATGCCAAAGGGTGCGGCCAGGGATCGAGCGATACCCGCCAGCGTCGCTCCAGAGAGCTGCATGGAGGGTGGGCAGCAGTCCACCAGGTCGCAGGTCTTGTCTCGACCGCCCACCGTTACTTCATGGGAGGTGCCGTTGTACGACATGCGCACGTCGTCCACATAACCGGTGATGACGGGCCGTCCGTCGATAAGTACACGGCAGGAGGCTCCGGGCTGTATGGGGCGGGGGACGGCCTGGCCTGGCCAGCGTTCGGAGACGGACAGGTCAAATGTCCCGGCTACCTGGCCGATGCCGCGCCGTATGGAGACGGACGTCCATCCGCCGTAGAGAGCCCCCTCGATTTCCAGGCGCAGATCGGGGCTTTTGCTGGCATCAGTCACGCAGTACCTCCAGATCGACGCCGCCGGGAACGCGTCCCGGATGACACACATGATTGCGGCTCACGATGGCCGCAGCTCTGTCCGTGCTGCCATAGAGCCGCCAGGAGGCCAGCAGGGCAGGCATAGTCATTGTTAGGCGTACGGTGGTCAGGGAGGGCAGATTGGCTCCGCGTGTTGTCAGGTCCTCGTTCACGCTGGCGCGCAGATCGGACAGGGCGGTAAAGACCGTATCGTCGCATCCGCTTTCCTGGACGGTGTCGATGACCGCCATAACACTGTCGCGAGCCGCCAGAGCATCGTCGGCCGTGGTAAACGTCATATCCGCTGTGGCTGCCGCCATATTGATGACGGCCCCGGCGGCAATACAGTCCACCAGAGGAGTCACGGCCCGGTCGGCGATGGTCGAAGCCACCGATGAGGCAAAGGAAGCTGTGCCCGATGTACCGCTATCCAGTACCGGGTTCCCGCCGGATCGTCTTTTTCCGAGCAGGCGCAGCAGGGCATCCATGTTGATCCCGTTAAAATCCATATCCATGAGACTGGTCACGTCATCCAGCCAACCCAATACCTGTCCGGCAAGAATGTCGGGCAATGCAAGGGCGGCATTGGCTATGGCCCGGGCACGCGATATAATCTGGAGCGGCGCGCCCAAGAACTCGCCCGCCTCGGCCAGTAATCCCGGTACCATGTTCACCAGTGGTTCCAGGTCTTCCAGCAGCGGCTTATAGGCCGCACTGAATGCCGCCTGGACCTTGTCCAGCGCGGATGCCGCGCTGGAGCGGGTAGCGGTTGCCGTATCCCTGGTTACATGGGGTTCTTCCACAGCACCGGCTTCCACAAAGGAAATGGAAAAAGTGCAATAGCCGCCTTCGCGGGTGCTTTCCTTGAGCGTATAACCATCCACGCAAACGGTCAGTTCACCAAGATAAGGGTGGATGAGCGTTCCCGGCCCCTGGGCTGTCAGTGCCTTGCGAAGTTCATCGCGTGAGGCGGCATAATCCGTCAGCCTGCTGCGTACAAGGAATGCCTCCACCTGCCAGCTCCCGGCCTTGCGGCCCAGATCTTCGGCATAGGGGGTATCCCGCAGAGGGTATTCGTGCTGAACCAGACGTCGGCCCCCTGATTCCGTGTGGCTTTCCACTTCAAAGGCAACGCTCCGGAAAGAAGCGGGGCGCAGATTGCTGAACGATATGCCGACCATCATTCCCCCATCATTTCCGCGCCGACCTGGCTGAGTCCGGCGGAGTAGACGTCTATGGAAGCTGGACCGCGACTGCGCGTGATGGAGGCATCGGCCGGGCCTTCCACCACGACCCTGACCGTCGTTTCCGAGGCCAGATCCTGGGCCAGAGTTTTGTTTTGTGCAGCCAGTTCCGCCCCCAGGGCCTTGGCCTGTTCATGTCCGGTAAGGGCATCGCCGACCATGCTGCCCAGGCCTTCACCAGCCTCGCCGCCGAACCAACCGCCCAGCAGCGCTCCCAGAGCGCCGCCGATGGCCGTACCGATGACGGGCACGACGCTACCGATAGCCGCGCCCGCAGCGGCTCCGGCCCATGCGCCGCCGACGCTCCCCAGCGTGCCGCCCGTCGCTTCGCTTACTCCCCGGACTTTATCCTGCGTTGAAAGTTTGTCGTCGGTCACGGTATCGTAAACGGATATGGCTCCGTCCAGGATGGCCAGAGGTGCGGCCACCTTCGCGGCTGTGGCACCCGCCTTGGCCCCGGCGCGGGCCTTGCCTGTCATCGTATTGCCGGGGAGGCCGGGCGTTTTGACATTACCTTGCACACCGGTGGGCTTGCCGTTGACCATATCCGAAAGGGCATTGTTGGTAAGGGACATGCGATTATTAACCACGTAGACCGGCAACGGCAGAGGGAGGCGTCCAAAACCGCCCCCAAGCTTTCCGGCCGCGCTGGCCAGAGCGCCGCCACCGGCGCGCGCCATAAGGCCACCTGCCAATTTGAGCAGACCGGCGCCGCCCAGAGCCGCAGCGGTACCACCCACGAGCAGTTCCTTGCCGCCGATGCCCTGTTCATCAAGGATGAACTTGATGCCTTTCTCGATGGCGTCGTTGACAGGACGGGCGAAGCTGTCAGCAGCGTCGCCCAGAGCGGCCTTGAGCCGGGCCACCTGATCCACCGAGTTGGCGATGGCGTCGGGCAGAGCCTTTTCTATGAGCCCGCCGGAACGCTGGATCTCCCCGGCCATATCACGGGCGGCCGCCGGGATGCCTTGTTGCAGCATCATGGCGATACCGCGTTGCGTATCCAGGTCGGTCTTTCCGAAAGCGGCGAACAGGCCTTTGGAGCGCATTTCGTCCGTGGTGAATTTGCCGTATTTGGCGGACATCTCGGCCAGGATGTCGAAGGCATTGCGCCGGTTGCCCTTTTCGTCGAAGAATTTGACGCCCGTGACCTTTTCGGCCTGCTTGCGGTAGTTCTCGTTGTTCCATAGGCGAAGAGTTGAATCCACAAGCGTGGCCAGGCGTTCAGGCTGTTTTTCCACCAGGGACATCTGTTCGATCAGGGCCAGTGTGTCCGTCATGGACAAGCCCGCATTCCTGGCATTGCCGCCCACGCGTGCGAAGATGTCGGCCAGGTGTTCCAGCTCGGCATTGCCCAGATCGCCCGCCTTGGTCATTTGATCCAGAAGCAGCTTGGCCATTTTCACATCGGACAGGTCGAACTTGAAATTCTGGGCGGCCACGGTCATGGCGGATGACAGAGTTTCAGCGCTGGCGCCGGTAACGGCCATAGCCGGAGCCAACGCTCTGGTCGTCGCCAGAGCTTCATCGTAACTTTGGCCGGACTGGACGAGAGAGGAAAAGCCTTGCAGCAGTTCATCCACGCTCTGTCCTGTCTGCTCCGAAAGCGCATACAGTTCCCGGCGCAGGGATTCTCCGGCGGCGCGGGATACGCCCGCCGTGCGCGTTATCCTGGCAAGCTGCTTGTCCAGGGAGGCCGAGTGCATGACCGCCTGGGTGGCCTTCCATGTGGCACCCATACCGGCAATGGCTGCTGTGTAGCGGTTGCTTACGGCATCGATGCCGCGTCCTAGGCTGACGGCACTGGAGCGCAGGGCGGCGAAGGATCGCCGCCCCGTCTCCGAAAGCCCGGTCAGGGCCTGGGCATACTGGCGGGAGCGGGATTGCAAGTTCCCGGCAAGGTCGATGATGAGCGAGGTCTTCATGATTTACGGGCACGGGCAAGGGTATGCAAAAGGCGGTTGAATCTGGGCAGGGGCAGCGATTCAGTTTCCGCCAGGGAAAGGCCCGTCAAACGGGCCAGCCCCAGCAGAGCAAGATCAAGGTTTGCCATCCCCGCCAGCGTCTCGCCCCCGTGCGGTGACGGCCTCGGTATGAGGGAGCGAAGCGTACACGTCCAGAGCGTCCACGGCGGCCTGCAATCGATCCAGGTCACGCACGGACAGGCGACCCAGCTCGTCAAGCGAAAGCGGTCCCTGATAGGGGGCATCTCCGCCTTCCAGACTTTTGATCTGGCGGCGCAGCAGCTCCGCGCCCATGCGCGCGGGAGAGCCCACGAGCAGGACTTTTTCGCCCGACCGTACCACGCGTTCGGCATCCGCCTGGGCATCCAGGACATCCCGGGCCGTCAGATCCCTGAGCAGTACCCCGGTATAGGTCACCGTGCCAAGGCTAAGCCCGTCCAGCAGTGATAGGCGGTAACGGTCGGTGTTCGTGATGGCCGCGCCTTTTTCCGGAACGGTGATAACGGCATTTTTGTCGATCATGTCACATCCTCTCGCACGACAGAGCCGACCAGTTGAGGGAGGCCGTGCCGTTGGTGGTCTGGAGACTGGCGGGTTCGGTCATGAAGGCACCGCGCAGTGCATATTTGTCACCGGTGTCCGATTCAAAGATGATGGTGGCATCCGTGGTGGCCGAAAGGGCCACCAGGTCCGTATTTTTGTCATGGGCCACGGAACATTCCAGCGTCGGGGCCACGGTCTCTTCCTTGTAGCCATAGACTTTGCCGCCGCCCACGACAGCCTCACGGTTGACGCCGCCCACATTGAGCGTGGCGTCGTCCGTGCTTTGCAGTTCGCTCCCATTGAGCCGGATGATACATTTGCCCGTGATCTGGGACATGGTCACTCCTTACAGCACATACATGGTTTTCATGGCGAAGATGCGGAACTGGTTGACAAGGTCGGGCGGAGCCAGAACGTCCACGCGGTTGCGGTCGTTGGCATTACGCTCCACGATAAGGTCGGCCTTGTACTGGTCGAAGTTTTCCACGATCCCGGCCTCCTCCAGCTCCCGGTAGAGGGCGAGCAGCTCGCCCCGGATGACTGACGGCGTTACGATGGCCTGACCGGCCCCGTAGCGGGTGCCGTCCGAGGCCAGCTTGTGCCTCGGATACTTCTGCAGGATGCGCGCCCTGGTGGCGTAGCGGATATAGCCGAGTGTGGCCGGGGTGTTTACATCAAGATAGGACGGATCGGGCATGCCCCAGCGATTGGTCTGATACATGGTGACCTGTCGCTCGATGGCCACCACATCCCCGGCTTGCACCATGAACGTGGCGATACCGTCATGCAGGAGCAGGTTGCGTTCCTCCATGGTCCAGCGATCTTCCAGAGCGGGCGGGATGACGCCGGTAAGCGCCAGTGTCTGCAGGGGGCGGGCCGGATCCGTTTCCAGCGAGGCAAGGGCGGTCGCGGCGTTGACGGCCGCCCAGATCCAGACAGGCGTCGGGGATTTGCCCGTGCCCATGCAGGTCACCAAATGACTGTTGCGGCTGTTCCCGTGACTGGCGGTCTCGCCGTGCGTTCCCCGGAAGGCCGTGAAGGCGATGGATTCCATCTGCTTCATGGGACCCCAGCGAAGCTCAAGTTCCGCCTCCAATGCGGTCATGTTGGCGGCATCTGTCCAGGGCATGACGATACCGTGCCATTGCGTGTCACCCATGGCCGCGATGACGTCCGTCACATCAGGATTGGCCGTGCCTCCTTCAAAGGCCGTGCAGGTGGCCACAAGTCCGGCGGGCGTATCTTCGCCGTAAACATTGAGACGCAGGTCAAGATCATTGCCGGTAAGCCCAGCCCAGCGGCAGGTGAGTGTCACTACTTTTTCTGCGGCCTGGGCTGTGACCGGCAGGGCCACGTCGGCGTTCACGGCGGCGGCCAGACGAGTGGCCACGGCATCCAGTTCTTCCCCGGCGGTGACCGCGCAGGATACGGGCGTGCCGCCCACATAAAGCCAAAGCGTGCCGCTTTTGGCCGTGGATCCGGACAACGTTACCGTGGCGGAGGCCTTTTTGCCGGAGGACGCATCTTCTGTGGCTATGGCCCAGGTCTCCACATAGCTGTTGGCCTTTTTAATGGCCGCGAACATGGCGTGGAGCATGGAGCCGACGCCAAACAGCGTAGCCGCCTGATCCGCCGATGTAATGCGGACAGGGGACAGCTTGGGATGCGTGCCGGAGGTCAGCTTTTGTCCGATCACGAGCAGTTTGTACGGATTGGCCGCCGTGCCGGTGAGGGCGTTCTCGTTATTGAACTCCACATAGGCCAGAGGCACGCGGATGGTGGTAGGAATATTGTCGAAGCTAATGGCCATTGTTTACCGCCTTGCCCGATGCGGGCGTCGCAAGGGTAACGTCGCCGTCCTTGAGGCGGCGGATCCAGTAGGGGGACCGTGTGACGAGTGCCCCCTCCGCAGGGAGGGGATCGCCTGTTTCGGGATGGCGCACCAACCGGCCCGGGGCGGGCTTTGCGAAGATCTTATCCATTGCCTTCTCCTCTCACGGCGACGATGTCGTCAGAATAGGTTTGTGACTGGCCTGAGGCATCGGGTTCGGTTTTGATAGTGAGGCCCAGGCGCAGGAATTCGCCCAGGGGATCGTTCCACGGGACGGGAACATCCTCCGCGTCCAGGTTTGGCGTGCCGTCGGGATTGCGGGGATAGGAGGAAGGCGGCTCGAAGGTATGGAGTTCCGGCAGGATGACGCGCTGCTTCCAGGAAATGCCCCAAAGCGCCACCAGCAGGCCCGCCCCGATCTTGCCGGAGTAGAGATTTTCCGCCCGGATGTCTTCCGGACGGGATTCCACGTTTTGCATATCCCAGTTTTCGCCATATATCGTGGCCAGGGTACGGGGAATGATGGCCAGGGCGGACGTATCCGCCGGGATGGCTGCCTTTCCGGGGCCACAGGCAACATAGACTCCCAGCCGGAGTTCCGCGGCGCTGTGCCCCCTGTCGCGATCCACGCCGTTCACGCCCAGTACGGCCACCAGCAGGCTGGGATCTCCAAAACAGATACGGACAAGCTCTTCCTCATCCAGGGGCCCCGGATGGGGCAAGACGCGAACTTCTTTGGGCATGGCCCGGCGCAGGCGTGCCACTATGGATGCACGCAGTTCCGTAAACAGCATCACAAGACTCCTTTGAGCATAAGGCGGATCCAGTCTTCCGTGGTTTTCAGGATGCGGTCTTCATCCTCGCTGTTGAGCCCCAGCGCGGGGCGGGCCGGGATACGCACGGAACGGCGCATGACGAAGGTGTCCCCGATCATGAAGCACAGCGCTCTGGCCCGTTTGGCCCGGATGATACCGCCGAAGTGGTGGATGGCGGCGTATTTGGTATTACTGCCGATTTCCACCGATGTGCCTCCGGGGGCGACATCGTAGGTATAGGAATCCTTGAGACGTCCTGTTTTGATGAGCGTCTTGCGTCCTTCTTCACGCGCGGACAGAGCCATAGGCCACTTGCCGCCATCCGGATCCCTGCCCAGCTCGAAGCGCCGCCGTGTCGTCGCGGCCACTTCCTCGCCGATGGTTTCCAGCAGTTCCCGTGTATCCGCTTTGCCCAGAGCGCGGCGCACCTTGCGGGTAATCTCTGTCAGGGGACGATCGTCGGTCCTGAAGAACAGCGAGGGGCCGCCCATTACATCCTCTCCAGCATTTTGCGAAACCTGGACGGCGGTGACCAAAAGCGTACCCCACCGGAGCTGCCGGAATCTGTGGTATCGGCTTCCGGCAGGTCGAGCTTCGCCTTGCCTGCGGCAATCTCCGCCAGCAGCTGCCGGGCGGCTTTGGCCCGGCGCTCGAACAGGTCGGCCGCCTCGATACCATTGCGGGGAATGGCATCCACAGCCAGATCGACGGCGATACGCCGCAGGACAGGTGGAACGTCCGTTACAGGCAGGCGATACCGGCCACGCAGAGCCGCATCGATCTCGCTGGTAGCCTCATGTAAAGCTGTTTCCAAAGGGGCCGTATCCGGCAGGCCTTCATCATTCAGGCGAGCCAGGAAGACGGCCACGGTAGCATAGCGGTTCAGGATGTCCTGGGCAGTGGCATAGGTGGCCATCAGGCTACGCAATCCTTGAACAGGTAACCGGCATCTTTGGCGGTCACCAACTCTTTAAGGCTTTCTCCGGCACGCACCACCAGACCGCCGCGCAGGCCGATGTTCCCATCGAGTTTGCTGCCACCCACGGCTGTGCCGTAGGGAACGGTCATGCCCCAGGTGATGCCGCGCTGGCTGGAAGCGGCACGGTCAAGGTACAGCAGGGCACAGTTCTTGCCCCAGGTGGGCGTGAGCGCGGTTTTCTGCCCCTTGCGGGCGTTGTTCACACGGGAAGATCCGATGAGGATGGTCTGGATCTCCAGCAGGTCAGCCACCTGCTGCCGGGTGACAACACCTTCCCCGGAGAGGGGGTAAACCGACTTCACGATTTGCGGATGGACGCGCAATTTCGACCACACGCCCTGGCTCATGACCATGGTATTGGGGCGCATGAAAGGCTTTTCCAGTGCCTCCAGCAGCGCCGTCAACGGCGTACTTGCGGGGTCGGACCACTGGTTTTCGCCGGAAAGCGTGGACGAGCAGCCCGTGCCGTAGTTGGCCGTATCCTGTACCAGATTGGCCACGCGCACTTCGCGATCCAGTTTGACCAGGTTCATGATGTATTCCACGGCCTCGCCGCTGAGGTCACGGTTCATCCTGGCCGCCTGGTCGATGTCATCCTGCGGGATTTTCTCGTCCAGGCCGTAGTCTTCGATGGCCGCCGTTTCTTCCATAGCCCCCATGCTCACTTCATTGGGTACGCCGCGTCGGCCCACATAGGTATTGGGACGGTCAAAGTGGCTGAGGTCGAACACGGTATAGCGGAACTCCCGTGTGCTGACGGGGCGCACACGAGGCATGACGTCATCCGCGATCAGGGAGGCGTCGGGGTTGCGGTAGGCAATGGCGATGGCGGTCAGTTCCGGGGTGACCGGAAAAGGAGCGGTTTTACCGGACATGGTTCCTCCTTATTTATGCGGCGGGGCTGGCGGCTACGCCGAGGGTCCCGGGGGCATGGATATAGGTGATGATGTCTCCGGCGGACGCGCTGGTCAGAGCGAAGCCGATAAGGCGGTCGCCGCCGGTGGTTGCCTTTACGGCCTTGCCATTGGCATCGGAAGTCAGGGGATCTCCGGCAGCCAACGTGCCGCCAGCCTCCACCTCGGGCATTTTGTCAAGGCAGACGTCAACGCGATTGTTGGGCTGTCTGCCCAGCTCGTCCGTGGTGCCGAGGAGCGCGTCGGTCTTGGCGGTCGCCTGTTTGACGGCATAATCCTTGCTGCCGTGGGCACAGATGCGGTAGGGCGCGATTTCGCCTTCCGCGTCGAAGGTCTTGAAGATACCGAGGTTTGCCATGATCACTCCTTGTCTTTCCCGGCCTTGACGGCGGCCAGGGCATCCGTGGTGGTGACGACGATTCCGGCGGCCCGCTGTCGTTCCTGGAAGGCCACGACACGAGAGGCGGCCTCTTGCGGGTCGATCTCGTCAGGGGTGTCCACAGGGGCGGAATGTTCGCCGAAGTCCACTTGCTTGGGCAGTTTTTTGAGAAAGTCCTTCATGAAGTCGGACGGGGAAAGCTGTTTCGTCCCACTGCCTTCGGCGAATTCGACCACGCCTTCGGTGTCGAGCTTTGCCATGAATTCGGCCAGCCCCGCGCTCTGGGCAGGTGTCAGACGGCCTTCGGCCAGCATGTCCGCCACAAAGGCCGCGGCATCGGCCGTACGCTCCCGTTCATGGAAGGCGGCCTCCTTTCGGGCCAGCTCCTGTTCACGGCGGATCAGGTCGGCCTCTTTTTCCTCTTGGAGGGAATTCTGTGCGTGCATAGGATTCTCCTGTTGCGTGTTTACCGGTTCGCTGAACGAAGACGGATCTTCCCGGGGCAGGGCCCGGGCCACGGCTGCACCTTCTTGGAGGTCATCCAGCGTCCAGGAAGGCAGGGCGGCCTCTGCCTTTTCCGCGCCGTCTTTTTCGGTGATGTAGTCGCGCAGGCCGCGCAGCAGACCGACAAGTCTGGCAATGAAGCTCAGTTCCTCGGAAAATTCCACCGTGATGTATCCATCGTCCCCGGATGCGAAGCAGACAGGGGCGAGCCCTTTGACGGCGGGCGGTTGTGCCCCCAGGAAGCCTACATGCCGCAAGTACCAGGCGCCGGGCTTGGGATTGGCCGGGGAAGTGGGGCCGTAGAGCGCGGCGGACAGCTTTTTGTAGCGACCGGCGCGCACCATTTCGGCAAAGGCGGGATCCACCTGATCCGGCAGGGCATACAGACGGCCTGCCTGGGCGGTGAGCGATTTGATCCATCCCCAGGCCGGAGCATCGGCCTTGGGATGTCCCACCACGATGGGGGCTTCGGACAGTGCCGGGTCATAGGCGGCCGCCATAGCCGCCACGTCAGACTCGCTGAAATTCAGAGTGGTGCCGTGACTGTCGGTGTGTGTACCGGCACGGAAGATTTCGATGGGATTCATGCTGCCTCCTGCTTTCCGTATAGCGGCAGGAAGCGGCACACGTCCCTTAATGGGCTTTAAGAAAAAACAGAGCCGCCGCACCTTCCCGGTGGGGAACGTGCGGCGGCGATGCTGGTATGTGTTTACAGGCCGTTTATGGTTGCTTCTGCGGTGTGAAGTGCTCACACCCCGGACAACGGGGAGGGGAGAGGAGAAAAAACGGCGCAGGACGCTTATTCTGCGGTTCCTATGTTCACGATATAGACCCCCTGCAGAAAGATGCCGCTGACCTTTGCCTTGCCCACGATGGCGTCGCGCTTTTTGCCCTGCTGGACGTCCTCGTTGATAATACCGACGCGCTTTTGCAGATTGGCGTTCTGCGCGTCCGTCAGGTCAGGCTTGGCCAGCCGAAGCAGCATCTTGAGCGAATAGCCAGCGCGGATGATGGCATCCTGATCTTTGTAAACCACCTGGACAAACAGGGTGATTTCGCGAACCGCCCTGGTCTTTTCATCGAAGCTCACCTGGAGATGGGTGCCCTTGTCGATTTCTTCCGTCGCGGTGCAGAGCAGCTTGCATTCCTTTTGGGCGGCGTCCAGATCGATCAGGAAACCAGTTTCTTTACTGGCGGCCTGCATGGCCTTGAAAGCCTTTTCCACAGTCAGGCCCAGCAGGGGCGTGAATTCCACGGCCCTTGCTCCGGTAGCCAGCAGCAGAACCAGCAACACAACCAGCGCCCCAAATGATTTTTTCATGTCAGCCTCCCGAAAGGTATTTTCGTCAGGCTAGCACAGCGCACCATGCTTGCAAAGGCAGCCGCTGCTTGACGTACTGTTGCTGACCCCGTATCGTAAAAAAGCGATGGCGCAGGTCGGGATATGGCCTCGTGAACCTGCGCCGGGTGACGAAGCCGCCATATGGCAACGTCTTCATTCCTCCCTTTTCCAGAGCAGTTTGCCCCGCCGGAGATTGTCCAGGTACCTGCCGCGCTCCGTAGGGATGAAGGTCCAGCCCACAAGCTGACCTTTGCTCACCTGGACGACCATGATCAACCCCATCTCCTTGCCGCCGATGCGGAGCCGCTTGACGTAGCGTTTTTTCAGCTCCACCCGGCCTGTGGGTGCATGTTCCTCAAAGTCCATCCAGACTTCATACGGAGTGGCCAGCACTTCGGGGATGAAGGGCAGGAAAGGGCTTCTGTCGGGATTCACATGCAGGAGCGTTTCCACCGAAAGCCAGACCACTGTGCCATCCGCCGCAGCAAAGAAGGCCGAATCCGCACCGATCATCTTTTCCAGCACAGGCCGGAGCTCGTCCACCGTGGAGGCCTTTTCGGCAAGTTTGGCTTTTGGCGTGTCCGGGGGAAGCGTTTTCGGGCGGCCCAGCGACCGCCAGCTTTCCCGTGACGCATCCCCCCACGGGACAGGCCTCCAGTTCTTCCATGTTCCGTCCTCCCGGGCCTCCTCGACCTGTCGCGGTGACAGGCGCATCCCTGTGGCGGACTTGCCGGGATTGTAGGCGAAGGACGGGTCCACCCCTTCCACGGTCTCGACATGGATCATGCCGTCCGGTGTTTTGACGGCTACGCTCCGCGTGTTGTCTGGCGGCGGATTCCATATCTGCCAGCCTTCCCGTTGCCGTTCTTGTTCGGAGACGGTCTCCACCGCGCACTTGCAGCCCCAGCCGTTGGGAGGCCAGCGGAAATCCCACCAGGGATCATCCAGAGGTACGATCTTGCCGTCCCAGGCCACATGCTCTTCGCGGGGATGCCGGTTGGGCGTATGGACATAGCGGCCATACGGCCGCATGCGCTTTGTCCGTTGCGCCTGTTGCCAGCGTCCGGCGGCATAGGAAGTACGGATGTTGGTCTCAAAGATGACGCGTGTCCGCCAGCCGCGCGTCCCGTTGTAGCTCCACCCGTGGGCGGCCACGATCCTGTCAAAGTCCTTGCGAAAATCCTCAAGCGTCAGACCGTCCCGGAGACAGCGCCCGATGACCTCCTGAAAGTCCGCCAGCAGCTCGTCTTTCATGGCTCCGGCCACCATAAAGCCCTTGCTGTGCGCCTTGTTCATCATGTCAGTATAGGTCCGGGTGGGGACGCGCACCTTGGCCTGGAAAAAGTCGATGGCTTCCTTGAAGGGGGTTCCCTTGAATGTGACATCAGCCATCGGCGCGCCCCGTTAGATCAGCGGTCAGGAATGCCCCTTCCAGGGCTACCGCCAGGTCAGCTGTATCCATATCCGGGTAACGTCCGGCCAGACGGGCCGCCAGTTCCGGCCAGCCTTCACCGGAATGGATGGCCGCCTCAAGCTCCGCACGGATGTTCTCGACCAGACGGGTGCCTGCATCCTGAGCCACGGTTTCAAGCTGTTCGGTGATGGTGTCCGGGCCCCGGCTGTCCTCCGGTTCTGCAAAAGAGATGACAGGAGAGGGGGCGGCACCAGTGCCGCTGCCACGCCGTTGCCAGGCGTCGCCGTACCGGCGTGCGATCTCGTTGTCGGTCAGTTCCAGCCCAAGGGCGTGGATGCCCTTGTCCCGTTCAGCCTCGGCTTGCGCCTTGCGGGCGTTGACCACGGTGCGCCAGACCTGAGGGGGATTGGCGCCGGGGAAGTTCCATTCCGTGAGCCACACGGCCACGGTGGCATTGAACGATTCGCACAGCAGGTCGGCGTCGGACTTGATCATTTCGGCCTTGACCCCTTCCAGGACATCGCCGGTGCCCGCGTATTGCCCCTGCCTGGTGGTGCCAGTCTGGCCCAGGATGACCTTGGCGATGGCATCGTCCCAGTAGTTCAGGAAATCCGCATAGCTGGCCGTACCGTTGCCCGATGCCTCCAAAAGCTGCACCTCGAAGCCCGCAGGCATGGCCACGGCGCTTTCCGAGCGCAGGGCGCGGGCCGCAGCCAGGGCGGTATCCTTTTCTTCCTCCGTGGCGCCGTCAGGGTAGCTTGCCTTGACGGAGGGCGCGCCGAACTTGTCCAGGTACGCGCTCCAAAATTTCGCGCCGTTGCGCTTGAGATAGCAGGGCCACCACAAATGATGGCCAAGACCTGTCCCATAGGGGCTGTCGTCATCGTCCGCGCCCCATGTGGCGACCCAGAACTTGCGATCCGGCATGGGAGTAACGTCCGCCAGAACGCGCAATTTCAGTTCTCCGTGTTTGCCGAAACCAAAACGCCAGGGTTTGCGCACGCGGATACCGTCCAGCGTGATACGTTTGCCGTCCCGTCCCCAGAGACATTCGGCCACGCTGTAGCCGTAGAGGACACCACGGTGCATCTTGCGGGTGATGGCGTCCCAGGGGAGCGCGTTCAACTGCTCCCGCAGAAAGTCGGCGGCCTCCTGGTCACGGGCGTCGTCGCCGCCGGGTACCACTTCCCATTCAGCGGCGATCAGCGCATCCTGACGCTGCTGGAGCAGGCTGTGCACCTGATCGTCGCGCAGCAGTTTTGCGTACTGGCGCAGGTCGCCGCCCAGGCTGATCACGATGGCGTCGGGGTTGGGCAGCAGTTCCCCGGCGAACCAGGCAAGGTCGAGGCTGCCATCGGAAAGGGTGGCAAAGTCCGGGCGTGAGGTCCGGGGCGGTGCTTGCTCGTTTCGTTTTACCATAGGTCATCGCCTCTCATGTCCGCAAAGGGATCCGGTCCGGCCAGTTTCCCGGAAGCAGGGGAGGATGCCGCGCGAAATTCCACGGGCGCGGCAATGGCTGCGGACGCGCTGGTGGCCAGGAACAGCGCCCAGGTTCGGTCCGCATGGCCGGAGCTGTCACTTTCCGCCACAAAGCGTGGTGCGCCGGTAGGGCCGGAAATTTTTTGCAGTTTGTGCAGGTCGGCGCGCAGGGCCTCGTTGTGGGGGATACGAATACGCCGATCCTCGAACGCCTGTTTCCCCAGCGTGGCCAGGGTCAATTTGTTGGCCCCCGTAAACAGCACGCCCTCAACACGCAAGGAGCCGTGGCGTGCCTTGGCATCTTCCACGGGCTTTTCGCCCATGCCGGTCTGGTCCATGCATACACGCAGCACACGGTAGCGGCGCATCACGTCGTCCAGCAGAGCATCCTGCTCCGCGAAGGTAGCTCCCTTGCGCTCGATGAGTTCCCGCAGCCACAGCACGTCGCCCACCTGTTCCAGCACGACCAGAACGAACAGGTCACGGCGGCGGCCGATGTCCACCCCCACATAGCAGGGACCGCCCGCATAGGCGCCGGGGATACCGGCCTGCTCATGCTGCACGGCGTTTATCAGGTCATAGGAAAGCCATGCGGAGGCCTCGTCCAGCCATTGCAGCTCATATTCCTGCGCCCAGGTGTCATCATCGCCGCAGCCGGCTTTCAATTCCTTGATATTGCGCGGCAGCCCTTCCGCCACCGCCTGATAAATGTCAACCGTATGTTTGGACCAGCCCGCCGTGGCAGGGGACGTCATCAGTTCATAGAATTTATTGCCCTTGCCGTTGGGGGTGGAGACAACGCGCAATTTCAGTCCCGGCCGGGAAATGACCGGGAAAAGAGCCGCCCAGATCTTGCGGCTGTCCTGGTGGAAGGCAAATTCGTCAAGAAAGACATTAGCGCTGAACCCTCGGGCCGTGTCAGGGTTGGCGGGCAGGGCCGTCACACGGGAGCCGTTTTTCGTCACCACTTCCAGCGCCCTGACCGTGGTATTGTCAGCCAGGCGGAAGTCGTCAGTAAAGGCTTCAAAGCCTACATTCATGGCCCGCAGGTGCAGCTTGACGCCTTCTTCCATCGCTTCGCGCGCCTGCCGTTCTCCGCGAGAAAGGATGACCCAGCGCACGCGGCGGCCGGAGACTTCGGCATCCACCATGTCTTCCGCGACCTCCAGCGTGGTAGTGAAGGTCTTGCCGGTCTGGCGGGCGAACATGCCCACTTTGAACCGGCTTTTATCATCCAGCCAACGTCTCTGATAAGGATAGAGTATCGGCATCAGGCTTCGCCTCGATAAATGGCCTTCATGCGCTCCAGCGCTTGTTCCGGTGTCAGGCCGGATGATTCCGCTGCGGCACGGCTGGCGGCGGCGTCCAGCTTCTTTTCCGTCTCTTTCTGTATCCGCTCGCGTACCTTGGCTTCAAAATCCTGATCAAGCCTGTTGGCTTGGGACATCTCCTTGATGGCCTTGGCCAAAAAGAAAAAGCCCTGGTTGTCTATATCCTGTGATTCCTCATCTTCGGAGGTCAGGCGTTTTTCCAGGTGGTCGAAGACAAGGCGGCGCAGAACCTCCACCAGCAGGCGGCCCTGTTGGCCTTCTTCTACCGCCGGGCCTATCTCGCGCACGAGGGCTTCTGTCATTTCCCGGCTTTGGCGCAGTTTGGCGGCTATCTTGTCGATTTTCTGCTTCTGTCTGCCCAGCGCCGAACGGGAGACGCCTTCCACACCGATACCGCGCAAATGTTCAAGCAGTTCGTCCAGCGTCAGGCGGCCTTCGGAGAGGATGCGGTTGATCTCCGCCTGGATCTCCGGTTGCAGGCGGCGCAGTGTGGATTTGCGCCCCATATTACAGCCTCGGGCCGGGACGCTTCACGCCGGGAACCACAGTGCGGCCACAGGCCACGTCAAGGCCGCGCCGGGTGATCTTGACAACGAGGATACCGGGCAAGGCTTCACATTCGACCAGTCCGGCATCCTCAAGCCATGCGGCGTCGGCATCCACGCAATCGCGGGAAACGCCATGCCCCACGGCTTCAAGAGCGCTTTGCAGCAGGCTGGTATTCATGGCATAATCGGGGTCTTCGGCAAGAAAACGCAAAAACGCGCAACGGCGATTCTCCGCTTGCAATTCGGCAAATGTCCTCATCTTCTCTCCTGATCCAGGTGGTGCTGGACAAGCATGTTGATTTGTTCCTTGATGCCGCCGATGGACGTATCCATGCCGTCCATGCGGTTGCGCACGGCCTTCATGTCGCCGCGGACCTCAGCGAGCGAGAGCGCGATCCTGTGCATGGTCTCGCTGTCCGGCACGGTTTCCATGCGACGTTCCAGCGATTCCAGCCGTCCGGACATGCTTTCCTGCTCAGTTCTTACGGCGGCATATTCTTCCTTGGTGACGAAACGGCGGGACAGATGGTAGATTCCCCAGCCATAAAAGAGTGTGGCGATCACGCCCAGCACAGGCCACCAGCGGTCAAGTTCGGTCAAAAAGTCAGTCATGGGCGTTCTCCGCATAGTTGGCAAGCGCCCGGTAGCCCGCCTCCAGCTTTCGGCAATACTGGCCATAGTCCCGAACGTGAGCCAGCACGTCTTCCGGCGTGGCTAATGCGTCCGGCCGTATCCCGGTGCCAGCGGCTCCGGCGGCGCCGGGAGCATCAGCAGCGTTGCCGGTACCGGTGCGTCCGCTTTCGGCGCCACGACCGGTACCGGTTCCGGCAAGGCCGAGGGCCTGGTTGTAGAGCCGCACCCAGTCAGCAGTAAGGCCAGCACAATCACGACGGGCAGTTTCGGCAACATGGGCAAGCCTCCTGTTTACGGACGCACGTTCCGCGTCCAGCTCTTTCGTTTTTTGGGCCACTTCCAGGGCCAGACGGTCACCTCTGGCTATGGCCGCCGCCAGGCGCTCACGGGCGCTCTTTTCGGCGGCGGCCATAGCCTCGGCCCGGGCCTGTTCCTGTCGGGCGCGATCCTTTTCCATGACGGCGATCCGCGCCTCGCATTCCTGCCGTGCATCGTCGGCGCCGCGTCCGTACCCGGCAAGAAAGGCCATGCCCGCCACAAGGGCCAGCGCCACCCATTCCGTCAGGCTGTCGGGCAACAGGGAAAGGATGCGCCACATGTGCTAGACTCCCGGCCCCCAGCCTGCCTTGATATACGCGTACTGGCGTTCGTTCAGGATCAGCCTGGGGTAGTTGCGATTTTCACGGAAGGCGGCTTTGCCGCGTCCGGCGTTCACGTTCTCCACGGCACCGAACCAGACGCGGTCATCCAGCCCCAGGCCACGGGCCTTTTTGCGGTCACGGTCTACCCAGCCCAAACCGCCGTTGTAGGCGGACAGGGTAAAGGCCATGCGCTCGCGGTCGTCATGTCCAGGCACACGCTCCCAGAGCCAGCGGTCATAGGTGACGCAGGCACGCAGGCTCCATGCCGGATTGAACGGCGCGGGTCTGCCCGTTTCCGGGGCGACCGTGGGCAGCCATTTGGCCGTCGCCGGCATGACCTGCGCCAGTCCCTGAGCACCCACATGGGAAACCGTGTCGTTGCGCCACCAGCTTTCCGTGTGGATCTGCGCCGCGAAGACAGCCACCGGGGCATCCAGGCCCCACACGGCGCGGGCCTCGCGGACAAGCTGATTGCGGTATTGAAGGGCCGCGCGAGGGATCTGTACCTCAGCATGGCAAATATCCGCCATGAAAAGGCAGAATGTAAGGCAAAGTATGAACCAGAGCCCGGCCTGGAGAGAGCTGATCCCATGCGATACTCCGTCATGCAGGGAACGCCAAGACCGAGAAAGGGGTGGCAGGATTTTCCGAAAATCCATCATCACAGCCCCAGGCAGATGCCAAGCACGACAGCTCCCACGATGATGCCGCGCCGGATGGTAGCCACGGCGAAGGGGCGGAAGTATTGCTCGCAGATTTCAAAGTCCGGTTTGCCGTCATCCCCGGCTGCGTCAGGATGTTGCAGCCAGTCGGTCTTCAAGTAGCCGGACGGACGGGCATAGGGGAACACAGCTCGGTCGAGCCAGACGCCGACGCACACGGCAAAGGCGGCCAGGGCGGCTTTGTAGAGGATGACCGGAAGTTGCTGCGGGGAAAGCAAGGCCAGCACGGCCAGCAAAAGGACAGTGATCAGGCCGCACAGGGCCAGCCAGCGACGGGCGGAAAAAAGACGTTTGAACATAAAAAATCCTCCTTTTCGGCAGTTAACCGGAATCGGAGGATTTTTTCTTTTAACGCACGTTGGGAAAGTCCAGGGGTACACCGGGCAGCGTGCCCTGCCGTAACCGGCGACGGGCTCGTTCTTCGGCGATGATGGCATAGGCTCGCTGTTCGGAAAGGCCGAATTTGCGTGCCAGTTCGGAAATGTTGTCACCTGTGAACTCTGCCCATAGCTGGGCGTTGCGCTGCCGCAAGCGGCGATTTTTTCCCTTGGGAATATAGATATTGATACCGCCCCAGTCCTCGGCGAGCATGTTGGCCACACGCTCGCCAAACGCCGCGCCGGAAGGCGGGCTTGGATCCGCCAGAGCTGCATCGTACATGTCGGCCACCTTGGTGGCCACATCCGCCAGAAGTTCATTTTCATTCATGGCGGTTCCCCTGCGCTTCAGACCAGGTTCCTGCATACCGGCCTTTACGTCTGGCATCATAGACCAGGGCCGCAATGACGGCACGCAACTGTTCTACGGTGGCATGTTCAAAACAGCGGGTCACACCGCCGGATTGCCGCTTGAGGATACCCACGGCGTAGCCCCAGGGCACGACAGAGCCTTCCACACGCCCCTTTTCAGCCAGCATGGCCTCTATCTTACGCATATAGACGTCGCGCCCCAAGCCGTCATCATCCTGTGTCAGGATGCGCGGAACATCGCTGCGACGATCCGCAGCACCGTGACGGCGTGTGGCAACGCCCCGCGTACCGGTAAAACCGCACCGCTGCATATACAGGATGCAGTCCCGGCGCTGGCGGTCATCCAATTCTCCGGCCGATTCCACACCGAACTGTTCCCTGAGAAGCATACGGTACGTTTCGTCGTCCAGACATAACTGTTTTTTTGCCACATGGATCTTGGCCAGCTCCATCCGGCGGCGTTCGGCGGCGAGGCTGTTCTTTTTGCGCCGGGGCGGTTCTTTTTTCGTTGTGTCGCTTCCGGCAGAGGCGGTAGCACCTGCGCGGATCCTGCCGGTGGCAAAGTCGATGATGGTGGCCATGTTCCCTCCTGAGCCGATGTTTATCGCGCACCACGCGACGCATGGACGACAACGTCTTCCACAGGAACGAAAACGCGCTGGCCATTCAAGGACACGCAGATCATCCAGCGTCCTCTGTAGTCCAGGATCGGCTCCGTGTTCGTCCAGGTGCCTTCATAAAAGCCGTCCGCGCGCCGTACGGAGACGCGGGAGTTGCAGGGAATGTCCGGGGCCGGGGGAGGTGTTTCCAGCCCGCACAGGGCAAGCTCCGCCGCCAGACGGGCTATGCCGTCCCGGTCGAAGAAGCGCGGCGCGCCGTCTTCCGTGTCCAGCCAACGCCGGGCAAGGCGGATACGATAGCACCCCTCCGGGCCGCCATACAACGGGGCCGGAGAAAGTTCCGCCTTGAATCGCGTTTCGCCCGCGCGAATGCTGACGGATCCTGTGAACCGTCTTTTGTCTTTCGCCACGGCGCTACTCCTGATCGTGCTTTAGCCGGTCACGCAGTTCAGCTTTTTTCGCGTTATTGAAGCGATCCACCGTTCCAACCAGGTATCCCGTAATCCGTCGGACCCGTTCAAATGTGACCCCCTCACCAACGTACACTATGCCGTTCCGTACTGTTTGTGGGAGCTTGGGCGCTACCTCTGTCATTGCACTATCTCTTGGCTGCTCGTCAGGCCGGAACCGCCACGTTCCGGCGACGGCCCATGTGGGGCCGTTTCGCTTGAGGTTATTCTTCATCCGGGGCCGTATCGTTGTCGCCCCGCAGCCATGCCAAAACATCCACAATCCCCTGTTCATAGCTCATGCCGGGATAGTGGGTGCTTTCGTCAATGCCTTCCACAGCCCAATTTTCCACGCGGGCAATCTCGGTTTCAGTTCTTACAACTTGCATGGACACATCTCCTTTTGGCGTATTCAGAACAACGAAAGTTGCTCAATTGTTATCCCTGTTTTTGTGTCAGTTTTGACACGCACGGCGCTTGTCTTCTTCGGCGCTGGCGGCGTTTCCGGTCCGGTAAAGTGGCTTTCCAGCCATGCCCGCGCCTCTTCCTTGTCCACCGACCGGATGCTTCCTCCCCAGACCAGGCTCCTCCGTGTTTCCCATGCCCCGCGTACTTCCAGGGCAAGGTGATTGCCCCACAGCACAATCCCGTCCAGATTGAAAAACATGAGATTCAGGACCGACATACGCACACACGTCAGGTCGATGTCCTGCCCTACAAAGACGGCCCGCCCGTTTTGCTCGAACGTTTGCTCCTTTGCCGCCGCTATCAGGCAGGCCCCCGCGCCGCAGGCCGGGTCAAGCACCTTGAAGCGGCCTGTTTCCGGCGGTGCTATGTGCGTTATTCTGGCCATAAGCCGTGCCACAGCGGACGGCGTGAAATACTGGCCCGTATAGTGGTTGGCCGCGTATTCCTCATACAGTGGGCCCAAGACTTCCTCATTGGTCGCCCGCATGTACTCCAGCAGGCAGGCCGTGGCGGTGGCAAAATGATCCGCTTCCCGCTGGCCCTTGGGGGCCGTGTTGCGGTAGCCGCCCATGATCTCCAGATACGGCGGGTCGTCACGCTGGAAGGCGTGGAACATCAGCCCCACCCAATCCTCAAAAACGCGATGACTGCGGTATCCCATGCCGATGATAGTTTCCAATTCCTTGCGCACCGGGTTCAATCCCGGATTTCCTCGCTGATAGTGCTTCTTGCTCATGGCTGCTCGTCAGGCCCTGCGCACCACCGCCGGGCGACCGCGCCGCCCTTGGAAGTGGGCGGGCGGTTTCGCTTTATGACCTCATGGCCTCTTTCAGTTCCTTGCAGGTGATGAACACCAGCTTTTTCCCGGCGGGGATCTCCAGGATCTCGCCGGTTCGCGGGTTACGGCCCTTGCGGGCCGCCACCGCCTTGCTTTTGAACTTGCCCAGCCGGGGCAGCGTGACCTCTCCGCCGCCCAAAAGCTCCGCTGCGGTCACATCGACCAGGGCGTCCAGCGTGGCTTCCACCATGACGGCGGTCACGTTCCTTTGGGGATCCATCGTGTGCACGGTCTGCGTTACGGCCTTGATAAGTTCCTGCTTTGTCATGTCGTTATTCCTTGTTTATATGTTTTCTGCCTGTTCGTTCTTTTGTTCCGACAGCTCATAGAAAAACACATCGTCCGTTACCAGCCGGAGCCCATGCTGTTTCAGAAGTTCCGGGGCGGCTCCGCGCAGTCTTTCTTTATCCACTTCTTCCTTGATGCGAATATATTCCGTTTTATTTCCTGCCTTGAGGGATTCCAGCACGCGCTCGAACGTCCATTTGGGCAGGGTCTTGAGCTTGGTGGACAAGCGGTAGCCGATGGTGCCGAATGTCAATTGCAGGCTTTTGCGCCCACGGAACAGCTCGTCGCGCGCATAGTCCGCATAGCGGAGCAGGGACTGTTCAAGCCCGGCGATTTCCTGCTTGATGGGTTCGGCTTCGGCGGCGGCCCTGGCTTTGACCTCATCGATCTCCTCGGCGGCGGACAGGTCGATGAGTTCAATCCTGCGCTTGTGTGCGGCGATGCGGGCCAGAACGGTATCCGCTTCCTCTGTGGACTTGATGACTACGGTAGTAGCGGCGGGCTTAATGCGTGACATGTTCGCTTCTCCCTTCGATCATGCGATAGCCGTGGCTCTGGCTGTCGCGCCAGAGGGCAAAGGCCTGTGCTTCCATGCTGCGCAGGCAGGCCAGCTCTCCGCGCAAATTGTGCAGGATGATGGGGATCACTTCCTTGAGAGCCTCGCTACCGTGTCCGGTGGCGGCTTCCAGGGCATCCAGTTGGCGTTCTATACGTTCAGCGATCATGGCGATCCTCCTTGGCTATGTGGCTGTACAGGCACTCTCCGTGGCAGGCCCGGAAAAGCTGGACATACAGGGGATTGATGGACATATAGGGGAGTTTCTGGTGGGCCTCGCAGTCGGCCCTGGCGATCGGGCCAAGAACAGGGCAGGGGATGATGGCCCCACCCAGGAGGCTTTCCACGCGGTGGCGGATGAAATCCAGCGGTGCGTGATGGCGGTTACGCAAGGCAAGGCTCACGATGGCCGGAGAGACGTTCAGGTCGCTGGCGACCTTTCGCAGGCTGCGTCCATCGCAGGCCGTTGCCAGAAGTTCGATCCACTGGGGCAACGGCGTGCCCCAGGCAGCCCGGGCTTTTTCCGTACAGTTCATGCGTCGTCCCTGCCTTCCGGCGGCAGCGCCGTGACGATTTTGTCCACATTGGGGTCGTAGAGCTGTTTGACTCGCAGGATCTGCGGAGCCTTGGGGCCTGTGTTGCGGGCGGGGATGAAACGATAGGTGTCCGTGCCAGTTCTGTGCAGGTAGCCGCCACGGGCCAGCCATTGGCAGTAGGCTTGCGCTTCGCCATAGGCGATGGTGGCATCTTCTAGGGATGCCGCATTGACCAGTTCCCGTACAGTGAACATGCCTAGTATGGGCATGGCCCGCCACATGCGCGTCCGTCCGGAATCCGGCAGGAGCACACCGTTTTTCCGCACACGCGGTGCGTTGACGCCGCAATCCTTGACCAAACGGTATGTGCATTGCCCGCCGGGTACATGGGATATTTCTTCCAGGATGCCCGCCCGCAGAAGCCCCACCAGATAATCCCTGGCCTTGCCGGTGCGGCGGTCGATTTTTGTTTCCAGGTACAGGTCGCGCAGGGAAAACGTCCTCAGTTCGCGCATGGCAAGCCAGAGCTTTTCACGATCGGTCAAAGCGCCCGGCGGGGTGGAGGGGAGAAGCAGGGCCATGTTTACCGTCCTCGCACCGGTGCTTCGCCGGTAAACAGTTCCCGCTCTCCCCAGGTGGCCAGATCCATTTCCTTGATACCGCTGCTGTTAGCCACGCTTTCGATTAGCGCCAGATTGACGCAGACTCGCCGGGCTGATCCGTTGGCTTCCGCGTAAACGCGTCGCAGCAGATCCTCTGCGATAGCCGTCTTGGTGACGTGTAGCTTGCACAGTGCCTGCGTATCGGCAAAGGAGACAGGCTGTGCCGGGCACCAGTCCAGCACACGCCCGTGGAAGCGCTCCCAGCGTTTCAGGGCATTGGGAAGGTTTTCTTCACCGATCAGCATGATGGGAGCTTGCGACGCCTCATATATATCGCGGATGATCTCAATGGCCCCACGCTCCACAAGGTAGTCTGCCTCGTCCACAATCAACGGCCTGCCGGACAGCGCCAGCTCTTCCGCAATCTGGTCGGACATCTCCGCTACCGTCTTGCCGGGCCGAAGGCCAAGCCCTTTGCAGATGGCTTCATGCGTAGCCTTGCGCGTCCAGGAACTGCGCGCCTGGACATAACAAGCCCGCTTGGCGATGGTGGCCACCGTGGCCGCCGTGCTTTTGCCGTAGCCGGAGGGACCGTAGAAAACCACGATACCGGGCAAATGGCGCGGTCTGTCGATGGCACGGGTGAGGGATGCAAGGCATAGGCTCACATTGGTAAGAGGGGCCGTGCCAGGCTTGACGGCTTGAAGTTTCTGATTCATGATTTCCTCCTCTATAGCGGCGGGCTTCCGCCCTCTGGGCCCGGCGGTGCTGTCGCCGGGCTTTTTTTATTGATTCATTGCTGCACAGATACGCGCGGCTTCTTGGACGCTTTCCCACTCATAGGATCGTCCGAATGCCTCCATCCAATTGGATTCATCCGGTGTTAGGGCTTCCCCACGCAGACGCCTGGCATCCAGCCTCAAATAGAGGGCCTGTTTTTCTGCCAGGTTGGCTGGAGCTACGAAGCTCGTCGCCTGATCTTCCAAAATTTTCACTGCTGCGGTGCGTGCCTGTTCCGCCTGATCCGGCGTCAGGGTTTGCATGGAAAGATCCTTGGATGCTGCGCGTGCTGCTTCGGCCAATTCAAAGGTCACATGCTCAATGACGTCGGCCGTCGGAGCCGGGTTATCTTCAACCAGACGCAGTGCTCGCTCGACGTGCATATCAAGGATGTCCTGGGCCATACGATCCAGGTGGTTCTTCCTGGCATCTTTCCTGATTCCGGCGATGGCCGTGCGCACGGAGCGCATGGTATGGCGGGCGTCCACGGCGATCTTGCGGCGTTGTTCGGGCTCCATACTGTCAACGCATTCCGCCCGGCAGACGAACAGTCCGTCGAGATAGACGTAAGCATATTGCGGTCTCGTTGCGTCAAAACGGATCTCCGCTGCCTGCTGCATCACGTCGGGGCGTCCAAATTCGGGGGCGATGTATGTCCGTCCGCCGATCTGAATGCCCTTTTTGCCGATCTGGCGGGTGCCGATGACAGGCAAGAGCAGCATGTCGAGCGCCTGCTTGTACTGTTCCGGGATGCGCTGGATGGTGCGTGGATATTCCGTCAGCATCTGATACGGCGTTTTTCCTTTTAGCCCTGTGTGCGGGCGGTGCAGGTAAACAGCGTCCGTCCATTTATCGCAAAACGCCTGCAACTCCTCTGGGCTCATGGCGATACTGAGTTGCTCCGCGTCAGCCCCTTTGTGGGAACGCTTCATAAGGCGTTTGGCGAAGTCTTCCTGATCTCGGATGCGCTGGCGTGTGGCCACGTCATGGCCTACATAACAAGGAGCGATGGGCAGCAAATCATGCGAGAAAGAACGAAAGACGCGTTCGATGGCCGGTTTCAAGTCTGGCCGGAACGGAGGCAGCGCCTGACACTCGATACGCAGATCCGTGAGCAGGCGGATCATCTGGCGCGATCTGAACTCTTTGCCGTTATCTGTCACCACGGTTTCAGGAACGCCCCAGTCCAGGAGACAGTCACGTGTCAGGCAAGCAACCTGCTGCGCTGTGGATCTCTCCGCGACCCTGAATTTTACACGCCGCGTATAAATTTCTATGATGCCGATGATGGCGTACCGTTTGCCGTCGTTCAGCATGACGTCCGAGGGCGTACCGTCGTATTCCCAGCGTTGGTTGATTGCCGTCACAAGAGCGTAGGCATTACCGAATGAGGGCATCGCCAGGTTCCGGGCCTTGCCGGGCGCAGTGGCGCTGAGGAACAGGGCAGAGTTCTTTGCTTTCCAGCCTTGAATCCAACCTTGAAGGCGGCGCAGGGAGGGGAGGGCGAACAGTTCGAGTCCTGTTTTTGCGCGTTCTTTGTTGACCGCTTCCAGTTTTTCAAGAATGTTGGCCGCCTTGCCTTCGGGGTAGCGGCAAACGATAGCTACGATAAGGGCCTGAACTTCCGGCTGGCTGTCGATGCAGCCCTTGCCGCGTCGCCCCTTGCCATAATCTCCCGCCAGGCGCGCCGTGCCTTCGTGCGCTATGGCGCGTTCCCAGTTGGCAAGGGTGTTTTTGCTCACATGGGGCAGTGCCTCCCTCAACCAGGCTTCGGCCTCGATTTCTCCCGCATTCCAGCGTGCGGCGAACAGTTCGCGGCCACGCGTCTTGGGCAGTCCGACGGTTTCCGTAAACATGCGGCACAGCATGAACAGGGCGGATTTGGCTTCGGCTCGGCTTTTGCCGTTGGCGGAAAAAGCGGCCTGCACCGCGATGGTGAGGGGCTTGGCGGGTAGGGTGGGCGCGTGTGGCAGGGGAGACACCTTGGCGGCAATGGCCAAGCGTGTGGGCTCTGGCATGGAAGCGACGATCCATTCCCGTCCGCCACCACGTCCCGCCCGCTTGCGGGATTGCCAGTTTTCACGCTTGGCGCGCTTGCTGATGCCCTGCTGTGTCATGGCGAGCAGTGGGATCAGCTCCTGCGTTGTATATGTTGTCTTTATCTCCACCATACGCGCCTCGAAATTTGTACTATCCAGAAGGCTATGCTGCCGACGTCCTTTTGTTCGTTTCTGTGACCATGCGGGGATCAAAGAGATATTCCTCCGGCACTCCGGCAGAGCGGAGAGCGTCAAGAACACGAGGACTATGGTTTTTCCCCAGTATGGTGGCGGATACAGCCGACTGGCTTATGTCCAGTTCGCGAGCCAGCGCTGCGGCACTCCATCCATTGCGTCTAAGTGCTTCATGGATGCGCATTGCCCAGTAGCAGCGCTGCTCTCCCAGCTTGGCGCGTGTGATGGTTGCTCCGGGCATCCTCATAGCCGTTCCTCCAGTTGCTTCTTGCGCTTGCGTGCGGCCTTCATTTCCAGATCTGCCTTGCCATAGTCCCGGTAACGCTTGTCTTCCGGCGTCATGAGATCCATGCCTACGGCTCGCAGCATGACCTGCAGGGGCGTATAGTTGTCCGTGGCCATACAGAATGCGAGAACCGCCAGAATTGAGGGGGGATGGCTGACATCCGAAGGGCTGAGCCATTTGTCCAGAGTCGCTTTGCTGATGACCGGCGAATTCCCGCCTGTCAGCTTGATGTCTGCACGTTGGGCGATGTCGTTAAGACGGTCTGCAAGGAGTTTCCTACCTTCGCTTTCCGAAGCCCCGGCAGCATCGCGCATGGCGGCTCTGATGCCTGCCAGCACTCCTGATAGTCGAAGCGTGTTATCTATTAAGGAAAGCTGATGCATGATGGCCCCCTGTCCTTTCCTTGCTAGCCCATGATCGGAGTTTCCGAATTTTTCCATCGTCCAATGGCCTCACGGTAAGGAATTTGGGCCATCCTCATGTTCTGCAGTCGTACCCACACCAGGACGTCGCCTCGCTTGCAGATAGCGCCCCAGCGCCAGCCATGTTCATGTCGTTCGATGACGATCATGGCTTCAGAAAATTTGATGTGACCTTGGAATCCGAGGTTGATCTTTGCGTCAGTACAGAGCATTCCCCAAGACTTGCCGGATAGGGTCTTTTGTGAGTAGGCGCGTGCCGCGCGCATGGCGGCCGCTTTGGTTGAATACATATGGGGGGCGTACTGGATGATGGCGCATTCGAGAGAATCCGGCATGGTACTTGTTCCGTAGACTTGTCCAAATTCGGCCAGGCCGTGGACGTTGAACTTGCTTCGCCGGGCGGGTATGGTTGAGTTCTCAATTCATTCATAAACCGCCCGTGATTCTTTTTTACTATTTTTGATGTTGAAGTCAACACTAAAAATAGTTGTAAGTTAAGAATGGTACATTTTTAATGTAAGATAGCGGGATAGTTAGCCAAATACAGACATTTTTAGTTGTGTGTTTGGTTGTGGGCTGACTCATGCAAGATACAACTGCCAGTGCGATTCTGCTGCGCCTGAAAAATGCTCTTGCTGCTAAAAGCGATTCTGAGCTCGGCCGTCTGTTAGGGGTCTCCCAACAAGCGGTGTCAAATGCCAAAAATAACAATAAATTACCTGATTCATGGGTAAGGATAGCCGCCGAGCGGCATAACCTCTGCATGGATTGGATTGTCTTTGGTCGTGGTCCAATGTGTCCAAGGGATAGCGACGCGGACGCCGTAGGGGCTGGAAAAGATCCTTCGCTAGGCAAGTGTCCGCACTGTGCCGTACTAGAGGCTGAATTGAAGGCAGAGCGTGATGAGCGCCGGGAATTATCGCTAGAAAATAGGCGGTTATGGAAGGAAAATGCCGAACTGCGCGAACGCTGTGCCCGATTTGAAGAGCGGGCGGTCGCGCGATCCTCTACACAACCAGAGGTTGTAGACCGGGAAAGAGTACAAGGCAGTGTGCCGGACTTTTTTGAAGAGCGGCCGCCCATCCCAAGCAATGAAGCGATTCGGTGTCCACGCATGGACAAGTAACGTCCAGGCTGGAGCGGCCTTAGCATCTTCTTTGCCGCTTTGATACGGAAAACGCCCTCCGTTTTGTGTCAGAATCGACACGCAACGGAGGGCGCTCTTTGTCCAAGACTGTGTGGCGCACGGGAAGAGAACAGCGGGCTTTTCCCTAAAATAAATGGCGCGGTATCAGGTTTCGGACAACATCCTTCCTACTTTGGAAGATGTGATAACATATTGACATTCAAGCTAGTTGCCACCGGAATATCCCCATAAGTCCCGTTATATCCCTGTTTCCTTCATACCCAATACTGTCTGGCGTGGCACAGGCTATTTTTTGATCGGTGAGACGTCTATCACTTCACCCAGGGACGGCATAAGTTCTGCGGCGTGAGCCTGCCCCGTGGGGGTGACGTGGGCGTAGATCGCGCCGGTGGTAGCCACGGACTGGTGCCCAAGCTGGGCAGCCACGGCGGCAAGGTCGGCCCCCTCGCCCAGCATGATGGTGGCGGCGATGTGGCGCACGTCGTAGAAGCGCATGGAGATCCCTGCACGTTTACAGGCCGTTTCCCATGCCCGCCGGTAAGAGCGCACAGGGCGGCCATTATCGTAGTGGCATACCAGCATGATTCCTCGACGCTGGTCATAGGCACAACGCAGGGCAGCCTCACGCAGGTAGGAATCATTGCGGATGATAACGGTCTTGGGCTTTCCGCTCTTCCCCTGGGTGATAACCACCTGCCTGCGCCGGAAGTCGAAGGCGTCCCAGCGCAGGCCAAAGAGCTCCACCTGTCCCGGCCGCAAGGCAAGAAAAAAGGCGGTCTTGACCGCCCACTGGAGCCATCCCGGAAGCTCTGGGAAGACCCGCATCAGATCACGGAACTGCGCCCGCATGACGGGCCGTACTACCTTGAGCTTACGGTACGGCCACGGGTGCCGGGCAAGGAAATCCTGCTCAACGCCCCACGATAGGATAGACGAGAGATAGCTCTGGTAATGGTTGATGGTGTTGTTGCTGACCTGACGCACGCGCAGGCCTTCGCGCATCCGCTCCAGGTCTTGGCGGTTGAGCATGTCGGCGTACTTGTCACGCAGGAAGGCCGCCGGCCCACCGTCAGCCAGCAGCCACAGGATGCTGCTGCGTGTGGAGCGGTGCAGGTCGGGGCGGGAGCGCAGATAGGCGAGGGTGAGCTCTCCCATGGACAGACGGCTGTCGGCCTCTTCCGGCTCCATCTGTTCCACGTCGAAGGCGCGGGCCGTCTGCTCGTCCCGAAAGGAACGCTGTTGCCACTTTCCTTCGCTGCGGAATTTGACGATCCACCGGCCATCGGCCCTACGCGACACACTCACGGCGTCCTCCTGTGATTGCCCGTCCTGCGGATACCCATTGACTGCTGGTCATGCGGCTCTTCTTGCGCGTTGCTTTGGTGGAGATGCCGCACAGCTCGTTGATCTGGGCCTTGATGGCCTGCACCTTTTCCGCAGCTTCCGCCTCCACCTGGTTCAATTCCGCTTGCAGGCGGACGAGCTCCTTGATGCGTTCGGCGTCAGTCATGGTCGTGGCTCCTGTGTCGCCGCTCCGGGCAGCCTGTGCAGTCCACGTCGTTGGGCATGATCTCGTGACGACGGGGGAGGGAGTTCCATTTCCGCACAGCATCTTCGGTATTATTTCCGAACGGCCCACACACTGAGCAATCAAGATTTGCACAGCTCACATAATCTCTTCCTGGGACGTCCCCGGCATAGAGTTCCGCAGATGATCCGCAGGCTGGGCAGGGCTTGAGCTTGGGGCTATCCATGACGTTCTTTCTCCTCCACGGCCTTGCGGGCGGCCTCACGCCAGCATCGCCCACGAATTTCTGTTTCCTCAGAATCCAAGCAACATATATGCTTGAACTTATGTTCGCATTTATATCCTTCAGGCATCGGGCATCTGAAGATGTCCTTATTCCAGATATACTCGATAAACCAGTCGGATTCCTTGTCCAGCCGCGCCACCTCTTCCCGCAGCCTCTTCACCTCATCCAGCAGCGCAAGGACAGTCTTGGGGTTCGCGGCCGCGATGTACGCGAGGTCTTGCCGCGAGATGCCTACTTCTCTCGGACACTCCAAGCACGCCGCCACGTCCTCCCAGGGGCCGGGCGTCGCCTTCTCTGCAAGATCCCTGATCTCCGCCAGCTCTTCCTGCGTCATCGGCTTGTCGCTCATTTCCGAACCTCCTCAAGAGCAGCGCGCCCGGCGTCGGAGAGGGAGTACATGGTGCTTTCTGCTCTGGTATTCTGCTTATCGTGCCTGATAAGGCGCATCCCAAACAGTTCATAAACCATCAGCTTGCTGGTCCCATAAAAATTCCCAGTCTTGCAGTCCAGAAAGACCTCTCCACGCTTTACGGCCTCAAGTGCGGCTATCTGTGTCCTCGTCAGCTTCATGCCACCAGCTCCTCGTAGATTTTATCCCCTTCCTCGTCGCATCCGGGGCACATTCCCATCAGCCCCGTGACCCATTTGTCGGACAGCCTGCGCAGCTTCCACCAGTCCGGCGTGCTGGTGTAGTTCGGGCACATGCCTGCGGCGCCGCAGATCATCAAGTCGGCGGCGCGGCGCAGGCTGACCGCGGTCAAGTCGAAACCGGCGGCACCGGCGCTGCCACGGGTGGGGATGACGGCGTCGGGGTGGGTCTTCACGAATTTGATTTTCATTCTGTACTCCAAAGAAAAAGGCCGCGCTTGGCGGCCCTGGTTATTTGTCCATCTCAGCCTCGGCTGCGAGGCGGGCGTACATCAAGTGGCATTCGCGGCAGTTGCGAATGCTGCGGCAGTTGTGGTTTGTGGGCATTTGTTACTCCGCATTGAGGTCGTAATATCGTTCCTCTTCGGTCAGATCGCTTTCAGGCACGCGGAAGTTCAGGCCATCTTCGAACGCCCCGCCATGCTGCTCAATGAGGTCGTAGGCGTTGGGCTTGATAGCATCGTTCTTGTGGAGCCATTCCAGCATAAGGCCTGCTTCATGGCCTTCTCGAATGAGGTTCCCATCCAGCAACGCCTGGGCCACCCTGTGGCCGCAGGGGAGAATGTCTCCTGACCGGATGCCGTCACTTCCATCGCTATTGTCGAACCTGTAGACCTTTCGGCAATCTTTGTCCCCGCAGAACACGACGTTGTGGAGCTCTTTATATGCCATATCTCTTTCTCCCGGCTGCTCATCAGGCCGTGGCCGCCACGCCACGACGACGCCCCAGAGCGGGGCGTTTCGCTTGTGTCACATGGATTTGCAGCAATCCCTTTTGTTGCTCAAAAAACGGGCTTTGAGTTGACACAAGGCCCGTTCAACGGAGGGCTAGGCGATAACGTTCAGTCCGTCCACGGCGTCCTGCATGAACTGCTTGATGTTGGCCATGGCCTCGCTGCGCCACGCGCCGCCGTCGGATTCCACCAGCATGAAGTGCATCCCGTCCTTGTCCTGGGCGCGGAAGACAAAGCTGCTGGCGGGCTGCTCCACTTCCGTGAAAGTGCGGAAGGGACGCAGGGTTACGGGGTTGGGCATCGTGGTATTCTCCACGCTGACAAGGTTCTTGCGGACGGTGACGCCCTGGGTCACGCCATCATCGGACAGCGTGTTTTCCAACGTGGTCTTGACGTTGGCGGCGAATTTCAGAACGAGACCACGATCCGTGGGCTTGATGTCGTCATCCGTGAAGCAGGCCTGCATGGCGATGCAGAATTTTTCGGACGGAATCCATTTGTTCACCGGAAGTTCGAGCTGGTCGAGCTTGGCGATGATGTAGGTCTTGCGGTCTTCGTGGTCGCCCACAAGGGCGGACTTGATGCTCACGGTATTCGGGGATTCGACGTGGCAGATGAGCTTGTCCAGGGACAATTCGTCCACATTGCGGTTCAGGAAGTCCACCAGAGACGACAGGTTCTTCACCGTGATAGCTTCGGGCCTGGGTTCATGCACAGGCTTCAGGTCGCTGGTGGAATATTTTTTGCCGTTGACTTCGATGACGACGGGCTTCGCGTCCTTGCGGATGGCGTTATACAGGGCTTCCAGCATAGTATTTCCTCCTTCGGCTAGTTGCCGGCACTGGCGGTTTTGGCATCAGGGAAACGGGTGATTTTTCCGGGCATGTGTTCCTGCGCTCCTGGCAGGAGATTCTGGTCGGGATTCTCGCCGCTGGTGATCTCCGACGCGGCGACTTCGCCTGTCCGGGGATCGTTTCCGATGTAGATACTGGTTTCCAGCGGTTCCGGCGGGCAGAGGGTGGACGAGGTGTTGACGATGACTTCAGCCATATTGCGCTGCTCGTTGGGCCTGACCACGATCTCCAGCTTGATCTTGCGGGCCTTCTTGGCCGGCGTGTTGGGGTCGCAGATGTTGGCGATGACGCGCTGGATCTCTTCCTGGAGCCGTTCAACGGCTCCGCCGCCGTACAGGGTTTCGATTTTCAGAGGAATCATGCATGTCTCCTTGATAAAA
>ERZ773146.23-NODE-23-length-80491-cov-21.715115_pt1 | contig 80491 bp, 96 predicted proteins | sample MGYA00580847_ERZ773146 | MGnify/ENA primary metagenome ERZ773146 (study PRJEB29015, sample SAMEA2737830) | human gut metagenome | biome: human gut; feature: human-associated habitat; material: faeces | place: China | collected 2012 ...
AGCTGGTCACCGAAGCGCCGGAGGCCATTCAGTGGTTATCCAGCCTTGGCGTAGAGTTTGATAAAGCGCCGGACGGCACGATGATCACGACCCACGGCGGCGGCACATCCAGAAAGCGCATGCACGCGGCCAAGGACTACTCCGGGGCGGAGATCATGCGCACGCTCCGCGACGAGGTTTTAAACCGCGGCATCGAGGTCGTGGACTTCACGTCGGCCATCGAGCTTCTCAAGGACGAAAACGGCCGCTGCGCGGGCGCGGTGCTCCAGAACATGGAGACGAAGGAGCTTTTGATTGCTCGGGCGAAGACTGTGATTTTAGCGACCGGTGGCGCGGGAAGACTCCACTATCAGGGCTTCCCGACGTCCAATCACTACGGCGCGACGGCAGACGGCCTGATCCTCGGCTACCGCGCTGGCGCAAAGCTTCTGTATCCGGACACGCTCCAGTACCACCCCACGGGCGCGGCCTTCCCGGCGCAGATCTACGGCGCGCTGGTGACGGAAAAGGTCCGCTCGGTCGGTGCGATGTTAATTAACGCAGAGGGCGAGGCGTTCATGAATCCCCTCGAGACGCGCGACGTGGCGGCGGCCTCCATCATAAGAGAATGCTCCGAGCGGCACAAGGGCGTCAAGACCCCGCTGGGCGACGCAGTATGGCTCGATACGCCGATGATCGAACTCAAGGGCGGCAAGGGAACGATCGAAAAGCGGATTCCCGCAATGATGCGCATGTTTGGAAAGCACGGCATCGACATCCGCACCGAGCCGATCCTCGTCTACCCGACGCTCCACTATCAGAACGGCGGTCTGCATATCACGCCGGACGGCCAGACGGATGTGGAGAACCTGTTCGCCGCGGGCGAGGTCGTGGGCGGTATCCACGGAAGAAACCGGCTCATGGGCAACAGCTTGCTCGATATCATCGTCTTTGGCCGCAATGCCGGACGGAACGCGGGCGAAAAGTCGAAATCCGTCACGGTTGGCGCGCTGACGCTTTCGCATGTGGCGGCCTTTGAGGAAGAACGAAATGCGGCAGGAATCGCGGACGACACGCTCTCGCCGCGCCTGCTCCCGGACTATACAAGAAAGAGAGATTGAGAGTATGCAGCTTGCAGAGCTTTTGGAGGCCATGATGATCATCAGCTTCGGTATTTCGTGGCCGCTTTCCATCATCCGTTCCTACCGCAGCCGCTCGACCAAGGGCAAGAGCATCTTCTTCAGCTTTTTTATCCTGTTCGGCTATCTCTGCGGCATTACCGCAAAGCTCATCGAGCACAACCATAACCTTGCGTTCTACTTCTACATTCTGAACATCACCATGGTGACGATCGACATCTGCCTCTACTTCCGCAATCGGAAGCTGGAAAAGCAGAGCGCATAAAACCTTTGTTTCAACGCAAAAGCCGTATACTATCACGACTTATCGCGGCGTCATCAAGAATCACTTGAAGCCTAATTTGGGCGCGGTGCGGCTGTGTGATCTTACGACAGAGCAGGTGCAAAAGATGATTCGCAAGCTGGTCAATGCAGGAAAAGCTCCAAAGACCATCAAGAATGTTCTGACGGTGTTAAACAGCGCCCTTGAACAGGCCGTCAAAGCGCAGACTATCCAGCGCAACCCCGCCAAATTCGCAAAAATCCCGGCGGTGCGGGTTAAGGATATACACCCCCTCTCCCCTGCTGAAATTGTTGCGTTTGTGGATGCGGCGCAGGATTCACCGTACTATGCACCGCTGATGTGCTGCTTGTTTCTAGGGTTGCGCGAAGGTGAGGCGTTGGGCCTTGCATGGGAGCATGTAGATTTTGAGAATTGCAAGGTGCATATCTGCCAACAGCTGCAAAAAGATAAAGCGAAGGGCGGGCAGTTCTACATCCAAGAGGGAACAAAGAACGGCCAGAGCCGCATTCTGGATGTGCCTGACTTCCTGCTGGAAATTCTGCAAGAGGAAAAACAGCGCCAGTTGCGGGCGCGCCTAGCCGCCGGGCCAGCGTGGCAAAATGTGTGGGGGCTGTGCTTTACGGATGTGCTAGGCCGGTGTATCAACCCACATACCTTGTGGGCAAACTTCAAGCGTATTGCAGCAAGTATCGGGCTACCGGATGCCCGCGTGCATGACCTACGGCATACCAACGCAACGCTTGCGTTGGTGAACGGTGATGACCTGAAAACCGTACAAGCAAATCTGGGCCACGCAACAGCGGCCTTTACCTTGCAGAGGTATGTCCACGCATCCGAAGCAATGAAGCGGGCCAGTGCGAACAGGATGCAGCAGTTCTTTGACGACAATGTAAAAAAGGCGTAAAAATACCCCCGACAAGTGTGAGCCTGTCGGGGGTAAAATCATGCCACAAAAACGGTTTCTAATTCTGTTGTGGGTAAAATGGTGGGTAAAAGAGCATTTTTGTAAACCAAAAACCCGCATATCTTACGCAGATACGCGGGTTTTTGTTGGCGGAGTAAGAGAGATTTGAACTCTCGCGGCGGTTTCCCACCCTACGCCCTTAGCAGGGGCGAGGAAATGAAGAAAAACATCGAATGTACGACTGTTTGTTCAAGGAAGAACACACCGCGTACACACCGCGATACATCTACTTTTTTGAGAATTATTCCACACAAACAACCCCCAAAAAGGCGTTGTAAAAGGCCGAAAATTGCATAATATTTAGATTGCAAAATTATTACATATTCGGACAAGTCAAAGTGCAAGTCTATACGTTCCTTGTTATAGCGTTAATCGGTTGACAGCTTCCAGCTTGGCGGCAAGTGAAATGTGGCCGTAGGAATTTGCGAGCTTGGATATTTTGGAATTGCTGTGACCAACGATAGAGTTTATAACGACGTCGGAAACGGCGGGCACAAGCTCGTGCAATCTCGTGTAGCAGGTGTGGCGCTGGCAATAGCTGCCCAAGGGACGGATGCCGGTGCGCTGGACCATCTGCGCCCAGTTGGAATAGTAGGTGTTTTCGTCGTAGGCTACCATACCATAGCGGGCCTGCGGCATGACGGCTTTGACGATGGGCACGATACAATCGGCAAGGGGAATTTCGCGGTCTTTGCCTGCCTCGGTCTTGATGCCGCCGACAATGACCTGCCCGGCGGGGTTTACCCGCGTGACATCCTGTGCGAACAGCTCCCCGGTACGCATACCTGTGTAGGCCATAATGAGGGCATAACCGGTGATAAGGTCGTGAGTTTTATTCCAGTCATTCCAGATGGCGTGCATTTCCTCTGGCGTGCGTGCGTCCTTACTGGTAAGCGGCTTGCTGGGAAGCTCTATGCAGCGGATCACCTGGGATTTGCTGGCTGGGCAGACTTCCTCCAATACGGCCATGTCAACGATCTTTTGCAGAATCGTCTTGACATCGCGCTTGGGGTAGAACGCGCCATCAATGCCGTCAACAAGATTCTGCAATTCAGAATAGCGCAGGCTGGCAACGTCCCGATCATAGATGCACTCCATGCGTTTGTAGGCAGTCATGTAGTGGCTGCGCTTGTCGGGGGTGATTTCAAGCCACTTTTTGGACTGCTGGACCATCTGGAAAATCTCGTCCACGGTGTGTGACTTTGCGCCGCCGTTTTCCATTGCGCGGAGCTGCGGCAGGTAGTTGATGGCGTCGGCACGGGTGGCAAAGCCGCCCTTGGTGCGCTCGGAAACGATGACACCATGGCGCTTGACGCGGACGCGGGCAGACCAGGTGCGGCCACGCTTGAAAACTGTGCCGGTGCCGTTGGGGTTATGAGGCTTTTTGACGGGGGCTGCGGAGGCGGACGCCTGCTTTTTGCCGCAGAACATGCAGTATACAGATATATCCGGGATTTCCTGTTTACATTTTATGCAGAGCACGGGGGCACCTCCTGACATGAAAAGATAGAAGCAAGTTATAAGCAAGTTAAAATGCGCATAGTAACGGCGAAAACGAAAAGATCTTGAAGCTAAACGCAAGTTAGACGCAAGATTGTGGTGTTTAGCTTTGGGGGAATATCACCTATAAGTTATGGGACGGCAGATCAGTTATCAAAAGAGACATCATACAGCGCGGGGGTGGTGCAGTCGATACCGCTCCATGTATAGCGGCAGATGAAATTGGTGCGGAGCGTTGCGCCGAAACCGTTCTGTGAATCAACGTAGGACTTTACATAGAAGTAATCGGAATCGCGCACAACGGTCCAGTCGTCACCGAGAACATCCGGGTACACGGCGGTGGAGGGAGACTTCAAATAATTGGAAACATCGGACTGGGCGGAGTTGCAGAGGGTGGCGTACTGCATGGACGACACGAGAATGTCGTTTACGTCACCGACAACGGCACCGTTGTTGTAAATATCTGTATCACCGGCATAGATGCGGCAGACCTTATAATCGGCATCGAAACGAATCTTGACGACGGATTTGCCCCAGTTACAGTATGCCTCGTTTGTGCCGATGGCTTTGACAAGACGGATGGTGGTTTCATCAAAACCGCAGTCAAGCATCGTCTGCTTCATATTGAGGTACTGATCCAGCGGGTAGCCGACGCGATCCGCGTCGGCCTGCTCCGGGTGCGGGGTTGGCTCCGGCGTGGCGGTGGGGGTTGGTTCCGGCGTGGGGGCGGCAGAGGAGACGGAGGAGGCAGAGGAAGAATACGCGGGAGGCTGTGTTTTGCTTGGGGTGAAAACGCGGACAACAAATTTAACAATAAATACAGAAAGAAGAACAAAGATGACAAGTGAGAGGACGAAAGAAAAGCGGCTGCCGGTATCGGGCTTTTGATCGTTCATAGATTTACACATCCTAAATAAAAAATAGCAGGGTCTCCCCTGCTATGGCAAAGCGGATGCGGGCCGGAGGAAACGGAACAGCGGCACGCATCTGTATTGATTTAAGAACATAGTAACACACAAAAGAATAAATTGCAACATAAAAGGCCAGAACCGGTGTGGTTCTGGCCTTTTTGCTGTTGGGCGGGGCGGGAAAACTCCCTCCGGCCAGGCGGATCAGTCTACCCGTCGGAGGAAGATGCGGTATCGAAGTCTTTTTTTTGAGGATCGGGCGGGGTCTGGGAGAGCTTTTCAACAAGAGAATCCATATAGCGCATGATAGCGGCGCGGTCCTGCGGGGACAGGTCAATAAATGCGGAGACGATGGCCTGTTCACGCGGGGTGAGCTGCTTTTCCTCGGCCAAGCGGGCGAGGATAGAGGGCTTGGATTCATCCAGCATGGAGCCTGCGCCGGTGCGCAGCCATGTTTCGTTGACGCCGAACTCGCGGCAGACGAGTTTGACAAATGCGTCCTTTATAGGAACGCGGCCGCTTTCAAGGCTGGCAATGACATCACGGCTGACGCCGAGAGCATCGCCGAAGTCTTTTTGCGTCCGATGAAAGTATTTTCGGACTGTGATAAGTCGCTCATTCATATAGCACACCTCCTTTGAACACACAATAACACAACGAATTGTGGAAGTCAACACATATTTTTCTGAAAATGTGTTGACAGACACATTTGTGTGTGATATTATGTGGATATTCCACAAAACAAATGCAAAAAATGTGGGAATACACACGCGGGAAAGCAGGTGAGCAAAGCGAAACACATTTTAAGCAGTGCGATTGCGCGGTGCATTGTTGCCGATGCCAAAAGAAAAGGAAAGCGCCCGCCGCCCTTTGAGGGCACACGGGCACTGGTGGAAAGGCAGGGATGGCGGAAAATTATCCGCCTGACAGCAAAGTGTTTTTTGCTGCTTCCACTGCAACGGCTTTTGCGACTTCAATAACCACGTCAACGCAGTTGGAACCGGCCTTGGAAACAAGAGACTTGACTTTATTCCAGCCGTTTTTACTGCGGATGTTTGCAAGGAAGTCGTGGCCTTTAGGCGTGAGGTCGCAAACCCACGTCTGGTACAGGCCGACAGGGCCGTCCACGGAAAGCAAGCCGGATTCGATACAGTATTTCAAGTGGTAGAGCAATTCCTCGTTGTGATACTTCGTTTCCAGTTCGGCTTGATAGTCAGGCGTGGGAGACAAATCGCCGACAAACTCCTGTGCGCTGTTCAAAGCATAGTCGATGAAATAACAGCGCTGATGCAGGCCGGTGTTTGCTTCAACACAGAGCATTACATCGCGGACGCAATCAAGATTTATTTTCAAAATTTACACCTCCTTCCCCTGCCATTGTAGCACGGGAGGAGAGAAAAGACAAAGAGGGTGAAACCATGAGTGAAAAAGAAAAGGAAATGCGCGAGATGGTGGAGACGCTGCGAAAGCTGCCGGACCATGCGCAGGAGAAGATCGGGTATATGATCGAGGGCGCGGCGCTGGTGAGCGGTGCGCACGAGGACGAGCCGAAGAAGGACGGCGGTGCGGCGTGAAGCACGACGACAGGCTTGATGCGTGGTTGACGGCGCTGCGGCACGAGATGGCGCGGGCCTGCGAGCTGCCGGAAAAGGTAATGCTCGGTGACGATTTGCCGGACGACCTGCCACAAGATGGCGGCGGCCTGGGGCCTTGGCGCTGGCTGGGGGTTGATGCACTGAAAATCAAGAACCCGGAAGTAATGATACTTGGAAAGGATGGTGTGAAGATGGAACGAAATGTGAAAGGCATCGGAGAAGCCGCTTTACTGGCGGCGCTGTTCAACGCGGCGAAGCCGGACAAGCAAGACGCAATGTACAGCAGACACGAGAGCATGACGAAAGAGGAAGCATCGGCGCTGCTGTACAAGTTGAGCGGGTACAACGAGAATACGCCGGTGAGAATCGACAAGCTGTACGGCAGGTACATCCTTATGACATTCTGGCCGGGAATGACGAAGATCAACGGCACCGGGTACGACGCGCAAAATGGATGGGGCAAGGCCGCCACTGTGGTGGAGAGCTTGCGCAGGGAGATCGCCGCGAAGAAGAACGCCGAGCGGAAAGCGGAGCGGGCGAAGCGGCACCGGGTTGCTGTGTACTGGCAGGATGACAACGACGGAATGTGCACCGTAGCAGACGGACACAGCGAGCATCAGAACATTATGGCCGCCGCGTACCTGCTGGGCACGATGTTGGCAGATGTGCAGGAGGAACGCAGGAGCGCCGAATACAACGGTGCGATCATGAAGGTTGACGAGATCATCCGGGAGTGCGGAAGAAAGGGAGAAACCGATGAATGAAGGGTATGTAAAGGTTTCGTGGGAGAATAACGCGAAAACCGGGGCGGCGGAGAACGTTGTGATTGACACGGAGGCAAGCGCGACGGAGGAAGCAACGGTAGCCTGCCTTATGGTGCGCCACGCCTGCGAAACCATTGCACAGTACAGCGGCAAAGAAAAGGCGAAAAAATGCCTGCTGGAAACCGTGAAGATCGCTTTGGATGCAACGGATGAAGAAATTGAAGCACAGGCAAAGACGCAGGGAAAGGACGGCGGAGACAATGAATGAGAATTTTATCAAGGTGATGTGGCAGCAGGACGAGAACGGGAACCCGCCGACAGGGTTTGACGTGATGGCGCAGGGCGGCGTGTGCGGGTCCATGATGGCCGCGGCCATTGTGGCACGCAGCGTTGTGAGCGTGATGGAAAAACAGGTAGGCAGAGAGCAGGCGAAAGCCGACTTGTTGGGCATGATCCGGCTGATGCTGGAACAAGACGATAAAGAAATTCTTAGCGAGGGCGTAACGATTGTACTGCCGAGGAGAGTGAAGCCGGAATGAGCGAGGATTGGGGCCTTGTGACCCTGCCGACAAGCGGCGACCCGGAGAAAATTGCCATCGGGCGGCTGAAAGCGGCAAGCGACATGGCGCTGAAGTATTACGGCACGCCGCTGGTAGTAACGACCAGCGGCGGCAAGGACAGCAGCGTATGCGTAGAGCTTGCACTGAGGGGGGGCATCCCGTTTGAGGTACAGCACAACCACACAACAGCGGATGCGCCTGAAACGGTGCGATTTGTACGGCAGGAATTTGCGCGGCTTGAAGCGCTGGGCGTGAAATGCACGATCAATTACCCCGCTTACAAGGGAAAGCGAACAAGCATGTGGGACTTAATCCCTCAAAAACTGATGCCGCCGACACGAATCATGCGGTACTGCTGCGCTGTGCTGAAAGAACAGGGCGGAAACGGGCGGTTCATCACGACTGGCGTGCGGTGGGCGGAAAGCAGCCGAAGAAAGCGCGACAGAGGCGTTTTTGAAGCGTACACCCGGAACAAAGAGAACAAAATCGTTTTGAAAGGCGAAGAACAGGAGCCGAGCAAAATCTTTGAGGGGTGCAAGGTGGCCGCAAAGCGCGTAGTAAACCCCATTGTGGACTGGACAGACAATCAAGTATGGAGCTTTTTGCAGGATGCAAAGGTGCCTGTCAATCCGTTGTATGAATGTGAGTTCAGCCGCGTTGGCTGTATCGGCTGCCCGATGGCGAGCAAGAAACGGTATGCGGAGTTCCGACGCTGGCCTGCTTACGAGAAGCTCTACATACAAGCCTTTGACAGGATGCTTGATGAGCGCAGAGCGCGCGGAAAGATGGACGGAAGCTGGATGACGGGCGGTACAGGGCAAGATGTGTTCCGTTGGTGGATGGAGGAAGATGTGCTGCCCGGGCAAATTTCTGTGGATGACATTTTAGAGAACTGATCCCCGGCGGGAGACCGCCGGAATATGGGCGGGGCGCTTAGCGACGGCGTTTGCAGCACGGTTCAGAGCCGTGGACCCGCAGAAAACCTCCTATTCTCTATAACCACATGGCTGACAGCCGGGAAAGACCGGCACTATTATGCCGCCGCCGTGTCCGCATGAGGTCCGGCGGGGCTGACCCGGTAACAAGTGACGGGCCATTCCGCGGCTGACAGCGGGTAAGTTTGTCGGCACCCGGCACGGGTAAAGTGCAGGGGCAAGGGCAATGTGAAACGGACAGAGCCTACACCCCGCCCCGGCAGCCTGTTCACGCCGGGGTTTACATGAGCCGCGCCGAGGTCGGCGTGCAGGGCTTGGGCATTTGCCCTGCACGGCTGGTCCGATACCAGCACGCGGCACCAGAGAGAAAAAGAAAGGCGGTGCGCAGTATGCGGATCGAGGATGTGAGAACCCCTACCCTGCCGCTGGCGGATGCCTGCGAGATTTTGCGGTGCGAGGGATACCGCATGAGCGTGGACAAGCTGAAAGCGGGAATTTTTGGCGGGGTGTATCCGTTCGGTGAAGTGATAGACCGTGTGGAAGGGTTGACGAAGAATGACTGCTACACGGTTTACACAGCGTTTTTACAGAAGTGGATCGAAGAAAGGCGGGTTGGATGATGAAGAAGCTGCGGAGAAAGAGAATGCTGTTGCAGGGCGTGAGCGCTGTATGCAACATGGGCGGTACATGGATGGTGGTCGTGACGGTTTGCCAGATCGTGCAGAGCGCCGAGCGAGAAACGGTGGGCGGATTTGCGGTTGGTATGCTGGCGGCGCTGGCGTATGGGCTGTGTGCCCTGCTTTTGTGGAGCTATGGGCTGGACTTGGCAGAGGCAGCGCGGCGGATCACGCGGAAGGTGGCAAGGATGCAGGCCAAGGAAATGTATGAGGCCATGCACGGCATGGCACCGATGAAGCCGGACAAGATGTGGAAGAAATGCGGGTGATGCGGCGTGCTGGATGTGACGATTACGGCCCCGGCGGATGTGCAGGCGGAGGAGGCGGACGCTTGGGATTTGGCGCAGATGTGGGCGGAGTTCCGGGCAGAGCTTGAGATAACGGGCGAGCAGGCGGAAGAAGTGTACAGAAACCTGCGCCGGCTGATCGGCTATGCAGGGTGCTGGAACTGGAAGCGCGAACCGTGGGTGCCGCCGGAAAGGCCGGAGAAGCTGCGCGGGCTGCGGCAGTACGGACCTGCGCGGGTGGTGGCAGAGCCGCCCGGCGGGGTGCTGTGGCTGAAATGTGCACGGCGTTTTAAGAAGGGCGGCAGAAGCGAGCCCACTTAGGAGGATTGTATGCAGCAATGCAGGTTTGTTTATACCATCACGCGGGCGGACTGCCGCGCCTGTAACGGGCTGGACGCAGGGTGCAGGAATTACGAGCCGAACCCTGAACCGAAGGCATGGCGCGAAACGGATGCAGAAGCGAAGCGGCGGCTGCCGCAAAAGCTGTTCCCGCCGTGTGAAGTAAACGGCCTGAAACTGCAAGAGGAACGATGGAGACCGTTGGAGGGCGGAAAAGCCCGGCGGAAACCATGAAATTACCCTGCTGAGTGCTAACAGCGGGGCGCAGAAATACTCAGAGCGGGGCGGCGGTGCTGATAGCCGCTGCCCTGCTTTGTTATAGGGCGGGTGGCGCTTGCAGATGCAGGCGCAGAGAGCAGGGCCGGACCCTGCACCCGGCACAAGATGGATAAATTTTGAAAGGGGCAATGTTGAGGATGGTTACGGCAACGGTGATCGCGGTATCGGTGCTGGGTGTATGCGCGGCATGGTGCTGCGGACGGGACGCAGGATGGCGAGAAGCAGCGAAGGCGGATGCGCACAGGTTGGAGGTCTACAAGGACTGGGTGTGGCATCTGGCGGGCAAGGCACGGGATCTGGCGGATTTTAAGGACCGGTATGCCGTGGCCATGACGCTGGATGAAGGAGAGGCGGACGATGGCGTGGGTGTTTGACACACACCCGGCGGATTCACGGGTCGTGGGGCCGGTGAAGGTGGCCGGATGTGTGGTTGCGAGATACGGCACCGGGGGGGCAATACGCCGATGGTAGTGGATGTTTTGTGCAGAGCCAGCACGCAGAGCGGTGCTGAAAGCCAGATGAACACGGCGACGACGCTGACAACAGACCATGACAGAACGATCATAGCGCACAAAAGCGAAGCTGTGGCCCTGCAAGGGAACATCATTGACAGGGATGCAGGAATGAACGGAACGGGCGTAGGAGAGGATGTGAGCTTTACCTTGAACACGGTGGACAGGCACGGCGTGGCCTACGATACGGGGTGTCTGACGCCGGGAGTAGCGCAGGAACAGCGGTGTTACAGCGCGGACGCGCCGGCACCGACACTGCAAAGCAGAGAGTGCGGCGGCGGACAGGGAAAATCATTTGTGCAGAAGGCAGGCGAAAATGTGCAGCCGAAATACATAGTGCGCCGCCTGATGCCGGTGGAGTGCGGCAGATTGCAAGGGTTCCCGGATGGATGGGGCGAAATCGAGCAGCTGACGGCGGATATGCCGGAGGAAACTGCGGCGTTCTGGCGGCATGTATACACAACTGACTGCGCGATCAAAGGCAAGAGGCCGCAGAAAAGCGTATTGGAAAAGCCGGACAAGCTGGCAGCGTGGCACAACGAGTTACATACTGACAGCGCCGAGTACAAGATGTGGGGCAACGGCATGACGCTGCCGAACGCGCTGTTTTTTGTGCAGCGTGCCGTGGCGAGGGTAGCCATTGACACGGGAAATGGCGCGGCAAATGTGAAGCTGGGCAGCATGTTTGACGGGTCCGGCACGATGCCGCTGTGTGCGGCGATGTGCGGTGCGCAGCCTGTTTGGGCCAGCGAGGTGGAGCCCTACCCTATCGCCGTGACAAAGACGCATCTGCCGGGCATGAAGCACTTGGGCAGCGTGACGGACATTGACGGCGGGAACATCGAGCCGGTGGACATTATCACGTTTGGCAGCCCGTGTCAGGATTTGAGTATTGCGGGAAAACGCGCCGGGCTGGACGGAAACCGTTCCGGGCTGTTCCGCGAGGCGATACGCATTATTTTGGAGATGCTGAAGGCAACCGGTTGGGAATACCCGCGGTTTGTGATCTGGGAAAATGTACCGGGGGCTTTATCATCGAACGGAGGGAAAGACTTTGAAACCGTACTCAACGAATTGCTGCGACTTACCGGGACAGATCAGTTTGTTCGACAGCGTGGAAAGTGGGGGGGGCACGCAGGGTACGGAGCTGTGGCCTACCGACTTGTCAATGCGCAATACTGGGGAGTGCCCCAACGCAGACGCAGAGTATACGCTTGCTGCGATACTGGCGGACGATCCGCCGACAAGATACTTTTTGAGCGTAAGAGCCATGGATGGAATTTTGAGCCGTGCATCCCGGCGGGGCAAACAGTTGCCGGAATTGCTAGTGACGGCTATCGCTGGCATGAAAGAATGGTGGAGGCAAAACCCGCTGGGGGGTATGACCCCGCCTACACCATGAAGATACGGTCAGGATGCGAGGGCGGCGGCAAGGGACCACTGGTGCAGAATGATTTATCCGCCACGCTGGCGACGCATCAGGATCAGACAGTGTTTGCACCGGCAAGAGATAAATGCCTGCCTGTAAACATGATGCTTGCAACGAGATGCAAAGCGCTTGGCAGAGGAACAGGGCTTGGCGTTGGAGACGTTGGTGAACCGCAGTACACAATAACCGCAGGGCATGAACATGCTGTGGCATACAGCTTTGACAGCCTTGCAAGTAACTCTATGAAAAGCAGCAATCCGCACAGCGGATGCAGAGAGGTAGACACGGCAAAAACGCTGGATTGCGGTGTGCCTGATCCAAGCAGAAACCAAGGCGGGGTTGCGATTGTACAGAAAGGAAACGGAAAATGAACAGTGACGCGATGTTTTCCAGCAAGACGGATATGTGGGCGACGCCGCAGGGATTCTTTGACGAGTTGGACAGAGAGTTTCACTTTGAGCTGGATGTGTGCGCCGCGCCGGAGAACGCGAAGTGCAGAAGATTCTACACGAAGGAGCAGGACGGACTTGCGCAGCCATGGACGGGCCGGGTGTGGTGCAATCCGCCGTATGGCCGGGAAATTGGCAAGTGGGTAAAGAAAGCCTTTGAAACTGCTGCGGGGGGGGGGATTTGCGGTAATGCTGCTCCCCGCGCGGACAGATACGCGGTGGTTCCATGACTACATATACGGAAAGGCGGAGGTGCGGTTCATACGCGGGCGGCTGAAATTTGGTGACAGCAAAAACAGTGCGCCTTTTCCGAGCATGGTTGTGATTTTTGGAGAAAGGAAACGAGCATGAAAAAAGTAATTGCGATTGATTTTGATGGGACGCTGTTTGAGAACAAGTGGCCGGAGATCGGGATGCCGATTGCGCCGAATATCAACCGCGCGAAGAATGAGAAGGCAAACGGCGCGGTGCTGATCCTGTGGACCTGCCGGGAGGGCGAGAAGCTGGCCGAGGCGCTGGCTGCCTGCAAGGCCGTGGGGCTGGAATTTGACTATGTGAACGAGAACGCGGACGAGCTGAAAGCGGAGTTTGGAACGGACCCGCGTAAGATCGCGGCAACGGAATACTGGGATGATAAAAATGTGTGCATGGGGCATTGCGGGAAGGAGTGCTGAACGATGGAAGAAATCAATGTGATGCTGGACGAAGGGGCGATCATGCCGACCCGCGCCCACGCGGAGGATGCCGGGCTGGATTTGTACACGCCGGAATATTTTGCACTGACGAATGTACCCGGATTTGACTGCCGTGTGATTGACACGGGCGTACACATGGAAATCCCGAAAGGATATGTCGGGATGATCAAAAGCAAAAGCGGGCTGAATGTGTACGGCGGAATTGTGTGCGAGGGTGTCATTGATGCAGGCTACACGGGAAGCATCAAGGTAAAGCTCTACAACCTTGAAGGATATAACACGGTTTTCAAACCCGGCGCCAAGATCGCGCAGCTGGTGATCCTGCCGATTGTGACGCCGGCGCCGAAGCTGGTGGACAAGTTTGCCGAGACAGAGCGCGGCGACAACGGATTTGGCAGCACGGGGAGGTAAAAGCCATGAATATGCAGAAAATGGGCAAGCTGTGCAAGGAAAACATGAGCATGAAGCTGTACCGCAAGGGCTGCACGCAGTACATAAGCGACGGAATCACGATGGTGGAGATACCGCGGAACTTCCCTGCCCTGTGCGATGAGAACGAGGCGGCAGCGGTGTTTGGCTGGACGGATAAGCAGCTGGATGAAATTAGCTGCGAGGTCGAGGAGCTGGACGTTATCAACGACCTGTACGAGGTGACGGGCATCAGCATGGACGACGTGAGCGGCGAGGAAATCCCGTGCAAGAAAGCACCGATTGGGTTTATCTATGCCGGGATGCGCCTGCTTGTGCTGCGGGATGAGCGCGGCGGGATCGCAGGGATCAATGAAAGGCAGATGGAGCCGATCATGGACGAGCTGAAAAACGGGCAGTACATGGTGTGGTACAGACGGACGATGAGCAACGGAAACCCGTACTATGTGCTGAAATGCGGGATGTACCTGCGCATGGCGGTGCTGCCGATTGTGTTTGATGATGTGTTTGCGGCAGCGCTGGACGAGATCAGGGCCGGGCTGGCGACAGCTGCGGCAATACGGCAGCAGATGAGCAGAGAGGACAAAGAAAATGACGGTTGAGCGAGCGGCGGAGATAATGGACTCGAAAAGCGAAGAAAGGTTCTATGGGGAGAGCGGAAAGCAAGAAGTGTTTGAGGCGATGCAACTTGCAAAATTGGCGCTGGAAAAGAGAATCAAAAAAACGGTGCATCCATTTCGGACAGGTAATTCCGCGGCGTGCCCCTACTGCGCAAGCGAACGGTTTTTGTATAGCAAAGAAGGAAGAAGAAACAGATATTGCGGAGAGTGCGGCCAGATGCTTGACTGGGAGGACGATTCTGAATGAGCGAAGTTGTGCTGAAACCTTGCCCATTCTGTGGTAAGGTGCCGGGAATCGAGCAAACGGAAAGCGGGTACAGCGGTCCGGAAGATGCGATTACGGCAACATTTCAGGTGCGTTGCGAGATATGCGGCGTAGGGTTTGAAAGAAAAACAAGGGTAACACTGGACGAGGACGGCAAACCAAAAGTCTTGTCGGACGGACGCAAGGAAGTAATCGGGCTGTGGAACATGAGATCGAAAAGGCAGTAGCCTATGACGGTAAACGGTGAAAAGCTGGTTTGCGGATCGGGAAAATGGTGCATGAGGTGTTCCCCGGGGCGGTGGTGATGCCGACGCTGGCGCAGAACATTGTGCGCGGAAATTTTTTTGAAGCCGGAGACGGTGTGATTTTGGCAGAGGATGCAGCGCCTACAAATTGTAGGCGGTTGACGAAGGAAAGCGAGGCTGACGATGGAAAAGAGTGCAGCGCAGGACATGAAAAGCCTGCTTGTGGCGAACGGCATGACGAGCAGGCCGGCGGGACGGGTTGTGGAAATCTTGGAGCCGATGGGATATTTTGAGATTCCGGCAAGCATGACATACCATGGCGCATGGCCCGGCGGGCTGTTTGAGCACAGCTGGGCGGTGACAAAGCAGCTTGTGTGCCTGACCGACAAGCTGGGGCTGAAATGGCAGATGCGGCGCTCCCCTGTTCTGGTTGGGATGCTGCATGATCTGTGCAAGACCGAAGAGTACGAGAAATGCGGCGACGGCTGGAAGCACCACAGGCTGAAAGGCCACGGAGAGCGCAGCGCTGCGCTGGCAGAGGCAATCTTGAACGATACAGGGGCGTTGTCGCTGACGGAGGAAGAACGGCTGTGCATCCGCTGGCACATGGGCGCGTTTGACAACAAGGAAAACTGGAATTGTTACGGCGCGGCCATTGAGGAATACCCGAATGTGTTGTGGACGCACACAGCGGATATGGTAGCGAGCAGAGTGCTGGGGGTGTGAGCGATGGAAAAGATTGCGGTGGAGACAGAAATCTGGCCCGCGGATGTTAAGTACGCGGAAGAGATAACGGAAGCAAGCCTTGCAAAACTTGGCGAAAAGTTCATGCAGAGAATGTGGGAGCTGCCGCGCGGGAAAAAGGTCTGCGTAAGCTGCATGGAGCAGAGAGAAACGCCGCCGTACGGCATGCCGATGGTAATGCGGATTCTGCTGGCTGTGCAGGAGGTACAGGAAGTACAGGAAAAGAACATTGTACGAGAAGCTATGCTGAAGATGTCGGCAATGGAGTGCATTAAGCTGCTGTACAAGAACGAGCCGCTGGGAAAGCGAATCGTGGCCGCGGCGAAGATAATTTTTGGGAGGTGACGAGCAGATGGAAGATGCGAGGATCAAAGCGCAGAAGGATGCGCAGGGCTGGGCAAGTGTGATGGCCGGGAATGTGTACCGGCATTTTAAAGGCGGGCTGTATGTGGTGCAGGGCGTGGCCGTGCATAGCGAGACGGCAGAGCTGCTGGTGATCTACACAAGCAAGGACGAACCGCAGAAGATGTGGGCAAGGCCGCTGAAAATGTTCTTGTCGCCGGTGGACAAGGAGAAATACCCGAGGGCAAAGCAGAAAAAGCGGTTTGAAAAGGCAAAGGCGGTCAGGAATGAATAGTTGTTACCACTGCACACGGCGGAAACTGGGCTGCCACAGCGTATGCGAGGACTACAAGCAAGACTGTGAGGAGTACGAGCAGCGGCGGGCGTATGAGCGCAGGTTTGCAAGCGTGGACAGTATGCCACAGACGCAGACTGTGTACAAAATGATCTACGAACAGAAGAAACGGGGCGGGAAACAGTGAGACGGAAGAAGGAAAAGCCCATTGCGGCGGGAGATGCTGTGACGGTGCTGCGGCAGTGTGCAGACGGCGGCGCGCGGATGGCGCGGGGCGTGGTGCGGTTTGCCGCGCAGGGCGGACGGTTTTTTGTGGTAGATGTGGAGCTTGCGCCGTGTGCGTTCCGGCATGAGGCAATCACGATGCGGGAAACCTTTTGGCCGGAGAGCGTGAGCCGGGAGGTGAAACGGAAATGAAGCGATTGAAGGTATTGTTCGTACTGTTTGCGTGCATGGCAGTGATGGGCGTGTGGCTGGCGATGGCGCTGCTGACCGATGCGCTGGGACTGTTGGCGGCGATGCTGAACGTAGCGGCAAAGCTGCTGAACGACACGGGGATCGCCGTGCAGCGGGCCGCAATCGGCTTATCCAACACGGCGCGTGGCTGGTTGCGCTGGGCGGTGCGGTGAAGGGATGAATGGCAGGTAAGGGCAAGGCTGCCCCTCATCCAGCCCTGCGTGGCCACCTTCCCCCCGAGGGGAAGGCTTGGGGGGGCACTCCCTCCGCCGCCTGCGGGCGGCACCTCCCCCGCTGCGGCGGAGGAGGCTTAGGGACTACTTATTTATAATATAGTTACCACCCGGCGGGTGCCGGGGATTTTTTAGCGGCCTGCGGGCCGCTGGGGGGGCTTGTATACGGTTTTATCTTTTCCCCCATTCTCTATCATTGACAAAATCCAAACGAGAGAGCCTGACGCAGGCAGGATGTGAACGGGAGGGCGCAGCGGTGAAAGCCAGATATGTGCGGGAGCAGAAAACGATATGCGGAAAAGAGTACATGGAAGTCGATCTGCTGAATGTGACGGCCAGCGAGCACAGAGCCAGCGTGCGGGCGAAAAAGCAGTTTGCAAGCAGCTTGGCAATGAAGCGGTGCAATGACCGCAACGCCCTGCGCAAGCTGCGGTGGAAGGTGTCGGAGAATTTTACCGAGCGGAAAAAGAAAACATGGCTGGTGCACCTGACCTATTCGGAAGATTTTCTGCCGGAGTATGATGAGGACGCGCAAAAGGCGCTGACGAACTACATTGAGCGGCTGAACCGGCGGCAGCGGCAGAAATACAAAGAAGCTATGGCGAAGGACCACCACAACCCCGGCGGGGTGCTGCGCAAGGTGAAATACATTGCTGTGACGGAGTTTCAGCACGCGGACGAGGAAAAAGGGCTGAAGGAGGTGCGTTACCACCACCACATGATCTTGGAGTGCGATTTGAGCATTGACGAGATCAAGGATTTGTGGGTGACGCGCTGCGGCAAGGGCTGGGTGGAGCCGCTGGGCCTTGTGAAGGCGGATCGCGCCGAGTTTGACAAGGGCGGGCTGGATGCCTACTGCGAGTACATCACGAAATACGAGGGCAAGCGCACGCACAAGTGGCGGCAGAGCAAGGGCCTGCGGATGCCGACGCAGCCGAGGCCGAATGATACGCGGTACACGCCGCGCAAGCTGGCCGAGGCGGCAACGCTGTACATAGACGACAAGAAATTTTGGGAGGATCGTTACGGCGTACTGAAGCTGGGGCACGGCGAGGTGCGGCAGTATGCTTTTGTGGGGGCAGAGCCGCGGTTTAACGAGGTCACGGCGGAATGGCATGTGATCGCGCGGTTCTGGGCTGATCCGCGCCGGCAGGAGACGAAAAAGGCGGTGCGCAGGTGGGAGTAAGGCTTGAACTGGAAGATTTGCCGCCGCGATACCGTGCGCAGGCGGAAAGGCAGATTGCGGAGAGGAAGAAGCAAACCGGGAACGGGAAGTTGGGGCAAGGCTGCCCCTCATCCGGCCCTGCGGGGCCACCTTCCCCCCGAGGGGAAGGCTTGGAGAACGCGCCGGAGAGCGAAAAGCGTTATTACAGGGAGGTGATATTGCCGAAGGTGGCGTGCGGGCTGGTCGTGAAGGTACAGGAGCAGATCGTGTTTGAACTGCTGCCGGAAAAGGCGTATTGCGGGCTGAAGCTGCCGAAGGCACGGTACAAGCCGGATTTTGTGCTGACCTATGCGGACGGCACCGTGGAGATCGTGGAAGTAAAGTCGAGATTCACCCGGCGGATGCAGCGGGACTATATTTACCGGCGCAGGTTGTTTATTGACCTGATCGCAGAGCCGCGGGGCTGGAAATTTACGGAATGGTTCGCAGACAAGGAGGACTGACGATGAGTGACGAAGTAAAGCTGTGCGAGTTGTGCAGGATGCACAAGAAGCTGCCCATCGGCCCGGCGGGGGCATTGTGGCTGGAAAAAGACAGCACGGGAGACGCGCTGCTGATGGTGGAGCCGGTTGTAGGCCGGACGCTGCCGATGCCGGTGCCGGTGTGGTTTTGCCCGGCGTGCGGGCGGGATTTCAGGCCGAGAAAAGAAGAAACAGCGGAAGGCTTGCTGCCGGTGAGCGCTGAAAACATGGAATACCTGAAAAGCAAGGCAAAAGAGATGCAATGGAGCATTGATGAAGTGCTGGACCGAGTATTGAACGATTGCTATTGGGCAGATAAAGAAAAAGAGCAAAAAGAGCAGGAAGCGGGGACGAACGATGAAGCGAGTACCTAACTTTTATCGCAGAAACGCGGCGCAGGGCGTGGCCCGGCGCGTTGTGGCAGGAAAAAAGGCGTCGCCGGAGCAGATGCGGGACACGGTGGGCCAGGTCGTGACATGGTGCTACCTGATCGCGTTGCGGGGCGTTACGAAGTGGGATGTGCACGGCATGGACGACTTTTTGGAGAAGGCGGGCAGAAACGCAGAGGATTACATGATCCGGGTGCGGGCGGGCAGCAGCGACAGAGCGGCGCGGAAGTGGCTGGACAGCGTGACGGAAAAGCTGGCGTTTGTGCTGCCTGCGGACAAGGCACCGAAAAAACAGGCAGACCGGGACGAGCTGGCGCAAAAGCGGATCGGTGCGGAGATGGCGTGGCGGATTCTGTCTGCTGCGCTGGTGCGTGCGGAGCCGTGGGGCTGCGCGATGGACGAAAAGACGGCACAGGTCGTGTTGGACGAGACGCAGAGCGTGTACCGGCGGTTCCTGGACTGGGCTGTGGAGGGCGATGCCTACGGCATGGAGCGGCTGAAACGGGATGTGGAAAGCGTGCTGGGCGAGGCCGTGGAAGTATTTGACGACGGACGCGGCGCTGTATTTGCGAAAACGATCTACTAAGGGGGTGCTGTTGTGACGGCGGCAGAAGCGGAGATCATCATCAAGTATTATGCGGACATCGCAGGACAGCAGAGGGCTATTATGCGGGAACGCATGACGCTGGACGCGGAGTACAACCCGCTGCGGGGCAATGCGCTGGACGGGATGCCGCATGCCGCCGGAAACGGCGACAAGACAGCTGACATGGCGTTGAAGCTGGCGGACACGGACACGGACAGACGGCTGCGGGAGCTGGATGTGCGGGAGGACGTGTTGAAGGGCGACAAGGCAGCGATCCGCTGCGCACTGGACAGGCTGAACAGTAAACACAAGGAGCTGCTGGCGACGCGCTATATCGACGGCCACAACTGGGAGTTTGTGGCGTGCCGGGTAGGGCTGTCGCGCAGGCAGACGATCCGGGTCAGCGTTGTGGCGTTGGGGCGGCTGGGCGCGGTGCTGGAAGATGCACCCATGGCGGCGGAAATCCTCGCGCGGGCGCGCGATGCGTGCGCGGTATAAAGGCGGGGCGGATCGTTTACGCTGAATTTACGCGGAAAGTCAGCGTAAAATACACTGAAGCAGGCCCGGCGGGCCAGATGCGTGCGCGTGCGTGAAAGAGATTTTTTGCGGGCGGTGAATTTGTGAGGGCGCGTTGGATTTCCGAATACTGAAAGAGGCCGGGAGAAAAACAAACTTGCGAAAGGGCGAAAAGGATGGAAAAATATATGCTTGTGCCGGAGAAAGTGGAGGCAATCGAGATCGTGCAGGACGGGAAAGTGGTTACAACGATAGAACCGGGAGAGCAGGAGGAAAAGTGAGACGATGGCGGAGGTTGTTACGGCGCAATTTGTGGGGTGGACGTCCTGCGGGTTTGTGACGGGAAAATACTACGAGATCGAGGTAAGCGCCGGGCGGAGCGGGTGTCTATGTGTACGAGATGTGCAGGGGCAAGGGCTTTGCCTCTATTCCACGCTGGGAGGCCTGAAAAGAAACTGGTGTGTGCTGGATTTGCGGGAAACGGAAAATAAATAAAAATATCCCCCGGCGGGTCGTTGTGGCGGCCTGCCGGGGGATCGTTGTTGTGGTGTTGCGGATCAGGTAAAGAGATCGACGATGGCTTGCAGCTGGTCGGGGTCACGGCCATCGTTGTCGATGGCGAGCTGCAAACGCTGCGTAAAGCTGTCGGCGAAGTGCTGGGCGGCGTAGTCGAAAATGTCTGCCGGGTCTTGATGGAAGGCCCACGAAACATCAATACCGCCGTTGGCATTGTCGCAGGATTCCTGCCAGCCGTGGCCGTTTGTGGTGATGTAGGGCTTGCGGTGGTCAAGATCGGGCCAGTCGGCAGAACAGCGGGCAAAATCGTTGCAGTCGTTGAGATAAGCGTAGTAAGTCATAGCGAGTTATCCTTTCGTTGTGTAGTCGGGCCAGAGGTCCGATGTGGGGGTGAAACCGTCGCGGGTCATGCGCTCGCGGACGGCTTGCAGGATGTAGCCTTGCAGGGATTGATCAGATGCGGCGGCGGCGGCGCGGAGATCATCAACAACAGGCTTTTGCGGGCGGATTTCGACGCGGCCACACTTGGCGTTGAAAGTATCGTTGGAAATGCGCTTTTTAGCAGAAACGGGCATTTTTATAACCACCTTTCGTGTAGTATCTTGATTATAGCACGCCGTAGTGTGGGGGTGCAAGAGAAAATGTGCGGAATATAACAACTGCTGTTGCGGGCGGCTCCCGCGACCTTGCCCGGCGGGCTGCCGGGTGGTTTCGGCCCGTGCCGGGGGCCATCGTCAGGCGGGGTTGTGGGCGGCAAGCTGCATAAGCGTTGCGGTGGTAGGGATCAGGTGGCGGGCCATCGTGTCGTTGTAGCTGGTTTCGCCCTCGAAGCTGTCTACAACGGCGCGATCTGCCGTGCTCATGTCGTGATAGGTCTTTTTGCCGTAGGACGGCGGGAGCCAGCCTTTTTTCTGGGATGCGAAGATGTTGAAGGATTTCAGCACATCGGCGTTGGTGAACTCGATGTGGCAGGTGCCCTTCTTGTAGAACGTGGCGTTGAAGTAGTGCAGCTGGATTTTTGCGGTCTGGCCGTTGTCCTCGGCAGCTTTGAGGGCGGCGCGCAGGTCGTCGCCGTTGTAGGCGGCGCCGTTGGTGTCGAGGAAGTGGAGCGTTTTCTCAATGTTGGCAAGATCGTCTGCTGCGCTGGTGGGGCGGAGTTTGTCGGACCAGTACGAATAGACATTGCAGCGGAAAATGACGCGCTTGCCGATCTTATACGCCTCGTTGGTGCACCAGCCGTTGTAATAGTGGACATTTTTGCTGTACTCGCTGTTGTAGTGGAGGTTGGTCCAGTCGTCGAACAGGCGGATGATCTCGGATTCGATGTTCGCAACGATGTTGCGGGAGATTTCCTCGCGCACGGTCAGGATGTTGTAGGGGGTGAAATCGTAGTGGCGCAGGCCGTTGAGGCGCTCGCGGTAGTCGTTCTGCATCGTCCGCGTCATGGCGTCGCAGATTTGTGGAAGGTCAAAAAGCTGCTCCCAGTAGATGGCGCGGAGATCGCACAGCGCATCGTTGTAGCCTTTGTTGAGGGAGACACAGGGCGCGGGGGCGCTGCTGTCGCCCTGCTTTTTGGGCAGGGTGAACAGCGAGGAGATGCCGTCGTATTCTTCATACAGGCGGGCGAGACCGTCGGCGGCGGCGTTGTAGCGCTCGACTGCTGCCGTGATAGGGTCGGAGCTGACGAGGGCGGCCAGATCGGGCGCGGCTTTGTAGCGCTGTGTCGTCTCGGCGTTGAGCTCTAAGCGGATGCGGGAGACAGGCGGCGCGGGCTGGATCGTGACAAAGACAAGCGCAACCTCTACCGAGGTCTTGCGGGCGGCGTGAGTAAACGCGCTTTGCTTGTAGGTGATCCGGGCGTTGTATTTGGCAAGCAGGGCGGCAAGCTCCTTGCGCTCGTTGGTGCAGGGGTTGCGGATAGTCTCGGCGTTGAGGATGCAGCGGACCTCCCCGCCCCGCTCCATGATGTGCAGGGCGTGCAAGAGGTGGCGGGCACCCTCGGAAAACGGCGGGTTCATGATGATCGCCTTATAGTGGGCGCGGGGTGTGAAGGTGAGAAAATCGTCGTGGATGACGCGGAAGCCATTTTCCTTCAGCACGGCGCGCAGGTCGGCGGACTGCTCGATGCAGTCAAGCTGCAAGCGCATGAGGATGTCGTTGTTGGCGTTGGCGCGGTAGTCGCTGGCGCGCTTGTTGCCGATGTAACAGCACCCGGCGGCTTTTTCGATGGCGCGGGCGAGGTCGCCGGAACCGGCGGACGGCTCTAGAATGGGGCCGCCTGCGTACTCAATGCCGTGGCCGTCGATCTTGAGACCGGCGAGCAGCTCCGCAGCGAGGGCCGGGGGCGTTGGGTAGTAGTCTTTGCTGTCGTTGGGGATCATGGTATTACCTCCTGTTTTTGGGTTGTGGCGGCGGGCCGTTGTGCAGCTGGCCCGCGGGGCGCTGCTGCCGTTGTGGGCTGCCGTTGGTCTTATGCCCGGCGGCGTGCTGGGGTGATCCACTGACGCGGGGATCGTTTGCGGGGCCTGTTTTTTGTGGTGATAAGCGGCCCGGAAACCGTGCCGGAGACGACCGGCGGCGGGTGCAATCTGTTTTGTGGAGAGGTGCACCGGCTCCCGTTGGACTTGTGCCGCTCCCCCGGCGGGGCGGCTGCCATTGTGGGCGATGGGTGCGCGTTGGCTGAATCGTTGCCGGGGATCGTGTTGTGTTGTTACCCATGAGCGCCCGCCGCGGTTATGGCGGCGGCTGGGCTTGCACCAGCGGCGCGTTATGCGTCGGCCTTGCGGGTGATCAGGATACATAACCGCAGTAACGGTACTGCGTGATCGTGTCGTCGGTGACATCGTGCGGGGTGCCGTTGTCGTCCATCGTGCAGGCGATCACATCGCCGGGGAGCCAGTCGTCGCAGCCGGTCAGGCTGTACAGGTGGCCGGAGCCGGTGCGGAAGGTGACGAGATCGGCGGCGCGGTCCACGGTGGTGACGACACCGGCGAGCGGGTATGTCGTGGACGGTGCCGGGGCGGCGAGCTGGCCGGAGTGGATGCAGGCGGCAAGGGCGGCGGCGATGTATGCCGCGGCAAGGGTGGTTTTGTGCATGGTGTTTCCTCCTGTGGTGGGCGTTGCGAGTGGATCGGGCGGACCCATGAGCGCCCGCCGCGGTTGTGGCGGCGGCCGGGCTTGCACCGGCGGCGCGCTATGCGTCGGCCTTGCGGGTGATGGGCTGGCGGCGTTTGCGGATCGTGGGGCAAATATGCTCGCTCTCGATGTAGGCGCGCTTGTCTACTTTTGCCTCGGCCAGCGTGGTGCAGCGGCTGATCACCTCGGGACCGTCGCCGTAGCCGTAGTTATAGACGAGCTCATAGAAATCTTCAGTTTTGCGGGTGTATGCCATGATGTTTCCTCCTGTTGTGCTGTGGGTGTTGTGAGTGGATCGGGTGAACCCATGAGCGCCCGCCGCGGTTGTGGCGGCGGCTGGGCTTGCACCAGCGGCGGCGGATGCCGTCGGCCTTGCGGGTCGTGGCAGGTCATGCGAGGACCTGCGCGGCGATGCTGGCAAAATCGAGCTGCACCGGCTCCGGCGCGGGGGCGTCGTCGTGCAAGGCATGATGCTCGACGACTGCGACGACGGCGGCGGGCTTGCTGGGTTCCGGCGTGGGGGCCGGTGCCGGGACCGTGGGCGCTGCCGGTGCCGTTGTGGCGGTGGCCTGCTGCGCGGCCTTGCGTGCCTTGCGAGCGGCGGCAAGCTCGGCATTGCGGGCGGCGATCTCCTCCGGCGTTTTGATGTGGACGGGGGCCGGGCGCTCGACCTGGGCGGCGGTGAACAGGTAGCAGCGCTTCATGTAGTAGTGGGGATCGGGGGCGTCGTCGCCGCTGTCGCTGCGCTGGGCCTTCGGGGGCTTGTCGGTCCAGCGCCACAGCATGGCGGAGATCGTGGCCTTCTGGCCGCGCTTTACCTGCAAGCCCTGGGCCTTCCATGTGTTGTAGGTGTGCAGGCTGTCGGCAATGGTGGCCTGCTCGGCGGTGTCGATGTAGTCGGCGGCGGTGCCGGTGCCGGTGGCCTCGGCCATAGCGGCGGCGCGGGCGGTGATCTGCTCCGGCGTGGCGAGCGTGGCGGCGATGGCGTGAATCTCGGCGGGGGTGTAGGTGATGCCGATGGCCTCATAGATCAAAGTGTTATTATCGCGGGTCATAGTGTGTAGCCTCCTGTTGTGTTGGTGTTGGTGGTGGATCGGGTGGACCCATGAGCGCCGCCCCGTTGCGCGGGGCGCTGGGCTTGCACCAGCGGCGGCGGGGGCCGTCGGCCTTGCGGGTCATGCGTATAACTTGGTGTATGCCTGCATCGCGTCGAGTTCGTGAGCGCGGAGAAACTGGGCGGCCTTGGCTTGCTCCTGTGTGCCGCCGTCGTGGATGATCTGGCAAAAGTAGTTTGCAAGATCGGTTTTTTGAGCGTCCACGCGCCGCCACTCGGCAAGCTCGGCGGCGTCATATACGCGGATCACGCAGGCCCATGCGGTGGGGCTGTACGGTTCCCACGTTTCCGCGGTCAGGCCCTTGCACCGGGCCAGCGTGCGCAGGATCGCGTCCCGGTCCGGGCGATCCATCGGGGCGACCTCGTACCAGTGCAGGCCGTCGCCGGCCCGCGGGGAAATGTGCCAGCTGTGACGAGCGGCCAGCGCGTTGATCTTTTTGTCGAGCGCGTTAATCATGTTTTAACCTCCTGTTTTTTGTGGATCGTGCCGCCTTGCCCAGATTGCAACCCGCGGCCCTGCTGGGCGGCGGCTCCTCTGGTCGGTGGCTGTTTCGCTTGGTGTGATTGCATCATAGCACGCCGGAGTGCGTATGTCAACACTACGGAGTGCGATTTGGAGAATTGCACAAAGCACTACGGAGTGCAGCTGTGCAATTTGCACAAGCTGCACAGGATCGGGCCGGATCGCCAGCCCAGCAGCAGCCCGCCAGCCCAGCAGCAGGACGCCAGCCCAGCAGCAGCCCGCCAGCCCGGCAGCAGCCCGCCAGCCAGGCAGCAGGACGCCAGCCCAGCAGCAGGGCGCCAGCCCAGCAGCAGGACGCCAGCCGGGCAGCTATGTTATTATATACGCGCCTGCGCGGGCGGGCGCACCCGCTCCGCGCCGCTCTAATGTTCCCGCGCGTGCCTGCACGGACGCGCAGGTACTGCGCGCGCGCCCGCGGGCTATGCGGGTTCGGAAGCGCGAAAGTTGGGTAGGTTTGTAATTTTTTTTGGCATTTCCGTTTGGGCGGGGCGGAAAAAGTGGGGGTTGAAATTGTCGGGAAAAGGTTGATCTGGACGGGGTGCGGTTGATGATGGGTTGGGTGAAGTGGTGACAAATTGTCACCGATTGAGGATAGGAAAAATACAAAGCGTATAAAATATTTTTGAGAAAATTTACAAAATGTCACCCTATGGCACGGTTTGGGGGGTAAAATTGATACAGTGAAAAAATAAAGAGAGCGCCCGGCGGGTTATCCTGCGCGGGCGTTTGGTATTTATGCGGCAAGTTTTGGAGGGAGGAGCGATGGCACGGAGATCGGATGCGAGGGATAAGGCGAAGGCTGAATACATCCGGCGGCGGGCTGTTGGGGAAAATATCAACCTGAAAGAATTTGCCGGGGAGATGGGCGCGAACTATGAGAGCTTGCGCCGGTGGAAAGTAAAGGACGGCTGGGAAAAGGACGTGCCGAGAAAGCGCGGCGGGCAGCCGGGAAACACGAACAGCAAGAAAAAGAAAAACGCAAAGGGCAATAAGGGCGGCGGCGCGCCGACGGGAAACAAGAACGCCGAGAAGGACGGAGCGTACAGCGCCGTCTTTTTTGATGCCCTGCCGGAAGCGGACAAGGATTTTTTAAACAAGACACCGACGGGGGCCGTGGAAAACCTGCTGCATGAGTTGAAAGTTTTGCGGTGGCGGGAAAAGAAAATCATTGAGAAAATCCACGAGTATGAGCAGGTGGAGGACGAAGAAACCCTGTACCTGAACGGCACGATGATGGACATGGAGATGAAGGACACGCCGTTTGCAAGAATCCAGAAATTGCAGGAGGCATTGTACAAGGTGCAGGGCCGGGCGGCAACGATTGCCGGTGCGCTGCGGCAGGCCGAGGAAAACGACAGGCGGTACGAGCTTGAACGGGAACGGCTGGAACTGGCGAGGATGAAGGCCACGGGCGAGGTTGAGGTTGACGATGCGGAGACGGTGGCGGACGGGGATGCCGAAAATTTAGAGGACGGCTGACGGAAGGCCCGGGGAAACTCCCTCCGGCCCTGCGGGGCCACCTCCCCCGCTGCGGCGGTGGAGGCAGAGACGAGGTGATGCGGTGTGACGCTGTATACGAGCAAGGCAGTGGCCCAGTGGTTGGGGCTGACGGAGAGACGGATACGACAGATGCGTGATGCTGGGATCATACGGGAAACGAAGCCGGGGCTGTATGACATGAAGCCTACGGTGCAAGCCTACCTTGCCTATTTGCGGAACAACACGGGCGATTTGAACCAGCAGCGGGCAGAGCTGACGAAAACGAAAAAGGAGCTTGCAAAGCTGGAACTGGACGAGCGCAAGGGAGACTTGCACAGAACCGAGGACATTGAACAGGCGCTGACCACGATGCTGATGAACTTTAGGACGAAGGTCATGAGTATGCCTGCCAAGCTGGCAAAGACGCTGGCGGGCATGAGCGACAACGCCGAGATATACGACTTACTGAAAAAAGAAACGGATGAAGCGCTGGACGAGTTGAGCGACTACGACACAGCGTTTGCCGTACAGCAGGAGGGCGCAGACGATGGAAGAACTGACGAAGAACCAGAGTAAACGGTGCCGCGCCTGCGCTTTTGGTGAGGTCGTGAATGAGAGCACGGTGTTCTGCCCATTTGGGCGGTGCGCCGCAAAGAGGTTGCAGCGATATGGCAAAAAGAAAAACCATAGCCGTGCCGCCGCAGACAAGGGCGATGCTGGCGAGAGTGGTGGCAAAGCTGAAACCGCCGCCGGCCATGACGTTGAGCCAGTGGGCGGATAAAGAGCGGCGGTTAAGCCAGGGAGCAAGTGCCCTGCCGGGACGGTGGCGCACGGACAAGGCCCCCTACCAGCGCGGCATGATGGACGCAATCAGCGACCCCCATGTGCGCAAGGTGGTTGTGAAAAGCTGTGCGCAGATCGGCAAGACGGATGCGCTGGTGCTGAACACGATAGGCTACTACATGAACTATAACCCCTCCCCCATTATGGTTTTGCAGCCGACGTTGGACATGGGACAGGGATTCAGCAAGGAGAAGCTAAGCCCGATGCTGCGCGACACGCCCTGCCTGCGCGGACTGGTGGATAACCGCAGCCGGATGAGCGGCAACACGATCTTGCTGAAAAACTACCCCGGCGGGTATTTGGTCATAGTTGGCGCTAATAGCCCGGCCAGCCTTGCGAGCCGCCCCATCAAGGTGCTGCTGGCCGATGAGATAGACCGATACCCGGCCAGCGCCGGAACCGAGGGCGACCCGCTATCGCTTGCCGAGAAGCGGCAGACGACCTTTTGGGATAAAAAGCAGGTGTTTGTGAGCACGCCGACGCTGGAACAGACGAGCCGGATCAAGGTGGAGTTTGAGCACAGCACGCAGGAGGAGTTCCAAATCCCCTGCCCAAGTTGCGGACATTACCAGCCGCTTGTGTGGGCGAACCTGAAATTTGACCCGGAGAACCCGAAGGACCCGCAGTATGTGTGTGAGCGGTGCGGCGTGGCAGACAGTGAGACGCACTGGAAAAAACAGATGATCCGCGGCGAGTGGGTGGCGAAATGCCCCGGAGAAGCGGCACGCGGGTTCCACTTGACAACGCTTTGCTCGAGCTTTTGCAGCTGGGAGGAAGTGGTTGAGAAGTTTTTGAAGGCGAAGGAGCAGCTGAACGCAGGAGACCCGGAGCTGATGAAAACATGGGTCAATACAGAGCTGGGCGAGACGTGGACAGAGCAGGGCGAGACCGTGGAGGAAGCAGACCTGTACGGACGGCGCGAAGCCTACAAGGCGGATGTGCCGGGCGATGTGGTAGTGCTGACTGCCGGAGTAGATACGCAGGATGACCGCTTTGAAGTGGAGGTCGTGGGCTGGGGAGCCGGAAAGGAAAGCTGGGGCATACGCTACCAGAAGATTTACGGGGACCTTTTGAAGGATACGGTGTGGAAAGACCTTGACGAGTTTTTGAACAGAACGTGGTACAAGGCGGACGGTACGCCGATGAAGATCATAGCGACCTGCATGGACAGCGGCGGACACTTCCCCGATGAGGTGCTGCGGTTCTGCAAGGACAGGTGGCACCGGCGCATATTTGCCATTAAAGGCCGCGGCGGTACGGATGTGCCATACCTGAAAAACCCAACGAAGAACAACCGCGTGAAAGCGCCGCTGTTCACGATTGGCGTTGACACCGGCAAGGGCATTTTGTACCAGCGGTTGAAGGTGAAGATGCCGGGGCCGAACTACTGCCACTTCCCGCAGGGAGAGGCGGCGGGATATGACTACAACTACTTCCGCGGGTTGACAGCGGAAAAGATGGTGGTGCGCTACCGCAAGGGGCGGGCTGTGATCGCGTGGGAGCTGAAGGGCGACTACAAGCGCAACGAGCCGTTGGACCTGCGGAACTACGCCACGGCGGCGCTGGAAATTACAAACCCGGTGCTGGAAAGCAGCCCTGTGACAGCCGAGGGGCAGCGTGCCGTGCGGCGCACGGGGCGCAGACAGGTAAGCGGAGGTATTTAAGCTATGGCGGGAATCACGAAGAAAGAAGCGCAGCGGCACCTGGATATATGGCTTGAAGCGGAAGCGCAGATCGCAACCGGGCAGAGCTACCAGATCGGCAGCCGTATGCTGACCCGTGCCGACCTTGCCAGCGTGCGCAAGCAAATAGACTACTGGAATAACAAGGTGGAGCAGGCGGAGGCTGTGGAACAGAACCACGGGCGAAACCGTACCTACCACTTTGTGTACCGGGATCTGTAAGGAGGGGCGGCTATGAAAGCAAAAGTGAGAGCGGTGCGCCGTACCCCTGCACCGGCGCTGACGGCAGTACGCCGCGTGCAGAACACCGGGTACAGCAACTACGGCGCGAACTTGCAGAAGAAATCCCTGCGCGGGTGGACGTACTACGGCGGTGATGCAAAGAGGGACATTGAGGACAACATAAACACCCTGCGTCAGCGGAGCCGGGATGCCTACATGGGAGTACCGACAGCAACGGCGGCGTTGAAAACGCTGCGCACCAACACGGTGGCGGCGGGCCTGACCCCTACCCCGCAGCTGGACGGCGAATACCTGCGCATGGATGTGGACAGGATCGCCGAATTGCAGGCAAACATTGTGCGCGAATGGAACCTGTGGGCAAAAAGCCAGATGTGCGACGCGGACGGGCTGGACAACTTTTACCAGCTGCAACAGCTGGCCTACTTATCCGCCCAGATGAACGGTGACGCCTTTGCCCTGCTGCAAACCGAGGACGCACCCGGGATGCCGTACAGTTTGCGGGTACGGCTGATCGAAGCTGACAGAGTATGCAGCCCGAACCTGATGGATGTGCTGACGCCGACGACCATTGACGGGCACAGCGTGCACAGGATCGTGCAGGGCGTGGAGACAGACGAGCGCGGCAAGGTGGTGGCCTACTGGATATGCAGCAGGCACCCGCTGGCGGCAGAGATGCAGGACGGCGCAACGACTTGGACGCGGGTGCAGGCCCACGGAGACAAGACGGGACGGCGGAATGTTTTGCACATTATGCAGCGGGAACGAGCCGGGCAGGTGCGCGGCGTGCCGGTGCTGGCCCCGGTGCTGGAAAGCCTGAAGCAGTTGGGACGGTACAGCGATGCCGAGCTGAACGCAGCGGTCATCACGGCGGCGTACACGATCTTTATCGAAAAAGAAGCTGCCGGAGAAGCACCGCCGCTGGGTGAGATGATCCCGGAGGACCAGCTGATAGACGCAGCCGACCCGACAAGCATTGAGCTTGCCCCGGGCGCGGTGGTGGACCTTGCCCCCGGCGAGAAGATGAACGAGACGAAGCCGAGCAGGCCGAACGCAAACTTTGAAGCGTTCTATCGGGCTGTGACAAAGGAGATCAGCGAGGCGCTGGAAATCCCTATTGAAGTGCTGGAAAAGAATTTCAGCACAAGTTACAGCGCGGCGCGCGGTGCGCTGAACGAGTTCTGGCGCACCTGCGAGATGCAACGCAGTTGGTTTGCGGACAAGTTCTGCCAGCCGATCTACGAAATGTGGCTTGATGAAGCGGTGAGCCGCGGGCGCGTGAAAGCGCCGGGCTATTTTACTGACCCGGCGGTTGCCGGCGCATACAGCGCTTGCAAGTGGAACGGCCCGGCGAGAACGAACCTGAACCCCATACAGGAAGTGATCGCCGCTGAAAAGCGCATTGCGCTGGGCATAAGCACGGCTGAGCAGGAAACCGCGCAGATGACGGGCGGAAGCTACACCGCCAACATCCGGCAGCGGAAGATTGAAGCGGAGCAAAAAGCGGAGGTGGACAAGATTGGCAGCGAAGAAACAAAACAAACTGACCAGGCGGGCCGGTAATCACTTTTGGCAGGTAAAGAACCTTGCCGGGAATGACGCAGAACTGATTTTGTACGGCACGATCAGCGATAGCAGCTGGTGGGGAGACGAGATCACCCCGCAGCAGTTTGTTGATGACATCAAGGGACTTGGCAGCATTGACACGCTGACCGTGCGGATCAACAGCGGTGGCGGCGATGTGTTTGCCGCACAGACAATCGGCGCACAGATCGACAGCCTTAACAAGGCGGGCACCGAGACGGTATGCCGCATTGACGGGCTGTGCGCGAGTGCAGCCACGATCATTGCGGCGCACTGCAAAAGGACGGTGGCGAACAGCGATGCGCTGTACATGATCCACCTGCCGAGCGTGTGCCTGTGGGATGCCTGCGACGAAAACGACCTGCAAGCGTACCTGAACGAGTTGAAGGCCGTGAAGGACAGCATTTTGCAGCTGTATGCCAAAAAGACCGGGCAGGACATGGATGTGCTGACCGGCTGGATGGAAGATACAAGCTGGTTTACCGCCAACGAAGCCAAGGAGAACGGCTTTATTGACGAGGTGGACGAGGATGCCGAACCGGCCCTGATCGAGAACCGGGCCGGTGCGCTGTTTGTGAACAGCGTGAACACCGGGCTTTGCATGAACGAAGCCCCTGACTATGTGAAAAGCGCCCTGCGCAAGCAGCGGCGCTTTTCTAATACAAAAGACCCGGCGGATGCGCCGGAAAACAAGGAGGAACCCAACATGGCAGAGAACAAGACCACCGGCGCACCTGCTGCACCGGCCATTACCACCGTGGATGCGCTGCGTGCCGCCTACCCCGACCTGTGCAACCAGATCGAGAACGCGGCAGCACAGAGCGCCGCAACCGCCGAGCGTGCCCGCATCAAGGACATTGAGGACATGACGGCACCCGGCGACGAGCAGACCGCTTACGACGCCAAGTTTGGCGACAAGCCGCAGGATGCCGCCGCCTACGCTATCGCCTGCATGAAGGCCCAGAAGGCCGCTGGTGCAAAGCACATGGCTGATGCCGAGGACGACGCGGCAAAGAGCGGCGTGAACGGCGTGAAGCAGGAAGAACCCGCGGGCAAACCCAAGGACAGCGGCGAGGACAACGCAATCGCCTGCATCCGCCGCGCTAACAACGTGAAGTAAGGAGGAAGAACTATGGCTATGGACCTTGCTGTGCAGACCTTTAGCACGAAACCCGACTACCTGATCGCAGGTACGGACATTCGCATTACGACTGCCGTTAAGGAGGCCGGTGCCGCGCTGACCCGCGGCATGGTGGTATGCCTTGCCGACGGCAAGCTGAAGCAGCCCGCCGTTACCGGCAGCGCTGACCCCTATACCGTTGCCACTACCGGCATGTACGGCATTGTGGCTGACGATGCCGCCAACGGCAAAGAGACCGTTGTGTACCTGACCGGCGAATTTTTTGCCGATGCACTGGTACTGCCCGAACACGCCAAGGCCGCAGATGTGGAAATCGCCCTGCGCAACATTGGCATTTTCCTGAAGTGAAAAGAGGAGGAATGAACTATGCCTAACATGGTTGATCTGTACACCCCGCGCACGCTTGCCGAGGTTGTGAAAACCACCCCGCCGGTCCGCACCTTCCTGCGGGACCGTTTTTTTACCAACGTCAAGACCTTCCCCACCGAGCGGGTCGATATTGACATTGTGAAGGGCAACCGCAAGATGGCTGCCTTTATCCACCCGATGGTTGGCGGCGAGATCGTGCAGGCCGAGGGCTACGAGACGAAAAGCTATGCCCCGCCCCTGATCAACCCCGCCACGGTCAGCACCGCAGACAAGCTGCTGGCGCGACTGCCCGGCGAGGACATGTACAGCGGCAAGACCCCGGCAGACCGTGCCGCCGAAAAGCTGATTGAGGAATACAACCAGCTGAACGACATGACGACCCGCCGTGAGGAGTGGATGGCCGCGCAGGTGCTGACCACCGGCCAGCTGAAGGTCAAGGGCAAGGGTGTTGACGAGGTGATCGACTTTGGCCTGACCAACAAGATCACGCTGGCGAGCACGAAGAAGTGGGGTGCTTCCGCTGCCGACATCTGGGGCAACCTGAAGGACTGGAAGCAGCAGGTAAGCCGCAACGGCTTTGCCAACGCCAACATGGTGATCATGGGCAAGGCTGCCGCTGACGCCTTTTTGGCGGATGCGACCATCAAGAACATGCTGGACAACCGCCGCATTGAGATCGGCGCGATCAAGCCCGAGGAGATGGAGGGCGGCCTTACTTACTACGGCCACCTGAACCTGCCCGGCGTGGACATCTACGGCTACGATGAGGTCTATCTGGACGACGAGACGGGCGAGACCAAGCCGCTGATCCCCGACAATGTGGTGCTGATGATCCCGAGTGCTGCGAGCTTTATGCGTGCTTACGGCCTGTGCACCTATCTGGACGATGCCGGGGCATGGCACGAAGCCGAGACGGACCGCATGCTGCGCACCTATGTGGAGCACCGCCCGGACCGCCGCTTTATCGAGTTGCAGACCCACCCGCTGCTGATCCCCGACAAGATCGACAGCTGGCTGGCGGCGACGGTGCTGTAAGGTGAAACGAGAGTTGACGTGAGGTTCTCTCCCCCACCCGCTGTGGCGGGAACCCCCTCACAGAGGGGGCCAAGGGGCGGGCGGATATGGAATCCGCCCCTACAAGAGTAGAAAGAAGAACGGGAAAACTCCCTCCGGCCCTGCGGGGCCACCTCCCCCGCTGCGGCGGAGGAGGCAGGGAGCGATGAGAACGGCGGAAACGGGGCACCGCACGGGATGTGGCGGACGCGGAGTTGTGGCCGGGTGAAGGGATGGTTGGGATGGATTTAGAGCAGGATTACGGGCCGGGCACCGAGCCGGAAGAAAAGATGCTGACGTTCAAGGACTGCGCGGCGGCGGACATTGACGACGTGTTTTTTAACACGGACGAGTTTGCCGACGAGCACACGATCAACGGGAAAACGCTGCTGGCCGTGCTGGATGAAAACACCCTGATGGACCGTAGTGCCCACTGGGAGGGCGGCGCGAAGCAGAGCTTTGACCAAGGGCTGTACAAGGCGGATGCCAAGCTGTTTGTGAAATGCAGGGAGCTGGGCGGCAGACCGAAGGTGAGCAGCCCGATGATTGTGGACGGGAAGAAGTATCTGGTAGGCAACGTGGATGAAGAAGCGGGCGTGTACAGCATTGAGCTTGTGAGGGTACGGCAATGAGCGATTTTACCTGGTACGACGCGGGCACAACGACCATTGGCGTGAACGCCGAGGAAGTAAGCCAGCGGTTGGGAGAATTGCGCCGGAAAACCCCGGCGGTCATCAAGGTGGCGGTGAACGCCACGGCGAGAGAGACGCGCAAGGAGATGCTGCGGCGCGTACTGAAACGCTATGCGCTGACGGCCAAGGGCAAGGAACGCGCCAAGGGCCTGAAACAGAAAGTGAAAGCCACAAATGCTGACCCGGCGGCTGTGCTGTGGATCGGCGGCATCAACGGTGCGCGGGCTGACCTTGCGTACTTCCAGCACCGGGTAACGGTGCCGCACCCGGGTTTGAGCTGGCAGACGGGACCGACGGTGTTTAAGGCGCGCGTTTTGAGAAGCGGCGGCCTGCATGACCTGGGCGGAGGCCCGATTGAGAGAAACGGCATGACCTTAGGGCAAGGAAGCAAGGGCTTTTTGGCGGAGTTCAAAAGCGGGCATGTGGGCATGATCCAGCGGCACATTGGTGCGGCAAGCAGAGAGACGACGACCAAGAGCGGCGCACGGCGCTGGCGCAGCAAGAGCGGCGTTGTGGAGACGACGCAGACCTACGGCTCCCCTTCCGGCACAGCACAGCACCATACTGTGTGGGAGAAAGAGGATGTGCATGTATACGCTGAAAACACGCTGAACGACAGACTGGAAAAGCAGATCGCCAAAGTGATGGCGAGAGCGGCGAAGGGGTGATGAAAAATGCAGGGTGACAAGATTGCAGGATTTACCACCGCCATGATGCAGGATGCGCTTTGCGACGAGCTGCGAAACCTGTTTGCCGGGCGGAAGTTCAACGGGCAGGGCGGTTTGAAAGCGCTGAAAGTGTTCCGCCAGAATTTGCCCATTGATACGGGACTGGACGAGGACGCCGACACGGACGCTGCGGCCAGCCCCTACATTGTGGTGCTGCTGGAGGGCGGGAAAATCTACAACCCGCAGGATGCAAAGGTGGTGAGCGCCACGCTGACCGTGTGCTGCTACGACGAGGGCAACGAGCGCGACGGCTTTAGGGACGTGCAGAATATCCTGGAAGCGATTGAGCAGCACTTTTGCGTGAAGCCGTTTTTTGGCGGCGCGTTTACGGTGCTGAAAGGGCACGAGCATTACTTTGAAGATGCGCTGCAAATGGACGACACATGGCCGTACTATTTTGGCGCGTTGAGCTTTGACGTGACCGTGCCGGTGCCGACGAGCGAAAGCACGTTTGATGAACTGATCTGAAAGGAGGCCGAAGATGGCCGAGAAGAAAGAGAAACAGACGGCGCAGAAGCCGGAAGTGATTGTGTACTGCGGGCCGAGCGTGCGCGGGATTGCGAAGCAGTACACCGTGTACCACGGCAAACTGCCCGCACAGCTGGTGACGTTTTTGGCAAAGCACCCGGCGGCGCAGTGCTTGTGCGTGCCGCTGAGCGAGTTTGCCGCGACCCGCGCCGGGCTGAACACAAAGGGATCGCCGCAGGCGACCTTGTACAAAACGATTTTGAACGAACTGTAAGGAGGAAACAAAGATGGCTTACAAACATGGCGTTTATGTGAGTGAGAACGCAACGAGCCTGACCGCCCCTGTGACCGGCAATGCGGGCTTGCAGGTGGTGGTCGGCACTGCCCCCGTGAACACGGTTGCCGACCCGGCGGCTGCTGTGAACGTACCTGTGCTGGTGAACAGCTATGCCGAAGCTGTGGCCGCCGTTGGCTACAGCGACGACTTTGAGAGCTATACCATCTGCCAGGCGATCAGCGCGGCATTTCAGGTGATCGGCTGCGGGCCGCTGGTGCTGATCAATGTGCTGGACCCCGCGAAGCACACCACCGCCGTGACCGAAAAGACGGCGCAGGTCAACAACAAGATCGCAGTTGTGGAGGAGAAGGGCATGCTGCTGGACGGTCTGACCGTCAAGGGTGATGCCTCTGCCGTGCTGAAGGCCGGTGAGGACTACACCGCGAGCTTTGACGATGAGGGCAACCTGATGATCGCCCTGATCGGCAGCAAGACGGCGACCACCCTGACTGTGAGTGGCAAGAAGCTGGACCCCAGCAAGGTTACTGCCACCGACATTGTGGGCGGCGTTGACACGGCCACCGGCAAGGTGAGCGGCCTTGAAGTGGTGCAGCAGGTCTACCCGAAGCTGGGCATGACGCCGGGCATCCTGCTGGCACCCGGCTTTAGTAAGGATGCCACTGTGGCCGCTGCCTTGCAGGCAAAGACAACGGGCATCAACGGAAGTTTCCGCTGCATCTGCGTGTGTGACGTGGACAGCGGAACGAGCGGTGCCAAGGTGTACACCGACGTCAAGACCAAGAAGGAAGCAAGCGGGCTGAACGGCGCAAACTGCTATGCCGTGTGGCCCTGCGCCAAGGTTGGCACGAAGGTGTACAGCGGCAGCGCCATTGTGGCCGCAGAGATGGCGTATCAGGATGCCAGCAACGACGATGTGCCCAACATGAGCGTGGATAACAAGGCTGTTGCGATCAGCGCTGCGTGCCTTGCCGACGGCACGGAGGTCTACCTTGACCAGGAGCAGGCCAACGTGCTGAACGGCGCAGGTGTCGGCACCTTCCTGAACCTGAACGGCTGGCGGTGCTGGGGCTCTAACACTGCCGCCTACCCCGGCAACACCGACCCCAAGGACCGCTGGATCAACATCCGCCGGTTTATGAACTGGGCAGCGAACACGTTCATTCTGACCTACACGCCGAAGATCGGCCAGGTGATGAACCGCCGCCTGATCGAGAGCATTGTTGACAGCGAGAACATCCGTGGCAACAGCTTTGTTTCCCGCGGGATCTGTGCTGCATACAGCATTGCGTTTATGGATGCCGACAACCCCACCACCGACCTGCTGAACGGAAAGATCGTGTTCCGCCAGAGCATGACACCGTTTACCCCGGCGGAGGAGATCGACGATGTGATCGAGTTTGACCCTGACGCACTGGCTGATGCGCTGGGCGGCTGATGGCAAGGAGGTAAAGAACGATGATTTCTAACAACTACATCCCCGAAAAGGTAAACGACTACAACGTTTACCAGGACGGCAACAAGATGATCGGCCTTGCCGCCGAGGTGGAGCTGCCCAGCATCAAGATGAAAACCAGCACCATTGAGGGTGTTGGTGTTGGCGGCGAGATCGACAGCCCGACCATTGGGCAGTTTGAAAGCCTGGAAGCCAAGCTGAAATTCAACACGCTGTATTCCAGCGCAACGGACCTGATGAACCCGCTGAACACGGTGAACCTGACGCTGCGTGCGGCCCAGCAGGTGTACGACAAGACCGGCGGCTATGCCTTTAAGGGCCTGCGCATTGTGATGGGCGGGCGCGTGAAGGAGTTTAACCCCGGCACCGTGAAGAAGGGCGACGCGATGGACGCTGAGACCACGCTGGAGCTGACCTACTACATGATCGAAGTGGATGGTGAGCAGGTCGTTGAGGTGGACAAGCTGAACGGCGTGTACAAGGTGAACGGCAGCGATATGCTGGCCGGAATTTCCGCGCTGACCTGATACATGACGGGATGAACGGAAGGTAAAGGCGAGGCTGCCCCTCATCCGGCCCTGCGGGGCCACCTTCCCCCAAAGGGGGAGGCTTAGGGGCGCTCCCTCCGCCGCCTGCGGGCGGCACCTCCCCCGCTGCGGCGGAGGAGGCAAGGGATTTTGTGTGGGTGGGTTAGGTGCCCTGCGTGAGGTGCGCAGGGTGGTTATAGTAAAACAGGCAGGGCCGCCCAGAGATGGGCGGCTTTTTTGAGCAGAAAGGACAAGACGATGGACATTATCAAGCTGGCAAAGCCCTATGTGTTTGAGGGCACGGAGTACGGCGAAATTGACTTGAGCGGCCTTGACAAGCTGACGGTGCAGGATGCCATTGACGCACAGCTGGCACTGACGGGCCAGCCGGGCGCGGTGATCCTGCCGGAGAGAAGCACGGCCTACATTGCAAGACTGTGCGCCAAGGCGGCGGGACTGCCCATTGAATTTTTTGAACTGCTGCCGGTGAGCGCGGCCCGCAAGGTGCGCGGTACCTTTACCGAGTTTATGACGAGCGACGCCGACGAGGACACGGGCATGGTGCTGAAGCTGAAAGCACCGTACACCTACAAGGGCAAGACCTACAAGGAAGTGGACATGAGCGGCGCAGCGGAGTTGACTGCGCTGGATATGGCGCAGGCGGAGAACGAGCTTGCCGCTGCGGGCCATGTGGCCGCAGAACCGGCGCTGGACTACCTGTACTGCTGCCTTATGGCGGCACGCGCCAGCGGCATGGACAAGGAGTTCTTTACCGGGATGCCCCTTGCGGAAGCGACGCACATCAAGAACGCAATGAACAGCAACCGTTTTTTCGAGTAAAGGGCGGCGGCAAGGGACTGCGCAAATGCGCGGTGCGCCTTGCCGGGGCCACGATGACAAGCATTGAGTTTTACTTGAAACTGCCGGTACGGGATTTTATAGAGATCAACAATGAGGTGGCGGCAGAATGGCAAAGACTACGGAATTAGAGCTTGCGATCAGGATTGCGGGCAAGGTTGACCCGAGCTTGCAGGCAGCGATCAGCCAGGCGCAGAAGCAGGTAAGCACGTTGAGCACAACGCTGGGAACTATTGGCCGCGTTGGGCTGGCGGTCATGGGCGTTGGGCTGGCCGCTACGGTGAAGGGCATTGCGGACTGCACGACGGAAGCCGAAAAGTTTGAAAGCCAGATGGCGCCGGTGGTGCGCTATGTGGACGGCCTTGCAGACAGCATGGGCAATGTGAGCGATGCGATGGCCGAGAACGGCAAGACGTTCAAGCAAAACCGCGACGAGCTGGCACGGTACATTCAAGACCTTAGCACAGAGATACCGCGTGACACCGAAAACCTGACGACCATAAGCGCCGCACTGGGCCAGAGCGGAAAGGGCGTTGACGAGCAGCTGAACACAAGCCTTTTGCGCGATGCCGCCGTAGCCGCAACGGCCATGGACTTGGACGACCAGACCGCGGGCGAGTACATGGCGAAGTGGGAACAGGCGTTTACAAAGACGGACGCGAACGGGCGGGCCGTTACGGACGAGAACGGCAACGCGGTACACTACGACCACGACGACGTTATGCGGCTGATGAACCAGATAAACTATCTGGGCGCGAACAACGCAACGACAGCTGCGGCAATCGCAAACAGCGTGAACCAGTCGGCATCCCTCGGCCAGATGGCGGGCGTTGCCCCGGAGGTGACGGCGGCCATTGTAACGGCTATGCAGGCAAGCGGCGTTGCTGACGAGAGAGTGGGCACGACGGTTTCCCGCATTTACACGAACATAAGCAAGGGTTCGAGCGCCACGAAGAAGCAAAAGGAAGCGTGGGCTGCGCTGGGATTTGATGCGGAAGATGTTGCTGCATCCATGCAGGAGGACGGTACGGGTACGCTGCGGCAGGTGTTTGCCGCCATAAACGCACTGCCGAAGGACAAGAAGGTTGCAACGCTAAATACGCTGTTTAACCAATGGGCCATTGAGGGCGGCGCGAAAATAACAAGCAACCTTGACTTGCTGGACAAGACGCTGGGCGAAGTGCAGGACCCGGGAAAATACATGGGCAGCATGGAGCGCGAGTTCATCATCAACGCGAGTACAAGCAAAAGCATTGGCGCTATGATGGCAAACGCAAAAACGGCGCTGATGCAGGACATTGGTGATGAGTTTTTGCCGGTGAAAAAGCAGTTCAGCCTACTTGCCATTGACGTGATGAACGGAATCCGGCACAACCTTCCGCAGCTGCAAACGCTTGCAAGCACGCTGGCCGACATTGCAACGAAGGGCGTGACGGTGCTGGGCGATGCCCTGCAAAGCGCTATGCCATACATCCAGCAGGGGCTTGACTACCTGAACCAGAACGGCGAGAAGGTGGCAAAGATACTGGCCGGTGTGGCCGGGGCGTTTGCTGCCATGAGCATTGCACCGCAGGCCGAGATGGCCGCCAAGGGCGTGAGCGGTGTGGTGAAGGGCGGAGCCGGGATGCTGGGCAGCGCCATAAACGTTGTGGCCGGAAACCCGACGGGAACCGGCAAGCAGAGCATCGGATCGGCACTGCTGGGCCGGATCACGGGCGGCGTGGCGAACGCGGGAAGCGCAGTGACGAACGCGCAAAACTTTGTGACAGCGACGGGAAACACGAGCGGAGCGGGCGTAGGAACGCTGTGGGCCTTGCTGAAAAACAAAATTGCCGGAGGAAACAACGAGGAGCTTTTGCAGCAGGCGGCCATGACGCCGGGGCTTTTGAACTACATGCCGACGATGCGGCAGTCTATTGCGCAGAACCAGATTGTACAGAAAGTGATGGGCACTGTGGGGGCTGTGGCAGGCGGCGTAGGAAACTACCTTGGCGGCGTAGGCACGAGCGCAAAAGGATTTGCAAAGTCGCAGTGGAATTTGGCAGGCGGCATGGCGAACGGTGCCGTTGCAGGAATAAGCGGTATAGGCCAGTTCATCAACGCGGCGGTAGGCTTGCCGGGAGCACCTGCAAACCCCGGACAAGGCACAGGAGCAGCGCTGGCAGCTGCCGGAAAGCAGATGCTTGCCGGCGCTGGCGGCATGATAACAAACGGCGCAGCGGGACTTGTACAGGCAGTGGCCCCGTTTGCCAGTGCGTTCGGCGGGATTGCCTCGGCGGCGCTGCCGGTGGTGGCGGTGATCGGGTCCATTGTGGCGGCGGTGAGCATACTGGGCGACCACTTGGACGATATACGCGGCATCATTGGAAATGTGTTTGGCGAGAACGGCGTTGCGGTGTTTGACGGATTTTTGAATACCATAACGACGGTGAAGGACAGGATCGTTGGGATATTCAGCCCGGAGAATCTGGCGAGCGTGCGCACGGCGATTGTGGGGATGTTCGGCGAGAACGCGGGAACGGGCTTTGACAACATCGTAAGCATTGGGCAGAGCGTGATCGGCGTGTTCCAGCAGATCGTGAACTTTGGCACGCAGACCGTAAAGCCGATGTTTGAGAAGGTGTTTGGCTGGGTGAGCACAACGCTGCTGCCGGGATTGCTGAACGCCTTTAACGCGATAGCGCCGCAGATCGTGCCGCTGGTGACGAACATCGGCACGGCGGTGATGAATGTGGCAACGCTGATCGGAAACGCAATCCAGACGATCCTACCCGTTATTGAAAACATTGTGATGGTGCTGGTCAATGTGGTGGCAACGGTGGCACCGCCCATCATTGCGGCAGTATCGCAGATTTTTGCGAACATCTCCAACGTGGTGATGAGCTTGCAGGGCGTGTTTGACGGGCTGATCCAATTTATCACGGGAGTGTTTACCGGGAACTGGACGCAGGCATGGGAAGGCGTGAAGTCTATCTTTGGCAACGCTTTTTCGGCGCTGGTGGAGCTGTGCAAGGTTCCCATCAATGCGGTGATCGGAGTGATCAACGGCGCGATCCGCGGAATCAACTCCATTGTGGGCGGAGGCGTTACCATCCCGGACTGGCTGCCCGGCGGAGGCGGAACATTCAGCCTACACATGAACGAGATACCCATGCTGGCAAAGGGCGGCTTTACCGACGGCGTGAGCATTGCCGGTGAGGCGGGCACGGAGGCAGTAATCAGCTTTGACCCGAGCGTGCGCAGCGCCAACATTGCGAACTGGCAGAAGGCCGGACAAATGCTGGGCGTTGACCCGGTGCAGGCGGCCAGCGTGGCCGGCGCGGGAAGTCTGACGACGGACCGCGTGGAGGTGGCCGACATTGGCGGCGGCTCCCCTGCACCCGGCGGAACCACGGCGGTGGGCGGCGGAAGCTTTACGTTCAGCCCGAACATCACGATACAGGGCAACGCAGACTACAACGTGATGATGAGCGCCATGACGGACGCGAAGGACCAGTTTGAACAGTGGTTCAACGAGATGATGCGCAAGCAGCAGCGCACGGCCTACGCAAGGTAAGGAGGCGGAGAGTGTGAGCTATACGACGATCAGCGGCGACACATGGGACAGCATTGCCAAGACGGTGTACGGCGCGGAGCGGTATGCCGACTACCTGATGCAACAGAACCCAACGAAGATCAACGTTTTCCGCTTTGATGCAGGGGTGGTGCTTGCCACCCCTGCCCTGCCGGAGGAAAAGAGCGGCTTTTTGCCGCCGTGGAAATTTGAGGGATAGCAAATGGCAACGAGCGTAAAGGCAAGGCGCACCGAGATCAGCCTTTGGTACAACAGCACGCCGGTGAGCGATGAGATCGGGCCGGACGTGGAGAGCCTGACCTACACGGACTGCGCAAGCGATACCTGCGACAGCGTGGACATTAAGGTAAACGCACGGGACGAAAAGTGGCTTAACAGCTGGTGGCCGCAGCAGGGCGCAACGCTGCACCCGAAGGTGACGGGGCTTGACTGGAACCTTGAAAATGACCGCTGGGATATGGACTGCGGCCTGTTCGTACTGGACGATGTGCAGTACGGCGACGCGCCGGGAAGGCTGTCCTTGGGCGGCGTGAGCAAGCCTGCACAGACGGATTTCAGCGAGCAGGAACGGACTGATATATGGAAGAATACCAGCATACAGCGCATCGGCGCGACGATTGCCGGGCGGTACGGGCTGGGGTTTGCCTATGACGGGGACGACCACGACATTGAAAAGCGCGAGCAGAACGAAAGCGACAGCGAGTTTTACCAAAAGCTGTGCAAGGACTATGGACTTGTGCTGAAGGTGTACGCAAACAAGCTGTGGGTATATGACCGAGAACGGTACAAGGGAAAGCGTGCCGTGCAGGATGTGCCGCGCACGGCCATGAAGCCGGGCAGCTTTACCTACACAGAGACGCTGGCCGGGACCTACACCGGCGGCACATTTGCCTACACCGACCAGGACAAGGACATAGACATTACGGCCAGCGTGGGCGGCGGAAAACGCACCAAGAGCCTGAACCAGTATGCGAGCAGCGTGGCGGATGCCGCGGCGCAGCTGGTGGCAGCCTTGAACGATGCCAACCACGGCAGCCGGAAGATCAGCTTTACCATTGGTGGCAACTTTATCATCTTTGCCGGGAACAACGTGCGGATCGAGGGATTTGGGCCGAAGATCGACGGCAAGTATTTTGTGGACAAAACCACGCGGACGATTGACCGCAACGGATTCAGCTGCAAGATAGAGGCCAGCGGTATTGACGACCCGTTTTATGCGTGGCAGGTGGGCGGCAGCATAAAGATACACGAAAAGAGCGCCAGCGAAACGGCCACGAAGTACGACAGCACCTACGAGACGACGAAGCCTGCGGCAAGCGCCGCCAGCACAACGGCAGCGGCCAGTGCGGGAACGACAGCCGGAACCGGCGGACGCGCCGTGAGCCTTAAAAACTGCCCGCTGTATTACACGAGCGTGGCAAAGACCAAGAGCAACACGGTGAGCGGCACCTATTACCTGTACGACGGAATCCTTGTGGCAGGGCGCTACCGCATAACGAACACGGCAGCACGATGCGGCAAGCTGCCGGTGGGCAAGAACGTAACGGGTTGGGTGGACGCAAAGTACATCAAGTGAGGTGATGCAGGATGGCAACGGCACCGCAGGTGCGGACAGGCCGGGTAAGCAGCATCGACTACAAGCACGGCACATACGAGGTGGTGTTTGCGGACCGAGGAAGCGTGAGCTGCACCATCAATGCGCAATCTAACGGCGAATACAAAATGCCGGAGATCGGGCAGACGGTGAGCGTCACGATGAACGGCAACGGAACCGTGGCGGGTGCAACACTGGGAACGGTCTGGAACGCAAGCAACAAGCCTGCCGAGGGGTACAAGGGATTGTACCGCAAGGAATATGGCCGGGTGAACGGAGACAGCTACGAGCGGTACGACGCCAACACCGGTGAGTACACGCAGTATTGCCGCACGAAAACCGGGCGCAATTCCAACGGCGTGATCTATGACGAGTGCAAGGGAGCTTACACGGCCAGGAGCGGCGGCGCTATGACGCTGCGCAGCACCGGGGCCAGCGTGGGCATTACCGCAGCCAGCGGCGTAGGAATAACCGCCGGTGCGGCGGTGGACCTGCAAGCAACGACTTATGCCAGCGTGACAGCGGGCACGATGTACAACGTGGAGTGCGGCACGGACTACACCATGACGGTGGGCGGCAAGGGCACGGTGGAGATCACGGGAGCCTACTTTGAAAAATGCCTTGCCGCAAGGCGGTTGAAGGTGGACGGCGCGGACACAGAGAGCTACAACGGCGTGATACAGCGGTACTACAATGCGAAGCTGACCGAAAAGGTAAGCGCAGATTGGAAGGTGACGGTGGAAGCGAATGTTGAGCGTGAAGTGACAGGAGATGTAAAGCATACAGTGACCGGGGACATAACGCAGGAAGTAACCGGCGACACAACGCAAACCCTGACGGGAAATGTGACGCAGAGCATTGAGGGCGATGTGACGCAGACCGTGAACGGCAATGTGACGCTGACGGTGGGCGGCGCGGCCATAACCATAAGCAGCGGCGGCGATGTGAGCGTGAGCGCGCCGAACGTGACGGTGGATGGTGCCGCCGGAGATGTGAAGGTGGACGGCATAAGCCTGGTACACCACAAGCACAAGGACGGCGGGCAGGGTGAGCCGGAGAAGTAAGGAGGCGGCAGGATGATCGGAACACTGGGCAACGTGGTTTTTAGCGTAAGCAGCAACCGCGTACTGACACCGACAGGGATCAGCGGAACCAGCGGCAGCGATTGGGGTAGCCATGACGTTGTACACGGAAAGGTACGCAGCGAGTGGGTGGGACCGAAATGCAAGACCTACAGGTTTGACATGACGCTGCGGGCGCAGGACGGCGTGCCGCCGCGCCGGACGCTGAACCAGTTGCAGCAGATGGCGGAGAGCGCCAACGCCTACTACTTTGTGCTGGGCGGCCAGCCGATGGCAGACAACCCGTTTAAGATCACGAGCCTTAGCGACGAGTGGGGCGCGGTGCTGCACGGCGGGGCGCTGATCGAGTGCAAGGTGAGCGTGGAGTTGGAGGAATACTTATGATCGACACCGAAAACACAGAGATCATTTTGCAGGCGGGCCGGGCCGACGACAGCACCGCCGCCGATGTGCAGCGGTGCTTGAAGATGCTGTACAGCGCACATCCGGGAGAGCAGGCGCTTGACCGGGATTTTGGCATAGACCGGGAACCGCTGGGCCTGCCCATGAGCAGTGCCAAAGCGTTGATGGCTGCCGAGTTTGTGGCGAAAACAGCGCGGTATGAGCCGAGGGCACGGGTACTGCGGGTGGATTGGAACGAAAGCAATTTAGCCGAGGGAATCTTGATACCGAAGGTGGTGGTAGAAATTGTCTAAGATCGCAGAACTGGCGAACGCGCCGGAAGTGAGCTTTATCGGATACCTGACGCTGGACGAAGTAAAGCAGATGGTAAGCGACTGGTACAACGAGAAGTACAAGGAGCTGACCGGCACAGCCCCGGTGCTGGGGGACGCCGCGCCGGAAAAGCTGCTGCAATATGCCATTGCCATGCTGGGCGGGCAGACATTGCAGTACATACAGGACAAGGGCAACGGTGAGCTGCTGGCAACGAGCTATGGCAACTATCTGGACCAGCTGGCGGCGAACCTGGGCGTTGTGCGCAAGCCTGCCGACAGAGCGACGGTGACGCTGCGGTTTACGCTGGCGGACACGAGAAACAACGCTGTGGGCATACCAGCCGGAACGCGGGTGCGCACCGAAAACAGCCTGTACTTTAATACGCTGGACTATGCCGAGGTGAAAGCCGGAGAGTTGACAGCGGACGTGCTGGCACAGGCGCAGGAGGCGGGAGCCGAGAGCAACGGGATAGAAACCGGCGCGATCAACACGCTGGTTGACCCCATCCCCTACATGGAGAGCGTGACTAATATTGAGGCCAGCCACGGCGGCACCGACACGGAGGACGACGATGCGTTGAGCGAGCGGGTGTTTTTGGCACCTTCTGTGTTCAGCTGCGCGGGACCTGCGGACGCTTATGTGTACTACGCCAAGGCGTGGCGCAACGATGTGGCGGATGTGAAGATCGACAGCCCGGAGCCGTGCGAGGTGGACATTTACTTTTTGCTGGGCGACGACGGCAGACTGCCGACGAGCACCGAGCTGAAAGAGATGCAGGCATACTTTGCCGACGAGGACAAGGTGAAGCGCCCGCTGACAGACAAGGTCGTGTGCAAGGCCCCGGCGGAGATCGGGTACGGCATTGACCTGACATACTACATTGCCAGCAGTGACCGCAACAACGTGGCCGCCATACAGGAAGCCGTGACGGGCGTAGTGGCAAGCTACAAGGCATGGCAGCGCAAACTTGGCCGGGATATTAACCCGACGGAGCTGATTGCCGCTGTGCGCGGTGCTGGGGCCAAGAGGGTGAAACTGAAAGCCCCGGCGGATACCGTGGTGAGCGCGGCAGCCATTGCACGGTGCGACAGCGAAACCGTGAACTACGGAGGGCTGGAAGATGATTAGTCTGCGGCAAGCGAAGCTGACGGACGCGATACCGGCAACGCTGGCGGCGCAGCCGTGGGCGCAGGCGCTGGCCTACGCCGAGTGGCGGATGCGCGGACTGCTGCTGGAATACGCGCAGGACAGCCAGATATACACCGCGCTGGACACATGCCCGGAAATGGTGCTGGATGCACTGGCCGTAAGCTGGAAAGTGGACTGGTACGATACCACCTACCCGGTAGAGATCAAGCGCAGCATTATCCGCAGCTGCATGGCGGTGCGCCGGTACATGGGTACAGCATGGAGCGCCAAAAAGGCGCTTAGCGACGTATGGCCGGACAGCGGCATTGAGGAATGGTTTGACTACGGCGGAGAGCCGGGGCGGTTCCGCGTGGTGTGCAATGTGACAGACCAAACCGTTACCGCGCAGGTGGAAGTGATAGAAAACAATGTGATGCTGTACAAGCGGGAGAGCGCCCACCTGGACAGCATCAGCTTTATGGTTCGCCACGGTATACAAATTGGAGCGGTATACGAAGCGTACAAATACGATGTGCCGCGGTGCGGGATGATCCGCTGCGGCACATGGCCGCACCGCGCCACGCTGGGCCGCACAGAAGGTGCCGCGCTGGCCGTGGAGCCTGCGGCGGGTGCTTACCTTGCCGCAAACCCGGAGGCGGGTGCGGGAGACAGGAGCGGCACGGTGCCGCGCATTGCAACGATTGGCTATGCCGGACAGAGCGGCACAGAGATCGCCCCGGAAGTGGGCGCTTACAAAGTCAACCCGGTACGAAGCGGCCAGAGGCGCTGCGGACATACCGTGGTGAAAAAATCGTAACGGGAAAGGAGGGGCAAGAAGATGGCATTTTTTACCGAGGATTTCCTGAATGCGAGACGGGCTGACCTGCTGCGCAGCGTGCGGCGGTTCCAGTACCAGATCAACGGCGGAAGCTGGCGGGATGGTGAGATCAACAGCAAAAGCGTTGTGGGCAACGCTGTGATGGTATTCGTTAGCGTGCCGAGTTCCGGCGCGGCGGATACCATCACCGGCGTGCGCGTGTACGACAACAACGACAAGCTGGCCGGACAGCAGGCCGTGAGCGTGAAGCGGACGAGCGTAAACGCGGCGCTGCTGCGCTTTGTGTTCCCGCTGACGGAAGCCAGCGCGGCAACGAGATGAAAGAGAGGTGAACGACTATGTATGAACGCACATTCTGGCTGGACCATGTAGAGGACCAGAGCGGTGAGGTGATCCAGGAGGGCACGCCGCTGGACCAGGCGCACTTCAACAAAATGGAGGTGGGCATTGAGGATGCGAACCTTGCGCACAAGATCGTGATGATCTTTGCGCGGTGGATCGAACGCAGGCTTGCCGACATTGAGGGCACCAGCGGGACCCACACCACCGACATTGCCGGGATCAAGGCAAAGGACACGGCGCAGGACGGACGGTTGACGGCGCTGGAAAGCGAGACTGCCGCAGAGGTAAAGGAAGTTACGCTGACCGCCAACAGCAACCCGTGGCCGTTTTGCAACGATGACAAGAACGTGATCCTGACTACTGTGCGCAAGAACACCAACTACACGGTGGATGTGTACGTTAAGAGCGTGGCAGGCGGACGGCTGGGCGACATTACCGTGAGCGGCAAAGGTACGAACAGCTTTAAGGTACGCCACGACGGCAGCGCCAAGACCGTGGTACTGGCTTTGAAAATTACGGGAGGTATGAAGTGATGAAAGTTACCGAACTGAACGAGGGCAAGAAGATCGCCTACGCTGTGAAGAAAACCGTGCTGACGCTGGACGGCGGGCGCATTGCGCTGGACTTGCAGAAGTACCAGAAGGACTACCCCGTTACGCTGGACTTTATGACCGACGGCGAGGGCAACCTGCTGATGAACGCTTTTGACAGCCTGCGTGCCTATGTGGCGGAAATCCGCCTGCCTGCCTACGAAACCGAAACCGTGGAGGTTGAGGACGAGGACGCAAAGGACAGCGCCGAGGAAGCAGCAGAAGATACCACCCCGGCGGACGAGCAGGCCGCCGCCGAGGAAGCAGGCGTGACCGAGGACGAGCAGCAGGGGCAGGACGCCGAGCCTGCAACGATGGCCGCAAAGCAGACCAGGACTGTGACACGCCGCCTGCCGCTGGACATGAGCAAGGTCGAACTTGACCTGTTTGCCATTGACGGCATTTACATCAACCAGCTGGACGGCGAATTTTAAGGAGGAATGAAGTATGGCAAACAACTTTGATGCAATGCGCATGGCCGTGCAGGCCGTGTTCCCCACCAATGATGTGCTGATGGACGACAAGGACGAGCCGTCCATCATGGTGTACATCCCGGCGTTCCGCCTGTGTGATGTGCTTTCGACCAGCGACACCAGCGTACACCCGGCGTTCCGCATGAACGGCAAGGAGATCGCAGGCTTCTACATGGGCAAGTACCAGACGAAGCACTACAATGGCCGCGCCTACAGCCTGCCCGCGCAGGACCCCGCCAACAGCCAGAACTACGACCAGTTCCGCCAGCAGGCCGCCGCAAAGGGCGCGGGCTGGCATGAGACGACCAACGCCGAGTGGGCCGCCATTGCGCTGTGGTGCCACAAGAACGGCTGCGAGCCGAAGGGCAACAACAACTACGGCAAGGATACCAGCGAGAGCGGGTACATCGCCATTCCTGCGCCGGGTGTGCAGGACAAAAACAAGACCGCCCGTGTGCTGACCGGCACCGGTCCGATCACTTGGAGCCACAACGGCCAGATGGACGGTATTTTTGACATGAACGGCAACGCCTGGGAGTGGGTGCTTGGGCTGCGTCTGGTCAAGGGCGAGTTGCAAATCATTGCGGACAACAATGCCGCCGACAGCTCCTGCGATTCGAGCGCAAGTTCTGCCGCATGGAAAGCCATCAAGGCAAGCGACGGAACCCTGATCACCCCGGACGGGAACGGCACTACCGAGGGTTCCGTCAAGCTGGACTTTATCAGCAACAAGGGCGTGTGGAGCGCCAACATGACGGACCGCAAGGACGAGGGACGCGGTTGCAGCTTCAAGGATGTTACCGCGGATTCTACCGTAGGCGATGCCGCGAAGCTGCTGCTTATGAGCCTTGCGCTGATGCCGGACACCGCGCTGACGGGCACCGGCATTGATGCAACCTACGGCGGTGACTACTTCTACTTCAACAACGGCGCGGATGAACGGTGCCCGAGTCGCGGCGGCGGCTGGGTCAGTGGCGGCAGTGCGGGCGTGTTCGGCTTGTACCTGGTCAGCCCGCGCTCGAGTACCGTCTGGGATGTTGGCGGGCGCTGCGCTTTTGTAAAGCAGTAAGCTGGACCCTGATGCGCTGGGGTCTGCGCGATAGCGCAGACACAAACCCCGCGCGGCTTTGAGCCGCGCCGAATTTTACAGGAGGTGTTGACTGTGCCGAGAAATGCCGAGGTGCCGCCCCAGCGGGCGGCTGGCGAAGCACAATACCAACCGTTTTGGCTGCGCGAGAAAACCAAAGAAATGCTGCATTATGGATATAAGCTGACAATGACGTTCCCACGGAAAAGCAAAGAGCTTGCCGATGAAATGCGCCGCACCATGATCAGCATGTACAGAATGACGGTTGAGTTAGATAAGAAGTGCTACAAGAAAACGACCACACAAACGCTGGACGTTGAGCTGGCATGGCTGCGCGAGCTGGTAGTGATGGCAAGTGATAAGGATTTCTACGGTGATAAAATGCAACCGCCCCTTACCATGCACCAGCGGGAAGTGTGGGCGAAAATGAACGATGAAATCGGACGGTTACTGGGCGGCTATTTGAAAACGCTGAAACAGTAAGCGGATGTTTTTCATAAACCGGGAATGTGCTATTTTACGGCGGTGCCCGAATCGCGGCGGCAACTGGAACAATGGCGGCAATGCGGGCGTGTTCAACTTGAACCTGAACAACCCGCGCTCGAATACCAACTGGAATATTGGCGGGCGCTGCGCTTTACGATCAAACACACGCAAGGTGGCGGAGGTTTACGCCGGATAAGAGGGCTGCGGCTTACGAGCGGCAGTCGGTGTGTGAACTTAAAGGAGCGCATTTCCGTTCCTGGTGGAGAGCCGGGAAAAAATGTGAATTGCCCGGGAAGCAGAGATGCGACACCGGGCGGAGCGAGAAGTAAAAATTTATGAGTAAGAAGCTCGGAGAGCCGGTAGCGCTGGCACGGGCAGAAGATGGGCACACGGTCATTGGGCCGGGTGCCTTTGCTGTTATGACGGACTTTGCGTGGCTGGAACGGGCAAACCGCAACGCACGCAAGGGAAAGAGATACCGCGAGGAAGTGCGGTATTTCCACCAGAATCTTGACGGCAACCTGCTGGACATACAGCGGGATGTGAGGGCCGGCACCTACCGCACGGGCGGCTACCGGCATTTGTGGGTGCAAGTGCCGAAGAAACGGCTTGTGATGGCGCTGTCCTACCGTGACCGCATTGTACAGTGGAGCGTGTACCAACTGCTGAACCCGTATTTTGACCGCACATTTATTACAGACAGCTACGCTTGCCGCGTAGGCAAAGGGAGCCACAAGGCTGTTGGGCGGCTGCAATACTGGCTGCGGCAGATAGACCGAAGCATATACCCGGATTGGTACTACCTGAAGCTGGACATAAGCAAATACTTCTACCGCGTGGATCATGCGGTGCTGCTGGAAATACTGGGCAGGCGGATCACGGACCCGGATGTTATGACCCTGCTGGAACGGGTGATCAATAATCCGAACGAGCCGTTTGGACTGCCACCGGGCAAGAAGCCGGAGGACGTGGCGTTTGAAAGCTGGCTGTACAACGTGGGGATGCCGATAGGCAACCTGCTGTCGCAGATGTTTGCGAACATTGTGTTGAACGAGCTGGACCAGTATTGCAAGCATGTCTTGAAGCTGCACTGCTACATCCGCTACATGGACGACATACTGGTGCTGGGGCCGGACAAGGAACATCTGAAGCAGTGCCATGCGGCGATTGCGGCATTTTTGAGCGAGATGCTGCACCTTGACCTGAACGCCAAGACCTGCATACGGCCAGTGAGCATGGGCATTGAGTTTGTGGGGCAGCGGGTTTGGGCAACGCACGCGGTACTGCGCAAAAGCACGGCACGGCGGATGAAGCGCGAGGTACGCAAGATCAGCGAGAATGTGCGGGACGGTGTTATTACTGCGGCGGAGTACAAACGGCGGGTGGCAAGCATACGCGGCATGATGGACCACACGAACAGCGGTGCGCTGCGCTGGCGGCTCAACGAGATAACATTGAACATCGTAGGTGAAGAATATGGACAACTGCCTTATGGCCGAGGCGACAGTGATCGAAAAGCTGTGCGCGGTGGTGGAGCTGCAAAGCGAGATCATCCGCGTGCAGCATGATGTGATCCACCAGCTGGGCGGCTATGATCCTACGGAGGAACAGACCGCGCAGGCGGACGACATGAGCCGGGAGCTGTGCGGGGATATTTTTGATTTGTAGGTTTGACACGAAAGGGGTTGAACGGAATGAACGAAAACGAAAGCATGGAGCTGACCGAGGAAATGGAACAGGAACTTAGCAGCGGAAAGGGCGGTGATGACGATGAGTAACAGCGGATTGGTGAGCTATACGCAGCTGTCCCCCAACTGCAACGCGCCGAGAAACCAGAAGATCAGCAAGATCACAATCCACCACATGGCGGGCAGCCTGACGCTGCCGCAGTTTGGTGCGCTGGTGGCAAAGCCGAGCAGGCAGATGAGCGCCAACTACGCCATTGACAAAAACGGCAACATCGGGCTGTACTGCGATGAGGCAAACCGCAGCTGGTGTTCGTCCAGCCCGTGGAATGACCACAGGGCGGTGACGATTGAGGTGGCGAACGACGGCGGTGCGCCGAACTGGCATGTGAGTGACAAGAGCATGGCCGCGCTGCTGGATCTGTGCACTGATATTTGCCGCCGCAACGGCATGACGAAGCTGGAATACACCGGCGACAAAAACGGCAGCCTGACAATGCACTGCTTTTACACCGCTACCGCCTGCCCCGGGCCGTACCTGAAATCGAAGTTTGCGGAGATCGCCAAGACGGTGACGGCGCGGCTGGCCGGTGAGCAGACGAGTGGCGGGCAGACGGCGCAGGAGCAGTTTATCAAGATCATGGTTGAAAAATGCCAGAGCCGGTGTCAGACGGCAAAGCTGCTGCCGAGCCTGTGCATTGCACAAGCCTGTTTGGAGAGCGCCTACGGCACAAGCGAACTGGCCGTGCAGGCAAACAACCTGTTTGGCATCAAGCAGGGGTCCGGCTGGAATGGCGCTGTGTACAGCAAGGCAACGAAGGAGTGGGACGGGAGCAAGTACATTACCATTACGGCACCGTTCCGCAAGTATGACACGATGGTGGCCTGTGTGGAGGACTACATTGCGAAGCTGACGGGCATGGAGCGGTACAAGAACCTTGTGGGATGCACCGACATTGCCACGGCCTGCAAGTACATCCGGGAGGACGGCTGGGCGACCAGCCCGACATACACGGAAAACCTGCTGAAAGTGGTGGACAAGTTCAACCTGACGCAGTATGATGCCACGAATACGCCGGCTGCGCCTGCCGAGCACACGAAGCAGACCATCAGCCTTGACCCGGTGATGCTGCCGAACGCGGCGGCGATGGAGTTCTACCTGCTGGCGAAGAAGTACGGGCTGGACAACGACAGGTATTACCACGCAAAGTACGCGGACTGACCGCGAAAATGAAGAAACCATTCTGACGATGGCCGCCGAACAAGGCGGGGAGGAAAACGACATGGAAAACAACGAGAACATTTTCTTGGCGATCAAGGGTGCAATCGCGGCGGTGGCCGGGATGTACTCGGCTGCATTTGGCGTTGTGGGCTGCCTGGCCTTGGTGTGGGTAGCCTGCATGGCGGTGGACTACATCAGCGGCAGTGCTGCCGCCTGCAAGAACGGCGAGTGGTCGAGCAAGGTTGCCAGAGAGGGCATTTACCACAAGGGCGGGATGTTTCTTGTGGTGGTGGTGGCTGCCATTACCGATGCGGCGGTGCACATGGCTGTGGAGAGCATACCGAGCATCGGCATCAATTACAGCGCGGTGATCCTGCCGGTGGTGCTGGTATGGTATATTTTCACGGAGCTTGGCTCCATTGTGGAAAATGCCGCGGCTATGGGTGCGAATGTGCCGGAAAAGCTGGTGAAGCTGCTGGCGGCTGGCAAGGCTGCTGTGGAGAAAGACGGCGCGGGGACAGTTATTGATGCGGCACTGGGCGGTGCGAGCGGCCAGAGCGGGAAAAATGCGCTGGAGAAGCTGGACTATGACGAGCTTGTGGAGCTGGCGTGCCAGATGGGCTTGACGGTGAAGGACGGCGAGAGCCGGGCAGAGCTGTTGAGTGAGATCATCAAGTGCGCTGTGGAGCATGAGAGCAAGCAGTAGTACGCAATGAGAAAGCCCCGGCGGGTGGTACGGTGAGGAACCGTGCGGCCTGCCGGGGCTTTTGGTATTTGTTGGAGGAAACTTGGAGAGAACTTGGAACGAGTTGAGGCGGGAGTGTTTTTGCGAGGCAACGAAAATGGCGGGAGTGACAGCGGGAAATGAAAAAATATACGATGCTATGTGGGGAACAAAGATTGTACACACCGCAGTACACACCATAGTACACACCGGCGTACACACCCAGCAAGGTTCTCCGTGTTTTTTGGACGTTTTTTACGAATGTTTACGAACGGAAAGCATAAAAAGAATCAGCCGATATTCAACGTGTTAGCGTTAAATATCGGCTGATTTGGCGGAGTAAGAGAGATTTGAACTCTCGCGGCGGTTTCCCACCCTACGCCCTTAGCAGGGGCGCCTCTTCGACCTCTTGAGTATTACTCCACAAGTCAAAGTGATATACTATTCACTTTTTCACACAAAATGGCGGAGAGGATGGGATTCGAACCCATGGTCCGCTCGCGCGAATCGCTGGTTTTCAAGACCAGTTCCTTAAACCACTCGGACACCTCTCCACAGTGGCCACCACCAAGGTGCGATAGTTATATTACCATAAGCCCTGCAGAATGTCAAGCATGAAAATGAAAAAACAGCAAAAGAAATTGCAAAAATTAAAAAGAAAAAGAGAAAATACAATAAAATCACGCCAAATCGTCCAACACTTGGCGCGCGGCACGCACGGACGCTGTATCCGTCTGCTGGATATGCCACTCGTCCAAACCGGGCAGCCCCATGGGAACGCCCTCGCGGCGGAACACCATCCGGCTTTCCAGTTCCACTTTCCCACTCATGTGGTAAGCCCTTGCGCCCGGCAGGGCAGCCGAAAGCTGCCGGATCACCCCAGCGTTTACCCCGGCACCGATCAGTACTTCCGGACCATTGGTGCGGTCACGCTCTGCCAACAGGCTGCACAGAACGTCAACACCCTGCACACAGTTGGCGGCGGCACCGCTGGTCAGCACGGTATCAATTCCAAGGGCGGCGGCGTCGCGGTAGGTTTGCAATGGGTCGGCAGATACATCAATGGCGCGGTGTAGGGTGAGCCCAGCACCATTGGCGGCCTTTGCCAGCCGTGCGGTTGCGGTGCAATCCAGCGTGCCGTCCGGGTTCAGGCAGCCAATCACAAAACCGTTAGCCCCGGCACTGCGCAGCTCGGTGATCTGCGCGCACATCATCTCAATCTCTTCCGGCATATACAGAAAGTCCCCTGCACGCGGGCGTATCAGGCAGCGCACGGCAACATCGCTTTCGTGTCGGATCTGACGCAGCAGCTCGGTATAAGGGGTCAGCCCACCGGCCAGCAGTGCACTGCACAGTTCCAGACGGTCCGCCCCGCCAGCAATGGCAGCACGCGCCGATGCAAGGCTATCCACACAAACTTCCAGCAGCATAATGACCCTCCAAAACGATTTTTCTTAGGCAACATCGCACAATTCCCGCCTTGCGGCTTAAGCACCGCTCCGGCAGCTGCGGCTTGGCATCTGCCGCACCTCGCTCGCCGTATCGGCACTTAGAATTATGTGGTATTGCCTTAATATAAGAGTAACACATTCCGGACGGGGTTACAATGCCTTTGCGCTATCAAAGAGCGCCGACAAAATTTAAGCGGCATGCCCACCGCGCATAACGCGCAGGGGTGGGGTGCTGCTTTGTGGGTGTGGCTGCGGGGCAATGGTTACGCTCCGCTTTTGCGTATTGGTATTGCGCAGGGCAATGCGTACCCCAGCAACTGCGTTAAAGGTGAAGCACAGCACGGCCCCAATGGCGAGGGCTGGCAGCAGGGAAAGCTGACCTTCTGCCACGGCGCAGACGACCATCAGCCCGCCAAAACCGATGGAATACAAAAGGACATTGCAGATAAGCTCGGTAAGTAGATTCATTTTCATAATTATGACCTCCGGGATCGTGCCGCAAATAAAAAAACAGTTGCGAAAAATGCAATAAAAGTACAACGACAAATGCATAAGAACAACTTGGGGTTGTTTTATGAATCTAGAATAGTACAACTAACAGTTGTTGTCAAGGGGTGCAAAACAACTTTTCCTAGAATATTTTTTCACGGAATCTCTTTACAAATACTACCTTGGGTTGTATAATGAAACCATAAAACTTGGCGAATGCCGCGGCTTGGGCTGGTGCATGGGTGCATCGCTTGACTGTTGCTTTATGTACAGCGCGGCAACCACAGTGAAAGTAGGAAAAACCATGTTTTCAGAACGACTGAGAGAAGCCCGTAAGGCGAAACATTATAGCCAGGCAGAAGTTTCGCGCCTGCTAGGCGTTACCCAACAGGCTGTTGGCAAGTGGGAGACTGGGCGCTCCACCCCGGACCCACAGACAGTTGCCCGGCTGGCAGAAATTTTAGATACTACCGCAGACATGCTGCTTGGCCTGCAAAGCAACGCAGACGCGCACGGCGCCGTTGGGCAGCGTGCGTTCAGCCAGTATACCCAGTGCCCAATTCCTGTTGTGGGGACGGTGCGCGCAGGGTACGATGCCCTTGCTTTTGAGGAAGATTACGGCACAGAATACGCCAGCGTAAAGGACCCGCAGAATTATTTCTATCTTGTGGTTAAAGGCGACAGTATGGAACCGCGCATTTCGGATGGCGATCTGGCCCTTATTCACCGCCAGAATACGCTGGATAACGGTGACCTTGGCGTTATGGTGTATGGTGATGGCAACGGTACCCTGAAAAAATACATCCAGCGCGGCAACGCTGTTGTGCTGCATCCTTTCAACCCGGATTATGAGGATTTGATCATCCGCGGGGAAGAATTGGACCATTTGTACATTGCCGGTAAGGTTGTGGAGACCAAAGCCAAGTGGTAAAAAACCGCAGCGCGTTCCCGCGGTAATGCGGATGAGGCCAGCAGATAACTGAATAAAATTTTTCCTACACGCCGTCTGCAAAACAATGCTTATGCGGCGGCGTGTATTTCTTATACCATTTTTTAGGGCACGTTATAAAACCGTGCTGGCTAGTAAGAGGAGAACGAACCATGCAGCTGGAAGATAAACTTGCGATTTTGGCGGATAGCGCCAAGTATGATGTGGCATGTACTTCCAGCGGTGTGGACCGCGCCGGGGTACACGGCAAGCTGGGGTGCAGCGTGGCGGCGGGCATCTGCCACAGCTTTACGCCGGATGGGCGGTGTATTTCGCTGCTGAAAGTGCTGTATTCCAACGCCTGCTGTTATGATTGCGGTTATTGTGTCAACCGCCGCTCCAACGATGTACCCCGTGCGACCTTTACCCCGCGGGAGCTTGCAGAACTGACAATCGGCTTTTATAAGCGTAATTACATTGAAGGGCTTTTCCTTTCCAGTGCGGTCATCGGTACGCCGGATTATACGATGGAACGCATGATCGAGGCGCTGCGCATTCTGCGGCAAGAATATCATTTCAACGGCTATATCCACGCCAAAACCATCCCCGGCGCGGACGCGGAATTGGTGCGGCGTATCGGTCTTTTGGCGGACCGGCTTTCGGTCAATATTGAACTGCCCAGCGAAGCCAGCCTTTCCTTGCTGGCTCCCGATAAAAAGAAGCAGGCGATTTTGAAGCCGATGGGCCAGATCGCTGTACAGAGTGCGCAGAGCAAAAAGGAGCTGGTGCTGTACCGCCACGCCCCGGCGTTTGCACCGGCAGGGCAGAGCACCCAGATGATTATTGGAGCGACGCCGGAAAGCGACCGCCACATTATGGGATTGGCGGAATCTTTATATAAAAAATACTCGCTCAAGCGCGTGTTCTTTTCGGCGTATCTTCCGGTTAACAGTGATTCCCGCCTGCCTGCGCTGGATGTGCGCCCGCCGCTTTTGCGGGAACACCGGCTGTACCAGGCGGACTGGCTTTTGCGGTACTATGATTTTTCGGCTTGGGAACTGCTGACAGAGGAAGAGCCGAACTTTGACCCTTATCTGGACCCCAAATGTACCTGGGCAGTGCGCCACCCGGAATTTTTCCCCGTGGAGATCAACACTGCGCCCAAGGCGGCCCTGCTGCGTATTCCGGGTATCGGGCCCAAAAGTGCATTGCGGATTTTGTCCGCCCGCCGCCAGCAGCACCTTGGAATGGCGGAACTCAAGCGGATGGGGGTTGTGCTGAAACGTGCCCAGTACTTTATTACCTGCAACGGCCGCGCCGCAGCCCACGGAACCCGGCAGGAAATCGCCGCGGCGCTGCTGGACCCCAAGGCATTTGCCGTGGGTACGCAGCAGCTTTCGCTGGATGACTTTACCCCGAAGGTTCTGCCGGATGCAGCGCCCGCTGTGCAGAAACTGGCCGCGGCGGGGATGCCCGCCCGCCAGGCAGCCTATGAGGTAAAACAGGAGGCTTTGCAATGTCTTACCCGGCGCATGTGACTGACACGGTGTACCGCTATGATGGAACCTTCCAGGGCTTTTTGTGCTGCATTTTTGAAAGCTATTCCCGCAAAGAGATCCCTGCCGCCGTCTGCGCACCTGACCGAGGGCAGATCAGCTTTTATGATTCGTGCGAGATCGTAACAGACCCTGCCCGCGCCCAGCGCGTTGCAAGAGGATTGGAGCGGCTCGGACCGACGGTAAAGGAACGCATAACAACAGGATTTTTATCGGATGACCCGGAACATGAACTGATCCTGCTGCGCTTTGCGCGTATCTGCTTTGAAAAAGGCCCCGCTGCCGCGCATGCAACAGGGGACCCGGATATCTGTGCGGCGTTTGATCTAGAACGGGCGGTCAATAATGAAGCCTGCAAGTATATTGAGTTCATCCGCTTTGAACAGCGTGATATGATGCTTGGCACGGTGATCCACCCCAAAAACAGGATTCTACCGCTGCTGCGCGGGCACTTTTGCAGTCGGTTACCGGATGAAGACTTTATGATTTTTGATGCGACCCACGGCATCGCCATGCTGCGCAGGGACCGCAAAGTGCAGTATATGGTCATGGAGCACTATGATAAAAATACCGGGCAGGAGGAACTGGACTGGCAAAAGCTGTGGAAACGCTTTTTTGATGCCGTTACCATTGAACAGCGCCGCAATGAACGTTGCCAGATGACCCACGCTCCCAAGCGCTATTGGAAAGATATGTGCGAAATGGCGCTGCTGGGCCGGGGAACCGCTGGTAAGGCGGAGCAAAATGCGGAAGCAGCCCGATAAAAACAGCAGCTTTACCCCCTGTGCAGACATAAAAATTTGTGGTATACTAATATCTATATATTATTTGTATGCGTGTGTAAGATCACGGGCCGGAAGCAGGCAGGAAATTTGCCCTGCGGCAGACGGTAAAACAGAAAAGATAGGGGAGTTTCTGCATGATGGAAGAATTGCTGCATATTCTTGAAAAAAATGCCCGCCTGCCGGTGGAAGATATCGCCGCTATGATGGGCAAAACGCCTGCCCAGGTTGCCACTATGATGGATGAGGCGGTTGCCAAGGGGTATATCCGCGGTTTTGAAGCCATGATCGACTGGGAACAGGCTGGTATCAATGTGGTGGAAGCAGTGATCGAACTGCACGTTTCCCCGCGCAAGAGCCGCGGTTTTGACGAGATCGCATCGGTGATCGCCAGCTTTGACGAGGTGGACAGCGTTCTGCTGATGAGCGGCAGCTATGATCTGCAGGTCATCATCAAGGGCCACAGCTTCCAGGAAATTGCCCTGTTTGTGGCAAAGCGCCTTTCTCCGCTGGACGATGTACTTTCCACGGCAACCAGCTTTGTGCTACGCCCGTATAAGCGCGGCGGCAAGCTGTACCTGAACGAAGAAGCCGACGAAAGAGAGTGTACCGTACTGTGATGAATTACGATGAACTGCTTGCGCCGGCTGCGAAATCCATGCGGCCTTCGGGGATTCGCAAGTTTTTTGATTTGGCCGCCGAAATGCCGCACTGCATTAGCCTTGGCGTGGGCGAACCGGATTTCAAAACGCCGTGGACCATCCGGGATGCGGGCATCCGTAGCCTGGAACAAGGCCGTACGCGCTATACCGCCAATGCGGGTATCAAAGAGCTGCGCGCCGAAATTTGCCGCTACTTGGCCCGCCGCATGGAGCTGAACTACCAGCCCAGCGAGGTGCTTGTTACCGTGGGCGGCAGCGAGGCCATTGACCTGACCATCCGTGCACTGGTCAAACCGGGGGATGAAGTCATCATCCCGGAGCCTTGTTTTGTCTGTTATGAACCGATCACTTCGTTGACCGGCGGCGTGCCGGTGCACATTGCCACCAAAGCGGAGGATGATTTCCGCCTGCGGGCGGACCAGCTGCGCGCCGCCATTACGCCGCGTACCAAACTGTTGATCCTGCCGTATCCCAACAACCCCACCGGCGGCGTGATGGATGCGGCAGATCTGGAAGCCATTGCGGAGGTGCTGCGCGGTACCGATATTATGGTGCTTTCGGATGAGATTTATGCGGAGCTGACCTATGGGTTGGACCGCCACATCAGCATTGCCACACTGCCGGGCATGAAAGAACGCACCATCGTAGTGAACGGCTTCTCAAAAGCGTATGCCATGACAGGCTGGCGCCTGGGATATGCGGTTGGTCCGGAACCGGTGATCAAGGTGATGACCAAAATTCACCAGAGCTGCATTATGTCGGCCCCCACCACCAGCCAGTATGCAGCTATCGCAGCGCTACATTCCTGCGATGATTCTATTGAGATGATGCGCGATGAATATAACCGCCGCCGCCGCTATGTGGTAAAGGCGCTGAACGATATGGGCCTGACCTGCTTTGAGCCGCGCGGGGCGTTTTATGTGTTCCCCTGCATTCGCTGCAGCGGGCTGACCAGCCAGGAATTTTGCGAAATGCTGTTGAAAGAGCAGGAGGTTGCCATTATCCCCGGTGATGCTTTTGGCGCCAGTGGGGAAGGCTATGCGCGCATCAGCTATGCCTACAGCGTGGAACACCTGGAAACTGCCATGCGCCGCATCCGCACTTTCCTGAAAGACCACGGCTGGCTGGCAGAATAAACGGCAAAAACAGGAGCTGAACAGGATATGGTATATCAAAAACAATTGGTCGTGGTGTTGGCGCCTGCCAAGCTGAACCTTTCGCTAGATGTGGCTGGATTGCTGCCAAACGGCTACCATGACCTTGACATGGTTATGCAGACCATTGACCTGTATGAACGCATCACCCTGCGCCGCAGTGCAGACCTGACCCTGCGCCTGCCGGGCAGCTTTGTTCCGCCCAACGATAAAAATACAGCGTACAAAGCGGCTGTGGCGTTTTTCCATTATACCGGGCTGCTGGCCGGGGTGGATATCACAATCCAGAAGCATGTGCCGGTGCGGGCTGGTATGGCGGGCGGCAGTGCGGATGCTGCCGGTGTGCTGGTTGGCCTGAACGAGCTGTACAACGCGCAGCTTTCAATGAGCGAGCTGTGTGCCATCGGTGCGGGCATTGGCGCGGATGTACCCTTTGCCCTGATGGGCGGAACCTGCCGGGTAAAGGGCGTGGGCGATTTGATTAAGCCGCTGCCGCCCTGCCCGGACTGCTGGTTTGTGGTGGTTATGCCCAGCGTTGGCATCTCCACACCGGAGGCGTTCAAGCGCTATGATATCATGGGAAGCCCGGTTCACCCGGACTGTGAGCGCCAGGAACAGGCCATCCGCGAAAACGATCTGGCTGCTATGTGCACCGCTGCAGGCAATGCGTTGGAACATTGCAGCGGCGCGGTGGAAACAGCCGCTATCTGTAAGCAGCTGAATGCCCAAGGCGCAGTAACCAGCCTGATGACTGGTTCCGGCGCGGCGGTGTTTGGTGTGTTTGATGATGGGCAAAAGGCGAAACAGGCCCAACAGGCATTGCAGGCCGGGTATGACCAGGTTTATCTGGCCCGCCCGGTGCGCGGCGGTGCGCGCGTTTTGCCGCGCCCTGCCAAAAAGGACCACACACCCAGGCGGGAAAAATAAGCCTGCTGGTTGCAGGTCTGCAGCATGTGACCTGCCAATAGCTTTTGTGTCTTTGATTTTATGCCTTTTATGGTTTATAAAAACTATATAGACAAAGAAAGTATAGTGGTGTAAAAAAATGCATGGGCACATCACATAAAGAGTAGATAACGTAAAATAATTGAATAACAGCTTTCCTTTGGCCCCATACTGCTTGTAACATCAAGCCGTCAAGGGGCAAGGCACGGCGCAGGGAACTGCGCAGCGTGCAGACAAAAGCATTGCCGGCCACCGGGCGTTTGTTGCCGGGCCGGCTTTTTGCTTTTGCAGCAAAAGGGGGAAACGCTGATGAAAAAACTGCTGCAAAAATTACCATCTGCCGGGGCTAGCCCGCTAAGGATTCGCAAAATTCTGGAATGGGGCTGTGCCTGCGGCCTGCTGCTGACCATTGTACTTACTGCAGCGGCTGTGCGGTATCAAACTGTGTGTGCCCGTGTGTGCGGGGATACGCTGCGGCTGCACATTTTAGCCAACAGCGATACAGTGGAGGATCAGCTGCTGAAATTGCAGGTGCGGGATGCTGTTTTGGAACAGGTGACAGCCGCAACGCAGTATGCCGAAACCAAGCAGCAGGCGGTGCAGACCCTGCGCACAGCCATGCCGGACCTGCAGCGCACAGCTCAACGGACGCTGCGCCATGCGGGCAGCAGCCAACAGGTACAGTGCAGGCTGGAAGAAATCCCGTTTGCAGCTCGCCGCTATTCCGGCTTCTGGCTGCCGGCGGGTACTTACACGGCGCTGCGGATCGAACTGGGCAGCGCCCAGGGGCACAACTGGTTCTGTGTGCTGTACCCGGCGCTCTGCGTGGGCAGCAGCGAAGCCAGGTATGCGGATACGGAAGAAAACGCGCTGGTGTTTGGCGGCTATCAGGTACGGTTTGCTCTGTTGGATACCGCCCGCAACGTGTGGCAGAAAATAACGGATTGACAAAATGGCGGCAGGGCGTGCAAGAAGAAGCTCTGCAAAAGAAAGAGGAACACCATGCTGACCTTGATCCTTGGCCCTTCGGGCAGCGGAAAATCGGTGCGCCTGCGGGAAGAACTGCGCCAGCGTGCGCGCAGCCGGCAGCGCAGCATCCTGATTGTGCCGGAGCAGTTTACATCTTCGACCGAAGGTGCGCTTTACCACGCACTGGGGGATGAACTTTCTGCCTATGTGGAGAGCTATTCCTTTACCTCGCTGGCCGAAACCCTGCTGCGCCGCTATGGCGGTGCGGCGGTGCCCACGCTGAGCGAGGCCGGACGCGCCGTGCTGGTGCGCCGCGCTATGGATGAAATGATGGACAAGGTGGTGTATTACAGCCGCCAGCGCCGCAGCGCTGCGTTCTGCCAGAAGGCGGCGGAAACCATCAGCGAGCTGAAAAGCGCGGGTATCCGCCCGGAGACCCTGGCGGATTATGCCAACGCCCCCGGTGCGGACAAAGATAAGCTGGGGGAACTGGCCCTGATTTTTGGAACCTATGAAACCCTGCTGGCCCAAACGGCCATGGACCCCGGCGACCGCGTGGAGCTGGCGGCCAAAAGCCTGGACCAGGCCTTTTTTGCGGGCCGCACGGTGTACATTGATGAATTTGATACATTCAACCACTCCAAGCGCGCCATGCTGGCGGCCATGCTGCCGGTTGCCGATGTAACGGTAAGCCTGTGCTGTGACCAGGCTCCGGACCAGGCGGACGATGGCGTGTTCAGCGGTGCGCGGCGGGTGGCCAATACCTTGAAATCCATGGCGGCCAGTGCGGGGGTGCCCTGTAAAGAAATCCGCCTGACCCAGGATATGCGCCACAAAGATGCCCCTGTGCTGGCGGAGCTTGGCCTTTTGCTGGCGGATCCGACCTATACGCCGGAAGCAGAGGTGGACCCCGCCGCCCCGGCTATTACCTATTATAAGGCGGACAGCCGCCAGGCGGAGGCCAAGGCCGTGGCGGCAGCCGTCAAAGCGCGTGCCCGTGCGGGTGTGCCGTATAACAAAATGGCGGTGATCTGCCGCACGGTCGACCAGTACCTGCTGCAGATCCGGTATGAATTCCGGCTGCAAAATATCCCGTTGTTCTGTGATGAACCCACAACGCCGGAAAACACCGCCCCGGCCCGTGCGATCCATGCAGCGCTGGATCTGCTGCGCGGCGGTCTGACCACCACGGCGCTGCTGCGCCTGCTGAAAACCGGCTTGGTGGACCTGGACCGGGACAGCCAGTGCGCACTGGAAAACTATGCCTATACCTGGCCGCTGCATGCGCAGGACTGGCGGGAACCCTTTACCCGCAACCCGGATGGCTACACCGACCGGATGAGCGAGCAGAGCCAGCAGGACCTGCAGCGCGCCGAGGAAGCCCGCAGCTTTTTGGTGCCGCGGGTACAGAAATTTATGGACCGTGCCCGCAATACGGATACCGCCACCCTGACGGCGCAAATTTACTACTTTTTGCAAAGCCTGGGGGCGGAGGAGACCCTGCAGAAGCTGACCGATGGCCTGCGTGCATGCGGGGATCTGCCCAACGCGGACGAAGCCCTGCGGGAATGGAATGTGATCACCGAGCTGCTGGACCAGATGGTGCACCTGCTGCCCGCAGGGGAGCCCATCACCCCAGCTGATTATGATGACCTGTTCACCCTGCTGCTGCGCACCACGGATATGGGGCATATTCCGCAAAGCTTGGACAGCGTGATCTTTACCACCGCTGGCCGCATGCGCCTGCCCGAAACCGAGGCCGTGTTTGTGATGGGGCTGGCGGAAGGGGAGTTTCCCCAGACACCGGGGGATACCGGCCTTTTGAGCCACGCTGACCGCGATACCATGATCGCGCTTGGCGCGGAACTGCCCGACTGCTTTGAAAACCGTGTGATCCGTGAGCAGGTCTGCTTTTATAAGGCACTGACGGTGGCGCAGAAATACCTGTGGCTCAGCTGGCCGGGCGGCGCTGCGGGCCTGCCCGGAACGGCGGCATTGGCCCCGGCGCTGGAATTGCTGCGGGTGCCGCCGGCGGTGGTGCAGCCGGAAGAGCTGGCCGCAACACCCGCCGCTGCGCTTGACCTGCTGGGGGATGTCTGGCAGCAGAACACCCCGCAGCGGGCATCGGTGCAGGCGGCACTGGCAGCCGTGGAGGGCAGCGCGCAGGCCGCACCCGGCTATGCCGCCGTGCAGCGCGCCGCCCAGCGCAAGCCCGCCCGCGTGGAGGATGTCAAGGCACTGGAAAGTATTCTTGGCCCCAGTGTGCGCATCAGCCCCACGCGGTTTGAACGGTACATCAGCTGTCCGTTTGCCTATTTTATGCAGTATGTGCTGGGGGCGCGCCCGCGCCAGAAAGCCGAACTGGCCCCCAATATCAGCGGTACGCTGACCCACTGGGTGTTGGAGCAGGCCCTGCGCCGGGAGGGCAGTGCCTTTGCCAAATTGACCCAGCCGCAGCTGGAACAGCTGGTGAAAAGCCTGGTGCAGGAATACACCGCCGCCAACCTGCCCGGCGCGGGGGTGCGGATGAATTACCTGCTGGGGCGGATCCAGCGCAACCTGGTGGGGCTGCTGGGGTTCATCCAGCGGGATGTGCGGCAGTCCGGCTTTCAGCCCGTGGCGTTTGAGCTGCGCATTGATGACCGCCCGGACAGCGATGACCCGGATGCCCCACGCGTGGACCCCGTTCAGCTGGACGATGGCAGGGGGCACACGGTGCGTATTGTGGGTACGGTGGATCGTGTGGATACCATGGAACTGGGCGGCAAAACCTACATCCGTGTGGTGGACTATAAGACCGGAAGCAAAAAGTTTGACCTGCGGGAAGTGTATTACGGCCTGGACTGCCAGATGCTGCTCTACCTGTTTACCCTGGAACGCAACGGCGGGCATCTGTTCTCGCAGGGCACGGCAGCCGGGGTAGAATACCTGTGGGCGGATCCCGCGCCGGAAAATATCATTCGACCGGAAACAGATGATGCAGAACCTTCGCAGGCGCAGAACTACCCGCTGGAAGGCCTGCTGCTGGATGAGCCGAGCATTTACCATGCCATGGATACCAGGGGCACCGGTGCCTTTGTGCCCCTCAGCTTCAGCGCCAAAACCGGGGAGCCAACGGCACAGTCGGCCAAAACGCGGCTGGCGGACCGGGAAAAGTTCAACCGCATCCGGGACCACCTGGATGGAATGCTGACCGATATGGCCAAGAACCTGTACAGTGGTGAAATCGACGCGGCCCCGCTGGTGCCCAATGCAGGCAAAAGCCCCTGCCTTTGGTGTGAGTACCGCACCGTCTGCCGTCATGCGGACGGCGAAGGGGAGCGCACACCGCTTAAACCGGACGACCCGTTTGGCGCAGAGTAAACCGACGGGGCAGCTGGAAAGTCAAGAATTCAGCCTCTTTCGACCAAACACAGCTGAATTCTGTGTTAAAAAGCATTGGAATTCGTCTTGTGTTTGTAAAATTGTCGTTATTTTCTTTGCTTTCAGATATACCTTAAAATGCAAAAACGCCGGATAAGGAGACAACAATGGCGGAAGCGAAAATTCAATTTACCCCGGCGCAGGCCGCGGCCATTCAGGCCCGCGGCGGCAGCCTGTTGGTTTCGGCTGCGGCCGGCTCCGGCAAAACGCGGGTGCTGGTGGAACGTGTGGCGGGGCTGATCACCGACCCGGACCACCCGGTGGATGCAGATTCTCTGTTGATCATGACATTTACCAATGCGGCAGCGGCCAAGCTGCGGGCGGATATTACCAAGCGCCTGGCAGCAGAGATTCGCCAGCATCCACAGGATGTGCGCCTGCGCCGCCAGCAGATGCGGCTGCAGCGGGCATCCATCGGCACAGTGGATGCGTTCTGCCTGCATTTTGTGCAGCAGAACTTTTCGGCTCTGGATGTTCCGCCGGATTTTACCATTGCGGATGACGCTACCCTGGTGCGCCTGCAGCAGGAAACCCTTTCCACCGTGCTGGAACAGGCATATACCGATCCTGACTTCTGTGCCTTTGCGGACCTGTATGACCGCGGCCGGACGGATGATACCACAGGCCGGGCGGTGCAGGAACTGTATCACTTTACCCAGGCGCTGCCACACCCGGCGCAGGCGCTGCAGCGCTTTGTTGAAATGTGGCAGAGCGATGCCCCACCGGAAAAGACCCAGTGGGGGCAGGCCGTTCTGCGGGAAACCTCTGCACGGATCAAGGGCGTATTGCGCCTTTTGCGCACGGCGCAAAAAATTGCAGCGAAGGACCCGGCGGCGGATAAAGCCCTGACAGCCGTACTGATGGATGACGAAGACCGCATGCTGCTGGTGCTGGATCGGCTCGATCACGGCGCGTGGGACACCGTTCCGGAAGCACTGGATAACGCAGATAACTGGCGCAGAGCCGGGCGGGTGCCCGGTGGGATCGCATCCAACATAGCGGCAATGTCGGCCAATATGCTGCGGGACCGCGCCAAAAAACATATAGCGACCCTGAGAACGGACTTTTTGCTCTGCCCGGCAGCTGACTATCAGGCAGACCGCCGCCGCGCCGCCCCGCTTGTGGCTGCGCTGGTCCGCGCAGTGGAGCAGTACCGCCGCACACTGCTGGAAGCCAAACTGGCAGAAAAAGTGCTGGACTATGCAGACCTGGAGCACATGACGCTGGAACTGCTGCTGACACCGGAGCACGAGCGCACCAGCCTGTGCCGCACCGTCAGCGCGCGGTACTCTGCTGTGCTGGTGGACGAATATCAGGATACCAACGCGCTGCAGGATGCCATCTACTTTGCCCTTGCCGCGCCGGATGCTTCTAACCTGTTTTTTGTGGGGGATATCAAGCAGAGCATTTACCGTTTCCGCCAGGCGGACCCCTCCGTCTTTGTGGGCAAGCAGACGGCGTGGCAGCCCTACCCGGCCGATGCCCCGGTACCTTACCCGGAACCGGCCACCATTGCGCTGGATGCCAACTTCCGCAGTGCGCCGGATGTAATCCGGGGGATCAACTACTTTTTTGAAACGTTTTTCTCCCGGCGGCTCGGCGGCATTGATTACGGCGATGGCCAGCGCCTTGTGGTGGGCAGAAAAGACGAAACCTACCCCGGCCTGTGCGAGCTGGATGTGATCCGCGAAGCCGATACCGCGGCAGATGCCCGCACCATTGCTGCACGCATTGCCCAGATGATGGCGGATGGTTACCCCGTGCGGGACGCCGAACCCGGCAAAACCCGCCCCTGCCAGTATGACGATTTCTGTATTCTGCTGCGCGGCCGTTCGGACTTTGCGCTGTATGAAGCTGCCCTGACCGCGCTGGATATCCCGGTTTATGCCGATGTGGCGGCTGACCTGCTGGACGCCCCTCATGTGCGCCCCTTTGCCGCACTGCTGCGTGTGCTGGATAACCCGGCACAGGATGTGGAGCTTTCCTCTGTGCTGCTCAGCCCGCTGTACCCTTACACGCCGGATGATCTGGTGCAGCTGCGCGCGGCTGTGCGCGGCGACAGCCTGTATGCGGCGGTGCTGCACGGCAGCGACCCGCGCTTTGCACCGTTTTTGCAGGATATGGAGGTTTACCGCGAGCTGGCCCGTACCCTGACGGTGGGGCAGCTGATCGAAGAGCTGTTTGCCCGCACGGGTTACCTGGCGGCGGTCGGCGCCATGCCGGACGGTGCCCGCTGCCGGGATGACCTGCTGGCATTTGCCGCGTGGGCAGCGAACGCCGGGGCGCGCGGTCTTTCGGCCCTGGTGCGCGCAATGGATGCCGCCAAGGCGGGCAGCGGGGTGCAGGCGCCTTCCATCGGCCAAAGCCGCCCCGGCTGCGTGAGCATTATGACGGTCCACCGCTCCAAAGGGCTGGAATTCCCGGTGGTGTTTGTGGCCAACACCTCCCACAAGTTCAACCAGAGCGATGCCATCTATCCGGTGCTGTATCATAAGGAGCTGGGCATTGGCCTGATGCTGCGCGCGGGCAGCAGTGCCAGCCGCTACAAAACGCTGCCTTATACCGCCGTGGCGCAGACGATCAAACGTGAAACACTCAGCGAGGAAATGCGCATTTTATATGTGGCGCTGACCCGTGCGCAGGATGCGCTGATCATTACGGTACCGCTGAAAAGACCGGAAAGTGAATTGAAAAATCCGGCCATGTTTGCCAGCGCCGAGGCAACGGATGCCGAAGCCATGCTGGGGGCACAGAACTGGGCGCTCTGGCTGCTGACGGCAGCTATGCTGCACCCGGCCAGCGAGGAACTGTGGAAATACAGCGAACTGCTGCCCCATCATATCCCAACGGAAGCGCCGCTGAACATCCGCCTGCTGGACCCGCCCCCCGCAGTGCAGGCAGCGGAGCCGGAAGCCCCGGCCCTGCCGGACGATGCTCTGACCGAACGCCTGCTGGAAGCGTTTACATGGCAAAGCCCCAACAAAGCGCTGGAAACCATCCCGGTTAAAGTCAGTGTCAGCGCCGTGACCCACACCAAACAGGAACTGACCCTGCGCCGCCCGGCCTTTTTGCAAAAGTCCGGCATGACCGGGGCGGAACGCGGCACGGCCATCCATGCGTTTTTGCAGAGCGTCCCCTTTGGCCCGCAGCCGCCAGAGCTGGAAGCCGAAGTGCAGCGCCAACTGGACCTGCACCTGCTGGACCCGGAGCTGGCCAAAGTGCTGGATCTGGAACAGGTACGCCCGTTTTTTGCCAGCGGGGTATGGCAGCGCATTGCCGCTGCCCGCCAGGTCCTGCGGGAAGAACCGTTCATTACCGCGCTGCCGGCCGGAGAAGTCGTCCCCGAAGCGGCGGGGCAGGGGAGAGCGGCCAAGGCCCCGGTGCTGGTGCAGGGCATTGCCGATGTGGTGCTGGTGTTTGACGACCACGCCGAAATTCTGGACTATAAAACCGATAAAAGCCGCAATGCCACCTATTATATTGAGAGCTATGCCGCGCAGCTGCGGCTGTACCGCCGTGCGTTTGCCCTGCGTTTGCCGGTGCCGGTAACAAAGCTGACCATCTACTCGTTCGCCATGCAGGATGAGATCGATATCCCGCTGGAATATGCCGCCTTTGGAATAGGCGATAAACTTTTGGGCAGATAACGTGATTTTTTTCTGCCTGCCCCCCTTGACGCACGGGGGTTGGTATGCTATTATAGTAATACCTCTTTTGCGGGTCTATTTTTTTGTGCCCATTTTTAGGCACAGGGCCCGCGGGCGCAAAGGGCGGCAACCCTTTGCACAACGAGGGAGGCCTTTGGGCGCAGCGCAAAGCATCAAGCTTTAACTTCGGTGCTGCACCCGTATAAACCGTTAATTGGAGGTGCCGAACGAATGACTGTCAAGATCACCCTGGCCTGCACCGAGTGCAAGCAGCGTAACTACAACAAGGAAAAGAACAAGAAGAACAACCCGGATCGTCTTGAGATGAAGAAGTATTGCCGTTTCTGCAAGAAGCATACTGTTCACCGCGAAACAAAGTAAGTTTGAAGGAGCTTTTAAGATGGCTGATAACAAAGCGGTAAACCAGACCGCCGCCAAGCCGGAAGAAGCTAAAGCCGACAAAAAGGCTAAGGCAAACGACGGCAAAAAGAAGGTTCCCTTCACTGCCAAGGTCAAGAACTTTTTTGGCCGTATCACCAAGTATTTCCGTGATACCAAAAGCGAGCTGAAAAAGGTTGTGTGGCCCAGCAAGGAAGACACCCGCAACAACACCATTACCGTTATTGTGGTTGTGGTAATCGCGGCTGTTGTGCTGGTGCTGCTGGACATGGCGTTTGGCGGTATCATTCACCTGCTGATCGGCGCGTGAACCGGCTTTTGAGCGGAGGCAACTATGGCTGAACAAGCATATTGGTATGTTGTGCATACCTATTCCGGCTATGAAAACAAAGTCGCAACGGATCTGATGACCATGGTGGAAAACCGCCGCATTCAGGATCTTATCTGCGATGTCAAGGTCCCCACCGAGACCGTGATGGAGGATCAGTTTGATAAAACCGGCAATAAGATCGGCGAAAAAGAAGTTCAGCGCAAGATCTACCCCGGCTATGTCTTTGTCAAAATGGTCATGAACGATAATACCTGGTACATTGTCCGCAACACCCGCGGCTGCACCGGTTTTGTCGGCCCGGCTTCCAAGCCGGAACCCCTCTCGGAGGAGGAAGCCGCCAAGCTCGGCGTTGATAACGGCGTTGCCGCGCCCGAAGTCGATTATGCCGTGGGCGACAATGTCGAGATCACTTCCGGCACAATGGAAGGTTCCGTCGGTACGGTGGAAGAGATCAATCTCGACGAACGCAAGGTCCGCATCAAGATCAACATGTTTGGCCGCGAAATCCCGGCAGAACTTGGTCTGCACGAAGTCAAACTTCTGTAAGCGGAACTTAGCGCAAATCGCCTGGCAACAGGCAAGTAATTCCGGTAGAAACTGCGCATGAGCAGTTTTTATAGAGCGTGCGAGGGTCGCATGCTCGTGGGAGGCCTGCACCGCGGGCCGCAACTCACCACAAATTTTGGAGGTGCAATTTATCATGGCACAGAAAATCACTGGCTACATTAAGCTGCAAATTCCCGCCGGCAAGGCAACTCCGGCTCCCCCTGTTGGTCCTGCTCTGGGCCAGAAGGGCGTTAACATCATGGCGTTCACCAAGGAGTTCAACGAACGTACCAAGGGCCAGATCGGCATGATCATCCCCGTTGTTATCACTGTTTACGCTGACCGTTCCTTCAGCTTCATCACCAAGACCCCGCCGGCTCCGGTCCTGATCAAGAAGGCCGCTGGCATCGACACCGCCTCTGGCGTGCCCAACAAGAACAAGGTTGGCTCCATCACTCTGGCTCAGGCCGAAGAGATCGCCAAGACCAAAATGCCTGACCTGAACGCTGCTTCTCTGGAAGCTGCCGTCAGCATGATCAAGGGCACCTGCCGCAGCATGGGCGTCACCGTCGAGGGCTGATCAAGCTCTTTTGCGTGGGAGGATAAATCCGATAACTACCACAATGGAGGAATAAAGTAATGAATCACGGTAAACATTATGTCGACAGCGCTAAGCTGATCGACCGTACCAAGACCTACGAGCCCCAGGAAGCCCTGGAGCTGTGCTGCAAGACCGCTAAGGCCAAGTTCGACGAGACCGTTGAGCTGCATGTCCGCCTTGGCGTTGACAGCCGCCATGCTGATCAGCAGGTCCGCGGCGCTGTTGTTCTGCCCAACGGCACTGGCAAAAACGTTCGCGTTGTTGCTATCTGCAAGGGCGACGCTGCTAAGGCTGCTGAGGCTGCCGGTGCTCAGGAAGTTGGCGATGATGATCTGATCGCCAAGATTCAGGGCGGCTACCTGGACTTCGACGTTCTGGTTACCACCCCGGATATGATGGGCCGCGTTGGCCGCTTGGGTAAGATCCTCGGACCTCGTGGTCTGATGCCGAACCCGAAGGCTGGCACCGTTACCCCCGACGTTGGCAAGGCTGTTACCGATGCCAAAGCCGGTAAGATCGAGTACCGCCTGGACAAGCAGAACATCATCCATGTTCCCGTTGGCAAGGCTTCTTTTGGCGCTGAAAAGCTGATGGCCAACCTGGACACCGTCCTGGAAGCCATTGCTAAGGCTAAGCCGGCTGCTGCCAAGGGCCAGTACTTCAAGAGCGCAACCATCGCCACCACCATGGGCCCCGGCGTTCGCGTTGCCACCAACAAGTATGGTGTATAAGAGAATTTTCTCTTAAAAAATGCTTGACAAACGCACATTCCCGTGCTATTATAATTAAGCTGTTTTTAAGACAGCAGGCGCCCTTTGGGGCCTAACGGGTTTGACCCACCTGCCGAGAAACGTGCGTTTTGAATTTGCTTCAAAGCCATTTTCCCGGCAACGGGAAAGTGGCTTTTTCTTTTGATAGAGCCGCTTGCCTGTATATCTTACAAGCGGAATGAGGTGAAAACAAATGCCCAGTGCAAAGATTCTGGAAGCCAAGAAGGCTTATGTTGCAGAACTGAACACCAAGATCGCTGGTTCTCTGGCTGGCGTTGTCGTTGCTTACAACGGCATCAGCGTTGCTGATGATACCAAGATGCGTAAGGAACTGCGTGAAGCTGGCGTTGAGTACATGGTTGTCAAAAACACCATGCTGCGCCGTGCTGTTGCTGGCACCCAGTACGAAGCTATTGCTGAGTACTTCAAGGGTGATACCGCAATTGCTCTGTCTGCTGAGGACCCGGCTGCTGCTGCCCGCATCCTGTGCAAGGTTGCTGACGCAGACAAGTCCAAGCGCTTCACTGTTAAGGGTGGCTTCTGCGACGGCCAGGTGCTGGATGCCGCTGGCGTCAAGAGCCTGTCCACCATGCCCAACCGCGAAGGCCTGCTCTCTATGCTGGCTGGCTCCCTCAACGGGATCATCGGCGGTCTGGCTGTTGCGATCCAGGGGATCGTCGACAAGCAGGAAGAAACCCCCGCTGCCTGATTTATCTTGCAGCATGAGGAAAGCGGCGTAAACCTCAACAAAACCGCCGCACACAAACAATTATAAAAATTATGGAGGTAACTACCATGGCTTCTGAAAAGATCACTGCCATTGTCGAGTCTGTCAAGACTATGACCGTTCTCGAGCTGAAAGAGCTCGTTGATACCATTTGCGAAGAGTTCGGCGTTTCCGCTGTTGCTGCTGCCGCTCCGGCTGCTGCTGGCGCTGCTGCTCCTGTTGAGGAAGAAAAGACCGAGTTCGATGTCATCCTGGCTGATGTCGGCGCTAACAAGATGCAGGTCATCAAGGCTGTTAAGGAGCTGACCGGCGCTTCTCTGATGGAAGCTAAGAAGCTCGTTGAGACTGCCAACGCTAAGCTGAAGGAGCAGGCTTCCAAGGCTGACGCTGAGGAAATGAAGAAGAAGCTGGAAGAAGTCGGCGCTAAGGTTGAGCTGAAGTAATTCTTCTTACTTGAATCTTTTCCAAACCGCCCCGTGGTGTAAACCGCGGGGCGGTTTTTGTATGTCAGCCACCTGGATCCCCTTTGCGCGAAATACACAAATCACGGTTTCATTTTTGTACAAAAACGAGAATTTGACAGTGTGATTTTACAAATGTTCAAGATATATCCATTTCTTTCTGACACAAAAATCCTTATAATAAAAATGATATAAATAAAGTGCTCTCTGCGCCCGGTTCCATATAAAAATAGGGCAGGAGGGTGCCGATAAAATTATTGGGTGTTAAGTACGGGAAAGGCACAGCCACACACCGTGCACCGGCAAAACATGCACGGTGCTGTTGGTTTTGTGCTTTTGGTACTGTGGTTAATCAGGTAAGGAGTGTGTATATGGAGGAGCAAAAGCCAAAAGGCAGCGGTATGGAAAAAATCGCTACCTTTATTGTGGATAAGCGCAACCTGTTCTTTCTACTTTATGCATTTGCGTTAATTTTCAGTATTGTAGCAACCGGCTGGGTCAAGGTGGAAAATGATATTACTACCTACCTGCCGGAGGATACCGAAACCCGCCAGGGCCTGACCGTGATGAATGATAACTTTGTTACATACGGCACAGCCCGCGTGATGGTTTCCAATGTTACATATGAAACCGCCGAGAATATCTGCAGTGACCTGGAAAGCATTGATGGCGTTACCAGCGTGGATTTTGATGATACCACGGATCACTACAAATCCGCTTCGGCGCTGTTCAGCGTAACGTTTGACGGTACCACAACGGACGATATCAGCGTCCATGCGCTGCATACCATCCGGGATATGCTGGCCGGGTACGATACCTATATTGATACCGAAGTCGGCGTGGATACCTCCGCAGACCTGCAAAGCGAGATGAGCGTCATTCTGGTACTGGCGGCCATCGTCATCGTGCTGGTGCTTACCCTTACGTCCCGTTCCTATGCCGAGGTTCCGGTTCTGATTATGACCTTTGGCGCGGCGGCTTTGCTGAATATGGGCACCAACTTCCTGTGTGGCACCATTTCCTTTATCTCCAACTCCGTTACCGTTATTCTGCAGCTGGCACTGGCCATTGACTACGCCATCATCCTGTGCCACCGCTTCTCGGATGAGCACGAAACCAAGGATACGCGGGAGGCCTGTATCGCGGCATTGTCCAAGGCAATCCCCGAAATCAGCTCTTCCTCTCTGACCACCATTTCCGGCTTGGGGGCTTTGGCTTTCATGCACTTTGGCATTGGCCGCGATATGGCAACCGTGCTGATCAAGGCTATTCTGTTCAGCTTGCTGTCGGTGTTTACCTTGATGCCCGGCCTGCTGATGCTGTTCAGCAAAAAGATCGATGCAACCCGCCATAAAAACCTGATTCCCAAGATCACCTTCCTGGGCAAGTTTGATGTCGCCACCCGGTTTATTGTCCCGCCGATTTTTGCCGTTGTGGTTGTAGTCACCGCAGTGCTGGCCAACAAGTGCCCCTACTGCTACAGCTATACAGACCTGGTCACCGCCAAGCAGAGTGAAAGCCAGATTGCCCACCAGAAAATTAAGAACACTTTTGGTGTCAACAACATGGTGGCGGTGATCGTGCCGACAGGGGATTATGATTCCGAACGCCAGCTGCTCAAGGACCTGGATTCCTGCGCGGAAGTAAAATCCACCCAGGGCCTGGCCAACATTGACGCTATGGATGGCTACAAACTGGCCGATGCCCTGACCCCGCGCCAGATGTCGGAACTGGCCGGGCTGGATTACGAGGTGGCCGAAGCCCTGTACGCCGCCTATGCCGTGGACCAGAACGAATACGGCAAGTTGATCAGCGGCCTTGGCGATTATAAAGTACCGCTGTTTGATATGTTCATGTTCCTGCAGCGGGAGATGAAAGACGGCAACATTACGCTGGACGGCGACATTCAGGAAACGCTGGATGACCTGTTTGAACAGCTGAACAAGGCACAGCTGCAGCTGCAAAGCGATAAATACAGCCGCCTGGTTGTCTACCTGAACCTGCCGGAAGAAAGTGACGAGACCATGGACTTCCTGGATACGATGCACGCCTTGATTGCTAAGTATTACAGCAGCGATACCTACATCGTCGGTAACTCCACCAACGTCAAAGACCTGTCCAGCTCCTTTGGCGAGGATAATATGCTAATCAGTGTGCTGTCCGCTTTGTTTGTTGTCATTATCCTGTTGTTCACCTTCAAATCGGCCGGTCTGCCGGTGCTGCTCATCGTTGTCATTCAGGGCAGTATCTGGATCAACTTCTCGGTGCCGACCATCCAACATGAATCGCTGTATTTCCTGGGTTACCTGATTGTCAACTCCATCCAGATGGGTGCAAACATTGACTATGCTATCGTTATTTCCAGCCATTACAGTGACCTGAAAAAAGAAATGCGGCCCAAAGAGGCAATTATCGCCGCATTGAATGAAGCGTTCCCTACCATCTTTACATCCGGCACCATTCTGGCGGTGGCCGGTGCGCTGATCGGCGTTATGACCACCAATCCGGTCATCGCTGCCATCGGCACCTGCCTGGGCCGCGGCACGGTCATTTCCATTGTGCTGGTTATGGCGGTTCTGCCCCAGATCCTGCTCATCGGCGATACCATTGTGGAGCGCACCAGCTTTGATGTAAAAGTTCCTGTGGATCTGTCCCGCGTCAACCGCACGGCCAGCGGCAACATGCGCGTCAGCGGCCGGGTGCGCGGCTATGTGAACGGTGTGATCGATGCCGAGATCAAGGGTACGTTGAACGGTACGTTGAATGCCTCTGTTACCAGCGGCACAACGATAGAACCAACAAAGCCTGATTCTTATCTGCCGGAAAGCAAGGAACAAGCGGCGGCTGAATGGGCAGAAAATTATACGGAAGGGGAGGAAGTCTGATGGAACGCAATACAGCAAAACGCACGCTGGAAAAACTCCTCTCTGTGTGTATCTGCCTGTGTATGCTGGGGGCCATGCTGCCCGCCCAGGTGTTTGCCGAGGAAGCCGACACCGCCCAGACCGAAATCGTGCAGGATACGGCCCCAAAAGATACGGTCTACCTTTCCAGTGCGGATGACCTGATCCAGCTGGCCAAGAACTGCCGCCTGGACAGTTGGAGCCAGAACCGCACCGTTGTGCTGGAAGCCGATATTGACCTTTCCGGTGTTGACTTTAACGGTATCCCCAGCTTTGGCGGCACATGGGAAGGCCAGAACCACGCCATTACCGGCCTTTCCCTCAGCCAGGACGGCAGCGTGCAGGGCCTGTTTCGCTATGTGCAGCAGGGGGCCCTGGTGCGCGATATGACGGTAAAGGGCCGCATCAAGCCGGGCGGCACCCGCGCCAGCGTGGGCGGCATTGCGGGCAGTAACGCCGGTACGATTGAAAATTGCGCGTTTGACGGCGTGGTATCCGGCACCAGCCAGATTGGCGGCATTGCCGGTGTCAATACGGTCAAGGGCAGCATCAACGGCTGCACGGTAAGCGGCACAGTGTACGGCAGCCACTTTGTGGGCGGCGTTGTGGGCCAGAATGACGGCGTGGCTGCCAACTGCACCAATGCGGCCAGCGTGAATACCACCGTGAGCCAGAACGAAGTCAAGCTGAATGACCTGACCCTGGACGATGTGCTGAAAACCGAAAAGGCCAACGATGTGACCGATGCAGGCGGCATTGCGGGCAACAATGCCGGTGTGCTGCGCGCCTGCATCAACCGCGGAACCATTGGCTACAGCCACATTGGCTATAATGTCGGCGGTATTGCCGGCAGCCAGACCGGCTATGTGGAAGGCTGCGTGAACTATGGCACCGTCAACGCCCGCAAGGAGGGCGGCGGCATTGTGGGCCAGATGGAACCCTCCAGCGTGCTGCAATATAACCAGGATACCTTGCAGGAATTGCAGGGCGAACTGGATACCCTTTCTGCCCTGATGAACAAGGCCACCAACGATGCCTCGGCTTCTTCCAGTGAGCTGACTAGCCAGCTGAATGACCTGACCGGCCGGGTGGACAGCGCGCGCGAAGCCGTGGATACCCTGATCGATAAGACGGTCAACGGGTTTGATATCGGCACCCAGACCATCAACATTACTAACCTGACCAAACTGACCGGGCAGGGTACTATCAATGGCAGCGGCAACGGCAGCGCCAACGGGTCCGGCAATGGCAACATCAACGGCACCATTGAGCTGGTGCCCACCCCGGAGCCGACCGAAGAACCGGAGGAAACCCCGGAACCCACCGAAACGCCGGCTGTGACGCAAGCGCCGGCTGTGACGGAAGCCCCCACCGCGGCCCCTGACCCGGATCCGACTGCGGCGCCTGCCCCGGAGCCGGACCAGCCTGACGACCAGCCCGCAGAGCAGAGCGAGGACAACCGCGAGGGCGAAGCACATGGCCGCCCCCGCCGCAATGAACCCACTTTTGATGTGGATCTCGATTTTGGCGGGGAAGGCGGCGGTGACGCTGGCGGCGATGTGACCATCGACCATGGCGGCGAAGGCCAGATCGACAGCAACATTGACCTGACGGTGCCCAGTATTACGCTGAGCGACCGCGATTCCATCACCGCAGCCCGCAGCAGCCTGAACGGCAGCCTGGCTTCCATCATTGACGGTGTCAGTAGCCTGAACACCAACACCGGCAGCCACACCCAGGCTTTGATCCAGGATGTGCAGGCCATCAGCAGCCAGCTGAACAAAATTGGCGATACGCTGGCTGGTGCTGCAGACCAGAGCGAGGACAACAACAACCTGTTTGAAGATGTTTCAGACAGCGATACCGATGGCGATACCGAAGGTAAAGTGTTCAACTGCATGAACCTTGGCGAGGTAAACGCCGATATCAATGCAGGCGGCATTACCGGCGCCATGGCCCGTGAAAACGACCTGGACCCCGAAGATGATACCAAAACCAGCGGCAGCAGCTCACTGAATGTGACCTACAAGACCCGCATCGTGGTGCGGGACTGCATCAATAAGGGGGCTGTCAATGTCAAGAAAAAAGGCGGCGGTGGCATCGTTGGCAGCATGGATATGGGTTCGGTGCTGCAAAGCTATAACTTTGGCAATCTGGAATCGGACGATGCGGATTATGTTGGAGGTATTGCCGGGCAGAGCAAGTCCATCATCCGCCGCAGCGCAGCCAAGTGCCGCCTGAGCGGTGATAACTATGTCGGCGGCATTGCGGGCAGCGGCTTTACCATTACCGGCAGCCGCAGCTTTGTGTTGGCGGATGGCGACGAGTATGTCGGCGCGATTGCCGGTGGGCTGGAAAGCAGCAATTCCATCACCAACCTGAACAGCGCACTTCAGGATTCCGAGTCCGAGCAGAGCGGCAACTATTTTGTCAGCGAAACGCTGGGCGGCATTGACGGCGTAAGTTATGCAGGTCAGGCGGAACCGCTTTCGTTCCAGGAATTCTGTGACCTGACGGCACAGGAGGGCATGCCGGATGAATTCCGCAATGTTACCCTGAATTTTGTCGCCAGCCAGGTTACGGTGGAAGCCGTTACGGTGGAGTACGGTGCGGCCTTTGATATGGCCAATGCGCCGGAGCTGCCTGCCAAGGGCGGCTATACGGCAGAATGGTCGGACTTTGACCATGACCATGTTGTGTTTGACCAGACGATTGAAGCAGTATACACCCCGCTGGATTCCGTGGTGCAGAGCGGCGATACCCGCAACGGCCTGCCCATCCTGTTGGCAGAGGGCGCTTTTGGCACGGCGGAAGTAACGCTGACCCCGTCCAGCGAAAGCCCCGGCGCGATGGGAACGTTGCTGGAATGCTGGGAAATCACCCTGCCGGAGGACCGCTCTGACAGCCATGTGCTGCATTATCTGGCACCTTCGGACAATACTGTGGTATACCTGCGCGATGCTGACGGCAGCTGGCGCAAAGCAGACACCACCGAGGACGGCAGCTATCTGGTGTTTACCGCCATGACGGACGAAACGACCCTTGCCGCAGTAGAAAAGCCCGGCATTCCGCTGCCGATTCTGATCGGCGGTGCCGTGGCAGCGGTGCTGCTGGTTATCCTGTCCATTCTGGGCCACAAACACCGCAAAAAGCGCCTGACCAAAAAAGCAGAACAGGAACGCAAACGAGCCGAAGAAACCGAAAACGGCTGGTTCTACTAAAAAATAAAAAGCGCAGAACTTTCAACGTTCTGCAAAAATAAAGTTGAAACATCCCCCGCAGGTGCAGCAATCGCTGACTTGCGGGGGATGTTTTGCGCTTTTAGTTTACAGTTTGCGGATGAACAGGAAAGTTAAGGCAATACCGCATAATTCTAAGTGCCGATACGGCGAGCGAGGTGCG
>ERZ773146.25-NODE-25-length-78855-cov-10.310495_pt1 | contig 78855 bp, 109 predicted proteins | sample MGYA00580847_ERZ773146 | MGnify/ENA primary metagenome ERZ773146 (study PRJEB29015, sample SAMEA2737830) | human gut metagenome | biome: human gut; feature: human-associated habitat; material: faeces | place: China | collected 2012 ...
GGTTCAAGCGGTGACTCTGCTCAGATTGGTTCAAGCGGTGACTCTGCTCAGATTGGTTCAAGCGGTGACTCTGCTCAGATTGGTTCAAGCGGTGACTCTGCTCAGATTGATAGCACTGGAGAAGATTCCGTTATCATGTGTGCTGGCAAGAGTTCAATAGCAAAAGCAAAGGTAGGCTCATGGATAACGCTGGCAGAATGGAAATGGAGCGGTGAAAAGAAATGTGATGTTCCAGTATGTGTTAAGACTGAGTACGTTGATGGAGAGAATATCAAGGCTGATACTTGGTATCAACTTAAAAACGGAAAGTTCGTTGAAGTTAATGAGTAACTAACCGCCCTCTCCATGGCAACAGGGAGAGGGTAAAAAGAAAAGAATATGAGATTAAGTGAATATAAAGCAGGTACTATCTTAGTTGCTAGTGATGGTAAAGTGTTTATCCATGATGGCTTTGTTAACGCTGATGGATATGGTGTGATAATTGGTGAGGATTCTGATGGAATGATTCAGAAATCCAATGGTATTGGCAATTGGATGAAGTGTCACATTAAAGGTGTTGCGACAAAAGAACAGATTCGTGGGTTCTTTGCCAAGGTTCGTAAAACACAGAAAATTATCAATTACTAAGGAGGGTAAAAAAAGAAGAGAATATGGATTTAGTAATTACAATATTAGGTTGGATTGCATTAGGTGTTATATCTGCTTATCTGTTAGCAATAGTAGGTAAAATAATCTTTGATGCTGCAACCGCTGATTATAAGTTATACAAGCATGTAAGATTGTGTCGCAAGAGATTGCTAAGACAGCGATATGAAGATTATGCTTGGATATTACTCCAGTTAGAGAAAGATACGGAAGTTTTCAATCTTACTCATAACACAAGAGATTGGACTTTTGAAGATTGGAGAGAATTTTATCTTAAAAAAGCAAAGGAGGATAAGCAATGAGTAAAGAAAAATTAAAGGATTTAATATTCACAGCACAATGTGCAATAGGTGAGTACAATGATACTTTGGATAATAATTTGCTTGATAAAGCAGACGATTTGCTTGAACATGCACTTAAAGAGTTGGAGGATTGATATAACAAAGCAAGAAGCAATGGCTTTCGCTATCAGCGTAGGAAAGCCGATAAGACATAACTCATTTTCAAAAGGTGAGTTTGTTCAATACAAAGGAAAGGAGTTAGTTGATGAAGAAGGAACTATCCTTCCTCAACAAGAGTTTTGGGCTATCCGTTCAGGTGGCTCTTGGGAGAATGGATGGGAAGAATATAAAAATGATTGATTATGACAAGAGAAGAATTACAAAATGAATTTGGCGATGCTGTCTGTGTATATTGTAACAAGAACATCATTCCAGAGCATAATCTTGGTATAGGTTGTCTTTGCGAAGGAAACTGGTGTGAGGAAGCACAAGATGGCTACGCAACAGAAAATAACATAGAGTTGGAGGATTGAGTATGGAGAAAATTAATAAAGGCGAAATTCAGAGATTGTTTCCAATTTTAGAGGCAATTAAAGAAGGCAAGACCATTCAGTGGAACGATATGGGCGTATGGTGTGATATTGATGGTGACGATGAGGGCTTTGTCCTTGATACATTGATAGGAAAAACTGATGGCTATCGTATCAAACCAGAGTCAAAGTATCGCCCTTTTAAGGATGCAAAAGAGTGCTGGCAGGAAATGCAGAAGCACCAGCCGTTTGGGTGGCTAACATCCCAAAATGGTGAGGTTAAAAGCTTAATCATATTAATAGATAATGAAGGGCTTGTTATTGGTGATAGAAATAATGGTGTGATGGGATTTTTTCACTGCTACTGATTTGTTTAAAATAAAATTTGCAGATGGCACTCCCTTCGGTGTAAAAGTGGAGGAATAGTTATGGCAGATAAAAGTATAATGGAAGAAATGCTCCCGATGAAGATTAGTAATTGGGAGTCTATAGAGTATAGCGAGGAACTTAATTGTCCTAATGAGAATTGTGATAACAGAAGTTATCACGATGATGCAAGAAACATCATTGGATGGTGTGATACTCCTTACGGCTATATGATGGTCTGTGAGTGCAAGAAGTGCTTTACGAAGTATCGCTTTCATGGCAATACTGGAGACAGGTTTGATTTCGATAATTTCGCATTCTATTTTATGATGCGTACTAAAATGAGAAAGGAGAAATAGTTATGTCAGCATTTTATGTTATGCTTACCTTATCTATTCTATCTATAGCTTTTATGGGTGGAGTTATCGGTTATTTAATTGGTAAATATTGGAAAAAATAGTTATGGCAAGAGAATTTGAAGTAAATATTAGAGTTACTATTGACTCTAAGTGCAAAGATAGTGACGATGATATTATAGAAGAACTTATGTATGGAGCAGATAAATATTTCTATCCACATTGTTGTAATAATGAACATATAGAGCATACTAATAGTACTGCTCACAAAATTAAATAAAAATGAGAAGTATTTTGTTTAAAGCAAAGAAACTGAGTGATGGTAAATGGGTGAAAGGTTCTCTGGTAAAGACACCTTTCGGAACATTTATTGAATGGTATGAGGATTCTATCTGTAACAAGAGAGAAGTTGATACAGATACCGTCTGCCAGTTCACAGGTCTGAAAGATTGTGAGGGAAGAGAAGTTTGGGAAGGAGATATTCTACAGGATGTTGATGATGACAATATTAAGTATGTTGTTACTTTTAATGAAGGCACATTCTTGGCGCGAAAGGAAGGTCTCTATATAGGTATTCCTCTTCACGAATGTGTAGGTAGTTTGGGTAATGATGTAATAACTTATGCAAAAGTTGTCGGAAACAAATTCGATAAGGAAAAGTAGCGTATGGAAAATAATATGTTTGAAGATATTGTTGCCGAAGGCAATATAGTTGTGATAGATAATTATTGGATTGTGTTATGCAAGTGTTGGAAACCAGAATGCTACAATCTGTTCTGCTATCTTTATCTTCACAAGGAAGATAAGAATTTAATGGTAGGCTCTCATTTTACAATGAACGAGGATAAAAAAAAATCTACTCGGTTGGCTACCAACGAGGAACGTCTTATGCTTTTCGAGGAAATGTTCAAGTATGGCATTGCTCTCAATAAGCAAGAGCATCATCTGATAGGTAAGTTGTGGTAATTGAAAGATAAAATAGCGTATGAAGATTAAAAAGATAAAAGAAATGAACAAGGAAACATTTGACTTCTCGGAGGCTCTGAGAAGAATGAAGGAGGGGAAGAAAGTGAGACGTAAGATTTTTGCGGACGGCACATACGCATACATTGATAAGAACTATCTTGGTTCAGAGGCATTAATGTATAATAGCGTAGGAAGAGCTGCACCAGTTTTATGGTTACTTCCTGAGACTATTCTCGCAACAGACTGGGAGGAGGTGTAAGAATGAGTGAAGATGATATAGTACGCAAAATTATGCAAGTCATATACAAATTTAACGACACGGACGAGTTCTGTCAGTGCCCACGTCTCTCTTCGCAACGTGAAGCAAAGATGATAGAGTATTTAGATAGAGTTTATGCCCTTATACCTGTATATACAGGGAATGGTTACATATTTTTAAGAAAAAAAGATGAAGAATGAAAAAGAAGTATAGTTTCGCAAACGCTAAGCCTGTTCCTTTCGGGAAGATAGACTATTGGTTTCGTACAGGTCAATGCGGCTGTCATAAGACAGACTACAAGCCGAATCTGAGGGACAAGCGAAAGTTTATGGCTGAGTTAGAAGAGACAATAACATAATGATTAAAACATTCTGAGTATGGAAAAGAAAGTATTGACCCTCACCATCAGCAAACAATGGTTCGACAAAATCGTATCAGGTGAGAAGACAGAGGAGTATCGGGAGATTAAGGGATATTGGGTAAAACGCCTTTTCCTATTATGGAATGAAGATACTTGTACCAACGAGAAGATACCCCCTCATTGCGTAAAAAACTGGGATAGTATTAGCCCGAAAATGGCACACTATTGCATCAATAGTCCATATTACAAGGTTATTCCTTACACCCACGTTCTCTTCATCAACGGCTACCGCAAGGATAGCCCACGAATTGAGAAGGAGATTGAGAGTATCATCATCGGCAAGCCCCAAAAAGGCTTATGTCCCGACAAATGGCTTGATACTGAGTTTTTTATCATTAAATTTAAGTGATATGAAAGTAAAGAATTTACCAAAGAAGATTTACCTCAATATCTGTAGCAATGAAGATGAGGTAGATTACAATGAGCTTAACGGGGTAACGTTCAGTACAGAAAAGATTGGTGTTACCGATTGTGATACAGAAAACGTTCCTTACGTAAATGCTGCATCATTATGGCACGACCTAAAAGAAGATAAGCCACAATTAAGAAAGTGGGTGATGTTCCGATATAGTGGAGGTGGCGTAAATCCTACGGCTCTTCACTATGGAGCAATGAGTGATGATGTATGGATTGTCACTAGAGGAGACGGAACACATCGTATTGAAACTCTGTATGAGTGCTACGATAAGATAGAGTGGCTTGATTTTGATGAACTAAAATAGTATGGCGGTTATGACAAACGAGGAATTTTTCTATGCTCATCTTGGTGAGCGAGTTCTTTATAAAGGTAAGGATATTGGTGCATACGTTGCAGGGTATATTGAAGATAGGTATATCATCTTAGGATTTGATGATTATACAGGCTGCATTCTGTGCTTCACTTCAAAAGTGAAAAATCTTTGTGACATATATCACTCATACCGATTCGCAAAGTTGAAGTATTTGGAAGTGATAAAACATCAGTAATATGGAAAAAGAAGAAAAATGTTGTGGTAACTGTCTTTGGATGGGACGCGAAGACATCTTAGGCAATGGATGGTGCTACAAAAAAGATTGCGAAACATCTTGTGATAAGGTTTGCAAGAAACATGAATTTTAAACTTTAAATATTAAAATGGAAAATAAGAATTTAACATTAGACGAGTATCAGCAGTTAGCTCTAGAGACTGCTATTTATCCTAACCCTATCATTTATCCTACATTGGGATTGACAGGTGAAGCTGGTGAAGTTTCCGATAAGGTTAAGAAAGTGTTGCGTGATAACGATTCTGTTTTTACAGATGAAAAGAAGTTGGAAATTGCCAAAGAAATTGGTGATGTATTGTGGTACTGCGCAACTCTTTCTCACGATATAGGCTTCAAACTTAGCGATATTGGAAAGATGAATTACGAAAAACTCCATTCTCGCCAGTTGAGGGGGAAATTACATGGAAGTGGTGATAACAGATAGCCTATGAACGTACTTACAGACGAACAGAAAAATTACCTAAAGGAGCATCCGGATGAATCTCCATACGCAATGTCTAGAAATTTCGGATGCGCTGTGCAGACCGTATACTGGTGGCTGCATAAGTTACACGGAGACTCGTTTAAGGATGCGCGGGAAAGACGCAGGAACGAAATCCATGAGTCTGTCCGCAATATGTATCCAGAAATGTCTTCGTCTGAGATCTCAAAGGTGCTCGGAATAACGAAGTCCTGCGTTGCTAATATAGCAAAGGCACTTGGCGTTACTCATACCCAGGAAACGGAAGAAAGACTTCGGTTGAAATGTGCTCAGGCAATAATAAGACCGGAGATAATAGCTAAACGTTCTGAATCTATAAAAAAGACGCTGAGGCTTGACAGGTACAGAGCAACGAATGGAATAAAACAGAAGACACGACGCAAGTTCAAGACCATTCCGAGCAGATGTCTCTGTGCAAGGAACTATCTCTGCAATAAATACAACTACTTCTACGACAAAGATTATGGAGAGCTGCTTACCGTGTTCTACGACAGCGAAACCAAAATGTTGACAGAAGAGCAGCAGAAACACTACGAGACGAAGTATGGTATCAAGTTCCTCCAGGGAGCTGAAGAATAATTTCTGTGCATTATCTATATGTTTAGGGGTGGCTACACATCGCGTGCGGTCACCCCTTTTTGTTTATAAATCAATAACCAAATAAAAACATTAGAAAAAACTAAGAACGTTTGTGTAGCTTTAATTTCCAGTATATCCAACCTAAAAATGCGAGAATGCCTATAAAAAGACAAACTGATGCTATCTTACCTATATTCAAAAATGCCCTGTCAGTCCTTGATAGTTTCTTCTCGACATATACTTTATCTTTCGATATTTTATTTATCACTGAGATTAAGGAGTCGCATCTCTTGTGATATAGAGACGTGCTGTCCTTATATTCCTTGAGGCACGAAATGCTGTCCCTGAGTATCTGTACGTCCTCCTGCGATATTTCGTGATATTCGTAGTGGAATCTGTCTTCTCCAACTTTGTTACCATTGGCATCGTATTTGGAAGCCGTGCTATCCCTTATATGAGTCTTCTCTTTGGTGGTAGACTTTAAAGACTCTTTATGCGATGCTCTGTATGATTCCAGTTCCTTAATAAGCCTTGCGTTAAAGAGAGAATCCCACTTAGCCTCGTTACGCTTATCGGTGATGTATGTCTGTTTCTCTATCACACGTTCTTTCGCCTTACATCTACAGAACATTGATAGAATCAGCATTGCTACTGCAATGGCAATTACAACCCTTGTTATTTTATCAATCAGTTTCATAATCAAGTGAATTAATTCTGTTCAGCCAACCATTCTTGAACTTTTTGTTCTGTGGTCTTGTCTGACAGATACGTTCAATAAAATCCTTCCGTTCCTGCTTGATGGTATCAAACAGATCCCGGCCATCTCTTGCGTTGACAGCTGCGATAGTCTTCGGCCCGACAATACCATCCACATCAACGCCAAGAACTCTCTGAGGAATCTTGATACCGTAGGCTCCGCTAGCCCATACCCAGTCGACGAGGATATTGGCTACGTTCTGGTCTTTAATATCATCAGCTTTCCACTTATCCCAGTAGTACTTCTTGAAGATTACACCCCATTGCACCCTGGTCATACGCTTTAAATCGTTAACTGTCTTCTTGCTGCCGAATACTGAGCGGTACGTAGCAAGAGTCACACCCATATTAGTAGCTCCTCCCAAATCATCCTTGTCGTTAACGAAGCCACCTTCCCACTTTAGGATGAACGGCTCTAAAATCTTACTGTTTGCCATTTTTGTTTTCCTCCTCTTTTTTATCAAACTCCTGATTCAATCTCTCCAATATCGGTTTCCAATAACTAGGCAATGCCTTTGCAAACTCGAATCTCAAAATGTAGTAAATAACTCTGAATGCTACATTCTTAGGGTATGCCTTGATGAGGTTTTTGAACGCGTTGCATAGATACACATAGCAGAAAATGTATGTAAGCATCTTTATTACAAACAAAGCCTCATTTCCGTCATTACAGCCTATCATGATACCATATATCACATAGTCAATGGTAAGATAGAGCAACATTTCGAGAATGGCGTTTACAAACTTTGATGCCGAAAAGTTTTTGCATCGTACAACACTTACGCCATCGGCCCTCATTCCGCAGAAGATATTAAAGCCGAAAGCGATTACTAGCGCCAGCACGAAACCTTCAGTTGGCGTTGCAAAGGCAAGTATAGCAGAGGAAATTGTAACCACTATCTGCCTAATCTGTGAAGAATCTAATAAATTTGTCATAATCTGTTATCCTGAATAATATATAAAAATAAAGTTTCGGTCTCTTTCTGCAAAGATAGCAAAAAAAAACGAAACTTCATTCAGAATAACGAAAAACTTTAGACATTCAAGTCGTAATATGGAAGTCTGCCACTTACCAGGAAGGAAATACATTCATCGAAAATCTTTTGCTCGTAGTTGTACGTGTTGATCTTCGGGAACCATTTCTTTATTTTTCCGTCATTGCGTTTAACCATTTCGCCCCAAAGAACACACCAGTCTTCGAGATTGATGTTGTCGTTCTTGACCTCATGCCAATAGTCCTTGGCTACATCTTTAGTGTGAAGCTGACCTATGAGACAAAGATGCATATCTGCCATCTCTTCGTTATAATGACACGCGCCAATCTCTCCCTTGACTTGCTTCATCATATCAAGCATTACGCTGTCGTTCATTCCAACTTCGCAACAATCAGCCATTATTGTGACGCAGTTCTTGATAGCCTGCATGTCATTGCTAGCTATAATGTCTTCGAATACCTTTTTCATAACCGTATGTTTTTAATGTTACTTCAGAAAATACTCTCTGATATTATACACGCCATCCTTGTCTTTCAACAAGTCGAGTGCAAGGCTGTGTGCATACTTCACCAAATGTTCTGTATCAATCTCCTTAACATCTTCCTTGCCGAGTATCTTTGCAATTGTGCATCCGTGGTCGCTTACGACCTGATTCATGGCAACGTACAAAGCATAATCGTTGTAGTAAGGCTTATCCTCTGTCGCAAGTCCTAGACCAGTCATAGCATTGAGCCACGTCTGCATATCCCAAGTTGCAGATGGATTCATACCGTTTACAATCTCAGAAGCCTCCTTCTTCGTAAGATAGTTTTTCCACTTGATAGCGCAAAGCTTATCAAGATACTCTTGCGCAAGCTCAGGGTGTTTCGATGCCATATCCTGCATCATGCAGCGCATCGTATCTCCGAATGTGCGCATATACTTTACATTAGTTGATGATGCCATCATTCCGTAAAGCTCATCAAACTTACTCATAATGTCTTTTGTTTCCATATCTTGTATATTTTAACCTATTATCAAATCTTTCAACTCTACAAAGTCCTCCTCTGTGAAGTTGATGCTTCGCTTGCTTCCAAAGAGGATAGCGGTGGCAATTCCATCCGGCAGGTCAATAGACACAACGCCTTTATTGATATGTCCGTGAATAAAACCTACATCGAATTTGTAATCTTCCACGGATTTTAGCATCTGCATCATATCTTCAAATATCGTGTTGGCATCTATGTTTCCGTTCTCATCGGCGATGAATAGGGTAGCGTCGTCTATCGATTTATCCCACTTATCCTTATTCTTGGATATGATATTATGCGCCGCACGTTTCATATACACTGATGGTATGGCTAGCATCGGGTTAGCCTTAACCATATCGTCTATTCTTGCGTCTGCCCAAACGTCCACAGATTCAAGCAATTTCTCTTTCAGCTCGGTTACATTCATTTCTTAGTTCCTCCTTTCTTAGTTCCTTGTACCATAGCGAGATACTCTTGCCAAGTCTTATCACTATGGTTAGTCATATAATCGTTGAGCATAGCAGATTTCTGTTCTTCTGCTTGCGCTACTTCTTTTCTCAATCGTCGCATCAAGGACAAGTGTTTCTTTAATGCCTCCTGTCCTTGCTGAGTGCTTTCGATACGAGGGCGTATAATGCGCAATTCCTCGTCTTGTACTAGCTTAGACACATATTGCAAGCTATTGACGTATTCTTGATTCTGCATCAAGTACTGCCTTTGCGCCCCTGTAAGATTGTCCTCAATCTTATCAATCTCATCCCAGAGTGGGGTTTGAGACTGCTGTGCTTGCATGTTGATAGATGCTCGCTTCTGTTGTATTGCCTCATACATCTTCTGTAGCTCGGCATCCATCATTTGCGGCTGCTGCTGACTTGTACCCATATCCAATAATGGGCTGTTTCCAAAATTCATCATAACAATCAATATCTTTAAAGTTGGTGATATATTATAGAGAGGTGAGAGGGCATCCACCAACGAGGGCAAACACCCCTCACCAACTCATTTCTTTTTAGTCCTTTTTACAGACTTTCTTGCACTGTTACGCTCCTGTAGTGGGAGTGGAAGGAGCAGTACCGTTACAGCAATAGCTGCCGTAGCCCGAGATTACTGGCGTAGAAGGGAGTACCAACTGACCACGCAAGCAGTTGCAGGTCTTCTCGTTCACGTAAGCCATCATCAGCTTCTCCTTGTAAGGAGTGAGGGCTTCCATAACGGCTACCTTCTTGTCAAGATCGCTATACTTAGCCTGTAGTGCGTCATACTGGTCTCTCTGATTCTTGTACAGACCGAAGTCCGCATCAACCTGAGACTTGTAAAGACCGAACTCAGCCTGCATTGCACGGCGGTTCTCGGCGTTGATAGCATCTACCTGCGACTTGTAAAGACCGAATTTCTCGGCAACATCTGTCTCACGCATAGCATAGAACTTATTAGCGGTGTCGAGCTTCATACCGAACATGTAGGTAAGCAACTTCACCTCATCATCACATTCCTTCTCCATTACCTGCAAGGCAGTTGGCTGATTTGAGCTTGAGTTAGCTCCGTAGGTGTTGATGTTTACGTTCTCAGGCATATTACTGCCGCCGAGAGAGCCGAATACACCACGACCATTGCCGTTGAGCAAAGCTAAAGCCAAGCCACCGATGCCAATTCCGAGGGCTGTTCCTGCCAAACCCTTGCTGGCATACTCCTTCTTACCATCTTCGTAGATTTTCTTCTCTACGACTTTTGCATCTGTCATTTCCATAATACAATCTTTTGAAATCCTTAATATTAACTAACACTATGTAATCGATTACGGATGCAAAGGTACAAAGAATAGGGGAGATCAAATATAACTCTATCACACTTTCTTTTAGTGGTTGATTATCAGATATTTAAGGTGATAGGAGGTAATATCATAAATAACAAAAAAGAGAGGCAATCACTTACCTCTCTTACTCAACTTGTAAGGAATACTTACATGTTCAACTATTATTTTCTCTTACTCTTAATGAAGTGCAGTATATCCCACTTCTTCCAATATCTCGTATGCCCTCGTTTCTTACACTCACCGTTAGGAATATCGCCTCTAGCAACCATCCTGTTAAGGGTGGCATCAGAAACGTGCAGTTTCTCCTTGACTTCCTCGGTAGATAGCATCGGGTTTAGAGCATACGGCAGATAGTTCTCACAAAGGTCTTCTATCTCATCGCTACTCATTCCGCAAGCAGTTACCTTCTCCCCTCTCTTCTCTTGCTCGTCTGCTCGAAAACAAGAATCCGATAACGATTTTAATAACACTCCCAAGGTGTGATAACCAAATAACTTTCCCATATCATTATAATCTAGAGATTAAACTTTGACATCCCTTGCCTGAGAAATACTTATCGGAAAAACCATATACATAAAATATAATGGTCATTACAAGTATTACAGCATTAGCTTCCACCATTTCTTTGGTGGTAAAAACATTCCAGTATACGATATGAATAGCATTTATCCCAAATAGGTAGATGATCATCGGAATACGCCATCTGTAGCAGAGCCAAAAGAATCTGCTCGCAATTATAAGTATAAGCGGATGGATGTAAACGGAAAAATAGATAAATGCTGCCGATACCCAATTCTCCTTAAACCATACGCACATTTCTTTTTCGTGAGACGCAAATGTTACCATGCATGCAATATGAAAAAGCATGATAAACAGAGGCATCACTTCACAATAATACTTAAACCAAGTGAGTAGCTTTATGCTGTAGCCTCTACCTGCAAGGATAATGACGTTTATCATTTCTCTAACGTCCATGTCCTTAAACATTACTCTTGACAACTGTACAACACCGACTGATTGAACTAACCGATGGACTTCATCTTCTTCCTCTTTAGTCATAAATTCTTCTCCTTTTGTTTTTTGATTTATTATTTATTCTTAGTTCCTCATTCTTAATAATAAGGAAAGTTCTGCAAAAATAAACAATTCTGCACAAAAATATTTATTTTGAGCAAAAATTTAAAGTTAAACTTTGCTAAAGTAACAATCTGAAAGTTTTGTTACCAAATTCTTGTTACCATTTTATCGTTTTTTGGTAACAGAAACATTGCGCTTTCAGATTATTTTCGTAACTTTGCGGCAGAAATTAAAACATTAAGATTATGAAAAAGTTAGAACCATACGAAAATCAAATGATGTACCTAGTAGGTGGCAGTAGGTTGCCATCAACTCCTGGAGAGCGAGAGTTGGAGCACAAGTGTAATCCGCACCCTAACGACTGGATAGATGGTATCTATGATTTCAACAAACTTCCTTTCGCTGTTAGAATGCAGAAAGGTCTAGTAACGCAAGCAGAGGAGGAACGAAGGAAAGTCAGATACGGCTATCTTAGTGATTTAATTCCATCTTTCGGTGGCTCTGATGCTCCAATATTTCGCTGACGGACGAGAAAATAATAAGGCGGTCACCATGTAGTGAACCGCCTTATCTGTTATCCTTCGAGCAAATCAACTATCTGACCATATCCACCTACAGCCATGACAGGACAGAGAATCTTCTTGATAAGAATAATATCCTCAGCTTCGATATCTACGTTCTCAGCATCCTTGCCTATCTTGCAGGCTATCCGATAAGCACGTAGCTTTTCTTCGCCCGATAGCTGCATATCCTGACGGTCTATCACTTCGAAGAGTACCTTACCTACAATATCACCAATAATCTGAGGCTTGTAGGTTTCCTCTCCATTCTCATTCTTAACTGGTGTTACTATCACCTCACCCTTCCAATTCTTGAAAGGTACATTGAAATTCTTTTTCATATTTATTTTGCTTTTATGATTATCTATTTATCCAATCCAAATCTTTTTCTCCGCTCCAGAAGATACCACGACCGAAATAGGTCTTATCCTCCTGGCTAGGTTTAAGTAATTCTGGGTTTATATATACAAGATTTATTGTTTCTCCACCAAGAAGTTGATGCCATCCACCGACATCACAGAAATATATATTACTATTATGGTCGTTGGCATTTATTGCCATCCAACGCTTACCTGTTCCTCCAGGTACAAACTCGTAATAATTTGTAGCAATATTTCGAAGAGGATTGAATACTACTATATCAATAGGACATCCGTTCGATTCTTTATTAGGACTATACAATGGAATTTTGTATACGGTTTTATTGTCATACGTAGTATGTTCAAGATCCATAACTGTATATCCGCTATCATATCCGTCTGGATAAACGCGCATACTACCACCATTTACCACTGCCAATGTACTCTGTCGATGCCCAAAGGCTGAACGACACCATACATTACTAGCATAGAAACGCCAACCTCTTTTCGCCGCAGAATTATATCCTTGATTATAAATATCTGCATCAAATGTTATACGGCCAGAACCATCAAAATATATTGAACCAGCGCTTTTAGTTCCATCAGAACTAACCGCAGTCAATCTATAAAAAGAGCCTGTCACACCCTTCAGTTCTCCTGCGAATATACCCTTAGACGCATATAACGAACCATCTTTCGTTACTCTGAAAGGCGCATCCTTTGCCAATGCTGCACCAAGCCAAAGCGGACACATATCATTACCAACTACAGCATCAGCTTTATCGAAGTTACCAAAATGACCTATGACACTTGCACCTTCCGAACTCCTTGCATAAACATGGTTCACGTTGATAGTTTCTGCATCAATAAGGTTAGCATTGAGCTTGCCATCAGCAAACAACGCCACCTCTGTAGTGCCGTTATACACCTTAACCTGTTCGGCTTTTAGTGCAATACGATTCTCTCCTATAAGAATACCGCAATCGCCCATGTCCGCCACCAACTGAGCAAAATCAGACAACTTACCGATATTCATCAGATTATTGGTAATGAGCGTAACTTTCTCCTTGAATACCTCATCATTGTCAGTTCGTGCCTTGCGGTTGACACGCTGTGAGGCAAAAAGATGAACATCTCTTGTCATAAGCTATTCTCCTTCTAATGAGTTCTGATATAATTGTCTATAACATCTGTAGCTACAGCCTTCGCCTTCGTGCGCCACTCCTGCATGGCGTTATACTCAGCTTCGTGTTCCTCGTCATCGGCATCAAGCTTCTTACCATCCGCAATTTTGGCAAGATTGGCGAAATGGTTATTGATGATAGCTTGCATCTTATCGGTCGGATAAGCAGATGAGACGATTGCATCAACAACCTTACCTCGCTCCACAGGCTGCTCGATACGGACAACGTGGGCGGCATAAGCCATTCGGGTAGTTCTTTTGCCTTTGTTGCTATCCATGCCGTTTTCTAACTCAATCTGCTCAACATCGAAATTGATGCGAATAGTATTACCCTCATACTCTATCAGACTAGGTGAGTAATCGAATGTAGACTTTTTAATATTCATGACAATATCCTTTCTTTTTTTAATATTACACTTATGCTTTTGTTCCTACGATTCTGAAATCAGGGTTGCCGCTCTGATTCATTCTACGCAACTTTCCCAGAAACGGGAATTTATCATTGTCTGAGCACCATTGCAACTGCTCAACGAGTTTCTTGTTGTTGGTGAAGAACTTAAACTTCTGTCCATTCTCCTCAACGCTAACAACATTACTCTTCCCTGACTTATGAACCTTGCTATCTACATCAAATTCAACATCAAGGAAAACAATAATTCTCTCGGAAAAGTAGCTTGCACTCATCCTCTGACCTTCGAACATTCTCTTGCCGTTGGCATCTCTGTCCTCAATCTGCGGCATCTTAAAATCATCAAAACTATTCATTTTCGTTATCATTCTCCATAGATTAAAACCATCGCAGTGCATCAGCCAACCCTTGTAGCTCATAGCTACCTGGTATCTCCTCATAGGATTTTTAAGGTTGTGCATCTTCTTCTTGAATTTCTCCTTCATGCGTTTTCTCAATAAAGTATGGTTGAAATAAAAACGGTAGCCCACGAAATCAAGGAAATGAGAATCATCAATTATCTGCATCCCGATATTGCTATGCAACTCCTGGTGCATCACATCATGTGCGTATTGCTTTATGAAGTTCACGGCTTTCCATACTTCCTTCTGATTCTTGCCGAGGATAATCATATCATCGCAATATATCTCAACCTTGACATCGAACGTCCTACATACCAATCTACATAAGATACTCATATAGAAGTTGGTAAGAGTCTGAATAGGATACAGACCAATACCTAGACCTTTCGGTAGGGCAAAGATAACTTCATGCAGAAGTCTTCTGATACCCTCATCGGTAAAGAAATCACATAGAGCTTCATATATCTCTTGCTGGTCTACGTTCTCATAGAACTTTATAAAGTCAAGTTTGCAGTAATACAACCTCCCACACGACTTATTTTCATCTATCCAACGTTCCGTCCTTCGCTTTGCGTATATCATTCCTCTGCCTTTTACACTTGCTCCGCTCTCTATGTAGAGAGCTTTAATAAGGTAAGGCATCAGAATCTGCATCAAGGCATGCTGCTCAACGTGGTCTGGGTAGTACGGAAGCTTATGAAGCTTTCTTACCTTACCGCAAGGGCATCGTCTCATACAATCGTGCCCTTCGCTAGTCTTGTAAGTTCCATCTATAAGACTTCTCTGTAATCTCAAAAGATTACCATTATAGTCTTTATCGAATATCACAACTCCCTTCTTTCCTTCCTTTCCCTTGCGTGATTTCCTTACCGCAATATTGAGGTTAGTCATATCACAAACAAGTTCTGCCTTCACCTTTCTATGCTTCTTGCGCTGTTTAGCCTTGCGCTTATACGCCAGCTCATGTGTGTCCGTCATCCATTTATATTTCAACCAATATTTCAAAAACCGCTTATCCTTAATAGGCTTTCTACACTCTCGGCTCACTGGCTTTCGGCACATACGTACAACTGTATCACTTACTTGCGAGAGGGGACTCTGTTGTAGTCGGACATACCCGACCACTCATACCCAACGCCTTTGATCTTCGCTCTGTCGGAATAAATATCCCTCCATCGAGACAGGTTCAATCATGTGCTCTCTCGTCCAAGCTATCTCGTAGCTATACGACTTGCGAGGAACAGTGTAAATTATATCGTCATTCTAAAAATAGAAATCTTGTGTAGTAATTCAAGCGAGCGCCGATGTTCGTCCTCGAGTTCGAGAAACCGTTGTTCGAGTTCGCATACGAAAGACCGCATTGCGACCTGTTGTCAGCGTTACCCCCAACGTTCAGCAGCTCCATGATGTATCACCTTTTCTTCACCCACTCCGTGGTTGTAGAAAAACCTTATCGCACGGAATTGGGTTGTTTATATTTTTGTGCTTCTGCCGAATCCTATTAAAAGGAGATTTCAACTTTCCAGTTTCAATCTTGCGTTTTATATTATTTTTATTAATTCTCTATTTCTGCCTAGCTCACTAGCAGATGTGCAGCCAACGCTAGGCGTTGTCTCACATCGCCATGAGCTCCGAACCGCTCACGATTGTCGGGTTTCCGTAGAAAGCCAAGCGAGCGCCGATGTACGCCCGCGAGACCGAGAAACCGTAGTTCGAGGCCGCAGACGAAAGACCGCATAGCGACCCGTTGTCAGCGTTACCCCCAACGTACAGCAGCTCGCCACTTGTCGAAGCCCAGAATCCATCGCAGTAGTATGTGCTATCGCCACCTCCTACAGCCTGTGGAAAGACATCCCAATATGTACCTAGCGTCTTTCGTGTAATATACTCTCCATTTGCGGATGATGGTACGGTAAACTTTCTGCCTTCAGCAGTATTGCTTACTCGGTTGCCGCTATAGACAACAGCATATCTCGTATCGCCATCCATATAGAATCGAATACCTGGACGGAACTCCCAAAGCTTACCCCATAAATCCTCAAAGCCAAATAATTTGACAGGGTATTGATTACCGAGAGTAGTATCGTTATAGAGCACCTTACCGCTGCCATCACCGAGAGAGATACACTTACCCATAGGTACATCACGACATGCTTCCCAAGAAGCACTTTGGAATCCCGCTCCAATTACAGATTGTGTATTAAGGTCACCGAAACTTACTTGTTCCAATGCTTCTATGAGGCATTGAAATCCATAGTTTGCAAGACCGAAGTTTGAACCAAGCTTCTGTGCGCAAGCCCAAAATGCGCTCATCGTTCTGGAATGCGAAGGAGTAACATTAGGTCTTGAATGACCAACACCGCTTGCATCTACGTACATTTTATATGCACCTACCCAGTTTGGCGAATCGAAAGTCTTACCGCCCGAAATAGGGAACAATCCTCCGAATTGCAAGGTCTTGTTCTCTGCCTTGAAGTGGCAATCTGGAACATGAACCATCGTCTCATACTTTGACGCATCATCCACCTTTGTTCCGTCAGCAAAGAACTCCCAGCTGCTAGGGGCAAGCTTTGCAGCATACACCTTACCGCTTACTACCTTCATCATATATCCACCCATTGCCCTCTGATACATATCAGCCATGAAAGGCGTTGGCAGAGCGAATTTAGGGTTAGAAGACTGCTCTAAAGTTATTGTTGGGTAGAAAATATTGTTACCCATCATTTTCTGAAGGTCTCCGAGACTTAATCTGCGAAGCGATCCATCTACTACAATCAAGAAGGTTTGGTCGGGATTCATTGCCGTCACAAGCTTCTTTTCTGTTAATTTAACACCCATATCTTATATTTTTTAATTATACATATTAATCAATTAAAGGATTACCATCCTCATCAAGCAGGTAATTGTCACCTTCGTCAAGGAGATAGCCGTTGGCAGGTCTCTGTCCGTATTCTATCTGTTCTTCAAGATAATCGCTCTCAACATCGCCAAGACCCGACTCCTTGATTGAGAAGTAGCATGAATCTCCCTCTTGCCAAGACTTACTTGTAACGATATTACCGTTAGTTGCTTCGGTATGCCATTGCAATTCTACGATGCGGTTAGGGTATTCAACAACCCTTCCGTTGTACTCCAAAATAGCCTTGTTGCTTCTGTACATCTTACCCCATTCAATATCATTGCATACCATGAACTTAGGCTGACTGAAAGAAGGATAGAACCTAGAAGCGGAAAATTGGAACTGAGCAACAGCCTTGCCGTTTATTACCGCCTTGATGGTATAATTATTCTTCTCTACAAGTCTAAGGTCAAGTACAATCTCAGATGTGGAGATAGATATAATCTCGTTAGGGCTTGCAGCAGACGAAGCAGACATCTTAGTCGTTCCTCGATACAGCTCAATAGAGAATCCGCTTGTAATTCTATCCTTAGACTTATATACATCAATCGGAATGTGACATTCATACTGATTCCCGTCAAAGCAAGCGTTTCTTGCTTCCGTAGATGCAGCTATGATATTATTAGCAACCTTATATTCATAGAGAGCCAGTTTGTCAAGGAATGGGTTATAGGAAATATCGGTATCTTCCCGAATACCCATACCATAGGTATATGCGCCCTTATCTGCCGTATACAGAGTGATAGGGTCAGCGGTGATATGCAATATAGAGTTCGTTCTGTAATCATACAGGTCAGCTTCGAATTGCAACTGCTGCTTATCATTACTTGACAGATTCCTCTTGATAGTAAGCGAACCACGATTAGATGTATTGCTTGTATCAATGCTATACTTACCGTTCCAAGAATTAATCTTAGATATATCCTTCCATTCCGTTCCCGTAGAAACCTTCCATACCATATTGGCAAGAGACATATTTGACTGCTTGCTATCCCACGAATCATCCTTTGCCGTAGCATTGACTTGTGGGTAGGCAATACACTCAAAGCCGCTCTGTGTTCTGTCTGGGAAGAATTTATCGCCAGCCATAGTCTGCATGAATGGAGACTTAGGCGATGCACACACTACTGATACAGAAACGTCCAAAGGGGCGAATTTTCTATTCGCCTTATTACTAACTATTGGCATAAGCGTTCCTCCTAATCATCAACCGTTAAATAAGCATCTGCTGACACCGACACACCGATGATGTTTTTGTTCTCATCGATTGTGTCAGCATCCCTCACAACAAATCCATCACTGACGTTCTTTGCCCAAGTCATAGTCTCCGAGCGTTTATTCTCGATGTTTCCTTTGCTATCAGTATAGATAACGAAGGTAACATTACCAGTTATACTCTTCGGTACTTTACCTGTCTCGCAGTTGGTAACGATACAGCGGAACGTCTGATTACTATCTTCATCAACCTGTCCTACCGAATTAAGAGCAAGCTGATAAATATCAGATATATCATCAATGCTGATACCTGTTCTATACACGGCAGCACCATCAACAATAAATTCGAGGACGAAGAGCTGATGACTATCTACATAGAGCTTATCCGCATCTCCCGTCTTATCTCTGTGAATAATGATACCGCTTGCCGGATTTGGGTAAGTTCCTGCAAGGTCTGTTCCGCTACCACGATACAGATTAATAGAATAGGTAGAAACCTCTCCACCTGCGGAGTTGAACAGCCAAGGTATGAGGGTAGCTTGCGTCTGTCCCTTGCTTAATACCGTTGTATCAGCCGACACACCTCCGAAATAAGATGAGCCACCCAACATAGACACCAATATATCAATGCTTTTCTGCATTGGATATATGCTAGCTCCCAATACGGCATCACCCGAATAGGTAAGAGTATCGGAATCTTGGTTGACCTTAGAAGCGAGGTCTCCGATAATAGAGAGAGAACCATCAGCATGATTAAGTTTGAATCTATTATCAACAGTCGAGGTCTCCCATCCAGTACCGCTAGATCTGAATCCTAAGTCCTTGCCGTTGTAAGCCCATGCGTGATTAGTCAGTGTCACGTTATTTTTACGTGCAGAGCCAACAGATGGAGTGATGATAGGATGCGTTCCGCTCTCGCTCCAATTAGGTGACACGGTAAACGTATCTGGGTTCAAACCTTGAAAGAGCGGCACGCCATTCGTTTGCAGACTGAGGGATAACGTATCACCCTTCAATGTTCGTCTGACTGCTGCGGTTGCCGAAAGATGAATTTCTTTTCCCATATTTTTAATCTCCTATTTTTTTTAAACTTTAATATATTCTTGATGAATTTTTCCTGTTGTGGTGGTTGCGGTGAATGTAAATTTCGCAGTATCACCCTTGCCCAAATCGTCTTCTGTTCCATCATTAGACCAGACAATATCTATTGAGCCATTGAAGTTCTTAACCTTATCCTTAGTCGCCCATGCAGCATCATCTACGGAATCATCGGTTTTGCGTGTCACCTTCCATGATGCTACTCCGTTTGATACATCCTTATCACCAAGCATTAGCTTGCAAGTGATATTATGTGTCTCACCTATAGCAATACCGCTGTAGACAATATCGGTATATAGGATGACTTGCGGCTTGTATATATTCGTAGTCGCCTTCCAATAAGGCGAATCCTCAGATGGTTCTTCGGTCGTGGTCTGTCCTTCTGGAGAGATACATAGCCATCTTGTGCCAAGCCATGTAACCTCATCATAGTAGCTGTATTCCGTACCTTTCTTCCAATCACCACGATAGACTGGAGTCCAAATCTTCTCTCCATCAACGGTGGTTATGTGGTAGTACTTTGACACGATGTTAATGCCGTTGAATCCTACATCGAAGATGGATTTGCCTTTGAGGGAGTAGGAGTTGATGCCTCGGTACATGGTGAACGTAGGTGCGGAATCTCCTTCGGTCTCCATCATCAGAAGGTGCTGTCTGCTCTTATCACTTCTGTTACCCATGAGGACGATGGTATCTCCTACAGAAGGGTTATCCGAGCCTTCCATGCAGTTCTCCTTCGCTATCTGAATCCAAGCGAACTTCTTTCCGTCATAGAGCTCGTGACCTTCATCATCGGTGATAGCCTCGTTCTCGGTTGATACCTTAGTGACAAGTCTCCAATAGTCCTTGTTGCTGACGTTCTCATAGATACCAGGTGCTATATTGAAAGTCTTGCATCTAACTTGGTCTTCCACCTTGAATGAGTTGATAGTGGCGGTCGTTCCATCATCAGCGAGGAGATAGCATTTCCAACCAATCAGCTCATTCGTTGTCTCGCTATATACTTCCTTGATGTAGCTTATCTTGCCAGCAGCAGGGGAGAGGACGATATTACCTCCAACGTAGCTGAGTTCACGGATGAGCAACGTATTGAATATTGCCTTACCCCAAACTATCAAATCCGTGAGCAACATTTGAAACTTACCATCGCTTCGTTGCTTAATAGCAAAACCGCTCTGCTCTGCTTCGTTAAAGTCGAGTGATTTCAATAGATTCACCAACACACTAGAGAGGATAGCGTTACCACTTCCATCTATGCTGAACTCGTTAGTGTGACCGAGGAAGAAGCCTTGCACGAACTTCTGCACCTTCTCGAAGGTGATAGTACCATTGGCTACATCGTCTTTCAGTTTAGAGAGATACATTTTATCGGTTATATTAGCATTAAAGTTGTTAGTATTATTACCACCAACCATGCCAGATAGCGATTTAACCGTTTCTCCTTTTACTGCATCAATAATCTGCTTTACATCACTCTTTGTAACTTCCAACGAATTTACAAGCTCAACTTCAACTTCTGCCAGCTCATCGTTATCAACCTTTACTGAGTAGTTGCTGACGAAAACTTCGTGACTAATAAGATTTCCATCGCTATCCGAATCGCTTTGTATCTGTATTGAAAGCTTTGCATTCTCGTTTAGCTTGCTTGCAAAGTCAGTATTCTCTTGCAAGAATATGCGAGAAAACTTAACAGAGTAGTTGAACTGGTCTGTATTGTTTTCATTCATGTGCTTGATAAGAGCATCATCGAGTCGTTTCTCTGCTGCTGTTACAAGAACCTTTGGTGGTTTGATTCCTGTGATGACAAACAAATCTCCCTTTTGCGGTTTAAATCCAGCACTCGCGTTTGGCATTACGATACCTAGTGTTGATGTATCCTTTTGAACCGCAATCCATAACTCTTTCTGAGTTGAATCTTGGTTTAGCTTATCTTCGTAAGCATCGCTAGCGTTAGCAAATATGTAGTCATTCTTATCTGTGTTAACTCGCTTTAAGTTTCCATTTTCATCAACACTTACACAGTTGTAACACTTTGATTTGTCAGCACTCGGTTGATTGTAAATCACAAATGAGCATGCAGGGCATCCGTTACTCTTGATGAGATTTATCTTTGCTGATTCCTTGGCTAAGACATGATTAAATAAATCAAAGCCAAACTCTCCATTAAACTTGTGTAGTTTGATGTAGAAATATTGATGTATATATGTTGTTCCATCGCTATCCTTTACATCACTATCTTCTTTATCAAAAGCAACATCCGCAATCTCTCCAAACAACTGTCCTTCTGCATTTACAATTCCATTAATAGTTGGTTTTATATCATCAAAAGTAACCGTTCCTTGGTGAGGATTTCCTTTCTTATACAAGTTTACAAACTCATAATATCCACTACCACTAGGCAATTTATGGGTGTTATTCAAAGCATAATAGAAACGCTCTGCGCCTTTCGTGTTGCGATATATAGAAGGCATAAGTACCGATGATGGTGCAATCCAGACTCTATCAGTAACTATTACCTTTACTGCATTATCCTCAGTTCCGGTATAAACCTTGTTGAATCCATATCTATCACCATCTTTTACAAATTGATAGTCGTATTCAATGCAATTCGCCTCGCCGATTCCACTTACATTAATACCAGCATCACTATAAGGAATGTACTTGTCTCCATTCTTCCATTCGTATTCCGATTTTGACTCGTATGAGAACTCAACACTTCCACCAAAAGCAACATTCCAAACACTCGCGCCATAAAAACTCCTAATGCCATCACTATTGAACACCTTGCAATTGTAAGAAAAGTCAGCACCTATAGTTAATATGAAATCTCCATTCTCTTTAAATGTGTATGTAGAAACATTTCCAAAGCTCATACCTTCAGAGATAGGCACATACGTTTCTTCTCCTATTTTTCTCAGTTTTATGCTCCTATTTGCTTTACTAACGTTTGATATAAAGTCAGGTCTCGTAATGTAACTAAATAATTCAAAGCTAAAATTCAAGTTCGTCAAATCTATCTTCTGACCCTTAATCGCACTGATTGGAATGTTAATCCAGAAACTACACGTAACCGTTGGGTTAGACGGACTATCTGCTTGTGATAAATTTTCTGGAATAGTAGAACTATGAATGTAAAATGCAGGTGGACTTACATCTACACTTCCTTTGTAGCTTTTTCCTTCCTTGCTTTTATAAAGTACAATTGTATCATTGTATATTGAATCTTTGAGGAACTTTGACAACTCTACACTGACTTTATCCTTGCTGATATTCTCTGTATTGAAAACTGCTTCACCAAACTCATCATCATTAGGATAGTAATATGGCAGGTTGTCGGACGAACCGTAACCTGTTATCATATCAACTATCTTATAGTTCGCATTCTCCTTTGATACAGATATAAGAGCATCACTACAACCATATTTAATAGGTGTATCGGTTAAGTCGTGCTGTACCTTGCCGACATGACAAACGTTGCCATCCCAGTAGTAATCAAGCTCAAAAGTTGTATTGATAAGTTGTAATACATCAGTTAAGTATTGGTCTTCAAATGATACTTCCTTAACTTCATCTGTTCCATATCCTTCGTCAACAACAACGTAATATCCCTTGTATTCATCTGTAGGACGATACAATCCACAATATGCTATTGAGCTATTGACGCGAGCAACAAACTCATGGATAGTTCCACCAAACGTGAACTTTGTCTGATTTGAGCGGTATCTGTCTTTATTCTGTGTATCAACATCATCAACGACAACATCGAAGAACAGAGTGTTATCAAGCAATTCTCTTCTAGATGTAAAAGTGATTTCACTCTTCCACATTCTAGACGAATTATCCTTTGTAGAGCTTGGGGTGTACGATGCAAAGAATCTATCACCATTGAACTCTACGAACTCTTCCTTCTTCCATTGCAAAGGCTCAGAAGAATATATTGTAGCAGTAAGGGTAGGAGCACCACCCATACGCTTTGCATCGTAGGTATATGATGATACAATAGCAGGGTTAGCTTCCGATGGGAACAAACCGATAATCTCATTACCAGTGTTCTCATCGTAAGTCAACTTCTGTATGTATAATGATTCTGCCTTCATATTTATTCTTTGTTATTGTCCGTATTCTTTGTCCTTGCGGTAATCTCAGCTTGTTTTTCGGCACGTTCATCTGCCTCTTCTTGCTGAGTCTGCAATCTTACTTCCTCGTCAGGTGCAGAAACAGTATTCTTTTCAACACCAGTCTTAGTAGAAATCAAACCTGCACCGCTCAATGTACAAAGCATCTGATTCCATGCATTTTCATCGAATGGCTGCCAAGGCTTAAATGATGTACTGATTCTCATCTGCTTAAATTCAGTGATAGCAGTAGGATTCTCGCCGCTTGCAACCAACTGCTTTGCCAGTCCTTCCTTGAATAGTCTTGAATGTTTACTAACGAAATTCTGCCACTCAATAGCTGCATTGTTAGCCTCCTCAATATCCAAAGAACGTGTCATTTGAATTGCCAAACCGCTTATATCACCACTAGACTTAATATCCTTCGGCAAGATAAATGTACATCCTGTAGCAATCTGCAATTGGTCGAGAATTGATTGCATGAACTCAATCATGTTCTGTGGAGAAGGTGGAGTTTTAAACTCTGCACTGCCATTTCCTTCAATACTTGTATCGTTCAGAATAATTGAACCAGCAATCTTTTTTGCGGTTTCATTGAGTTTACCCTTGATATAAAGGATTCCCCATCCGTGACGTTTTTGAATGACTGCAAACAGATTATAGATAATCTCGAATAGCTCGATAAGGTCTTGACCGTTATTCCAAGCAACATCACCACGCTTTGTGACAAGTGGACTCTCAGAGAATCCATGTACTTCCTTGCTTTCCAAACACCATCCTTTCAGTACTTCATTTGTATCAACGTCTTGAACGAATACATCTGTGAAATGATAATGATATGTCTTATCGTATGCATCAATGTGTCTTACATTATCCTCTGTACGATAATACACGCAATCAAGAAGCGGTTCTCCATTATCGTCTTTGTGTGTGATAATCTGATAGCCATCTTCATACGAGAATAGCCTACTTTTTACTTCGTTATCCTCATTCATGTAAACGAGTAATCCCACATCACCATAACTCTGCTGAATACGTATAGCTTGCATTTCGATACCATCCTGATTTGTCTCTTTCCAATGCCACTTGAAATCGGCAAAGTTCTTTTTGAGCTTGTCAGTCGGATTGCTGTCATGTAATATATGATTACGTTTATTACCACCTAAACAGAGAGCTTTCTTGTCAACAATGCGTTGTTGCATAGGAATACCAAACTTCTTAAACTCAATCTCGCAATAACTGCCATCATCAAGCTTGCAGCATATAGAAGGTAAGTTCGTATCAAACAATACCCTGTGAGAATAAGGGTCTAACTCCTTCGCAAAACGCTCTTGGCTTACGACTATCTTGCTGATATTCGGAAGCTGTGCCTCTTTACGGAAGTTTGTCTTAATATCCGAACCATCAGAAGAGTCATTGATGGTAATAGAGCGCGAACCCCTCAAAAACGGCTTTTTCAGAAGCAATTTTTGAGGATTCTCTAAAAAATCATTGATTATGTCTTGTCTCTTTCTACTCATCGTTATTGTCGTTTAATGATGGTTCAACATCGTTGTTATTTTGTGAATCGTTATTCTCTTGTGGGTCAATCAAACCGAAGTGTCTGCAACAAGCCTTTCTTGAAGGCCAGTAGTTACATTCTCTATTGGTAGTAGGGCAAACAATATCATGCTTGCTTGGTACTACGATGATTCGTTTCTGCTTCTGTGACTCTTCCATTTCAAATTTGTCATTCAGCTTTACACGTATATCAGTCTGCATCTTCAATGCATCTTTCGGTTCAAGATTTCCGTCACTAAGAGCTTGGTCTATCTTGTCAAGCATTTTGAGAAGCTCGTTTTTGTTCTCTTCTTTGGTAATAGCGTTGTTATTAACATTGCCGATACCGAAAGGTTCTAGCACTTCTAGCAGTTTCTTGAATCGTGGAGTTTCGTAGAATTTCGCTGCATCCTTTTCACTCTTACGATAAGCAAGACGATACGCTAAAGTCTTATCTTCCAATGCGTCACATAGGATAGCAAACGCAATGTCTTTCTCATCGCATTTATCCCAGTCAATCCGCACGGATTCAAGAATCATTTTTATATTTTCTTTTTTCAGCATATATTCTATAATTAATAGTACAACGTATCATCATAAATGCTCTGAGCATTAGGATTCTTTTCTTCAACATCTTGTGCTGCGAGTCTGAATCCCTCCTGTAGCTCGCTACCATACTCCATATTCAAACATGGGTACATTCTCATTGCGCAAGGGTCGAGCACGTCCATAGAACGGTCTTTTCCAAGATTTCGGTTCATTTCCTTCTTGCTCTGCAACTTCTTCTTTCCACTCTGCATCTTATCAAAGCGAACTACCGCGCATTCTTCCATGAACTCATTCTGTATGGAAACTCTGTATTTGAGGTTTTGATGCGTATAAACCGCATTTGCAACCTTATCAGAGAATGTAAGCTGTCCTCGCTTAATCATGTAGCTCAGTCGCAAGTAACATAGGTCTTTTATTGTCATTGCAGACAAGTAATAAATTCCCATTGCCTTTGCTGCTGATATATATGGAATAGCATCAGGTATATAGTCATTGAAATACCTACCTGCCGTAGCATCATAGATAATATGGCTTTCTGCTACTCCCTCACTCGCCGCGAATAATCTAGCTCTTTCCGCATTAATTCGCGGTGTCGAGTGCATAACGATTTCGTAATTGACAACGTGGAATCCATTCCACGACAACATCAGAGTATTATCCTTTCCGAAATCTGCCAAGTCGATTGTTATCCATTTGTCACCATTTACGGCTGGGTCTTTAACGAAACAATCTCTTGCCGCTTGGCTAGGAATCGGAATATCATCTTCTTCTTCGGGGTCAACATTGAAGTTACCCTCCATAAGAGCTTGTGCCATTCTACCGCCCGATGCCGCTACAGAACCTAAATAGCCAGAGTTGTTTTCAAGCATCTTCTTGTTTGAACCAAGTTTACCTTGATAGAAAACAAAACTCTTAATCATTACTTCATATCCAAAGTTGCCGCCAATGGTTTTAAGCTTTCTGTCTATATCTATCTTACATTTTTCATAGACTTCTCGCTTAGACATCCCCCAAACAACATCCTTAACAGTCGGTCCTGCACAATAGAAGTATCTGACTACACCATCACGCTCTGGGATGATAAAACCATCTGAACCAATATACCAATCAAGGAATATTCTTGTCCAGTGGCTACGCTTCGGGTTAAGTGTTGCAAAGAACTTACCTGTAAACGTCTTGCTCTGACCTCTGTTTCGAGTCATAACGTATGAGAAAACTTCCCAAGTCATCTCCGTCAACTCGTCAATCGCAATCAAATCGTACTCCCATCCTTTCGCGCGTTCTCTCAACTTATCCATATTGGAATCGTCAAGATACGTCAAATCGACAAACGTTCCATTCGGAAATGTAACGCGCGGATTCTCGCTCTCTCTGATTTTTACGAAATCAGCTCCGAATATCTGCTTAAACTTCTCTACGAATCCTCCACCTGCTTTTTGATTACCAAGTGAACGGCGTGAAATCATAGCACGAAAATCTGGGTCGGTCATTAACGGCTCTGCCATCGCAAGTACAAGACCATACGATTTGCCTCCTCCGAGATTTCCGCCACCAAAAACAACGTCAACGTTGCTACTTGCAAAGGACATTTGGAATCCCTCTTGTGGTCTGATTTCTACATCTTTATTCGTGTTCATGCTGCAAAGATACCTAATTTATAATATATAATAGCGTGAAAATAATTCTATATTGGTTACGTAACAAATAGAGTTTTTAAAAACCTATAAATCACCACATTATTTAATTATCTTTGCAGCGGAATTTTAAAAATTAGTAATATGAAGTTTACAAAACAACAACTTTTAGACACCCTAAAAGCAAAGCTCACTGCAAACGGAAAACACCTTTCCATCAGTGAAAAGACAATCAAGAGTTTGAGTGATTCCCACTTTGACCTCTTAGTTGGTGAAGATACAGAGTTAGATGATTTGGTGAAGAAGATTTTGCCGCAGTATGTTTCCCTTAACGGCAACTACGAGAAGGACAATGCCGACTTCATCAAGAAATGGAACGATGAGCATCCTGACACCAAGCCAAACCCAAATGACGATGACAAAGAGCCCTCGGCTGTTGAAAAGAAGCTTTTGGAACGCTTGGAAGCTCTAGAGAAGAAGGATGCAGAGTACGAAGCATCTAAGCTTGTATCACAGAAACGTAGTGAACTTCTCGCCAAGTTCAAGGAGAAAGGTATCAACGATAGTAAGTGGATTGACAAGTACATGAGCAAGTTGAACCTCACAAAGGATTCTGACATCGAACAGGAATTTACGGATGCAGAGGAGTTCTACAATCTCTCTCATTCGAAGCCAAACAACAACACTCCAGGTAGTGCGGGCGGTGGTGACAACGATAAGGCTGACGATTTCTCGGACGTTGTAGGCATTGTAAACCCTGACGCTGGCGAATAACATTATTCATTCACTATTTAACAAATTTACAAATTATGGCAGCAGCAGATGATTTCTATTTGAAGCATGGATATGGCGGTCACTTTGGCGGTCGTACACTTATCCAAGCACATGGTAAGATTGGCGGTCATAGAAGCGTTTTCATTAACCTCGTAAGCGGCAACAAGGACGCATTCGTTTACCCTCCTTTTGGTGGTGTTATCACAAATCCGTTCAAGGGTCGCGCTAAGGCTTACGCAGGTGATTTGTGCGAGTATGACCCAGACACTTACGGCAAGAATGGCGGTCAGACCGTCAAGATTTTGAAGTATTACGAATTGGCAAAGGCAGCTACAATCACCGACACAGATATTTTGGTTGTCAATGATGGCTATCATCACATTCCTTTTGCAGGTGATAATGTCATGGTGGCACAGTCAGACTTTACGAAGAAGTCTTTGGGTGTTACCATTACAGCTGTAGAGAAAGCAACCGAAGGTGGCAAGGATGTTTGGAAGCTCACTCTTTCAGCAACTCTTGCAGTTGCATTGAAGGTTGGCGATATTCTCGTAGAGGCAGAAAAGGCAGGCGCAACCGCAGCTCCTATGGTTACAAATCCTAACGCTTACTTCGACCGCGATAACGACTTCTTCTATGACCCTAACTTGTCAACCAATGTTGAGGAAGGTGAGGGTGCTCAGTACTCTTACACACCAGCATTGATTAAGGATTCAAGAGTAATCTTGAACTTGGCAAAGTGCAACAAGCTTCCACCAGCCGTACTTGCGATGAACACAAGAACAGAGAACGGATGGTTCGGATTCTAACCGCTCCAATTCAATAGGATAACAATAGGATAACATATCATTAATTTAAGTATTCAGGATATGCAACAATTTGATTTTAACAATTCGAGATACGCCAAGTTGTTCTCTTCTAAGGATAACATCAACTTTTTGAGAACCTTTTTGAATACCAAGGGGTTGCTCTATACTAACTATGGCTGGTATCTCACACAAGGTCGTAGAGCTTCTATGCCTACACCTACAGACTACGATGGCGTGGCTTCATTCAGCATCAAGTCTCGCAAGGCAGAGGCAGCTCCTTTGATGCACCTTCGCGCTCCACTTGGTGATGCTCCAGAAATGGATAACGATGGCTTGGAGATGTACACAGGTACAATTCCAGACTTTATCGGTTACAAGTGGTCTGAGAACGCAAGACAACGCGAGTATAAGGAAAAACTCTTTGAGCAGTTCGGCAACGATGCAGACCTTATGGCTGCTTGGGTGCGCGATGTTGTTCAGGTAGGTAAGAACTCAGCAGAGGCAACACTCTCTAACTTGACAGCACAGATTATGACAACTGCAAAGTTGAGTTGGAAGGGCAAGGGTGAAGGCTTGCAGCAGTTCTTGCAGAAGGTTGAACCATTCCCAACTGAGAACCGCAAGAAAGCTGGCGCAAAGGTTTGGACTGCCCCAGACTGCAACCTTATCTCACAGATGAGAAAGATTGAAGACGATTATCGCGATGAGCGTGGCGGTACTGAGATTTCTCTCGTATGGAAGATGACTCGCAAGATGTACCGTGATGTATTCTTGCAGAACAAGGAGGTTAAGGAGTGGTACATCAACTGGTGCAAGGCTCACGACCGCGCATATACTGCAAATATGCAGATTTTGGACGAGGACTTCAAGAAATCACTTTCCGACATGACAGGTCTTTCGCCTATCGAGATTGTCGTTGAGAAGGAGCGCAACAAGACTGTTACAACTGACGCATTCGTGCAAGGTTGGGATGATAAGATTGTTGTACTTTGCCCTATCGGTGATAGCGTTGAGTTCAAGTGGACTCCTATCTACGACCAGACACTTCAACAGAAGTATGGCGCAAAGAACATTGATGTTTCTTGGGCTTCAATCGCTGACGGACTCGTTACCGTAGGAAACTACGCAATGGATAACGGTCAGTTCCGCGAGTGGCAGACTAAGGTCATGATGTCGGCTTGTCCTGCACTTCTCGACTTTATGAACCACGTAATCATTGATACCTCAATAGCAGGTGATTAATGGTTGTTCACTCACAATATACAATAACATTTAATTCATTTATCTCTCAATGGCAGCATCGAAGTTTGACATATTGGACTATCTGAGCGGCATGACTAACTTTGTCTTCGACAAGTCAGCATTAAACAATGTCGCTTTGGATTGCGGCGTTTCTGATGTTGATTCTTATTTGGACTTGACAGAAGAACAGAAAGACAGATGTAAGATTGCACTCTTGGAAAAGATTGTATTCGGTGTCTATCAGACAGCATCGACCACAAACCAACATGGCGCATATACTCTTACGGTAGGTGCTCAGACCATTACATCGGCTGCATTGCTGAGTATCAAATCAGAACTCAAAAGACTTTACAAGAAGTATGGAGAGGATGAAAAACTTGAAGCTCTCAATGAAACCGATGGAGAGGTTAAATGGATTAAAGAAACAGATTGGTAAGCTATGTACACTGACAGAAATGCTTTGGATGAATATGCCTATCATGGCGTGTTCTACCGCTCGGAGCAAAAACCGAAAGAAGATGGAGACCTTATCGGAAGCGATGGGGATATGTTAGGTGATACTGATACTAGCTCAGACGAAACAGAAAATGTAGAAACTATCATTTTTGAAACTGATTGCGATATTCAGGAAACCAACAAACTCTTTAATTCGGGCGTAGTTACGTTAGGATATACAATCTATTTTCCGATGCCCACGAAAGAGGGAGAAGATGGAAAAGAGGAAGAATATATTCCTGAAGGATTGAATGCTGGCATTCGTTTCCGCGGAAAGATGTATGGAATGGATGTTGACGGAATGGTTATTGGCGTTTATCCGACACAGATGCACGGATGTGTAGCTTACATCAAGGGTACTGATATTTAGTTTTTTCATCATAAGGTAAAATGTATTTAGGATAACAAGTTATGGCACAGAGGATTAATCGCAGATTGTCTCGAATTGAGAATTTCTTTTCGATGCTTCTTACTAAAGGAAAAATCTCAGACAACATATTTGTCGGAGAGTTACCTCCTACAACTAGCAAAGACTGGGATGATTTTGTAAATGTTGACGTAGGTCAGCAAAGAGAACATGGCGGTTACTCCTCTGGCTATGCTAACATTTATCTCTATGCAAGACCAAAGGGAACTCCACTTAGAAAGAACGTTAAACTACTTGACAAGATGGAAGGAATCCTTGACGATGTGATTAAACAATCTAATAATAAGGACTATACAATTCAAGTTCTTTACCGTGATAGCGGATATGATTCAAATCGTCAGTTCCATTTTCAGATGATTTCTGTTTCAGTTATCGCAAGATAAATATATAAAATCTATTAAATGTAACATTTAAAACTCATTATATTATGTCGAAAAAGGTTGTAAATACTGGTGCGGGAGCTGTCAAGTTCATCAAGCCAGATTATATTGTTGCCACATTGTTCGATGGCACAGAGTCCGATGAATCTGCTCCAAAGGGTGATTCTTACATTCTTGAGGATGTTATTGAGGACACTACATCTATTTCACAAGATGATAACGACACCACCGATATTGAGTGCGAGACCTCTGACTCTCCTATCATTTCCATTGTTAAACTTGGTAAATGGCAGTTTGCGGCTGAGATTGGTGATACGCAGAAGGAGCTTTTGGCTGCATTGTGTGATTTTACAGACGATACAACAGGAAAGAAGACTCTTGCACCTTCTACTTACAAAGCAAAGTATGCAAAGATTGATGTTGTACAGGTTCAACCTAATGGAACCACAATGGAGGCTTACGTTCTTCCAAAGGTTCAGCTCAATTCTAAGTTGACTATTGAGTCTCTCAATTCAAACTTGGCTCGTATTGCATTGGCTGGTACTGCCAAGGATATTGCGCTTACCGTTAATTCTAAGACTGTTCGCACACCATTCTATGTTGACCACAACTATTCATTGCCAACGGCATCTGATTAATTTCGGTTCTTCAACAATTCTCGACTATATACAAGGGGCGGCGGCTTTAATGCTGTCCGCTCCTTTTTAAGTTTTATCATTTATGGCTGAAACATTATACAAAAAAGCATTAAAGCTTATTACGAAGGAATTAGACAAGGATGCAAAGAATGTGTTAAGAGAATGTATTCAAGAAATTACATACACACATCAAACGCACAACCTCTATGATTCTTACGGATATGGCATTTATGTCGAAGGCAAGCTTGAAAAGATAGGTTACTTATCATCCTCACCAAAAGCATCCAAAGGCAAGAATTGGTATGGAGAAGAGATTAAAGGTCGTGAAGCGATAAACGAATATCTCAAAAACGATTATTCCCCTAGTGGAGTAATTGATTTGGCTGTTGTTGCGACTATGCCCTATGTTAATATATTGGAAGATGGCGGTGGTAATCTTAAACAATCTTACAGAGTCATTTCTATGTCGTTTCAAAAGCTACAAAACCTATCCAAGAAGTATAATGGAACAGTAAGTGTGATTAGAAAGTAATTCATATATGGGAAAAGTATATAGAGCACAAAAAGACCCTAATAAGGCTAAGAAACAAGCAGTAGAAGACGAGAATAAGGTGTTACCTAGTTCTCCTTTGTCTGATGCGGCAATGGAACGTCTGGCGCAAATTATGAATGATTCTCCTACAATTGTAAAACTACAAGGTACGAAGTGGGAGATAAGAGCATTGAAGCCTGGCACTCAATGGATGATTGCAGAGGAGGCTTGCAAGATAGTCAAGGGCGAAAACTTGTCAATGGGTGACGTTATCAAGGAGTTTGCCATCAACATTCCATCGGTGGCAAGAGTAATCACACTATCCTTGCTAAATGACAAGAAACGCATTGATTCTGAGGAATACCAACAAGTTTACGACCAGTTACTTTGGGGAGACTATGACATCAAGGATTGGGCAACATTACTCGTTGAGATTCTCAATTTGCTAGATGTGGATTTTTTCTTCGCGAGTACCAATGTGATTCAGACCGTCCGCAATCAAGCTCTGATGAGGAAGAAACAAGCAGCCGAATTATCCCGTCACGAACAGAATACGGACAAATGATAGATTTCTTACGTGCCAACACATGGTGCTCGCAAGAAGAATATAAGTGGAGAATGACCGTTCCGCAGATTCGCCTTGCGTCTATGGATTTTACTCATTTAGAGAAGATTTCGTCAGACAAAGACAAAAATCAGGAGAACGACAAATTAAAGAATGCAAAGGTAATCAATGGTGCAGAGGATTTACGAAATCTCAATGACCTTGGAATACCGATTTTATAAACTCTTAAACTTTTGAATTATGGCAGATTCAGCATTAGGCAGTGCTCTTGTTATACCAGAGTCTGCATTGAAGAAAATCAAAGAGGCTGATGATAAGTTGCAGAAGTTACAAGATACGGCTAAAAATACCGCGTCTAGTGTAACACAATCTTTCAAGGATATGTCTGTTTGTACTAAGCCGTTCCTTAATTCTTTAGACCAAGTTATAGCAAAACTCGCAACAATCAACGCATCTGCTTCAAATGCAAGCAGTGGTATCTCAAACGTAGGTGCGAGTGCAAGTAACATGAACAATAACATTACGTCAGCAGCACAGAACATTCAAAATATGGTAGCACAGCTATCTAAGATGAATGGTTCTGGCACTAGTGGTATTATGCAAGCGGCACTTGCATTTCAGAGATTACAGGAATCGGCAAAGGGTGCTAGCGGTATGAATATTGCTGAGTTAAAGCAAGAAATTGGTTCTATTGAAAGTATGTTGCGAGATACAACACAAAATCTCACCAAGGCAGACCAAGATGCACTTATTAAGCGAAAGAAGTCATTACAGGATGAGTTACGATACCAGCAGCAGATGTATAATGAACGTACTGTTGCTTTTCAGAAGGCTCTTGATAAGATGGTTAGTGCCGAACAATCTTACAATAACAAACAGAGAAAGGCATACGCTGATAGAGCAAAAGACTATCAGACGAGAAATAACAAGGCAAACACTACATATCAAGGCGCGCTTGATTTCTCTGCTACTGCAAATACGCTCAATCGCCAAGTACGCGCTATAGAATATCTGAAAGAAGCTCGTATGAAGTTGTCTCAAACCGATGCTGATTATAAGCGAAAATTGGATATTCTCAATGCTGCAATTGAGCAACATAACAAAAACTTGAAAGAGGCTGGTGTTAATTCTCGCGCGTTGACCGAACAAACATCATATATGGCTGGATATATGTCACGTTGGGCACAGCGTATAGCATTTACATTCTCATTTGGTGCAGCAAAATCTTTTGTTGGACAAATAGCAGAAGTTAGAGGTCAGTTTGAACTCTCAGAGCGTTCACTCGAAGCTATCTTGCAGAACAAACCAAAGGCAGACGAGATTTTCAACAAGACAGTAGAACTTGCCGTTAAATCACCTTTCCGTATCAAGGACTTGGTGGATTACACACGACAACTTTCCGCTTACCGAATTGAGTCTGATAAACTTTATGATACAACCAAGCGACTTGCCGATGTTTCAGCAGGTCTTGGCGTTGATATGGGAAGACTTATCCTTGCATACGGACAAGTCAAGGCTGCTGCATACCTTCGCGGCTCTGAGGTTCGTCAGTTTACTGAGGCTGGTATCAATATGTATGGTGAGTTGCAACAATACTTTAAGGAAGTTAAGGGAGAAGCGTACACGACCGCGCAGATTGTTGATATGATTTCCAAGCGTAAGGTTACATTTGAGGATGTTGAGGCAATATTCCAACGCATGACCGATAAGGGTGGAACATTCTACAATATGCAAGAGATTCAGGCTGAAACTCTCCAAGGTAAGATTTCCAACTTGAAGGATGCTTTCGATGTGATGCTCAATGATATTGGCAAGGCTAACGAGGGTACAATGAATGGAATGGTAAGCTGGGGTACTTCTCTGCTTGATAATTGGAAGACTCTTGCAGAGATAGGAAAAGCTCTTATACCTATTCTTATTGCTATAAAGGCTAACTCTATGTTTGCAAAGACTAGTCTCGGACAAGCTTTTTCGCAAGCATCTGGCACAGGTATCGTGAGATACAAGGCTCTTTTCGTAAATTCCTTAGATGGAATGAAAAAAGCTCTTAAAGATTTTGGCGGTCTCGTTAAAAGTTCATTATCAGGTATAGGTGTAGGTCTCGCTATTTACGCTGTAGCAGAAGTAATAACTACCGTTTATGATAAGATTTCCAAGTACAACGAAAATGTACGTAAAGCCGAAGAAGAAACCATAAAGGCAAAAGGCGCAATAGGTGCTTTAGCTGGAACGTACAACGACCTTGCAAATGCAGCCACAAACGCAAATAGTAAATTAGAAGGAAAGGATTTAGAGAAGAATATTGAGGATAGACGTACAACGTTACAAAAGCTTATTGATGCCGCATCAAAAGACGGACTGACTTTCAAAATCAATGTAGATACTCTTGATGTAAGCCAGCTTAACACTACTTTCAGTAAGGTTGAGAAAGAATATAAAGATTTCATTGATAGTATTGAGGTTATCAGAAGAAATTATTCCAAGAATGATGCTTGGAATACCTGGTTTACAGATGGTCTTGATGACGATGCAGGCGATTACAAGGATGCTGTGATTGATGCTCTTGCAAAGTCTTCGCAAATGGAGAGAGTTGTAGCAAACATTAACGAAAACTATAAACAAGCCACTTCGACCACGAAGAAATACTTTGATGAGATACGTGCAGGTCAAAAGGATAACGAATCCAACATTGACTATATGACACGTATGTATGAGTTGATAAAGAAAATCAACATAGCACAAGGCGGCAGCGACTATAAAATGCCATCTTTCCTTGGTAGTTCGCAAGCAGACTTCAACGACCTTATCCGTGCGATGAACAGCGTACAAAATAAGGCGCAAGAATTGAACAGAGAGTTTGATGCTGTATTTGGAGACCTAAGAAAAAAATATAGCAATGACCCTATAAAAATACAAGGCGTAATTGACAGAATTGCAGCCGAGCGCGATTGGAGTCAATACGAGAGAGACCTTGCTTACAGACACTTTGGCATAAATGTTTCCATCAATAAAAACTCGATGGAGAAAGAAGTAAACTGGGTTGATGATTATCTCTCTGGTTTCTTTGCAAAGAAAAAGTATGGCATCAATCTCGTTGTCAAGGAGATTACAAACGATAAGGCTCTTGAAAGTTTCCTTGAAAAAGGTGATGATGCGGCTAAAGCTGCAAAGAATTGGCGTGAACTCGAAAAACGTTTGGCTTCCGTAGGAAAGAACACGAAGAAAATCAAAGTTGATGATTCTATCCGAAAGATGTTTAAAGCAGGTGACCCACGTTTAGGTGGAAACACTATAGATGTTTCAACTTTGCGCCAAATGGTTCGCGAATACAAGAATGCTGCAACTGCCACCGCAAAGGGATTAGGAGTGAATCCTTTTGAAAAAGAAGACAAAAAAGCAGCAAAAAATGCGGCAAAAGAACAGCGCGATATTCTCAACGAGCGCATTTCTCTGTTGAAGGATATGAGTTCTGAATATCAGAAACTCATTAAATACGAAGGCGAAGAGCAAGCTACAGCCGATGTTCGTAAGCACTTTACGTTGGCGGCAAAGAATGTTGGTATGAATATAAACAACTTTATCCCAGACCGCCAGACTATTGCGAAGAAGATTGAATATCTTGCAAGCCAATATAAGGAACTCGGAAAACGTGGCAGCGCATTACGCAACGCCACTGAAATCCGTCTTGATATTGATGAGGAATATTTCAAGCAACAACTTGACGATGCGAAGAACAATGCGCAAGAAGCATTCTCACAGCTTGATTTGTTTAAGAAGCTCAAAGGAGAAGGTCTTTCTGATAGCATCATCAAAAGTATGTTCGGGGATTTGACTTCTTCTTTCGATGATGTGCGCAAGTCTATTACAGATGATTTTGAAGCAAAATGGGGTAAAGACCAAACTAAGTGGGGTGATGATGTTGCAAAGGAATACACGTCACAAATGCAGAAACTTGATAAGGAAGTCTATCAAGACCAAGTTAATCAAGCGCAAGAGCTGATTAAGGCATACAAGCAGCAATTGACAGACCAGCTTCAACTTGATAGATGGTATATCAATGAGCGTTACAAGTTGCAAAATAATGCGAATATTGCCAAGAATCCAGAGTTGCAAAAACAGTTGCAAGAAAACTTGAATGCGCAATACAAGAAAAAGACCGATGAAAATACTTGGAAGAATTTCAAAAATAGCGACATGTATGTTCGTCTGTTTGATAATCTAGACCAAGTTTCTTCTAAGGCACTTGATGCGATGGCAGAAAGACTGCAACAGTTGCGTACAGAGCTTAGAGACCTAGACCCAACAGAGTTGAAGACTATTGCGGAACAGATTAATAAGGTCAATGAAGTTCGCAATTCACGCAATCCTTTCAAGGCTTTCACTAGCGGACTTAAAGAAATGATTAAGGCTGGTAAAGACTTAAAAAAGTCGGGCGGCGTAGAAAAGTATGTAGAGCTTAACGGACTTAGAGCAGATTTGACGAGCAAATTGCAGAACCAAAATGCTTATGTTGAGTCTTTGGAACAGGAATATAACGAACTGACAAAGAATAAGGATGCGAACGAAAGCGTTGTTACAACCTTAAAGTTGAAGTTAGCAACCAACAAAAGCATTCGTGATTCTTTGAAATCTCAGTTAAACCTCACAGATGAGCAGATTGCAAAGCTCGGAACGATTATGACTGAGGAAGAGCAGGCAAAAGCAAAGTTCTCAAAATCCGTGACGGATATTACAGACGTAGTTTCCACAATGGCTAACTCGTTTAATGCTCTGTTTGAGGCACTTAGCGGTTCTGATGCTAATTTAGAGAACACTCTGGATATTGTCAGCAACATCGGTCAGGCGGTCGGTTCGTACTATAGCGGAAACTATGCAGGTGTCGTATCGGGCGCAATGGGCGCGCTTACAGGCGTAGCTAAACTCTTTAGTAACGAAGGAAAGATTGATAAGGAAATTGCACGCCAAGAACGCGCTGTAAATTCCTTGCAACACGCTTACGAAAAGCTTAAAAAGAGTATGGACGATGCCTTTGATACGCAAAAGCTCTACGAATACAACCAAAAATCGGTCGATGCCCTTAAAAAGCAGCAGAAGGCGTACCAAGCAATGATTAATGCAGAGCGCGGTCGCAAGAAACCTGATGAAGGTAAGATTCAAGAATGGGAACAGCAGATTGATGATTTGAACACTACAATCAAAGAATTAGGTGAGTCTATGACAGAAGCACTTGGCGGTTTCGGTTCTCAGTCTAACTATAAATCTGCTGCTGAAGCTTTCTCGGAAGCGTGGGTAGATGCTTTCAATGAAGGTAGTGATGCACTCGAAGCACTCAATAATAAGTTTGATGAGTATTTCAATACAATGCTCACCAAGCAGTTAATGAATAGAGCTACTTCAAAATACATTCAGCCTATCCTTGAAGCATTCGACAAAGCGGTATCTGAGGGCAGCGAAGGTGGAAACAATGGTCTTGACGTTACCAAGAAAGAACTCGAAGGTATCAAGGAGCTGAAAGACAAGAACCTTGCATTATTCAATGAGTATGCAAAGAACTTGATGGACGTTCTCAACGTCAAACCTACTGGCAGTTCAAATATATCTGCTTTGCAGCAAGGTATTCAGTCTGTTACAGAATCAACCGCACAGGCGTTGGAGTCAATACTCAACAGCCTACGATATTATGTAGCCACTCAGCAAGCAGATGTCCGTATCATCCGCGACACTCTGTTAGAAAAGCTCGGCAATAGTATCAGCGCGATAACACAAGATACATCAAGCAGTCCTGTACTCATTGAGTTGAGATTGCAGACAACAATACTTACTGATATTCGCGACACCTTGGCTAGCTGTGTAAAGGGCGGTCACAAGCAAGGAAGAAATGGTATCAAGGTATTTATGAATTAGTTTTCTGTGTTCTATATATAAAATTAGGGCAAGCTCGGTTTCACAACTGAACTTGCCCTTTTTAATCAACATAAATCTAACTAAACCTTAACTAATATAAAAAGTAAAATTACACTTTATGTCTGTGTACCGCCGTACACTCTGTAAACAAGAAAATAATATAAATATTTTTACCAAACTTTGCTATTTAAATGAGCTGTAAGACGTTATTTCTGCTCATCCTTACAACTATTCCACTCTGACACATAAATCGTTCCTAGCGTCATATTTGCGTCATCGTAGCTAATGATTTTAACATCATTATCCTCTCCGTACTCTATGAGGTCACATTTTCCTTTGCATTCGATGCGAACTTCACTCTTTCCGCACACATAAATGCGAGTAACCATATTCTCAGGAACTTCAATTTCCAAATCCTTGCAGTACGCGACAAGAATAATCGTAGAGCGCGCCTTGATAACTCCATGAGCACCTATATACATTTCGCTGGTATATCCGTGCTCGTTACATTGATAGAATCCATTGGCAAACTCACCAAACTCTTTCAAAAGGTACTCTTTTGACAATCCCCATCCGAAAGCAATAGAATCAGCCATAAACTCAATTCCGTTTGAATCAAGAGCCATATTTACCAATTCTCGCTTACTCGATGCAGAATCCCATTTCCCTTTATATTCTCCGCACAATCCCAATCTTAGGGCATTGCGCTTCAATGTCAATAATTCATTGCTATTCCCCATACCATTCTCTCAATCTATCGTTAATTAAAGTGTTCACATACGCATAGGTTTTATCGTACCCGACAAGTTCGTGACACTTGCGGACACACCGCATAGCAGATTTCTCATTGATGTCCGCGCGCTGTGCGATAACGGCATAGGAAAAGCCATAGCGATTGTGTAGAACGTCAAGAACAAAGTTTCTTGCTACCGCTCTCGCAAAAGGAATGTTAGTATTGCCGACATATAAATCATCAACATTCACTCCTTCCTTTTCCTCAGTACTCATAGCCGTGTTCACTTGTTCGCAAACCATCCGCTCTACCTTATCCATCGTATCATTACCTAAGTATATCATAGCCGTTAAATCTTATTTTTATCTTTATAAACGTAACCTACCGTATCACAAGGGTATTTATCATCTGGTGACAATACACCTGCATCTTCCATCTTTTGTCTGAAATCCACAGAAACCATAGGAACTAACTTGTGTAATCTAGAACCATCGGCAGCAGCCCAAATCGGTTTTAGATACTGAACAGGATTCTTAACCTTTACACCATCCCATTTGATTCCGTTCTGAATGAATGGTATAAAGATACCGTCTCGCTTCACTCCGTTAGCATCACACATCCTTACAATCCTGTAATCTCGGAATAGTCCGTATTTCAGTTCTATATACCATTCATTATACATAAGCTATTCCTTTCCTTGATTAAGAGCCTCGGCTGCTTGCTCTGCCAATATTGCTTGCTGACCGTGCTCAAAGTTCTTCTTCAAGTCTTCCTCTGTCTCTTCGGAAACTGGAGTGTTCATTACAGTTTCCAACTCTTTCTGCATACGACCGATGTAATCAAATTTTTCTTTTGCAAATTTTGCTGCATCATCTGCATCAGTGAACGCTGTAATCGGATGAGTAATGTTGGCTTCTGTGATGATAACCATACTATCAAGCATATCTTGATAAGTAACATCTGTCTCAGGGAAAATATCATTCTCTTTCCCCTTTACTTCTTTCTTCATCGCAACAAGATTTTCAAGCCACGCGAATGTTGTAGTGGTAAGCGCGTGTCCTTCCATATCAACACCGCCCCAACGCTTAAAACGTGCTTCAAATCCAATGTGTGTGTGGAAAATAGCACTATCCTTCAAAATTACGATGAAGAAATGCCCGAAGTCGGTAACACTTTCAACATCTTTTCTGTTGATTCCGTCAACAACTTTAAGCAAACCTGCATTGTTGTCAACAGTCTTCTTTTTTGCAATTCTAGCCATAACTATATATTTATTTTTGTTCTACAATCGTTTTGTACTCGAAATTTCTACATGAAGGATTTTCTTTCGATGTGTATCTCTTCTCCGTGGTATTATGGCAAACCCCATCCTTGAAGAAGAAACAATCCTTGCAAGTATATACCAGCGGAATAATGTCTCCGCAAGCATCATCGTCAGGATTTGTGTATGTATATAAGTCTTTGCCAATACAATATGGGAACTCTGAATCTTCATCGTTCAACAATACGCAATCCTTACAAGTGTATTTAGTCTGTGCCATGCTCCAATAATTTTATTTCGTCTTGGATATAAAACACCGCCTTACGCAAGTCCTCAATGCGCTTCTCGGTCTTTGTTTTGTTGCCATCCACCTTATCCTTGCGCAAGAGATACTTGATAGCGTTCCCTGTATTGAAGTCAAGATGTCTGCAAATATCCAAAGGCTCAACACCGCACAAATCCTTCAACCAAGCGTAATGGGATGGGTGAGATACTTGCTCCGTCTTTTTGTTTGCGGCTTCTCTTTCACCTTTCGTTACTATATCGAACTTTGTACCAAACATCATAATATCCTCCTCGCGAAAACGAGCGACATATTTGTAATCTGTGCTAACAGATGTACATATATAAACATCAGCATCCTTTCTCTCGACATTGAACAGAATAGGGGTTCTGCCACTCTGAATACCTATCGGGTCAAAATTGCATTTTAAGCAATCATTTTTTGTGATATAAAATCGCAACCCAACCTTAACATCTTCTTTCTCAATCATAAGCTATTTCTCCTTATCTTTTAGTTCAACGAAATCTCCAATACCCAAACGAGCCTTGTTGATGCAAGACGCAATCCAACCCATCAAGTAGGCAGAAGGCTCGCCGCCGTGTTCTAAGTCAGTATATTCCTCGATGGCATCGCAGACGTGAGAAGCTTCATGGCAGCAATAGTTCATCGACATAACCTTCTGACACGGAAACGAAACAAGAACGCCGCGCCTTCTGTCGCTCTTTCTGATAGCATTGGCATACGTAACGCCGCCGTAATCAATATCTGGAGCCTTGCACTTGTCAAAACAGGAATCTATCAGTTCTTTCAAGTCTTTACCGATGTGTACCCAAAGTTTCAAAGGGTAGATTCCGTTTTCGTATTCGTAATATCCTTTCTTCTTCATAATTCACGAATCAGTTTAGTTATACGTTTGTATTCCTTAAGAATTGGAGCATCGAACCATTTCGTTTCAACAATATATGTTCTGTCCTGTTTTATAACTCCAACAAGTTGAGGATTACCCCATATTCCGTACAAATCTATACGATACGCTCCCTTGTCTGTAGCAACAAGATAATAAGTCTCTGTACTGATTCTGTCTTTACTCCCAGACGTTTCTACGATTTTGTCAACAGAGTACACCGTAATAGTGTCATACAACTCACGATTGTCTTCTTGAAATCTCAGATTTCTGCTACATGATGCCAATAGAGACACCACTGCAATTAATGCAACTAATAAAAACTTTTTCATATTCTCAACTATTTATGTTTTAAAATAACGCGGACTGCGCTTGTTATGTGTAGAGCTTGTGTTATTTGTAATGAGAGTACATCCCTAGAAGAATTTTGCTGGCTGGCATTCATCGATTAACTTGCGTGCTTCTTTAGCACACTCAGCCACGCATTTTTCGACTGCTTCTGTGATGTCTTGGATTTGCCTCTCACGCATATTGCCGTATTTATCGCAAGTATCGGCTATTATTTTGTAGAGAACACGATTTTGCAAAGCCTCCATATAATCTACATAATCCTTGCAAGTACTGCGTCGAGGTGCTTGCACCCAATCAAGAAAGTCCTTCTTCCAGTCTTTCCATGTTTTGATTTTTATTACTATCATTGCTATTTATATTTTTTATTTGTTGTTCTTGTGCCCTATATGATATTTGTTGCATATCCTACACCGATACACCGCCATACCTTGTGCCCGTAACTTCGGATTCTGATTCAGAAACTCCCAAGCATCATCCCCAGTCTCGTATGCGACCTTCGCCTTCCATGAATGAACCTTCTTAGTCCAATGTTCTGGGTCTGGTTTGAACGGCGGCACTTTATTAGGATTGTGATGGTTATTCCTCATAGCTCAATAATATTAATGCAACTATCATCAATCGCGATATAGCAACCAAGTGTCTCACGTCTGTAGCCACCGAAATCAATAAGAATTTCAGAATCATCACTTGCGCAAATGAACTCTTTGTTGGCAAGCAAATCATCCTTTGTGATGGCTTTCTTGACCTCACTAAAATAAATTCTGCCAACCATAGGTGCATTGATAATGCCACCGATTTTTACAACATCATCATCTGATGTTATATATATGATAGGTAAATCATCTTTTGCATTCTCAAAGAACACGTTATTCAAAAGCTCTGATTTAGTCATAATCTGTTACTTTTTAGTTGATGATGGTTTGCGACCGCGTTTCTTTGTCGTGTCGCGCTTGCTAGCAGTGTAATCCAATGACGATTTCTTTGGTCTGCCTGGTTTTCGCTTTACAGGAACGGCTTCTTTATTCGGTAACTGCAACGTCTCACATTCCTCATCTTCGCCAAATTCGTTCTCGAACTCTCTTCCGTCACGCTTCTCTGAATCGGCATCATAGGCGCGCTTCCACTTGCGCTTGGCAACTTTTAACTGTTCTTTCTTGAACGCCTCTGATTCCTCATGAAGCTTATCATAGTCTATCTCAGGTGCATCAAACTCACCTTCAATACTGCATTCGGGAGTTTTCTCAACGTCCTTTGATTCCATTTCCTGATGAATGCGGTCTTCCTCTGAAATGTATGGCTCATCGTCAACTTTCTGCTTATGACTGGCATTATACTCGTCAATGAACTCTTTTATTTCCTTCTTAGAGCATCCATCTTTCCTCATTTCAGCTAACTCAAACTCGAACTTCTGACGTTCAATGTCCTCAAATCTCGTTCCATCCAAATCGCTTCCTTCATTGAGTACGTTGATTTTCTTGTTTTCCTCATCAGCTCTCATCTGTTTATCAATGGCAATCTCCAATAACGCGTGATTAACGTCCGATTCCGTCATTTCATCGACCTCATAAGCCCTAGGGTCTTCACCAAGCTCGTTTTTCAGAAAGTTCTTCTTTGCTTCGATGCATCCGCTCGGCAAAAACTGAGCCTCATCAAGATACATGTAAGGATGAATGCTCTTGATAGACATGATAGGACTCGGTGTACCGAAGTCTTGCAAAAGCTTCATGTATTTGTCTGCATTCTGCTGATAAATGCAGTAGCATTCCTCCAAATTGCGCTTCTGAACAAGCACAACTGCCATTATCCAGAATGAGTCTTTACCATCCGTGTAGCGTTTTGGCAATCCCTTCGTCTGCAACGATGCCGCTTCCAACGCCCTGTCAAGTGATTCTTCCTTTATTCGCATACATTCTCAACTGTTTAAAAGCATCCACCGACCGTAGAAGGAACTCGAACCTTCTGTTTGCCTAGACTTGTATCTAAAAGACACGTCCTACCGCCTTGCGGATGCTGTTGTTTCTATTTTCCACCATTCTTCAACCAATCTTCAATCACGGTACTGTCACCATCAAACGACTGACCGAAGACGTTTACCAACTTAACCGAACAAAGCAGATACGGAATGTTCTTGATGTTATCCGTTGATGGCTCTGTAGCATCCTGTACCAAAAACAACGCCTTCTTCTGTCTGTAATCGTCATACCAGAGAATCAGCGCACCCTCCAAGTAAGCATACAGACTATCCCATGCTTTCTCGGCAGCTTTTATCTGCTCAGTAACGGAAAGCTCGGTTGTTCCGTCAACATCATACCCGAACACGCAGACTGACAACGTAGCGTTTGTGCTCTCATGCCTAGCATTCGGGTCAATGAACACTCTCAACGCGTCACTCTCAGGATAGCTCTCGGTATATACGCCCTTCTGCTTACCCTTGGAGTTCAATCCATCCAATGACTTGTAGCGGACAGAACCGCCGCCAAAATCATCCTCCAGACTCTTGCGCACTCCGTCTGCCTTCCAAGCTCCCTGCTCGGACTTCAAGTAACGCTGTATGTAGAATTTCTTTTCTGCCATATTCCAAAGTCGGTAATTCGTAAATCAAACATTTATGCTGCAAATATACGCCAAAAAATCAAGCCAAAAATGAACTTTACATAGTTTAACAAATTGCAAATTTGTATTAAATTCCCCATATCCCTAATTAAATATAGGTTATCCCAATAAATCAGATTTTTTATATTGAAAATTTAACATTTGGAGCAATTCCCATATAATAATAACACGTAAATAAACCATTGTACCCTCGCGCGCAGCCGTAGTAGGGGATGTCAACCCCTGTATATAGTAAACTATATACTCATCCCCTAAGAAGAAAGGCTTCGCATCAACCCCATATCAATATCACACAAAACTGCAAACCGTATATAGCAAAAACGAACCTAAAATCAAAGAACAACCTTATTTTTCCGCAAAAACTAAAATAAACGCAAATAACTCGAAAATTGTATTCTAAGACGTTCAAAATACGATGGCGATAAACTATACCGCAAAGCAACATAAAACGCTCCATAACGCACGAAAATAAGCGAAAATGAATATCTCGAAAACTTATGCAAAATCAAAAGTAGATATGATATTCTGGAAAATGCTCAAAATTCTGTAGAAAAGCGGAATTTAAAAAATCAGAGTATTTTACAAAAAAATAAAAAATAAAAAATAAAAAATTTTCGGAAGAGAGCTGACCCACCCTGCGAGTGCCAAAAACGGGGGTGTGGGGGGTGTGGTTTGCCCTATATAGGTATAAAACACTGAAAATCAATACATTATTTGCGACAAAAACGGACGTTTTCGGGCAAAAATGGCAAAAATGCGGTTTTTGCTTTTCGTTTCCGTTCAATTCCGCAATATCCAAACAGAAGGAAAAAGCAGAGAGGTAAAAAGTAAAAAGATAGAACGTTTCTGCAAAGGTGCTGAAAAACCCGAAATTCCCAAAAAGTTTTCAGTTTAGAATTAATCTAAATAAGAAACAAAAACAGAAAGCGAGTACAAACAGAGCGAAAAACCAAACATTAAACTTTATTTAGAAATAATCTAGATAGCTAAAACGTACAATATAAGCGGCTGTAAACGTACCAAAAACGAAATATAGTACTATCATATATTATCAAGCTAGAAAACGGCTGCAAAGATACTCAAACAGCAAAACAGATACTTTCTATCTATCAAGCGAGAAAAAGCCTATAAACGGCAAATAAAAGCGTTTTAGATTTTTTTCCTATATATAAGGTACGCGCGCCCACTACATTATAAGAAAACGGCTGCAAAGGTGATTTTATGAGGGTGCAAAGGTGCAAAGATAGGGAAAACATATAAAAGCAACCAATAACCCCTATTTAACCTATCATTTTGCAAAGTGGAGATTGCATTTTATGTAACGATTTAAGAAAATGCAGTTATTTTCAAGAAAAAAGCGAGAAAAAGCGTAATTTTTTGCCTAAAAGTTTTGCAGATACAGAAAAAAGCCGTATCTTTGCATCGCATTTAAGAAATAAGGATGCTTACTTAAGACATAGGAATCCATTATATAACAATGCTTCGTTCTTTGATTTACTTACATGTTAGCGTGATAATGAAACGCTTACTATTTGCAGCCGTGATTCTGTTTATAACAGATAGTGCAAACGTAAGATAGGCATTATCTTAATATCGTTATCAGAAACCTAACAAATGTTAGTGTAACAATACGATATAGTAGTATTAAGCGGTTTTTATGTTAGCCAACAATAAAATAACATAAGGTAGTAATTATAACGGTTATCCCTTTATAAAGAATGTAGCTGCAAAGTACATTATTCAGCGTTGAAACATCTTAAAGTGAGTAGCGAAAAGTTAGAGTAGCGAAATAAATTAGATGATAAATGAAAACCAAAGGAATATATATCCATACTAGATGCAGGCGAAAACATCGGCTTTTCTGCAAGTTCGAGTCTTGCAAAGGGAACAAATTAGTAACTAAAAAATAAAGCAATATGATTACAACAAGCAAATTTTCAGATGTTGCAAAGGTTTTAAAAGGACTTGCAGCAGTTTATAGTGTTCAATATGGCTCTTCATTTATAGAGTCTGATATGAAAATTGATATTGATACCATAAAGAAAGAATTTGCCAACTGCAACGGCAAAAAGTACGGATTCGCATTAACAATTGGTATTCGTAAGTCTGGCACAAATAACTCATTAGGTAGTATGTTTCGTGCATTTCTAGAAGATGGCGATTTTGTTGCATTGTTCACTCTTGAATTTGATACCCAATTAAAGGTGTGGAATATCAAGAAAGCAACAAAAACAGAAGAGTGTTATTACTAAAACAAAAAACCCACTACCTTAAAAAAGTAGTGGGCGAATCAAATTAAATCGAAAAATCGAAATAACTTGCTTACTTAAGACGGCTGCAAAGTTATTAGTTTTTTCCGAATTAGCAAAATTAATTAGTAACTTTTAATAAATTAGAGTATGGAAAAGTATGATTATTTATCAGCAGTAGAGAGTGATGTTCGTGAGTATATAGAGAATAATGTGGATTTTCACGATTATTCGGACTTAGACGAAATGAAAGAAGACTTAAACGAAAAGTTATTCGTTGATGATTCGGTAACTGGTAATGCTAGCGGCTCATATACCTTTAATGCTTGGAAGGCTGAGGAATATCTTTGCCACAATTTAGATTTGTTGGCTGAGGCTAACGAAGAGTTTGGCGGTAGTTCGGACATTCTTTCTGACGGTGCTGAAATGTGTGATGTTACTATTAGATGCTACCTTTTGGGGCAGGCTATCGAAAATGTTGCTCCCGATATGTGGCAGGATTGGGAAGACTCGCAAGAAGATAGCGATGAAGAAGAAGAGATTGAAGACTAAATAATAATACTACCTTTGCACTCGCTTATGTGGGTGCAAAGGTACAAATAATATAAGGATATGAAAAAGAATTTATCAAATATAGTTTGGTTTTTGATGATTGCTTTTATTGTAATCGGTTTTTTGTTGTTTACTGCTAGCTTTTTAGTTGGTAGTTACCCTTTGTTTAGTGTAGGGCTTTTATTTATGTGCTTTACACCATGGCTTTTTATGGCTGTTATTGTTTCATTAGATTAATTATTGGATATATGGATATAACGATACCATTCGTTTTCGCCCTTATATCTTACGTGCTTGGTATTATTGTTGGGCGTAATTGGAATAAGTACGTAAAAGAGTAAATAACATTATAAAACGCAAATAAAATGAGAAAGATAGAACAAAGAATGGTTAACGCTATAAATAATAAAGTTAACTACAGAGAAAGTAATACAGAAGTAATTGTTAAGGGTGCAAATGTATTTGTACGCTTGTATGATATATATATATATGCAAAAGTACGTGGCAATGTGTATTTTTCCGATGGCGGTTTTAATACTGTTACAACAGGCAGCCGTCTTCGTGCGCTTGGTGCAGACTATAGCATAAATGAAAAACGTTGTAACTGCAAACTTACTAGCCAAAAGGAAATGCTTAATTTGCGTTATTACGGCAAAAAGACAATATCATAAAACATATTGGATAGGTGCAAAGATAGTCGGTATCTGTTTACGGTTCGATTCCGTTTGCACCACAAAGTAACATTAAATAATTAGCAATATGAATAAAGATTTAAAGAAATTAGCTAAAATCTTGCGTTCACTTGATGTTTACGCAAAGATAGAAGAAAAGGGAACGGAAAATGAATTCCTTTGCGTTCGTGAAAAGAATGGTAGTTCAAATTATGAATGGCAAATTTGGCACGATGATGCCTATTATGAGCTGCATTTATTCGTTAATAACGAATTAGTGTATGACCAAACATATTTATATACTACATTATTTGTTGTCGGACAATTAACAAGTGATATTCAAAAGTACTAATAAAATAGTGTGTGCGCCCTTATCTTTTCCCTTTGATACACTTTATCAAGCGTGAAAAGATAAGCGTATCACCGATTAAAAATGGTGGTGTGCGCTTGTCTTTGGTAGCTTATGGAAAATACTATGGGCAATTTTACGAAGTGTAACTTTTAAACATTGGATATATGACTTCAGAAGAAATTAGAATGCTTACCAAAAATGAATTGGTAGCCGAATATGAACGTACCATTAAATGGTACAAAGAGCACAATTGGAATCGTAATTTTAGTAAATACGCTGAAATGTTCTGGATATTGTTTGATGATGGAGCAAATTCCTATATGTGGGCAATTGATACCATTTGTAGTTGGTTTTCTGATTGCAACAAAGAAGAATTGGAAAAGGAATTGGATAAGTACATTTAAAATCTAGCAATATGAACGAAAAAGAAATGAATATGGCTATCTTAAACAAGTTGTATGAGATAGCCGATAAGGTTTTTAATGAGGGTGTAAATGTAAAAGAAGGCAATTACACCGCCTCAGATTTGGCAAAGATGAAGGATAGCGCATTTAAAGATGGCTATTTGAAGACTGAAAAGAAATCATATAAGAATGAGTGTAATAAGCAAGTAGAGAAAGATTGTTTTATTGCACCGATGGCGAGCGTGAATGTGCTATCTTTTGTGTGTTCCTTCTGTGTAGTTCAAATCTTTGCATTGGTAGCTAAGTTTGAAAAGTTAGCTAGCATTGGTAGTAAGAAAAGAATGTTTATCAAGCAGAAAGATAATAATGAGGTACTTTGCACTGTTAAGGTACTCATTAATAAATACTACTCTAAGTTATCTTTGCATTGTGCGAATGATGATTTGCGCCCTGCTATGAAAAATGTATGCTTGGATATTAGAAACGGCAGGGCAGCCGCTAGCGATGGGCACACGATGATGATTAAGGGCTTGGATGTGGTAAGCACGGAACATTTTACATACGATTACAATTTGCCTTTGGTAAACGGAAAAGACTTCAAAAAGATGTGCTCATTGGCTAAGTTTGGCAATACTCTTACTTGCAAGTTGGTACGTGAACCAAACGGCAACAAATATTGGGTATCTGAATGCTGTGGATATTACTCTAAGACTGAGGCAAACAGATACGTAAATTATTCTTCTGTATTACCTAAGATTAGTCCTGATAATCTTTGCACCATCAACGAAAAGACTTGGAAGGGTATTTCTAAATGGTTGAAGAAAAACAAAGGTTTTAACTCTATCGGTGTAGTAATAATCAAGCATAAAGAAAATGATAATCGTATTACATTCGCAATTAACGGAATGTATGATAATCATGATGGTATTGAGATTTCTTGTGAGTGTGAAAACGTGCCAAACAAGAATTTTGCGATTGGATTAAAGATTGATAGTCTGCTGAGATTTGAAAACTTTAATTTTGCACTTGGAAGATATTCTAATGAAGCTTTGGTGTATGTAGGTAGTTTGGAAGTTGGTATGATGATGCCGATGTATATTGATGATGAGTATGACGGATTCAAACTATCTGATGGCTGCATTGGCGCATACGATTATTGTGGATTTGCTGAGCCTTTTGATATGCCTACAAATGAGCCTACAGAAGACGTTATTCCTGCAAAGGTGGATAATGTTACAACTGAGGAAAAAGAGTGCGCTACAGAGAAGAAAACTGAGCAAACGAATAAATCTGCAAAGGTAGTATCATTGGATAAGCCTAGCAATAAGTTTAGCTTTGATGCTATCGGTGTAAATGTAGGCGATGCACTTACATTCGTTGATGGTACAGAGGTTATTGCAGCAGAAGACAATAAGGTATCATTTTGTGGTGAACTGTTTACATTGTCGGGATTCTGCAAAGAGTTTATGCCAGATGAAAAGCGAACAAAGAGTAATTCCTATCGTGGATGCGCTTTCTTCTTTAAGGATGGTGTAAAATTGGAAAAGCTATTTAAGGAGCAGCAGAAGAAATCATTGGCATCAAAAGAAGAGATTGCAGCCGTACCTGATGATACACCGAGCGAGCCGATTGATTGGCTAGGGAAGGTATTTATCGACTTCAAAAATAAGTTGGCATATAAAGTTTCTGGGTACAATACAATAAAATACCCTCATTACTTATATACAGAGATTAGAGCCGATGGGAGTTTTCTTTGGCACGGTGGAGCAGAGAAAAGCGAGTTCGAGGAAATGATTTCTCATTGTATGGTTATTGAATATACAGATGAGAATACCATAATGGATATGATTCATACATATTTGAATAGCGTACCAAATGAGCATCAAACAAGCGAGAAATGCACCGAGCGGACAATTACACCACATACAAATGAAAACGTCTCAGAGTGCAAAGAAACGGCATCAACCGCAAAGGTTGTGGCTATCTATATCGGTGTTCCGGTATGCTTGGATATTCCACCGAACAATATGCGGTTGGATATTGCAGCAAACAAGCCGTTAAATGCGGCTGTAGGCGATTGCTTATGTGGTGTTGGCAAAGTAGTACACACACTACCTTTGCCACCTCCACGGAGCAAAGAAATTAGCGAATTAATAACATATACAAACTTTTATAATACATCATAAAATGAACGTAAATCAATTAAGAAAGGCTATCAAGGTAGCCAAAGCAGAAAGCAAGGTAATTTACATTGCCATCCCTAATAACCGTTTTCATATAGACTTCAATGTTTGTAAGTATAGAGTAGACGGAACGAATGAGTTACTTATAATAAACGACTCATTTTTTAAAGAGACTATCGTCTTGGATATTCATCAAATAATGTTTATCGAAACAAAACTTATACATTAATCAATATGGAACAGACAATAACAAAAGAAGATGCACTGGAATATATTAAGCAGAATATCGGTAGGTGCAATTTATCTAGTTTTAATGTAGGAGCAACTTACGTTGATGATGCAAAAACAGAACTTAGTACTATATTCTTCATTCGTGGGTATGTTATCACAGAGGAAATAGAGTTTCGTGAGCATCAGAATATTCCTTGCTTTAAGTTCCCTCATGTATCACCTGCTTATATGGATATACATGCAGAATATACATCTGAAAGTATATGGGGCTTAGGTACATTTGAATATTTCTATCTAACCAAATCAAACTTAGATGTATTGTTAGATTTTATAAGAATAATCACTTCAAAATAGTAGAAAGGGTTAAGTTATGAAAGTATATGTAGTTATCAATTCACACCAACATGGATTGGGTGAGGCAGTTGAAGTTGATGCAGAAGTCTTCGATACCAGAGATAAGGCTAGAAAAGCGATGGAAGATAAAGGTCTGAACACATTGGAAAGCTATAAACAAGCATTGGATTGTGACGATTTCCAAATCAGCGTATCAGGCTCATTCTATCATATCTCAGACAACGAAGGTGAGACGTGGGATAATTTCGATATTGTAGAACAAGAATTGAAGTAAGACTATGAAGAAAAAGACTATCAAAGAAGTGATTGATACATTATATCTCAAATATAAATGTATCGACAACGAAGATATATGGGTAGAGATTACAGATAAATACATCTGTATCAATTGGAACTCATTTATGAGCAGCTTTGTAAATATGCTGAGAGTGAAACAGATTGCATCTTATTTGCGCAAGTTCACATCATTGCCAATATATGACGCTTATTGTAATGTTTATTAATATATTAAAGACTATGGATATTAAGAATGCAGCTCATTGCCCTATCAACGACAAAGACCTTTGTCTTGATGATTTAGTAAAAGATTTGTTCAATGACGGACAATATTCTTGGAACAAAGACAACACAGACATGGTTGGATTTGTCGGAAACGAGCCAGTATTGATACGACAGGAAACCGATAACAAATTGTTGGTTAGATTCCTTGGCGATGCTTGGTGTCCTGATGTTGTTGAGGAATGGGTGAAGAGAATTGAACATGACAAGAACAATGATGTAGATTACGTAATTGATACTTATATGTTTGGAGTGATTGAGAATGACCGAGAGCGTAAAAGCAGCGATTTTCATGTATCATTCTATTATTGTGGATAATAAATAGCAGAAAGTAACGTTTTAAGTAATAAGAGATAGGAGATAGGAGAAATGAAGACAACAGAAATCAAGAATGAAGGTGGCGCATCTGTAAAATACGACATCGTGAACATCGGCTGTAAGGATTGTCCTTATTGCATGATGGCAGAAGGTCACTACCTTTGCCGTTCTGACAAAAGCTGCAACGCAAAGGCAAACATGACAGATGATGATGAGCCAAAGCAGAAAGTAATAATATACAGTCGTGTCTCTACTGAAAAGCAGACATTGGAGCAGCAAGAAAGAACAATCAACGAATGGTTGAATTGTCACAATCTCAAAGCTACTCACGAAGTGAAGGAGGAAGGAGTATCTGGTAAGGTATCTTATAAGGATAGAAACCTTGGTAAGGTAGTGTTGCCGATGCTTGATAAAGGTGATATACTTATCGTGTCAGAGGTCAGCCGTATCGGTCGTTCTATGAGCGACATCAACAAGTTTGTGAATGACGAACTGAAACCACGTGGTGTGCGCTTGGTTATCGTTCAGATGGGCATTGACCTTGATTGCAGCCACCTGAAAGCGATTGACGAAATGCTTTTATTCGCTTTCTCATTCTCGGCACAGATGGAACGTGAACTCATACAGGAGCGAACACAAAGCGCATTGGAAGTACGCAAACAGAAATTGGCACAAGACGGAGAGTTTATCTCAAAGTCTGGTAAGGTCGTTAAAAAATTGGGCAGGCCTAGAAAATGTGACTTATCAAATGCACAGAAGGCAGCATCGGAAAAGCGAAAGAAAGAGGCTGCTGAGAAACCTTGCAACAAAGCTATATGGAATGTGGTTAAGAAGTGTACCAATGACTTTACTGAATTGACTACAACTAACTTTGCGGATGCAGCTATGATGTTGCAGCAGATGGGCGTTTATTCGTCCACTGGTAAGGTATTAACCAAAGAACTTGTAAGAAGTGCGTATTACAATCTACGCTCAGTCTATGGCAGTCAGGTTTATTTCAGACGTGGTTCTGCAAACTATCGTGTAATGCGAGAAAAGGGTATGACTGATGAGGAGATTCAGCAGTATTACAAGGAACTGAATAACAACAACAATAATACGGAGGAGGTTTAAGTTATGGCATTCTTAATAGCAATTTGGCTAATCGGCACATTGTTCGATTGCGCCATGGGAAGAAATAAAGATTAAAATTTCTGCCCTACACACAATATAATTACGCATTTTGCGTTATCTTTTGAAAATAATATAAATATTATAGCCCTACGCATCACGGATAAGCGAATAAGTTATGAAGAAAGATTTTACACAAAAGTTAGAAAAGACAACGGACTTTACTTTCACTGCTAAAAGCGGAAAGGAAGTTACTCTGAATGTTATTCGAGGGCGCAAAATGGTTAAAGGCAAGAAGAAACCTTTCGATTATTGGCAATGCGAACTTTCCATCAAGGGAATGGAACTGAAAAGCAACATAACAGCTTCTTATGATATTGATGGCTATGATGACGAATTGCAGTTGTATCTTTCAAGTGAAAAGGCTGAACCTATTTGCTATTGCAAGGATATTGCCGGTAAGACTATAGGAATTTTGATTCCGACAGATATAGCAAAGCTCATTAGTGAAGCTATCCACGAAGAAATAACCCTTTAAGATATTCTTTATGAGTATATTAGATTTTAATGATAGAGGACAGGCTTTTGTTTCATTTGCTGAGTTTGAGAACTACATGAATGAACGCCTAGAACCAGGTGATTATACCAAAGAAAATGGGGAGGTCACATATTACTATAATAGTGGCGGTTGTTTGCTCGCTAAGTACGACAACAACGAGGGTTACGGAGTTACTTATTAATATTGATTAGCCCTCGACACCACGGTGAAGTCACTATAAATGAAAAAGATTTTAATGTTTATGGCAATTATGATTGCCGTGGTGTTTGTTGCTAGTTGCAGCAGTAAACCAAAGATTCCAGAAAAGACACCTGCACAATTACGAGCAGATTCTATCGCAAAGGTAAAGAAAGATTCTATTGCGAAGGTTGCCAACTTCAAGAAGTTTTCTTTGAATAGCTTAACTAGACTTCTCAAAAGACAGATTTCGAGTGACCCTGATTACGGAAAGGTTTTAGAATCCTCAGACTTAATACTTTCCGATTCCATCTACCTCGCAAATTGTAGGGTTGCGGTTAAGAATAAGTATGGTGCAGTCGAGCAAGACGAGGACATATATTTGCTTATGTGTAAAAATGCACCAAAAAACGAATGTATGATAGTACTGGATAGAGATAGAATGGATAAGTTTCTGAACAACATATCAAAAGATTGTTGCTGCCTTCCGCTTATTACAAATGGTGATAACGAAATGCGCTCAAAAATCATATATCAGCTTTGCGATAAAGGGCAGTACTTTTTTAACGTTGAAAGGTTTATAGAAAAAGGACTGGACTTTTCACCATTCTAATGTTCTTGGAAATTGGATTGTGAATTAAAATAATATCGGATATGAGAAATTTAAGCAAAACAAAGAAAATCATTCTTGGTATTGCCGCCTTTGTTGTGGTCATATTTGCCATTGATTACATTTGGCATTATATTGAATATAAAAAGAAAATAGACCGCATCGAAAGAGAACACAGACAAGAAATGATTGAATTACAGGAGTTAGAGAATATGTATAACAATGGCAATGCCTACGAAAAGCAGAAAGCTTATCAAGAATTAAGAGAAAAGGCTTTACGTAAGGGATTGACTGTTGACGAATAATCATTTCCCCATCTATCAAGCATAGGTGGGGATTTATTATACCCAAAAACAAATTAATCGAAGAATTAATAACTGCCAAATGTTAAAGTTTGGTTAAAGGTTTACTTAGCACACGCAAGATTGGAATATTTTTCGTATCTTTGCAACGTTAAAAATCTTTGTGGTACGATTGCCGCATCTTCTTATGAGGGTGCGATTGTTGTATCTAATCTTATTGAATATAAAGTAATTTTATATAAGGATTACTGCGCCGTGTCGAGGGATAGGAAACTACCTTCGGGGTTTTCACAAAGAGCCTTAACAGCACGTAGCGCAGTTTTTCGTGTTTTAAATCTTTGTGATATGAATACAAACGTAATTCTATCAAAGGACAGTAGCCCATCAGATATTGAGCGTTACTTCCGTGGTGTGTTGGCATTAGACCAACAAGACAAAGTGTTTTCAGTTAACCTTGATGATGTTTGGCAGTTGGTTTACTCTGAAAAAAGTAAAGCGGTTAGGGCATTAAAAGCTAACTTTATTGAAAATGTGGACTTTATAGTTATCGCCCAAAATGGCGAAAAAGGAAGACCAGTTGATTTCTATTATCTCACTTCCGCTTGCTTGGAGTATTTTGTTGCTCGCAAGGTTCGCCCAGTGTTCGAGGTTTATCGTAGAGTGTTCCATCACGCAGTTGCACAAGTTCAGCAGCAGCCATCTTTGCAGGAGCAGATTCAAGCAAAGTTAGTCTTTGCTGATTGGAGTGCAAAGTTCCTCAATTTGAATGACGCAAGCAAATTGGGCATCGCTCAGAAGATTGGTAAGATGGTAGGCTTGGATGATGCTCTTCCTCAGTCTGTAAACGCAGGAACGGAAAAGCCGATTACGCACGCTGCCACAGACTTATTGAAGTCGCACAACGTTGGTATATCGGCACAAGCATTCAATCGTATGCTTGAACTCAAAGGAGTAGTGAAGCACGCTACTCGCCCAGGAAAGCGAGGAAAGGTACATAGCTGGTATGTTATCACTCCAGCATTTGACAAGTACGGACAGAATCAGCAAGACCCTAAGTTTCAGCAGCAGACACAGATACGTTGGTATGATGCTACATTTATGGAATTGCTCACCATTGTTGGCTTGAACAGCCAGACATCACTCAATTTAAATTAATAGGAGATTAGAATATGAACGGACAGAATATCAATGCAACATTATTGCAGAACGTGGAGCAGCCAAAGTTGGCTAAGACCCTCATCAAGTTACGTGAGGTGTACGTGGACTTTATGAGCGAGGTCGATAGAGCCAAGGAAGAGTATGGCGTGCTTGTGAATGACAGAATAGACGATAAGTTTGCCAGCCATTACAACGTAATGAGCGCGTTAATCAGCAACACTTTGGCAAAGATTATGGATTACGAGGTCAATGAGGCTATTAAGGACTAAGTAATCGTACATATATAGTTCCTCGCTTGCCTATTGTGGTAGGCGAGGATTTATTTTAGCCCCTATCTAAGCCTATGAAACTATCGCACCGATAAAATCATACCAACGAACTATTTTAGCCGCTTACAGAAGAAATTTTCACTATCTCTTTGAGTTCTCAGATATTTTGCCTATCTTTGCAATGAATTTATCATCTTGGAACTCATCTATCTATCTCAGCCCTGCCGTTGGTGCTCAATGGTGGGGCTTTACTATCGCATTTCTTTTATACCTATCATATATCGCCCTGCATCATCATTTTTGGTGGTGTTGGGCATTTTTTGTTTGTTAAATAGAACTAAATTTTTGGTTATTTGTAAATCATTGTTATTCCCCCGAAAATCCCCGTATCTCTATCTAAATATCATATATTGGTATTATATATAATTATCTCGCATTAATCTTCCTTTCGTGTTGTTAACAAGCGTTTTAGACGAATTTTTAAATCTCAAAAATAATGCTTACCTTTGTATCGCAAATGAAAGGTGTAGAGACTGAGTAAGATGTGGAAAGGAAAAGATATTGCTATTCGGCTGGCGACCGTATGAGCATTAAACAAAGCCAAACAGTAAACTCCGAAGGGCTATTCTCTACCTCTGACCCTTTGGAGTTTCTAATTTAAATATCAGAGGTATGCACAATATTAGAATAGGAATAGAGCAAGCTAAGATTGCACTGAGCGATAAAGACCGCTTAGTGGCATTCTGTTTTGCATTAAAGATAAAATTCCTTTTCCGTGCATCCGATTTACATTATGGCTCAAAAAATCAAGCAGCAAAGGCTCTTGGTTTTAATAAGCCAACATTTACACAATACTTGGACTTAGCTATCAAGTTCGGTTATTGCAGGATAGAAACAAACAAGTTCGGTGTGAAGAAAATCATAGCGAACAAAATACATAGCAAAGATTATAGTTACAAGACGAGACGAGGACAGTTGAGAAATCTCAGCTTGCCGAGCCTTAAAAATCTTGTACGTGAAGCTGTTATCTGTAACAAGATAAACATTATCGAAGAAGTCATCAATACGCATAGTAGAGCCGTTAATGGGCACTCTATTAAAAGTGTACGAAATGCTCGTAAGACGGAAGCTCGTATGTTGGAGAAACCATTCGATAAGAAGTACACTGGAAGTTACTCTAACAGCAGAATGATGCAGGATATTAACGGCACGATGTACCAAGCGAAGAAAGCCATCAAGTCTCTTGTTAAGTCTGGAACTGTACAAAAGATAATCCAATGCACCGAAGCAAACGTTGATGCGTGTGTATGCACCAACAACCAAACTTTCCGTGCAAGCGATGGAACACTCATTATCATTTCTGCCAAATACAGAAAAGGTCAGTTGCGATGCGCCAATAAATACAAGGTTCTGACGAACCGAATATCAAAGGCTAACAGTGGCACTAATCAGAAGAAAGTTGAGCACAGAATGAAGTGGGTAAAAAATCGCACATAATAATAGTAGTGGCAGAGGGAGATTGTTGGTAGTGCTTCCAAAACCATAAAATTTAAATACAAGTAGAGGATATGGGAGAAATGTTATATTTTTCATCTTTAAGTTCTGATGAACGAAGAATGATTATTGATTATTTATTTAAGGACGTTGATTTTATAAAAAATGTCCTTTTAGAATATAGTCATAGTAAGCGTTTTAAAGAGTTTCTTTTGCAGAATGAAATATTTAGTTATAAAGCATTATCTTTGCATACAGAGAAAGAGGTAAAGGCTATTTCTAATAAAAATTTTGCAGAGAAATTAAGAGGTATGCTCAAACAAAAGGGACTTGACTTCTTGCCATCTATAAATGATGCAAGAATAAGAAAAGCAAACGATACATTTAGTAGCGTTGTGCAGGCTAAGAAATACATCATAGCAAAGAATGCTGGTATAGCCAATGGTGATATTATTTCAATAAAATCATCAGGTGAGCAATATGTAGTTCTATCTTGTAGTGTTTATATGAGCTTAGATGCAAAAAGATACGAAGTGGTTTATGGAACAAAAGATAACAAGAGAATCAATGCTAATGATATTTGTTCCGTGAACAATACTGCGTATGATTTTAAAGATAAAATGAAAAATATTGGTTTGTAATTTTTAAATTTAGAGAATATGTTTGGAGTAGAAACAATCACTCGAAAGTGTGTAATCACCCTTATGGGGGGGTACAAAGTAGTAGGCACGTTATCAATGCCGAAACCGAAAAAAGCTATGTTTCCTGAAGAAATGGAACGTAACTTTATCAAGAGTTTTAACGAATCACAGCCTAATGCAGTAAACAAGGCTGTTAGTGTTCACATTTTAAGAAATTGATTATGATGGTAGTAGCAGATAGAATTAGAATTACGGCTCAGATTGCAGTGTTAAAGGAGATTGCTCTTGACTATAAGGGGAAGACAATCGACAACGTTATCCAACAGTTGGAATCGAGATTGGCAGATTTAAATCTGAAACAATTCTAGTTTCGGAAGCCTTTGATTAGGTTTTAGCGATTATCCATTCAATCGTCCGAAGCGGATTAGCCTTAGCCCCGAATGGAATTAGGGAGCTACGTTAGGAATGAATGTATAGGCACGTCAGGATATTCGTCCAAGTTCTGACCACTGCGGTTGATGATTAAAAGCGAGGAAACTTGCGGTGTTGTCGGCAAGAAACCATTCTATAACATTGGCGATGGGCGCACAACCCCACTTCGGTGGGAGATTTATTTATTAATTTAAATTTGAGTTTATGATTTACGTAAGAAGTAAAGAAGGCAGCGTATTAATGCCAACAGAACGTTGTGGTAAGATAGGTTATCTTCTTCGTCACGGAAAGGCTCACGTAGTCAGCCGTGTTCCGTTTGTGGTACAGTTGGATTACGATAGTACCACCTACACGCAAGATGTGAGCCTTGGTATTGATGCTGGTTCTAAGCACATTGGTGTTTCGGCAAGTTCCGAGAAAAAGGAGATGCTTGCAGCACAAGTCGAGTTAAGAAGTGATATTGTGAAATTACTTTCTACTCGTAGGGAGTTGAGACGGAATAGAAGAAACCGCAAGACACGCTACCGCAAGGCTCGTTTTGATAATCGCAAGAAGAAAGATGGTTGGCTAGCACCAAGTGTTGAACAAAAGATTGAGAGCCACTTGAAGGTTATTCGTTTGGTTCATAAACTACTTCCTGTCACGAAGACCACAATCGAGGTCGCTCAGTTTGATGCTCAGAAAATCAAAAACCCAGACATCAAGGGTGATGAATATCAGCAAGGCGAACAGATGGGATTTTGGAACGTAAGGGAGTACGTTTTGGCAAGGGATGGGCATAAATGTGTTCACTGCAAAGGCAAGAGCAAAGACCCAATTTTGAACGTTCACCATTTGGAGAGCCGCAAGACAGGCGGCAATTCTCCTAGCAATCTCGTAACGCTTTGCGAGACCTGCCATAAAGCTTATCATCGTGGAGAGTTCGATTTGAAAATTAAGCGTGGAAGTTCCTTAAGTGATGCTGCGGTTATGAACATCATGCGCTGGGCAGTCTATGAGCGAGCGAAGTTGGAGTTTTTAAATGTTCACCTGACCTATGGTTATGTAACCAAGCGCACACGCATAGAGAATGGTATTGCCAAGACCCATGCTGCCGATGCGTTTTGTATTGCTAAGAACGTACATGCAATGCGGTTGAGTTCTTTCTTTATGTGTCGTTGTGTTCCTCGCCATACAAGGGCATTGCACGTTGCTAACCCTAAGAAGGGTGGCATTCGTAGAAACACAATAGCCTCACATAAGATTGGCAAGTCCAATTTTCAACGTTTCGATATGGTACGGTGGAAAGGAATGGATTGTTTTATATTTGGAAGCACTAACGGAAGACCTGTTTTGCGTGATATAGATGGTCTTCAAGTAGCGAACCAACCGAGCGTGAATATTAAAACAATTAAGTTTTTAAAGAGATTAAAAAATAATATTTTAATTGAAGAAAAGAACTTCCGAAAGTTGAATTAATAATATGGCTAGAATCACAAGAAGTAAAGCTGCCGAGATACTAGGGTTATCTAGACAGACAATCAGCAACTACATCGAGCAAGGTCTCATTGGCAGTTGTGTAGGCGAGCATGGTATCTTGTATGTAAACAGCGAGGACGTTGAGAAATACGCTCAGAAGTACAAGATGATTGCTGCCAACGAAAAGATGATAGATGATAAGCTCAAAGAAGTTGAATCCCACAAGCGTGCAATCAACGTTGAACTTACCGAGTTGAGAAACAGAGCGACCGCAAACGGCAAATTGGCTGCCAACGCTGTTGGTATGCTTTTTGGTGTAATAAACGCTATGTCGTATCTTAATATCACTCCAAAACTTGGCTATCGTGAATCTAAGATGTTGAAGGACATCATTAACGGAATGACTTATGACGAGCTGTCAATCAAGTACGGCGTATCTGCAACTAGAATCAGACAGATTGTAGAGAAGACTTGCAATAAGCTGACGTACAACGAGGATGCCGCCATTGCCGAGATTGCTACAAATCAAGATTTGAGAATCGTGATTGATGGTTTAAAGAAGAAACTAAAAGCAACACAAGCTAGTTATGATGAATACAGACGTGCAAAAGGCGATACTCCTATCGGTGGAACAATACTTCCACCATTAATACTTGGTAAAGATGTAAACGACTGTGGCTTTCCTGTTCGTATTCTGAATATGTTCAGATGGTGCGACGTATATACCGTAGGCGATTTACTCCGCAAATTCCATGGTAAGTCTGATTTGGATAAGATTAGAAACCTCGGGAAAAAGAGCATTTGGATTATCCTCGACTTTATCGAAGAGAACAGTCTTAGTTTTAAGCAGAATGGAGAGAGTGATGAGGATTTCTATATTCGTCTCAACAATAATTTATCAAATGTATCAAACAAAAAACATGAAGAAAATGATTAAGAAGTGTTTCGGATGGTTCGATATTTACTATGCCGAAATGTTATTGGGTGTTACGTTTGCAATATTCAACGCTTGTGCTGGAAATTCAAGTGTTGCGTTAGCTTGGTTTGCTTTCGCATTCAGTTGGGGAATATTCAAACTGATAATAAGTGTGGAGAACAGAAGGCACAAAGCTCTTATTTTCCTCTCAGGGGAAATGCAAGGTATTGAGAAAAGAGCTGTGAAGAAAATGGTATGGTTTTGCCATGAGCTGTACCTTGAAAAACAGCGTCACACACTGACCGCATTACAAGGTATGAAGTATAAAGAATAAGGCTGAGTTTATGCAGCGCAAGAAGAGCCTTACACAATACCTAAAGTATTCTGATGCGATTGATAACCTCTACGAGCAAGAAGTTGAACGCTTGCATAAAATGGAGAAAGAAATTGAAAAGAAAAATAATGATGGAAAAGACAAAGGAACTGACTCTGAAACAGAGACTGCAAAATCTGAGTGAAGAACCAACACCATTCTTTTACTCACTTACACCATTCGCCGCAGGATTTACACAAGGTTTCAATTATGAAAAGAAACGTCTTGTTGCCGCATTGGTGAATAACTCGGAAGTTACAAAGGACTTCATCAACGAGCCTATCAGCGTACCAATAAGCGATAGCAGTCTGTTTATGCACGCATTCATTGACGGCTCTGTTGACTATCGTAAGAAGATAGAAACTATTCTATCGAACCAATAGCAAGAAAGGGAGGTTAATAGCCTCCCTTTTTTATTTGCCCTTTCGGAAAACTCAAAACGTCATTTGAGTTTTATTTATTGTCTTTATCACACTCTAAATCAGCATTCAGATAGTCAATGACCTTTCTGTTGGCTTCATCAATCTTAGATGTATCGTATTCTACGTACACTCCAGTTATTGAATTATCCCAAATAGAGTGCCCTAAAGCCCTTCCTATAATCTCCATAGGTATTCCTATCTTTGCGGCAAACGTTGCCCACGTATGGCGATTCCAATAGCTTGTCAGGTCTGGCTCAATCGCATCATTTGTTCGGTCGTATCGTTTTCCGTCATATACCTTTTTTCCTAGAGAACGAAGGCAATAGTTGCATTTTGTCGTAAACTGAGCATACCCTGCTGAATGAGTAATCCTCATAAACGAAAATAATTCGTTGCTGCTGCTATTATTCTTGTATCTATCTATAATCTCTTTAGCCTCTGGCTCAACTCTAATATCGTACAATCTGTTAGTCTTATTACGGAAGAATGATATACGTCCGTCCTTATAGTCTTCCTTGGTAAGGTCTAGAATATCCGACAAGTTCGTACCTATCAAATAGAAACCAAGCATAAAGAAATCTCTATATATACTATCGTGGGCATCGAGTTTAATATCTCGTATGGCTCGTAACTGCTCTACAGATAGATTTCTCTTGCGTGTTCTATCTTTCTTGAAAGCTGCCCTCTCAAATGGATAATTAGTAGTGAGCTTTTTTCTTCTTGCCCAGTTAAATACTGACTTCAATTTATCAATATCTCCAATAATACCATTGTTGCATCTGCCTTTTTCTTCCTCATGCTTATAGAATCCCTCTACCCACGAAAAATCTATTCCGTCAAGCGTGGCATTCTCATCATATATGGAAATATCCGTTATAAGATGTTTGTAGGCGGCTATAGTGCCTGTCTTATCCTTTGTGTCGATAAACTTCTCTATTGCACTAATAATGGTGTTCCTGTTCCTTTTCTTGCCAACAATCAACTCTTTAAGATGTTCTTTGAGTTCGTCAACGCTTTCGTTACTATGCTCATTGATGTAATCATCACACATCTTATATATCTGTGCAAGTCTGTTGGTCTTAGACTTTGCCGACTTGTCGGAACGAGGAAAAACCATTCCGTCAAACTTCTCTGTTGTCTGTAATCCAGTTGACAGATAAAACCTCTTGTACTTATGCGTAACAGATAAGTACACCTTAAAATCTCTGCTATCAATATATACTTTCATAACTCATTTATTCTTTATGCTTGCATATTGCTTGCAAAAACACCTAGTTTTTATCCGTTTTACGGGGTTTTTAGGGCTGTTTTGCACTGCTAATACAACAAATGTATGTTTATAACTTACTGATAATCAATCAGAATATATTTTATGTAATTAAGAGGATAATCTTCTTGTCGTCAACTGTTGCCATGTATATTATTAAATAATGTGTATTTGTGAATTTATAGAATTTCTATTTGTCTCCATATTCATCGAAACTTTTGGTCTTGGGGTCGCCAAGAATGTCGATGACTTCCTGTTTGGTCATACCACGTGTCTTGAAACTTGTCAGCCCATTCTAATGTAGTCTGAATACAATGGGAACGGTATAGTGTACGCGTGTAGCCTCGCCCCTTATTTTGCCGGGTGTCCATTTCCCCAATGTGCTCACAACACGGATGCCTTCCTGTTCGAAGAGAGTGCGAATTTGTGAGCGGGCTTGGGTTTGCTCAGCTCCTGACAGCTTGTTGAAATCTTTGCCGTTAGGGTTGTCTAACACCTGGTAACTTTGTATTCCGACATCAGAGACGTTTCCATCTTTCTCGACGATAAATTCCACTTTTACTTTGGCTGCGGCTTTATACTTTTGGCACAACTTAGGAAACTTGGTATTGACGGATAGTTGCTTCATCAAGACCGCCTCTCCACCAGGGTAGTGGGGCATCTCTATAAAGGCTGTTAGCTTACCTAAATTGTTGAGCGAGTCCAGTTTCTGCATCATTTCCTCGGCCTTGACGGTAGAGAAGTATACTTTTCCCTCAGGGTCGATGAGATAGGAGGTTGGAATCCATGAGATGTGGTAATCCTTGGAAATCTGAGTTTCCTTCCATTTCTTTCCCTCGCAGTATTGCATCCACTGATCGTAGTGGTTGCTGCTGAGATATTTGTTCATCTTTTCCTTGTCGGTATCGAATGAAATCCCGACGAGCTGTATCTTCGTGAGATATTTTTTTGATATTTCTTTTACCTTTGGCATGTCCTTGCGACAGTCTGGACACCATGAAGCCCAGAAGTCGAGTACGGTCCATACGCCTGGTACCACCTTGCCGTCTGCATCGGTCTTGGTCTTCCAATCGGACAGACGGAATATTTTCTTGCCTGTCTTGTCATTGGTGATTTGGAAGTCAGGTGCTTCAGTGCCAACTGGTAGCAACTCTGTGGTTGTTTGTGCTCTGCCGACAACAGCTGTTGCCAAGAGCAAAAATAATGTTATCTTCATATCTTTTGTCGTTTAAAAAAGGTGAATCATGTATATTGATACGAATATCATTTGTGGCAAAGATACGCTTTTTTTCTTAAATAACCAAAGAAAAATGATGTTTTCGTAATAAAAAAGATAGTTTTATTTTGTATAGTCTTCGAATTATATTATCTTTGCAAGCAAACTATAAAAGAAAGGAATAATATGGATGCAACTTATATTGACCTGACCATTCGCCTGTCTCTCGCCCTGCTTTTGGGAGGTGCGATAGGAATAGAGCGAGAATATCGTGCCAAGGAGGCTGGTTTCCGTACTCACTTCCTCGTAGCATTGGGAAGTGCGCTTTTCTGTGTCGTTTCCCAGTATGGATTCGGATTTGACTTAAAGGATTCTTCCCGTGTGGCTGCGCAGGTGGTTTCGGGCATTGGATTTCTGGGCGCCGGAACGATTATCTTCCAGAAGAACGTGGTGAGAGGATTGACTACTGCTGCAGGCTTGTGGGTGACGGCAGCCATCGGTCTGGCGTGCGGTACGGGAATGTATGTGGCTGCAGCTATTACCACGGCGATGGTGCTGCTGGGACTGGAAGTATTGAACTACTGGATTCCGCAGTTGGGAACCTCTACCATCGAACTGAATTTCTCTGCTCCATCAAGGGACAGCGTGAAGGAATTCATCAGTAAAATCAAACAGAAAGGCATGGAAGTTCATTCTTACGAACTAAAAGAACGGAGATTTTCTAAGGAAGAATTTGTGGAGGCGAGCATTGAAATAAAAGCCAAACGGGGGTTCCATACGCTGGAGATTCTGGATTATATGAATGATTTCTCGGACGTCACGATTTCGACGATTAAATAGAAAGAAAAGATAAAAAGGAGTTAAGATCATCATCTTAACTCCTTTTTATCTTTATATGCTTAGAAAATCCTAGCCAGATAGTCGTAATGTTCGCCTTCTGCCACGAGTTCACCATGCAAGCCGCAGGTTTCGGCGATGGATTTGAGCAATGGGAAATCTACGTAGAGCCAGTCGAAACAGTCTCCCTTAATGTCTTTGTAAATCATCTGATAATCCACTTCACCATAGTAGGCACCATTCAGATTGATGTCGAAACTTCCGTCTTCATTCTCGTAGATGTATTTCAGGTCGGAGGAATCGATAAGAATCTGTCCGCCCTTGTTGAGCAAAGCCTTGAGACGGTTGAAGAGGGCAGGGAGATGTTCTATTTTTCCGGCGATACCCGTTCCGTTCATCAGAAGGAGGATGGTGTCGAACCCTGTTTCCAGATGTTCATCGAAAAGATTGATGCATTCCGCATCCTTTACTCCTCTCAGTTCCATCGCTTCGCAGCTCAGAGGAGAAATATCAATGGCTTTTACCTCCAAGCCCTTCTCCTGCAAGGCGAGCGTATGGCAGCCGCTGCCGGCTCCGATATCCAGTACACGCCCTTTTGTGAGTTGCAAGGCCTTCTGCTCCAGCATCGGCATCTCCTCAACTTTTCTGAAGAGATGTTTTACCGGCATTTCGTCCTCTTCGAACATAGAAGAGAGCACACGTAATCTTCCTGCTTTCCCCGATTTCTGATAATCTTGGATAGCGGCGCCCATAGGGTCTTTGTCTTTTGATAATATCTTTGTATTCATTTATTTTGCAGTTTTTGAGTGCAAAAGTAATGCTTTTTCATTGAATATGCAAGTTTTGAGGAGATATTCTGCTGCTTCTTAATATTTCTCCTACCTTTTGCTTTTCGCTTTCAAAATTGAATTGCTGATAGATGATAATGGCATTCTGCAAATCTATGATATGAGGAGCCATCAGTCTGAGGGCTTTTATCTTGCTGTCACCAAAAGTGAATATATTCATCATGCTGACGGCTTGGGCACAAGAATAGTAACAGCCGAGACTTGCCACTTCTATCAGGTCGAACTTGTTGTCATCAAAGCTTGCCTTCTTCACCTTATTATATAGTTTGGTGAAGGAAGCATCATCGAGACAATAGCCGTAATCCATTCTGCCATCAGGATCACATCTTCCATCGTAGAGGGGTGGAGTTGGGTGTGGCTGCTGTACATTCGATGTTTGGCTGTTTAGTTCTATGATTTTTGTATCGTACTGCACAACCTTTCCGTTTCTGTCGAAGAAGACCGTGATGTACTTGGAATCTCCAGACAGATAATTATATTTGTCATATTCCCATTTGTCCCCATACATGTCGAAACTGGTGAGCTTAGGTTTTCCAAGAATGGCTATTACTTCCTGCTTGGTCATTCCCCGCTCCACGTTTCTTTTTCCTTTAGCCGAAGCCGAGAGGCATACAGCAAACATCAATATGGTTGTGGCGATGAGCGCCATTACTTCATTTCTTTTCATAAGCGATACTGTTTTTATAAGTTATTATATTGTTTTATGGTTGCAAAAGTACAGCTTTCTTTTGAAATAAAAAGAGAAGGATTCCCTAAAGTATAAAGGGGAAATCCCTATTCCCGATTTGCAGAGCCTAGTGGCAACATTCTTTGATTGTACGACAATACACCCTTTAGTTGTATAGCTATATATCCATTGGTCGTATGACTGTTCTATACTTCGAAAAAATGGTCTTAGTCCCACCAAGATTGTGCATAGTAGGCAAGTAACTTATGGTATAAGTACCATGCTTTCAACTGGTATAGTTCATGAGGATGCTCTATATACCAATCTTTAGCTTTTTGGTTATGTGATAATTTCAGATAGCGGTCAAGGTTTCTCATATTTACCTTTACCAAGCAATGGTACTTCACATTGTCGTCTTTCATTTTATAGAACTTTCCATCATCTATTGGCACAAACTCCATCTCTCCTTCATAGTCGAAAAGATCAACATTATTGTCAAGCATAATATCATGGAGTTTGACCGCCATTTTTATCCAACGTACTATTGGCTCGTAAGTTTCTGCTGTAGCGAAATATCCATGTTTATAATGTGCTATTAACTCTTCCATGTATGTTTTCTGCAAATCATAAAAATATTCATAAGAGAATGGATATGTATGGAAGGCTGCTTGTTTTACGAGCTTCCAACGTCTTTTGTTACAGCATATTCTGAACCAGCAACATACAGAGCGGTATTTGTCTGTTACATGGCAATACCACCAGATATCTATGTCTTCCCATAGTTTGGCAAGTCCTTTTTTCTCCTCCCCATCAATTAATTTTAAACTCATATCTTTGTCCTCCAATTAAAACGCCACAAAGATACTAATTATATCTGAAAATGAGAGAGATAAAGCGAAAAAATCCATCTTTTGTTTGTAAGTTTGTGATTTTTTGATTAACTTTACCGCCGAATAGGCAAAGAGGATGACAAATGACGTCTCCTTACCTATAATATAATTAAGAAAATGAGAACAGCGAAGGAATTATTTGCAGAGCTAAATAGCTTTGATGAAAATAGAAGAATAGAGGCCAAGTCGGCATCGGCTGTTGGCAAGAGCATGATGGAAACGGTTTGTGCTTTTGCCAACGAGCCTGGTCTGTGCGGTGGCTATCTGCTTTTAGGTGCCAAGCGTACCGGAATAGCTGAAGATGGCAGACCTATTTATGAGCCTGAGAATATAGAGTATACAGACAAGATTCAATCTGATTTTGTCGCTATGTGCAATTCGATGTTCAATGTCCGTATTCGCCCGATTATTAATGTGGAGGAATATTTGGGTAAGACCGTTATTGTTGTCAAAATAGAAGAGTTACCTGAGAGTCAGAAACCAGCGTATTTTGCCAAGCGTGGTTTGCCTGAGGGGGCGTTTCGTCGTATTGGTCCTTCTGATGAAAAATGCTCAGAAGAGGATATGTATCTTTTCTATCAATCTGCTGATACCTATGATAGTTGTATTGTAGATGATGCAGATCTTGATGATATAGATGAGAATGCACTCAATTTCTATCGTAAACTTCGCAAGGAAGTGAATCCTGATGCGGAAGAACTGACGCTGAATGATGTAGATTTGTTGAGGGCATTAGGAGCTATTAAGAAGAATAAGCAAGGTGGATATGATTTGACTTATACGGGGCTCTTGGTTTTTGGAAAACAAATGTCGCTTCGTCGTTTGGTTCCTTCTTTCAGAGTTGATTACATTAGAATTTCTGGCAATCAATGGTTAGCTGATGGCGATAATCGCTTTGAGCAAACTATTGATATGCGCGGACCATTAATCCTCATGGTAAACAAGGCATGTAGTGCTGTGATGGATGACCTGCCAAAAGGCTTTGAACTGAAGAAAGATTCCATGCAGGCATCTACACCAGCGATTCTTCCAAACAAGGTATTGCGTGAGGCGATTGTCAATTCGTATATTCATCGTTCGAATCGTGTGAACCAGCCGATTCAGATTATCCGCTATTCCAATCGTATTGAGATTCATAATCCAGGCTATTCTCTGAAACCTCAGGATGATTGGGGAGAGCCAGGCTCTATGCTTCGTAATCCAAGAATCAGCGAGATTTTCCATGATACGAATCTTGCAGAGACTAAGGGTACTGGTATTGGTGCGATGCGCAGATTGATGAAGGAGGCTGGTTTGATGCCGCCGACTTTTGAGTCGAACCATGAAGCGAATAAGTTTACGGCAAGACTTCTGCTCCATCATTTCCTCAGCAAGGAGAATATGGAGTGGTTGGCTCAATATGCCGAGTTTGGTTTGGTGAATGAGCAGAAGTTGGCTCTAGTCTTCGTGAGAGAAGTGGGTGCGATAGATAATGCTACGTATCGCCAGCTGGATTCTTCTATTACTCATGCCCGTGCACGCTTGGAGATTCATAAACTCTGTGATCTTGGATTCCTAGAGAAAAAAGGGCAGGGTCGTAACACTTACTATATAAGAACCTCCAAGGTGGTATCCTTAGGAGAAAGGTTACGACCTCAAGGTGAAAGGTTACTACCTCTGCATGGTATATTAGGCGAAAGGTACCAAGGTGAGAACGAAAGGTACCAAGCTTTTGAAGAAAGGTACCAAGGTGAGGTTGGTACCTTTGAAGAAAGGTACCAAGGTGTAAATCGGGAAGAATTGTTGCTTCTGTTGCCTGATTATATAAAAAAGAGAATTGATGAGGTTGGGAAAAGGGTTCCTAAAGATGTTCTTAATAAGCTGGTGGTTGATATGTGTTCTATTGTTCCTTTAAGTATGGATGACCTTTCTGTATTGCTACATAGAAATTCAAAGTCATTCAAAAATAAGAATATTAAGGTTCTGTTGGAAAACAATCAGCTCTTCTATTGGATTCCGGAGATGATTAATCATCCACAACAAAAGTATATAGCAGATCCTTCAATGACTCGAAGTAAAACAAAGAAGAAAAAATAAAATAAAAAAGTCCGTGGTAATTTGTTTTCCCACGGACTTTTTTATTATATTGTTATTGAAGCTTATGCCTTGAAACTCTCCAAGTCTTCTGCCTTGAAGTTCTGGATATATGCTGAATGACCGAGAACTTCCTCCTCTGCCATGCGAACATATACGTTGGCACTCTTGGCAAACATCTCTGGTGCCTTGGTAGCATCATCGAGGATGAGAAGAGACATTACGATGTCGCCAGTCATGTTGTAGAGACGGCGAGCCAGGAAGTCGTGAACTGCCTGATCGTTTGCCTCCTTCACCTTGTTGATGGCTGCCTCGTAAAGTTCTACGAGCTTAGCTACACGCTCCTTCAATGGCTTCAAGTCATCTGATACCTCATTCTCCAACATCTCCTTGATGATGCTGAGATAAGTACCGTTGGTGATGTAGCGGATGGCTGCAACAACCTGAAGCTGAGTAGTTCCCTCATAGATAGAGAAGATGCGGGCATCACGGAACAGGCGCTGGCACTTGTACTCCATGATGAAACCAGAACCACCGTGGATGCTGATGGCATCGTATGCATTCTGGTTGGCATACTCAGAGTTCATACCCTTTGCCAATGGAGTGAACGCATCAGCCAAGCGGGTGTATTTTTTCATCTCCTGACGCTCCTCTGGAGTGAGCTTAGTGTCGCGGGCGATGTCTTCCAAAGCCTTGTAAATGTCTACGTAGCGGGCGCAGCAGTAGAGGAGTGAACGGCCTGCATCCAACTTAGCCTTCATTCTTGAAAGCATGTCGTATACAGCTGGGAAGTTGATGATCTTCTCACCAAACTGAGCACGCTCCTTGGCATAGGCCAAACCCTCGTTGTAAGCCTCCTGCTCTACACCTACACTCTGAGCAGCGATACCCAGACGGGCACCGTTCATCAAAGCCATCACGTACTTAATCAATCCGAGACGGGTGTTACCGCAAAGCTCAGCCTTGGCATTCTTGTAAACCAACTCGCAGGTAGGAGAACCGTGAATACCCAACTTGTGCTCGATGTGACGAACGGTTACGCCACCATCACGCTTGTCGTAGATGAACATGGAAAGACCACGACCATCCTTTGTGCCTTCCTCAGAACGAGCCAGAACCAAGTGGATGTCTGAGTCACCATTGGTGATGAAACGCTTCACACCGTTCAGACGCCATGTGCCGTCCTCATCCTGTGTAGCCTTCAGCATTACGCGCTGCAAGTCAGAACCTGCATCAGGCTCAGTCAAGTCCATACTCATGGTCTCGCCTGCGCAGATGCGAGGGATGTACTTCTGGCGCTGCTCCTCAGAACCGAACTCATAGAGTGTATCGATACAGCTCTGCAGAGACCAGATATTCTGGAAACCTGCATCAGCAGCAGCGATGATCTCAGAAGCCATAGAGAAGATGGCGTTAGGCAGGTTCAAACCGCCGTAACGGCGAGGCATAGACAAGCCCCAGAGGCCAGCCTTGCGGGTAGCATCGAGGTTCTCGAATGTCTTGCTGGCATAGATCATGCGGCCGTTCTCCAGGTGTGGACCTTCGAGGTTAACATCCTCAGAGTTTGGTTCGATGATGTTAGCAGCTACATCGCCGGTAATATCCAGCAATCGCTTGTAGTTCTCGATGGCATCCTCGTAGTTAACTGGAGCATCTTCAAACTGGTCTTTTTCTACATAATTTCTTTCCTTCAAGTCCACAACACGCTTCATGAGCGGATGATTCAAGTGGAACTCTATTTCAGGATGGTCTGTATAATAATTAGCCATTTTGCTTTTCTTATTTAAATAAAGTGTAATGCAGATTACTTAGAATTCTGCTTGTAGTACTTGATGAGCTTAGGAACCACATCCTCAACATTGCCGTTGATAACGTAGTCGGCAATCTTGTTGATTGGAGCATCAGGATCGTTGTTTACAGAGATGATGATGCCTGAATCCTGCATACCGGCAATGTGCTGAATCTGACCAGAGATTCCGCAAGCGATATATACCTTAGGATGAACGGTAACACCAGTCTGACCAATCTGACGGTCGTGATCTACCCAACCTGCATCTACTGCAGCACGGGAAGCACCTACCTCACCATGGAGGAGATGAGCCAATTCGAAGAGCTGGTCGAAACCTTCCTTGCTTCCTACGCCATAACCGCCTGCTACAACGATGGCAGAACCCTTCAGGTTGTGCTTGGCAGCCTCTACGTGGTGGTCGAGTACCTTCACTACGAAGTCCTCAGCAGGAACATACTTGCTTACCTCTGGGTAAACCACTTCCTTCTTGCACTCACCCTCGTAGATGCTCTTCTGCATCACGCCAGAGCGGACAGTAGCCATCTGTGGACGGTGGTCTGGGTTTACGATGGTAGCCACGATGTTACCACCGAAGGCAGGACGAATCTGATAGAGCAGACCCTCATAGTGCTTGCCGCTCTTCTTGTCGTCGTAATCACCGATTTCAAGCTCTGTACAGTCGGCGGTAAGACCGCTGGTCAGGGAAGAAGAAACACGAGGACCGAGGTCGCGACCGATAACGGTAGCACCCATCAATGCAATCTGAGGCTTCTCCTCCTTGAAGAGGTTGACGAGAATGTCTGTATGAGGAGCTGAAGTATATGGGAACAATCCCTCAGCATCGAAAACAAATAATTTATCTACACCATAAGGGAGAATCTGATCCTCTACCTGACCCTTGATGCCGGTACCAGCCACGATGGCATGGAGCTCCACACCCTGCTGGTTAGCGAGCTTACGACCCTTGGTGAGCAATTCCTGAGATACTTCGGCAACGGTTGTGCCTTCTACCTCGCAATATACAAATACGTTGTTCATTGTCTTTTCAAAATTATCCGATAATACTTTCGTTCAACAATTCCTTCATCAGTCCGTCGATGTCTTCATCGCTGCTGGTCAAGGTCTTGCTTTCCTTAGCCTGGAACACGATGTTCTTCACGGCCTTCACCTTGGTAGGTGAACCGCTCAAACCGCACTGTGTAGGGTCGCCATCTACATCGGCAACGCTCCACTGGTTCAGAGTGAGGTAAGGACGCTCTTCATAAAGGTTGGCCCAAGGCTCATCACCCTTGCGCTCCATAGGGCAGGTAGCGTATTTATATTTCATTACGAGCTTCACGTTGCATGGGCGACATGGAGCAGCACTTCCGTTTACAGTGATAACCAATGGCAATGGAGCCTCAACAGTCTCCACACCACCATCAATGAGGCGGCGTATAGTAGCCTTGCCATCCTCTACCTTGAGGATTTCCTCTGCATAGGTTACCTGGTTCAATCCCAACTTCTGAGCCACCTGCGGACCTACCTGGGCTGTATCACCATCGATAGCCTGGCGACCACCGATCACGATGTCAACGTCACCAATCTTCTGGATACCAGTAGCAAGGGCATAGGAAGTAGCCAATGTATCAGCACCGGCAAAGAGACGGTCGGTAAGCAACCAACCCGTATCAGCACCACGATAAAGACCCTGGCGGATGATTTCTCCAGCACGTGGAGGACCCATGGTCAAAATACCAACTGTAGAACCTGGATTCTGCTCTTTCAATCGGAGAGCCTGCTCCAATGCGTTCAAATCTTCAGGATTGAAGATTGCAGGAAGGGCAGCGCGATTTACTGTGCCTTCGGCGGTCATCGCATCCTTACCCACATTTCTTGTGTCAGGTACTTGCTTGGCAAGTACTACGATTTTTAAACTCATATTTTTAAAAATGGTTATTGTTATAATTTCCTAAGTTTGTTAGTGCTCAGTACTCAAGTTGTACGTCGTCTAGTGCGATTGTCAGACTTGCTATCGTCTAATAAGTTACTGTCCAATGTTCAATTTGGGACAAAACACGGGGGCAAAAGTAACACTTTTTTATGGCTTACGCAAATATTTTATTAAAAAAATGCACATTTAGTCTTGCTTTGTGCGCAAAAAGCAAGAAATGTGCAAGTTTTTTAGAACGTCCGTACTTAACTTTGCTGGCTTATTCAAAGCTCTTGAGTCGAGCGATATATTTACCCAGAATGTCGAATTCGATATTCACTACCGTTCCCACTTCGATGTCGCAGAAGTTGGTATTCTCTCTGGTATAAGGAATGATGGCAACGGTAAATGTGTTGTCTGTAGGATCACAGACGGTGAGCGAAACGCCGTTAACGGTAACGCTGCCCTTGTCCACCGTGAAATAGCCTTTTCTTGCCATTTCCTTGTTGAGTTCATATTCGAAAGTAAAATAAGTAGAGCCATCAGCGTCTTTCATTGCGATACATTTGGCAGTCTCGTCCACGTGTCCCTGTACGATATGACCATCCAGACGGCCGTTCATCACCATAGAACGCTCTACGTTCACCTTGTCGCCCACCTTGAGCAGACCGAGGTTACTGCGGTCCAGGGTTTCCTTCATGGCGGTAACGGTATAGGTACCATCTTTTATTTCCACTACGGTGAGGCAGACGCCGTTGTGCGCCACGCTCTGGTCGATGCCGAGTTCATCAACGAAAGAGCACTTCAACGTAAAGTCGATGTTCTCCTTATCATGTCTGATAGCTACGACGGTAGCCATTTCTTCTACGATTCCACTAAACATATATTCTATTTTATTTGGTTTCATTATTATTTAGAATGCAAAGATATTGCATTAGCTAGAAACAGCCAAATTATTTAAGTTCTTTTGATAAAATAAGCAAGATATATTTGTTTAATTGCCATATTTTTTATATTTTTGCACATTATAATATATAAACATTTGAAGACAATGGAAATCAAGGAAGGATATATGCCCTTCATGGGCTATCAGACATATTATCGTATTGTGGGTAAAACGGAGGAGGGCAAGAGTCCTATCATCCTCTTGCATGGTGGACCAGGCAGTACCCACAACTATTTCGAGCTATTGGATAGGGTAGCGGAGACGGGCAGAGCCGTCATCATGTATGACCAGTTGGGTTGTGGCAACTCATTCGTGGAGGGACATCCCGAACTATGGACACCAGAGACTTGGCTCAAAGAACTCTGTGCCCTCATCGACTATCTCCACATCGACCATTTTCATCTCTTGGGACAGTCGTGGGGTGGCATGCTCGCCATCATCTATCTGATAGAGAAGAAGGCAAAGGGCGTGAAGTCGGCCATCCTCAGCAGCACCCTTTCGAGCAGCAAACTGTGGGCGAGCGAGCAGCATCGCATGATCAAGTTTATGTCGGAGGAAGACCAGCAAGCCATTGCTGAGGCTGAGGCAAAGGATGATTTTTCGAGCGAGGCGTATGCCAAGGCGAATGAGCACTTCATGCTCTTGCATTGTGCCGGTGAGGTGACGGAGGATAGTCCAGAGTGTCTTCGCCGGAAGAAGCGTGCTGGTGCTGAGGCTTATCTCCATGGTTGGGGACCAAACGAATACACTCCTACAGGTACGCTCCGTGATTATGATTACACCGACCGCCTTGGCGAGATTCAAGTGCCTTGCTTGGTGATGAGTGGCACCAATGACCTCTGTACTCCATTGGTGGCAAAGACCCTCTATGATGGTATCCAAGATTCCAAGTGGCATCTCTTCGTAGGGGCAAGACATATGCCTTTCGCCGAGCAAAACGATGAGTATTGCCAGGTGCTGGAAGAATGGTTGGAGGAGAAAGATTAGGCTCTTTAGAATTAGAAACGGTTCAATTCCTCATTACCAGCACCCTTACTCTTGTATCGGTTCTTAGATGTGTTAAAGTTATATTGCAATGTCAAGAGCAAGGAACGGCTGTCGCTGGTGCTGCTTTGCCAAAGCGTAACATCCTTATTGTAGAATCGTATGTCACGATTGCTTTTGTTGAAGATGTCGTTAGCTTCAAGCGTAACCGAGAAACGATTCTTGCAGAAAGCCTTGTAAAGCTTGGCATTGAGGCTAGAGGAAGAACTGAGCTGCATGTTCTCCTTGTTTCCACGGCTGTTCCATTTAAACTCTTTATTAAAGTAAACGATTTATAAGTTGTCCATAATTAAAAAACTGTGTCAAACTACATTTATTGTAGTTTGACACAGTTTAGTTTACACTCTCGAATTTTATTTTATTTTTCCATTTCAAGCAAAGTTATTTAGTTGTGTTTTAAGCCATTAGAACTCTTATTTCTTAAAATATTCTTCCTTTAATTCTCTCTCTACGCTTAGTGATGGATGATTATATATCTGCAAACGACATACTTCATTCGGTATTTTTTCATAAGATGGTGTATTTTCTATCCATATAAGGTGATTATCATCTATAGAATAGAGGTATTTTGTATCCGGTGTAGTTATATAATCACTAATATTTTTAACATAAAGTCTATTTGCTTTTTCATTATACATATAAGGTAATATGACACTTCCTATTTTTTGTGGCGGAATAAAATATAATAATCTAAAAGAAGTTTTCTTACGAATTTTATAAAAACCAGTACATATATCTCCAACGATGTCTCCAACTTTTAAACTGTCTAATATTACATTTGATTTGCCAATAATATATGTTTTCTGCCATTGCCAAATTCTTTCATTATCCATATATTTATTTAAAGAGTTTAAAGCTACTTTCGGTAAAATGAAATAGTTTTTGCCTTTATATACTTGCATTCTAAAATGAATATTCTCAGAAGGAATATCTATCTTTAAGTTTGTCTTTGAATACCTTTTAGAAAACGATTGGAAAAAAGGAATAGACATTATGCAAAGAGTGATAATCATTCTTTGCATAATGTCTATTTTGTCTTTTGGGAGAAATATTAACATAAGCAGATATATTAGAATTACTGAACCCACTTTAAAAAGGGGCTTAGTTAGTTTATATTTATGATTTGCCCAATAGTTGCTTTACAAGATGGGTCTTTCCAATTCTTCTTCTGCCATAGATGGCGACAAACTCAGACTTATTGGAGTTGATGCAATTCTCCAACAAGTTGATTTCTCGCTTTCTTCCGATTATATTTTGCTGCATATCTTTTGTCGTTTTGATGATGGGGCAAAGATACTATAAAATATCGAAAAATAAGCAGAAAAACATAGAAAAGTGCCGATAGTGGTGCCAAAAGTCGATTTTTTAAGCACTTTTGGCACCAGTATCGGCACTTTTTGCAGAATTGTTGTTGCTTTTGTGACTTCTATAGTGTTGGCTTCATAATGAAAATTAGCATTTTTTCTTGATGCTTTTGCATGTCATCGGCATTCCACTCATACCCAAATTCTCGCTTGCTGCCAGTCTTGATGCCTTCATCGTAATTGTCCTTGGCATACCTGTAGCATGATTCTGAATTTCCATGGATCTACGTTTATCACTGCATCCCAAAGTAGTGAAGAATCTTTCTCGAAGAGATGAACTTTATTTTTATTCTTTTTTGTGACATAGTTACCAACATGGTTACCGACATAGTTACTATAGCTCTGTTACTAGCTCTGTTACGATTTTACGAAAAGTAACAGAGCTTGAAATGTCTGACTCTGTCGTTGACTATATCGTTGACTCTGTCGTTCAGTACTAAAAAAGCGACAGAGTCGTATTGTTTATATTGTCTCCAAGAACAACAAACCCTTTTTGGTCGTTCTGTATTGCTGCTTAGGACTTGTCGGCTTGTCTGGTACCGTAAGTTCCAGATAATCATGAAGTAACAGAGGCTCGATGAATGCCTTGAAGTTCTTTGATTGATAAGTAACACCGAGTAGCTCGAATATATCTTTTCTGAATTTCGGGTCTTTGCAAAATTTGAGAATGGATACAACTTTGTCTGTAGCATCTATGTATGTATCTTCTTCAGCTCTGTTACTAGCTCTGTTACTAGCTCTGTTACTAGCTCTGTTACTAGCTCTGTTACTAGCTCTGT